>Ga0206681_10000353_pt1 | contig 25966 bp, 20 predicted proteins | sample M150012015metaG_FD_161048 | JGI IMG/M metagenome (GOLD analysis project Ga0206681, IMG submission 161048) | Ammonia-oxidizing marine archaeal communities from Monterey Bay, California, United States - M1 500m 12015 | ecosystem: Environmental > Aquatic > Marine > Intertidal zone | place: USA... | reverse complement strand
ATCTGTTAAGGTGATCACTGTAGCATCAGTTCCGGTACAACCGGCAAGGTTCACAGACCAGTTGTCGTAATTCCCTCCATTTAGTCCGGTGATCACAATCTTTCCGCCTACAGACAGGTTTACTGGCGAGGAAGACTCTGTATACAATACGGACCCCCCGAATTCTACGGTAGCAGTTAATATAACGTTTGTTTGATCGTTGACCCCGTAATTGGTAACTCTTGCTCCTATGTCAACAGAAAAATCAGCACTTGTCATTGCCAGCTGTCGTGGAGTTGAAGCATTTTCGGCTCTCATGACCGCTTCCATCCCAGTGCCTATATCATTTTCGAATGCACCGACACGGTTGCCAATGAACATAACTACCGGACCATTTTGCATTTCAGCGATGAGTTGATTCCCGTCGACATTTGATAAGAAAACAGCAGGGATCGAAACGTTAACTCCTTCAACACCGCCGAGCATACCAACCAGGGCGTTTTCTCGGTTTACAATAATTGCGGCCACTGCACCTGCATTCTGAGCATTAAGAACCTTGGCACCAAATTCACAGGTGTTTCTGTAGATCACAGCAATTTTTCCGGTTAGATCATTGATCAGGGTATTACAGCCTTCGTGCGTACTGTCAACGCCTTGAGGATTTGTTCCAGGAGTTCCATCTTCAACAAGCATTAATGTGTCCTGAATGTAAGTGCCACTAATATTGAAGTCAATGCTATCCTGAGTTGCTCCCCAGGTTCCATCATCAGCTTCACCAGGCCATGCACCGCAAGCAACCTGAACGCCAAAATCATAATTTCCCTGGATGCTGGAAGGACTAATTCCGGTAACCACAGCTTGCGCATTCGTTGAATTTATTAAAGCGCAAAATAGACTAAAGAGTAAAATTTTTTTCATATCAGATTAGGTTAATTTGTTATTCTATTCAGTATTGAATATAGCCAATATTTCTTTAATTCATCACTTTGTTGATTGCATACAATTGCGTAGTTTGGGTATTTTCATTTTCAATCGTTAGTTTTACGAGAGTTATTTCGTTTTATTATTGAAGGTGTTAAGAACAAGATTTGTTTGATCGAAATCAAAAGCAACATTGACAATTTCCTATGTTAAAGGCAAGTTGTTTTAAGCATACCCTGAACTTCAGAAGGCCTAGCGGTACTTCCAGAGGTGTACTCACTTCTAAAGACAGTTGGTTCATAAAATTATGGGATACGGATAACGAAAATGTTGTAGGAATTGGCGAATGCTCACTGATCGAAGGATTGAGCCTTGATGCAGTTTCGGAGTTTGAGCTGATGCTAACGGAGATCTGTTATTCAATAAATACACTGAGTGTAAACAATTCTATTCAAAACCTAAACTTATTGCGTTGGCCATCCATCGCATTTGGATTGGAACTGGCGTTCCTGGATATAAAATATGAAGGCAGCAAGTCTTATGATAGTGGCTTTGTTGAGGGACAGCAGATACCGATCAATGGATTGATCTGGATGGGGGAGAAGTCATTTATGAAAGAACAGATCGACGAAAAGGTTGAAGCTGGGTTTAGCTGCATTAAATTAAAGATCGGAGCGATCAATTTTGATGAAGAGCTATCATTACTGAAGTATATAAGGGATCAGTATTCAAGGGATATAATTGAGATCAGAGTGGATGCCAATGGGGCTTTTTCACGTGATGAAGCACTCGAAAAGCTGAAAAGATTGTCAGATTTTGACCTTCATTCGATAGAACAACCGATTCGGGCCGGACAGCATGAGCAAATGGCAAGGTTGTGTGAATACTCGCCATTGGCCATTGCTTTGGATGAGGAGCTCATAGGGGCTTTTGACTCCAAAATGAAAATGAAGCTACTTATGGAGATTCGGCCACAATACATTGTGCTGAAACCAAGCTTACATGGTGGATTTAGCGGTGCTGATGATTGGATTTCGATCGCTGAAGAACTAAATGTCGGCTGGTGGGCAACAAGTGCTTTAGAGTCGAACATTGGATTGAATGGAATTTCGCAGTGGCTGCATGGGTACAAAAACAAAATGCCTCAGGGACTGGGAACAGGTCACTTGTTTACCAACAACATCGGATCACCACTTTTTGTATCAAATGGCAAATTAGGTTATTCCAGTAAAGGGTCATGGGATCTAAGTTTGTTCAATATTGAATAGTTGAAAGTGATAGGATCAATAAAAATAGATGGTGTTGAATACGGTGCAAAAGATGATTTTGATACGCTGATCGTTGAATTTGCGGGGATACGAGCACAAATATTTGAGTTTCTGAAGGAGTGGTTTTCAGCTTCAAATGAAATTACGGTTTTTACATCTGGAAGTACAGGGAAGCCTAAGAAGCTGGGCATGAATAAAATTGTGATGCGAAAAAGTGCGCAAGCCACATGTGAATATTTTTCTTTAGACAGTGGATCAATCATTCATCTCTGTTTGCCGGTTAGCTTTATTGCAGGGAAAATGATGCTTGTCAGAGGACTTGTATCCGGTGCAAATGTGGTGGTTGAAGAGCCCGTTGTTTCACCCATGTTAGCGCATCCGGGTCCTATTAGTTTCTCTGCAATGACCCCGGCTCAGGTGCATAAAGTGCTTTCTGATGATCAGGAAAGACTTAATAAAGTGAAGAATTTGATAATTGGCGGGGCACCTGTCGGAATGGATCTGGAAGATCAATTACAACATGTCGAAACAAATTGTTACTCAACGTTTGGAATGACCGAAACAGCAACGCATGTTGCTCTAATGCGACTCAACGGAACGAATAAAAGCGATGTTTTTTGTGCTGTTGGAGATGTCACTTTTGGGATAGACGATAGCATGTGTCTGGTGATCAACTCGGAAAGTCTCGGTTTGGCAAACCTGATCACAAACGATATTGTCGAAATAGTGGATAGTAGTTCATTCCGTTGGATGGGCAGGCAAGATCATGTAATAAATACAGGTGGGATCAAAGTGTTCCCTGAACAAATAGAAAAAAAGATGGGACCGATATTGAATGGAAACTTCTTTTTCGCCGCCATGTCAGATGATCAGTTCGGAGAGATCGTCATCCTCCTGGTAGAGGGCAAGGAGAGGCGGCTTGATCTGGCTGTGCTGAGCAAATTCGAACAACCTAAGCGGGTATATTTCGTAGAACGTTTTAGCTTCACAGGATCAGGGAAGATCGATCGGAAAAAAGTCCTGAAAGAGCTATTGGATGCGTAAGCAATACCTACAAATACTTGGATTATCGGAAGACGCTACTGACACCGAAATTAAGAAGGCTTATAGAAGAAAGGCCTTCCTGTATCATCCTGATCTAAATCAATCTCCCAACGCTAAAGAACAATTTGTGAAAATTGATAAGGCGTATCAATCGTTGGTTAACGAAAATGTTGAACCCGAAGTAATTTATACCGCTCCACCTGTAGATGAAGAAAGAAGAAGAAACAGTGCCATGTACCGTCAAATGGCTAATGAATACAAGAAAAAACAAGCCGAACAGTATCAAAAAGATATTGTAAGAAGGACGAAACGGTTCAGGGGTAATCTGCTTGTTGATATAGGTATGACAGTTTTTGCCATGACAATTTTTGTGTATGGGTTTTTAGTCATTCTGGACCAGACCCTTGCAACAAGCGAAGAAACCTTAAAGGCTTATGGCTACGGGGTTGCTTCGGATGGATTTTATTTTGTACGCCTTGATGAGAGTGGCGACCTAACGGTTAACGCATCGTGGGAAGTGGTAGCGAGAATAGAAGCGCATGGAAGGGGGCATTCAATAATAGATGTTGAGCTGACACCTATCTTTAAGCTTCCAAAAAGCATTTTGTTGGTAAATGATCAAGAAGTTGGATCCAAAGAAGTAGCGTTTAACCCTTTTTTCAATTGGGGATTTCCAATAATGATGCTGATCCCTGGATTTTGGCTTTTTTACCGGAAGCCAAGCTTTCCGATAATCGTTTTGGGTAATTGCATCTTGTTTGTTTATCCCTTTATTATTGGAATACACATGTACATGCTTTTCACTGAACGGGCTGACATTATATCTAAAGCACTGTAGCTTTTTCTACAAGTCGGCAATTGTACTTTCATTGTTTGAATTATCCCGCTTTCTTTTTCGCAGGGCGATCAGAGTTTCAACAATGGGGAAGATCAATAGTAGTACCCAGTAACCGGCCACGATAAAGTAATAAGGCATGAAGAACTTATTGAGCCAGCTATGTGTAACTGATTTCAGCTTATTGAATGCTCCATGAAAGAGACCATCGACAGCTCCAGACTTGAACAGCCGGATCGAATGAATTTCTTCTTTCTCCATTTTTGCTTTATCAGCGATCTTGATTTCGGCCTGCTCTTCCACAATGTCAAGAAACCAAACCATGATCCCTTTTGTGATCCAGTTCCCATCATTATTTCCCGTGCTATCCGAGAAAAATTTATCTACCAGCTCTTCATTTGTAGGCAGAATAGTTTCCCCCGTATATTTTTCAAGATTTTGATTAATGTATTTATCAAAGGCCGGATAAGTCTGTTCTTCAAAAATATCGATGGCTGAGTCTGCGGTATTGCATGCCGTGGATTTGGCATAGCTAATTGCTTTTATCGCAGTAAAACCGCAACCAAAGATGATTGGTATGAAAATCCAGTAGGTAACAACAAAACACTTTGAGTACCATTTGTTCCGTCTGAGTATTTTTTTAGCTCTTAGTATGAACAGAATTGTAAGTGCGATGCAGTAACCAAGGAAACCAAATCCTAACGAGCCAAAAATACCTTTCCAGATCAAGTCTCCAATGAATTCCATAATTTCAAATATTATGTTCTTTCAAGAACCGTGGCATAACCTTGACCAACGCCAATACACATTGTTACCAAAGCGTATTTTTTGTTTTGTTTCTGAAGCTCGATAGCGGCGGTTTGAAGTAAACGTGCCCCCGTCATGCCTAATGGATGGCCGATAGCAATTGCTCCACCATTTGGATTGACTCTTTCATCATCATCGGCAATTCCAAGAGCTCTCGTGCATGCAAGAGATTGAGCAGCGAAGGCTTCATTCAATTCGATCATGTCCATCTGATCCATAGAAAGGCCCGCCCTTTTCAAAGCCTTATTCGATGCTTCTACCGGTCCAATTCCCATTATTCTGGGCTCGACACCTGCAATTGCTGAAGATACGATCCTTGCTTTGGGTGAAAGATTTTGCTGAGTACATGCGTCTGCCGAAGCGATTAGCAAAGCTGCTGCACCGTCGTTGAGGCCTGAGGAATTCCCCGCAGTTACTGAACCACCTTCTTTTCTGAATGCAGGTCTTAGTTTACTCAATACATCCAAAGAGGAATTAGGTTTAATGAACTCATCTTCGTCAAAAATTACGGGGTCTGCTTTGCGCTGAGGAATGGACACAGGAACGATTTCCTCTGAGAGTCGTCCGGAAGTTCTCGCGGCTGTTGCTTTCATTTGAGAGCGATAGGCGAAAAGGTCCTGGTCTTCTCGAGAGATACCATACATCTCTACAAGGTTCTCTGCGGTTTCCCCCATACCATGAGTTCCATAAAGCTCTTTCATTTTTGGGTTGACGAAACGCCATCCGAATGAACTGTCGTGCATTTGTGCGTCTCGACCATAGGGTTTTGATACTTTTGAGATCACCCAGGGGCCACGTGTCATGTGCTCTACACCGCCGGTAACGTAAATGTCACCATCTCCCATTGCTATTGCACGATATGCGTTGATAGTTGCCGCCATCCCGGAAGCACAAAGTCTATTCACTGTCTCACCTCCGATCTGCCATGGTAAACCGGCCAATAAGCCACACATTCTAGCAATATTTCTATTGTCTTCGCCTGCCTGATTGGCACAACCAAAAATTACATCCTCTATTAGCTTCGGGTCAAGCTGCTTGTTTCTGGTCATGAGCTCTTTGATCACTAAAGCCCCCAGATCATCGCACCTCACAGGCGCAAGGCTTCCACCAAAATTCCCAATAGGTGTTCTTATGGCATCAATAATAAATACGTCTTTCATAATTTTTTTATACCTCCCAGTTCTTTTCAGTTCTATAAACAGTTCCTTTAAACAATGCAACTGTTTCTTTGTCTTGATTCAATATTCTTATATGATATATGCCGATCTTATTCGTGAGACTTACCTCTTCAGCTTCGGCTGTTATTACATCACCTTCTTTTAAAGGATGCGTATGTGAAATTGACGTCTCCACAGATACACTTTTGCGCCCGTGAGAATTCGACGCAAAGGCCAAACAACTATCAGCTAATGCATAAGCGATTCCGCCATGTGCAATGGAAAATCCATTCAGCATTTCTTTTCTGATGGCCATTCTTAAAATTGAGATGCCTTGATCATCTTTGATCCTTTCCACACCCAGCCACTGACTGAACGGGTCGTTATTGAACATCAGATCAACTACTTTAACGGCTTTTTCTTTATCTGTCATTAGTTCGAATGTCTATAGTTTTTAAAAGTATCAATTTTAAAACTATTTGGAAAACCCAAAATTCACTGTGAACCAATTGATAAATTTAACTTGGTGAGGTATATCTTGATAATAGTCACAGTATTTTCGACCTGGATTTTATATTCGCAAGAATTCAATCTGTCGTTTTCACATCGATCGGGAGTGTATGACGGCGAAATCGAAGTTGCAATTACCGGCACATTTGATAAGCTGTATTATACGACCAATGGCACCCACCCTAAGCATGGAAGACGATACGGCGCTCCTGTAAAGGTTAAAAAAAATACAGTACTGAGAGTTCAGCCATACTACAGTGGTAAGCGAATGGACACGACCTTTCTACAGTCTTACTTGTTCGATTTTAAAACAAAACTACCGATCGTTTCAATTGCTTTACCCGATAGCTCTTTGTGGTCCTCGGATCAGGGGATCTACGCAAAAGGAAATAATGCGTATTACAATGACAGCACGGAACATTGGGAGAACTGTAATTTTCAAAAGAAATGGGAAAGGGCAATGCACGTGGAATACATAGATACCTCCGGAAATGTACTGTTCAACCAACAAGCAGGGATAAGAATATTCGGTGAAACAACGAGAAGATTATCTGAGAAGTCAATGAAAATCGTGGCCCGAAAAGAATACGGGAATGATCGGTTTAATGGGGCAGTCTTCCCTCTCAAACCTCACATTACGGAGCATAAACAATTTGTTCTAAGGACGTCCGGAAATGACTATCGAGGTACTCGCTTCAAGGATTGTCTGAATTCCTACTTAATAAAGGATCTGGGAATCGACTATATGGCATATCAGCCCATCCAGCTATTTGTGAATGGACAGTATTGGGGGCTGTATAATTTACGTGAGAAGGTAAACAAGCATTTTTTATGTTACAACCATAATGCAGACTTTGATTCTAGCTCAATTATTATGGGCAGGTGGGTTCGACAGCATGGGTCTGCAAGAGACTATATGCGCATGTACCGGTATTTTGAAAATTTGGATACCATGGACAATTCGGCCTATAAGAAGGTCAAAACAATGCTTGACATTCGGAATTATATTAACTATCGTGTATTCCAGATCTTTCTGAACAACTCTGATAGCAGGGGTAATATTAGATACTGGAATTCCAGAGATCTTGATGGAAAGTTCAGAATGATATTCTACGACTCTGATCACTCACACGGGAAGTACTCCAGAAAGTTTTTAGAGGCTTGCTTGAGTGATTCCAGAACTTATTGGTTCAATCCAAACTGGAGCACCATGTATTTAACAAGACTAATGGAACATCATGAATTTAAAGCTGAATTTGTGAATCAGTTTGCACACTTGTTGAATACAAATCTGCATTATGAAACAATTGATAATGCCGTGGATCAATTTGTGACCTTATATGGTGATGAGCTGCCCAGAGATAGAAATGCATTGCCAAGGTATTTCCGTAACAGTGCGCTGAAAGAGTCTGTATGGTTGGATAAGGTCGATCAGATCCGAAGCTTTGCAAGGTTACGAGCTGTACATATGAGGAGGGAAATAGATCGTTTGATCACCCATAAAGGGACTTATCTGTTGCAAGTAAATAGTGACTCTGGTTTTGTGGTTATCAATGGAAATGCACCCGTGTCACTTCCGTATCAGGGGATCTACTTCAAAGGTGTTGATCTAAAGGTTAAGGTTTGGCAAGATGAGAATTGGATATTTACAGGTTGGTTAGATGGTGAAAAGGATACGACAAGAACGATCTCTGGTAGTACGGATACAATTCAAATTTCGCCTCAATTTAGGTTTAATGTAAGTGTTGATACCCTGAGTGCAGCTTCTGACCTTATAACGGGGGAGGATGTTCAAGATGTGAGTGTGCAAAGTGATCAGGAATACGAATATTGGAATTTCAATAAAATATTAATTTATGTCGCATATGCGTTGATCTTCATTGGATTAATATTGATCTCGGCTTATTTTTTAAGGCGCAATAAACTAGCCCAACCTGTCTAGATCTCGAATAAGCATTTTACCTCTTTCCATATAGATCAAGTCTGCTTTTTTCAGATCATTTAAGATACTTGTGACTGTCTGCCTGGTTGTAGCTGTTAAGCTGGCAAAATCCTGATGGGTGAGGTTGTGTTTTATCATAATTTCATCCCCGACAAGCTGACCTTGCTTTATCGCAAATTCCTTTAATAAGTCTGTTACTCGCGTAAAAGTGTCTTTAAACATCAAGCTCTCAATTCTGTCTTGAAATTGAACAAGCCGATCACCCATAATTTTTGAAATACCAAGAGAAAATTCGGCATTTTGTTGCATAAGCTTTTTCAAATCGAAAACATCTACTGTGCATATTTCGTTATAGTCGTCCATTGCTTTAGCGTAGTTTGCACGAAGTTTCTGTGTTGAAATTGCCATAATACCAAAAAGTTCTCTTGGGAAGTAAATGTGTTTGATCATTTCCTTACCCTCAGAACTATATGCTCCAAGTTTAATACGCCCCTCAATTACAAAATAAATTGAGGTAGATGGGTCGCCAGGATGAAATATAAACTCGCCTTTTCTGATTGTTTTTATAGTTGATTTCTCCTGGATCCAACCGGCTTGTTCAGTTGTAAGCAACTTAAAAGCATCCAATTCGAATAATGTGTTCATTGTTCTTATCATTTTCTTCACTTATTCATTTTACATCCTTATATGTAACAATTGTTAAGAATATTTGTTCTTTCTGATAGCAATTCTACTTTCTTTAAAGCAATGTCTGTTTGTTGCCTGGGGAGAATAATATTTACTAGACCTTTTGTGTGATCATTTCTGCAGTACTTATGGTAAAGCAAACGCAAATCAAAAGAAAGAATAGATAAGAGCACACTACCGTTGCCATAACAACAAGGTGCAGCCGAGAGAGATCTCTTGTAATGAAAGGAGCGTAAAAACATTTAAGCCATTAACTTAGTGAATTTTTTGATTGAAAGGTCAAGTACCCGATAATCGCATCAAAAACATCGATAATTGTTACCTAAATAGACTATTTTTGACGTTGAGCAAGAAGGCATGATATTTCCAATAGTGGCATACGGAGATCCTGTATTGAGACGGGAATGTGATGAGTTGGAAGAAGGCACGGATGTGTTGAAGCTAAAGGACGACTTGTTTGAAACTATGTATGATTCAAGAGGAGTTGGTCTGGCAGCACCACAAGTAGGGAAAAGCGTACGGGCTTTCGTCGTGGATACTTCTGGGTTTGCTGATGATGAACCGGAAAATGAGGAAGAGGCCGAAGAGTTCGAATTTTTACGAGAGTTCAAACGAGTTTGTATTAATCCTATTATTGAGGAAGAATCCGGACCGGAGTGGGGGTTTTCTGAAGGATGCCTCAGTATTCCTGGTATTCGAGAAGAAGTATTTCGTAAAAAGCAAATCGTTATCAGCTACTTTGATGAGAACTGGGAATTAAAAGAAGAAAAATTAACCGGATTAGCGGCAAGGGTGGTTCAGCATGAATACGATCATCTTGAAGGCATTTTGTTTACAGATCATTTGAGTCTGCTTAAAAGAAGGCTTTTAAAGTCTCGCCTGATGGATATTTCGAAAGGGACTGTCGATGTAAAGTACAAAATGCGTTTTCCTGTTAAAAGAAGATAGAATAATGAGAAAGTTGGTTTTACAATTGACAATTGCAACAATGCTGTTTTCATGCGGTTCTGATGAGCGAGCTGCTGATATTGATATGGTTTCAGCTGATCTAGCTACTGACAAATTGCTTTATGAGGACATTGTAAAGCATCACAATAAGCTTTTAAATAACGACGGAACAGCAAATAAATTGATGGCAACAGAATTATATGTTATGGCAGTTGACTACCTGGACAAGTTTCCTGATAGCGAATCTAGATTTGAAGTAATGGAATATGCCAGAGCTGCTTCGGCAGGTGCAGATAATTTCAGAAACACAGAACAAATGCTGAAAATGATGATCGAGGAATTCCCCGATCATGAGTTGAGACCCGAAAAGATGAGTCTCAGGGCATTTACATTATGGCACCTGGGGGATATTGCAGGATCAACTAAGATTTACGAACAGATCATTCAAGAATATCCTAACAGTGACTGGGCAAAAGATGCCAAAGGCAGTTTAAGGATGAATGAACTGGGAACTGAGGACGGGAAATTGCCGGCTTATTTTGAAAAACCTCAATAAAGAATCACATAGCGTTAACGATAATCTCACGCTTTTAGAGCTTTGAAATAGGCTTTTAAGATGGTATCATTACTTAATCTTGGTGTGAATACTTCCAGCAAGCTGGGCCTATTGTTATCTTCAATTTTGAAGAATTGCTCAAGTTCATCTTCAAGTTCTTTTGTGTTAGATACTTTGTGATAGTTTATATCGAATTGTTTGGCGATGTGTTCTGCTGTCATTAATTGTTTGGTTTCAAAAAATTCTTCCAAGTGATCGGTAGTTTCCGGACCGGGAATAATTCTGAAAATACCTCCACCGCCATTATTGATCATAATTACTTTAAAGTTTCCCTCCAGGTGATCGTTCCAAAATGCATTGGAATCGTAAAAGAAACTCATATCACCGGTTATTAAAGTATTTAATTTAGAAGAGCGATAGGCCATGCCGGCTGCAGTAGACGTGCTTCCATCAATGCCGCTGGTACCGCGATTTGCATAGTATTCGACACCACGAATTTGATTGTATAGCTGAACATATCGTACAGCTGTGCTGTTCGACATATGTAGGGCCGAATGGCTCGGAATATATTCTAAAATAGAATAGAAGGCCTTTAAATCACTAAATTCTGCATTGGAGATAAACGTATTATGTTTTTGTTCGGTCAGAAGATCTCTTCCTTTCCACAAAGTGGCATAACCACTATTTACAGGTTCTATTTTGCTTTTAATGGAATGAAAAAAATGACTCGGAGGACATGTAATTCGTTTTGTCAAGCTCTGAAAAGTGTCCAAATGGCCATCATGTTCAGATATGTGCCAATGTTCTTCGGGTTTATTTTCTCTCAACAGGGATTTAATTTTTTTACTAATAATTGCACCACCTATTGTAATGAGAATTTCAGGCTTGAAAGCATGCAATTCATCAGGAGTAATTGAGGTAATTGTACGATCGATGCAACCGATATATTTTGTGTTGCACAAATTTGCTGTCGTTTCAGTGAGTAGGGCAACAGATGGATCTTCTAGTATGACATCCAAAGACTCTTGCAGACTTTGATCGGGAGCTAGCTGGCCACACAGTATTAATTTTCTCTGTGAAGAGTTCCATGTTCTGGAGAGCTCTTCAATTTGGCTGTCAGAAAGCACGTTGCTACAGGAAACAGTATTGATTACTTTTGGTGGAGTGGAGCTATTGGTTTTACCATATAAGTTTTCACGCATAGGGAAATTAATATGCACAGGCCCCGATTGGCGAAAACACAAATCCAGTGCTTCGTTTACAATTCTTCCTCCGCTCCATACCTCATCACTGTGTTCTGCTTCTTGTGGCAGCTCATAGGAACCCAAGACAAAATTGTGAAACACATTTTTTTGAACAATTGTCTGGCCATCTCCTTGATCGACCCACTCCACGGGTCTATCTGCAGTTATCACCAGTAATGGTATACGTTGATAAAATGCCTCTGCAATAGAAGGAGCATAATTGAGGCTGGCAGTACCACTAGTACAACAAATGGCCACAGGTGTTTGACTCTTCTGAGCGATACCGAGCGCAAAAAATCCAGCACATCGTTCATCGGGAACCAAAAGGCAATCGATATCCTTATGTTCATTGAAAGAAATGGTCAATGGTGCATTTCTTGACCCCGGAGATAAAACAACGCTATGCACTCCTTTAGCAGCGCATAGATCAACAAGATGATTCACTAAAGTTTTATCTGAACGCACAGGGTAAAGTTCTACATTTTTTCAACAACTCCTAATATTGTTGCAACCTTCATTTCAGTCTCTTCCCATTCTTTTTCGGGACTGGAGTCTTTAGTGATCCCGCCTCCGGCATATAAGTGAATTTGGTTCTTATCAGATCTCAGGCAACGGAGATTCACGTATAACTCGTCACCTTCCCTGTGATTGATTGGGCCAAGGAATCCGCTATATAACTCTCTATCATGTGGTTCTGACGCTAACACTCTTCGCTTAGACAGCCCTTGTGGTAAACCACATATGGCAGGAGTCGGGTGCAGGGATTTAATAATAAGTTCTCGTTGAACATCGGTTTCGAACTCAAATCTGGTGCAAAGATGGACCACATTTCCTGCACGAGTGGTATATGGCCCTATCGATACAGTTTCAATTTCCAGTTGCCCCAACTCATTCAAAATAAAATCACTAACCAGCTTTTGCTCTTGTTTTTCTTTTTGTTTCCACTGAGTTTGTTTATTTGCTGACAGGGTTCCGGCCAATGCCATTGTAGAAAACTTTGTTTGATTTCTGGTGAGAAGAACCTCAGGAGTAGCGCCGATCCAGGTACCGAATGCAGGTGAATTTGCCAGATAAACAAAGGCGCTGGGATAAGCTTTCCTTAATTCGTGAAATATTTCGTTGGCTGGAACGGTTGATGAAAAAGATCTGATGCGAGACAGAATTATTTTTTCCAGTTCTGTATTACATTTCTCAATATAACTCGCACAAATTTTGATATAATCAGCTTTTTCAAGATTGATTGGGCTTGTTTCAGAAACCGAACTGTATTCAAATACGGGGTTAGTGTGTCTTGATTCAATCGCAATGAAATAGGCGTCGTTGTTATTGTCAAACCTTGATATCAAAAACCCCGGATTCGTTGGTAATTTGTCTAGAGAAATATTGGATATCGTTCCCTGAACAAACTCGAAACTGTCGTCTCCAGGACAGCTGTAGCAAACAAAAGAATCTTGAGGTCGGAGTAGCATACTATTATTTCTTTCTGTCAAGAATCAGCATTGTAAGTCTGCATATTGAAATCAGTTTTTCCTTTTCATCTCTTATTTCAATATTCCAGATATGTGTTGTTTTACCTTTGTGAACGATGGTTCCTTTTCCATAAACAAATCCACTATGAACACTTCCAACATGATTTGCGTTGATCTCAAGTCCAACTGCGATTTTCTGTTCAGGATCGATCATTAAATAGGTTCCTGTACTTCCAATTGATTCGGCAAGAGCTGCACTTGCCCCTCCGTGCAACAACCCCATTGGTTGCTGTGTTTTTTCATTAACCGGCATCCTGGCAATTATATAGTCATTGCCGATCTCAGTAAATTCAATTCCCAGATTTTGAAGCAAAGTATCTTTGGAAACAGCATTTAAGTGTTTGGTAGTAATGTCGTTAGGTATCATGGATCAAAATTAGGAAATAAAGAGGGCATCTTCGAGGCGCTATTATTTTTTATTTCCGGCTGTTATTGATCGGTCAGGACAATTCTTCTGGTTACGTGGTCATTTCCTGATACCATTCGTATTAAATAAAGACTTGCAGCGTTCCATCAAGCCTTAAATATACCGTGGTAGCTGAAGCGCTGTTTATCGATTAATAGTGTGAATGTTTACCAGAGTGAATTTTGAATTTCGCTATCCCGATAGCTTCAGAGGAAATAACCTTTCCTGAAACGGAATTTTGAATTTTTTTTTGGCTGTGCATGAATACCTGAAATACATAGGAATGCCAGTACAACCGTTAAAATTGACCCAACCATGTTCTAAATTGTTTACTTTAATGCCTTGTAAATATTTTGAATTAAACCCTTGGATTCAAGGTTTGTTGCATAGCTCTGTTCGCTACAGATGGTTAAGAATTGCATTATGACAAGAATTTGTGTTGTTGAAGACGAGATGTCGATTTCCCGGTTATTAGAGATCAATTTAAACCTTGAAGGATACGAGTGCGAGGTGCATGCAGACGGCAAGTCGGCATTGGAGGCAATTAAGTCGAGAAAATTTGATTTGATATTGCTTGACATCATGTTGCCATTAATAGACGGTATTAATGTCTGTGAAATTATTCGCCTGAAGGATAATGATATTCCAATCCTTATGCTTACTGCCAAAAATAGTAGCCAGGACCGCATTGATGGTCTTCGTGCCGGAGCTGATGATTATTTGGTAAAGCCATTTAATCTTGAAGAGCTGTTATTGAGGGTGAAAAAGTTGTTGAAAAGAGCTGGTCCAAGAACCAATGAAGAGTACAATGAGTTTAGTTTCGGGCAATTTAACATCAATTTCCTAACATATGAGGTGAAAACCCCAAAAGGCCAGGTGACCACCTTATCAAAAAGACAAATTATGCTAATTAAATTGTTGATCGACAGGCAGGGTAAAGTTGTGAGCAGGCAAGAAATTTTAGAAAAGGTATGGGGATTTGATGTGTATCCAACTACTAGAACAATTGATAATTACATTGTTGAATTCAGAAAGATATTTGAACGTAACCCAAAAAAGCCAGTTCATTTTTGTTCAATTCGTGGAGTGGGGTACAAATTTTCCCCCTGATCGATATTGCGTTCGACTAATTTAATAGTTGCCAAAAGGCAACCATTTATAGATTCCTGCCGTCTTTTATTCTGTAAGGCCTGATATATTAATTGGCCGAACGCTAATTTTTTCTGGTTTTTTTTATTTTCCTTGCTCTGAAACCCGAGATGCCCCACCTTCTCGGGTTTTCTTTTTCCTGTCACTTACAAACAAACTTGGCAATATTTGGAATCGTGATTATGTGCTAATTCAGCGGCAGGATTAGTCATATCATCAATAATATTACTCAGATATAATTCAAATGAAGTGCGAAATTCCACTCCGGATGACGTTGAATTCTTTATTCTCCCTTGATAGTGCAATTGTTTGTTGTTTTTTACTGCGACGATCCAACTGTTGATTTCAGCATCCGGATTCAGTTTGCCATAGATGTACGAATAAAAGGCCAATTGTAATGATATACTATTTGTTGCTGAAGCTTCTGCCGTTAGGTCAAGAGGATTCATGCTAGTTTCGTTTACGTTCCCGGTCTTATAGTCAATCAACCTTATTATGCCGTTCCTACAGTCAACTCGATCGATTGTTCCATTTAGATTAATCTGAATTTTCCTGCTTCCCATTTGATAAGGAAAGGGAGTGTTTAATCTCAGTTCCGTGCCGAGAAGTTCGATAGTAGAACCACTTTCCAGATCACGGATGTCTGACATTATAACTTTTTCAATTTGAGTGATTGCAATTTCTTTCGATAGGTAGTTGATGCCCAAGAGCTTTTTTTGATTCAAACGTAATTTGAATCGATCCTCAGTTAATTCCGATATATTTTTCAGACTGTTTCTAAGAGTTGAGGCATTCAATTGTTGGCCCAGGAAAGGTTTGTACAGGTCTTCCAAAATATTGTGGACGATAATCCCCATAGAGCTGTCTTCGATATCTTCCTGTACATTCTCATCTTCTCGAATCCCACATATGTAGGTATAATAAAAGTCAAGTGGACAACGGATGAATTTATTTAGAGCCGAAACGGATAAACCTTTTCCTAAGAAGTAATTTTCTAGTAAATCATAGAAAAGTTTGTCTTTCTGGACAGTATTGTCATTTGGTTTACTTCCCAGAGGTGTTTTGAATTTGCGATAGCTGATCTTCACATCCTTAAGTTCTTCTTCCAATTGCAATAAGAACCTGCTTTTTTCTCCTGAGCCGAAACGATCTGTTAACGGGGAATAAATTAGATGAACATTTCTTGCTCTTTGCAACAATCGAAAGAAGTGGTTACTCATAACCGCATCTTTTTCTCTTGTGCCGGGTATACCATGATGCCTTTTTAAGTCGTAAGGGAGGATGGAGGTGTCATGTGTTCCCCTTGGTATGACACCTTCATTAACCGAAAGTACAATCAGGTTTTCAAAGTCGAGAGCGCGTGATTCCAATAGTCCCATTATTTGAAGTCCGGAAAGAGGTTCCCCGTAAAAGGACAGTTCATGATTGTTTACCACATTATTAAACACCCTTTTGAACGTGCTGACCCGATTGATGTAAGGATACTTGGCCATTATCTGACCTAGCTTTAATAAAGCTTCTTTTAATACAGAAAGGCTCTGAAGATTAATTTTATTTCTATCATAATCTTTCTCTAATTTTGGGTGTAAATAATCCAGTAAAAGAAGTATTGTATTTATAGGCTCCGTTGACAGGTCCTCCCATCTTTTGAATAATGTTGGCACATCTTTATACAACGTGACCTTATGTAGATCTCCCCCCTCAATAAAAACTTTGTTTCCTTCACGAATTTCAGTATCGAGCACATCTAATTCTTTCTGGAACAAGGCCCTCAGAATTGGGTGTTTAATGAACCGTTGGAAAGGTTGGAAATGGAAAATGTTATTATTGTTGGTTTCGTATTTTCTGGTGTTCTCCTGTAGAGAGATTAAGTGGATAATAAGAGAATGGATCTCTGTTTTATTGATCGGAAAACCCATGGTTACGTTGGCAGTTTGAACAGCCATAGGAAGCTCATGGATTAGAGGCAGTAAAAGAGAGGGGTCGGGAAGGATCACCGCGCAGTTTTCGTGTGCTGTTCCTGGAACAATTTCATCTAGAATCTGCGCAGCGATCTTAGTTTGTGAAATACTTGACGAGCCTTCGTATATAGTAATATTTTTGTTCGTTGTATTTAGGTTATTCTGGAAATCTCCCCCTTGAAATTCCGGGAACTTCTTCGTGATTGTTCGATAAAAATGACCTGCCTCGTGGTATGGATTTTCAATGTAGTGCTGATCAAGATCCCAAATTACTTCTGTAGTTATATTGTTTTTGAAACTTCGAATTATGTCAATTTCACAGGGCGATAAGGCATTCAATCCACAGAAATACAAGGATTGAAATTCTGACTCTTTAATGCCGGATTCTTTGAGCTGTCGGGCCACTTTTTTATACACTGCTCCAGTATAATTGAACCCTTTTAGCTGTAGATGTTTGTTGAACTCATCATAAAGTGGGGCCAATCCTTTCCAGAATGACATATATCTTTTTTGGAGTTCTGTATGAGTTTCTGTGTTCCAACTTTCTAGTGCTTGTATGTTTTTTAGATCCTTGAATACTTCTGACGCTTCAAGCTGATAAAGATCGATGTCGTTAAAATCGGATAACAGTATTTCTCCCCATTTATAAAATTGATCAAAACTTTCGGCATTTTCACCTTTTATGCGTTTGTAAACCTCATACAATTCAAATGAAAGAGAAGTTTTGTCGAGAATAATATCCTGGTTGTAACGACCGATTAGTTCAGTAAAATTAAAGGTAAGTGGAGCCCAGAATGTGCCTGAAATATTTTTTGATAGCGCTTTTTTGAGGAAAAGGGAAGATCGTTTGCTAGGCAATACCACAGCGCATTCTTTCAGGTCGCGCCCATGAGTGTTTATTAGTCTGGCCGCAATTTCATCAAGAAAGGTCATCGTCTTTGGTTTTAGGATCTCCTTTGATAAATTTCAAAAATTCTTCCCTTGTTCTTTTACTACGAAAGACGTCTAACATAATTCCAGTGAATCCTTTTTCATTATTCAGTTTCCTCTCCACATTTATCTGTTTCTGTAGGTTCTTAGGTTCCTCAATCTTTGGGGTAGTATTGTTCTCCTTTTGCTCTTCACTTCCACCTAGAAGGGAGATTAGTTCATCTGCTTTCTTAAAGCTATATTTTGCAGATCTGACCCTTCCGATCTTCTCTTCTAATAGACCAAGATTATTAAAAGCAATAGCGTCTTCAGGGTCAAGCTCTGTGCATTTAAGATAATCTTTTATTGCACCATCAACGTCTCCAATAGAGTCTTTGACGAAAGCGCGACTTGAATATCTGTATGGGTTTTCAGGCTCTAAAGACAACGCCATATTCAGGGAGTCAAGAGCTTCTTTTTTCCTATTCAAATGAAACAAGGCCACACCTCTTTCTGAATGATAATCCGCTAGGTCCGGCTGCATTTTAATCGCTTTATCAAACTTTTGCAAGGCAAGCTTATAGTTGTCATTCAGGAGATGTTGTTGCCCCTTTTTAAAATTGTCAATGGAGGTCATTCGATAAAATTAATTCAATATCAATAATGTTATTGAACAAACAGGTTTTATTATCAGGAACGTTTTTTTTTGCATAAAATAAATGCTGTTTTAAGGCAGATGGGAATTACCAGATCTTAGCAATACGGTTTGCAGGTTGTCGCATTTCATCTCCTTCTTGAATATCAAAGGCCTCAAAAAACTCAGGCATATTGGCAAGGGTTCCGTTAACGCGATATCTACCGGGGGAATGGTAATCTGTTTTCACTCTCATTATCAACTCGTCTTTTTTTATCGTGTTTTTCCAAACCTGACCAAACGCAAGGAAAAACCTTTGTTCATTAGTGAAACCGTTAATTGTTGTTCTTTCTTTTCCGTCAAGGGACTTCGTGTAGGCGTAGTACGCAATTGTAAGACCTCCCAGATCAGCGATGTTTTCGCCTAGGGTTAACTTCCCATTAATGAAAAAACCGTCCAACACCTCATACTCATTGTACTGATCAATTAATTTTTGTGTCTTCTGTAAGAACTTAATACTATCGTCTTTAGTCCACCAGTTTTCAAGGTTACCATCGGCACCGTATCTAGAGCCCTGATCATCGAATCCGTGTGTTAGCTCGTGCCCTATTACTGCTCCCATTCGTGCATAGTTTACGGCATCTTCATACCGTGAATCAAAGAAAGGGTTTTGCATGATTCCGGCAGGGAATACGATCTCATTCAGAACAGGGTTGTAATAGGCATTTACCATATGAGGTGGCATATGCCATTCGGTTTTATCGATATCACTATTCAATTTGTTCAATTTATCGTTGAATTGAAACATCGATAGGCTAACCAAATTTTTCAAATAATTGGATTCGTTCATTTCGAGATTCTTGTAGGATCTCCACTTGTCCGGGAATCCAAGCTTTCTTGCAAAAGAAGAAAGCTTAGTCTTCGCCTTCAGCTTCGTCGTTTCGCTCATCCAGTCTAGCTCTTTGATCCTTTCTTCAAAGATCTGCGTAATGTATCCGACCATTTCGTTCACTTTATCCTTATCATCCTCGCTGAACTTGACTTCCACAAATTTCTTCCCCAAAAGTTCGCTGATCGGTGAGCTGGTTATTTTCACTATGGCCCTTTCCCAATCATTTTTCATGATATTACGACCTCGCATGATCCTGGAGTAGAAATCGAAATTCTCTTCATTTAGGGCAATTGTCATGGCAGTTTCAAATTCATTGAGAACTTTCCATTGAAGATATAAGCTCCAATTTTCTATAGGAATGTCAACTAATAATTTGTCGAGGGTTTGGAAAAACTCGGGTTGCTGTACGATAATCTTGTCTTTTTTTGAGAGGCCTATATCATTAAAATACTTTACCCAGTTAAAATTGGAATTTTGCTTAGCAATTTCGGACACAGTATATGCGTTGTATTTTGCGATGTTATCTCGGTTTTCTTCCTGCGATCGTGAACATTCTGCGAGTTTTTCTTCAATGTTATAGATGCTTTCTACTTCTTCCAAGGAAATAGGAAGCTCAACGAGCTCGAATACACGTGCAATGTGATTTTTGTATTTCTCACGTAGCTCGACAGATCTAGGGTCCTCATCAAAATAATAACCTTTGTTTGGCAATCCTAATCCTCCTTGAGCCAAATAAGGAACATATTGTGAATTGTCCTTTTCGTCAATTTCGATGTAGAAATTAAAAATTGAATTAATGCCTCGCGGATGATGGAAGCAGAGTACATTATTTATCCCTTCAACATTCTCAATGGAAAAAGCATATTCGAGGAGCCTTGATTCGTCGAGTGGCTGCGTTCCTTTATCATCGCGGTTAATCGTATCCATAAAAGAGTTGTAAAAGTCACCTAGGATCTGTTCATCTGAGCCTACTTCAGATTCTTCGTAAGAAACATCAAGAAGAATTAGTCTTAAGTGTTTTTTAATTCTATCATCTATCACGTTAAAGGTTGAAAACTTTGATTTGTCGCTGGGAACAGGATTTTCCTTTAACCAAACCCCATTACAGTATTGATAAAAGTCCTGGTTGGGATCTGCAGTCGTGTCCATATATTCAAACTCCAACATGATTGCTTCTGTTTCCGTTAGCTCTTCAGCAATATTGGGTTCTGAAACTTTTGGCGAGCATGCTACGAGGTATAATGCTATAGTACAAATGGAAAGAGAAAATTTCATAATTTCTTGCATTTTATTGCGTGGTTTTAAGGTGTGTAGAGCATTTGTACATGAGGGATGTCATCTTCAAGATAAACTTCAGATGCCACCTTGAATCCGTGGGCATTGTAGTAACCAATTAAATGTTCTTGTGCAGACATACGAACAGGGATTTTTCCGTACTTCTGTTCAGCTGCCTTTAGTGTTTCGATCATTAATTGATGTCCCAGTCCTAAACCCCTTTGTTCTTCAGCAATTAAGACTCTGCCTATTGCCGGCTCGTGATAAGATAAACCCGGGGCAACTATGCGTGCTGTTGCAATGATCCTGTCATCTTTTTTACAGATAACATGGGTACTATTCTGATCTTTACCGTCAAGTTCTTGATATGGACAGTTTTGTTCGATGATGAATACGGAAATTCGTAGTGCGATCAGATCGTGAAATTCTTTCAGCTGAAATTCTTCAAATGATTTTATTTCCCACAGATACATTCAAAATTAATTTTAGCGTAAGAAGAAGACTGTGAGCAGAAATATAGGAATCAAAAGACAACCGTAGGTAATGAACTTATCGTATTTACCATATTCCAGCTTCTTCTTCCTGGCAAAAATCAGCATTCTTTTTCTAATGGTAGATTTAAAAGCAAAAATACCGGCGATTCCAAGAACAAATGCTAGGATGTGAAAAATATTACCTAACCATAAACTCTCAAGCAGTGAGGTTTCTGCTGTATTCGTGAAGTGGAGTGGGATGAACATCATCATGATAGGAGCCACCACCCACATCAGACTAATGATCAGACGTAACAATTTGTAGTTTTCTTGAAATGAGGATCTTGTCTTAATATATTTAGCTTCAACTAGAATGTACCATAAGATAATTGAGTATGACCAAATAATCGGGTGAAATCCGTGTCCTTGCATACCAAATAAACGATGTGTAACAACATAAAACACCCAGCAAATACCGGTAAATAATACAAAGCGAGTTGTCCCAAGTACCTTTTCGACAGGTCGGCTGATCAGTCCGAAAAGAACCAGGATAATTGAAATATGAACGACCTTGGGTGTAAACCCAAAGCCATGCTGAAAAGGAACAGTTACACGTGTTAACAGGGGCAATCCACCATACTCACTGGAGCCGTACATTGATTCCAAAAGAGGAAACATCAAGGTGCCTCCTGTAATCATCAAACAACAGAATGCAAATATGTATGTTGCACGTGGCCTTAGCTTACTGTCTGCGGTTAATTCGTTGATCATTGATCGTTCACTTTTACTAAATCACCATTCTGGGTGTAAAATAAGTAATTTTTAATGTTCATATAACCCATTTCAACTAACAACTTGCTGTATTTTTTTATTTGTTGTTCATCTCGGGTTCTTGGAGTGCCTGTTTTGAAGTCAAGTAAGATCGTTTGGTCAGGTTGAAGAATGATTCGGTCAGGTATATAGGTGTTCCCATTTTCGTCTATAATTTCTCTTTCTATAATTTCTGGATAACTTCCACTGAACCATTCTTTTAAGTCTGGATGGGTAAATGTCGAAACCAATTGATTTACAAAAACCGGTTCTTTTACTTCCGACAGTTTCCCCTGTAATTTGAGCTTTTGGGCATAGGGTTGTATTTCTTCTTTTGTCTGTACAAATTCTAATGCTTGATGAATCAGTTCACCCCATTGTCTCTCCGAATCAGAAACACTTGATTCATGAATGCGTTGTGAAGTAATTTCCAGACGTAATTCTGGGTTAGGCTCGTAAGTAAAACACTCTACAGCTTCATTTTCCCTTTCAATATCAACTTTGGAGGCCTTTCCGAACTGGTATTTGATTGGAAAACTTAATTCGTGGTCTTTGCTTACAAAATTGTAAAGTAATTCGGAAATACGATTTCCGCTTTTTCTGGCCGAATTAATGTAGAGACGGTATACCGGACGAGTAGTTGCGACGTAGAACAAATTAAGACCGTCAAGAAATTCTTGAGCATAGGCTTCCTCATACTCATTTTCTTTATCCAACGATTCGAAAGTTTTTTCGGATGGATATATTTGTACGTTAAAGTTACTTTGGCCATCAACGATATTGGTCCACACCCTGGATTGTAATGTGGGGCCAAGTTCCCAATTACAATGGTGCAGTATAACAACATTGAATTCTAGCCCTTTAGATTTGTGGATGGTCATAATTTGAACAGCGTCCTCGTTTTCTGCAGTTTCGATCGAAGGGTTTTTTTCTTCTAGCCAATCAATGAATTGATTTGTGTCCTCTCCTTTTGCTGAGGTATATTGATGTACATTTTCGAGGAAGCTTTCAAGAAACTGATCTTGGTCCGTGGGGTCGAAAAATAAAGCGATAATTTTTCTGGATTTAGCGTACAGCGGTTCGTTTTGAAAGCTGTCTTTTTGCACTTCTAAGGAATCGAACAACAATGCCAGCAACACGTCTTTCCCCATGTCCTTTGAAGATTTCAATTGAGCCAAATTCGCTTTTTCGGTTTGTTCAGATGGAAAGAAATAAGAGATGATCATCATTACATCAACCCGCGTATGGATGTTCTCCAATACCTTAAGAAGTGCGATTACAATTTTTACCTTTTTATTCCTTAACAGGTAGATACTGTCAGCTGAAGTCACCGAAACGGTATTGCTTATCAGAAAGTCGGCTAATTCTTGGCCTGTCTTGTTTTTTCGGACAAGGATCGTAATATCGGATTTTATAAACCCATCGGCGAGGCAACCACGTATAGCTTCGAGTGTCGCTTGTTCCTCGAATTGTTTTCTGTCTTCTTGCTGATCGTTCTTGTTTAAATTTTGCAATTGTATCTCAACGTACCCGTCGAATTTAAATTTCGGGGTTTGTTTAAATTCATTGTAATTATTCCTGACGGGTATTGGTATTTTATCTTTGATGAAGCTATAAAGCTGATTGTTAAATTCTACTATGGTAGGAGATGATCTGTAGTTGAATTTCAATTCTTTTGTTTCCGCCTGTTGATTAAAGGTTTGTTCAGCCTGATGCAGTATATGGGAATCCTTTTTCTGATAAATTTCCGGTAGCAATACAAATTGCTTTGACTCGCCATTTCTGAACCTATATATTGCCTGTTTAGCATCCCCCACAAGAAGGTTGTGTCTCCCTTGTGCTAAGCTATCGTCAATTAATGGAATGAAATTTTGCCATTGCTGTACAGATGTGTCTTGAAATTCATCAATAAAATAGTGGTTAAATCTACAGCCGATCCGTTCATAGATGAAAGGGGTTGGTTGTTGAAGTACGATATCGGAGATGGTTTTGTTAAAATCTGAAATAAGAACCAGGTTATTATTTGTTTTGTACTGATCGAGTATTACACTGATCTCTTTCAGCAGACCAAGCCCGATAATTTGTTCCCTTATCAGTTGCTGTAGTTTCAGCTCTTTGCACCAACCTGTTATTTCATGGAATGCTTGTATTACTTTTTCTTCAATGGAAGTCAACGCCTCCCGGACTTCGTTGGGTGGATTTTTCTTTAACCATTTGCCTTCCTCTACAGCGCTTATGATGGACTTAGCAGGGGATAATAGGGCACCGGTATCCCCTTCCATTGATTTCTTGAAAAACCCGAGCCAACCACTCCAACCTCTTGGAATCCAATCAAAAATGTTTGCTTGTTCTACATATTCTATGGTTGAATGACCGAGGGTTTTAATTTCTTCCTTTAGTCGGTTGCTCTGTGAGCTTGCCTGTTTGTGCAGGTCAAACAGCTCCTGAATACCCAGTGGTTTTATCTCCTGAATCCAACCATCAGTATCTTCTTTTTTAATTAGTTGACCAATTTCATACAAGTTCTTGGTGGCTTTCCAAGATTTGTCCGTATTTGCCAGGTCTTTCGCATAATGAACGATCAGCTCTGTTAGATCCTTTCTGCTTCCTACCTGTTGCATAAGACCGTCGATCGCCTCCTGAAGAACTTTGGAAAAGTCCATTTCAATTTCGAAGTCGGCTTGCAAGTTGAGGTCTCTTGAGAAAGACCTGATCAGTCGGTGAGCAAATCGATCAATGGTAATAATTGCAACATCTCCATAGTTGTGAAGCATGACGTTAAGTCTGTTTTTCGCTATTTCCGAAATTGACTGTGCAGATTGATCAAGCTCTGAAACATAGACCGGAACAATTTCCGAATCCGGTTTGTTTTCAGCCAGCTCTTTCAGGTGCTTGAACACCCTCTTTTTCATTTCATTTGCGGCTTTATTGGTAAATGTAATTGCGAGTATTTCCCGGAATTTATTGGGGTTATCACTTTTAATGATGAGTGACAGGTAGTTGAACACCAAAGTAAAAGTCTTCCCTGATCCGGCACTGCTACGATAAATTAAAAGACCTTTTTTATTATCTATTCCTTTTGGCATGCAGCATTAATGATTATCGGAAGGGAAATTACCGTTTTTATATCATTGATCGGACGTTAAAACTTGATTTATTGCGGGTGTTCGAAACCTTGGCAATAGTAGTATCAAGGGATTCCAACCCAACTGCATTAATTACCGAAATTTATGAGTGCAAAATAAGTAGGATTGATTAAATTTGAGAGACGGTCCTTTTAAATTATAATTATGAAGAAAATAGTATTATCAATTATATGTTTGGTTGTTTTGACGCCATTGTTTTCGCAAAGTAACATTGTATCTGGTGAAATATTGGTGATGTTTAAATCGGGATACAATGTTACTGATGTACTTAACGAATTAAACGCAGCTAATAGCTCAGCGGACCTGGAAATAATAAAACCAATTTCGAAGAGGATCAATGCTTGGCACTTATCATACAACGAAGCAACGACATCGCCTGTAGAAGCGATTAATTTATTTGCCGTTCGACAGGATGTTGAAATTGTTCAATACAATCACGATAACGTCAAGTTGCGAGATACGTTATGTCCGGATGATACACAATTCAATGAGCAATGGAATTTTTATAATGATGGGTCAAATGGAAGCGGTGGAACTGCGGATATCTCTGCTTGCGATGCGTGGGCCATAACGACAGGTGGGACAACTGCGCAAGGCGACCCAATTGTAGTAGCGGTTATTGATGGTGGATTTCAGATTTCTCATGAGGACATTAACTTTTTCAAGAATTCCACGGAAATGGCTGGAACCACTGGTGTTGATGATGACGGCAATGGTTATGTAGATGATGTAAATGGTTGGGACGCAGGCGGTAATGATGGCACGCTCCCATCTGCTCAGCATGGCACACATGTTTCAGGAACTGTAGGAGCTATAGGGAACAATGGAATAGGAGTGACTGGAGTAAATTGGGATGTTCAGGTTCTTCCTGTTGCTACCAATGG
>Ga0206681_10000349_pt1 | contig 26119 bp, 28 predicted proteins | sample M150012015metaG_FD_161048 | JGI IMG/M metagenome (GOLD analysis project Ga0206681, IMG submission 161048) | Ammonia-oxidizing marine archaeal communities from Monterey Bay, California, United States - M1 500m 12015 | ecosystem: Environmental > Aquatic > Marine > Intertidal zone | place: USA... | reverse complement strand
TCCACGGCTCAGGCTTGGAGGCGGTCCCGCAGGTCGTCGAGTTGGCGACGCAGTTCCACGGGCAGGCGCTCGCCAACCGCGGCGTAGTGCTCCTCGATCATGGCCAACTCGGCCTCCCAGGCCACCTGGTTGACGTCGAGGAGTTGTTCCATGGCGGCATCGTCCACGTCGATGCCCGTGCGGTCGATGGCGTCGATGGTCGGCACCAGTCCGATCGGAGTCTCGACGGCGTCGCCGGTTCCTTCGACTCGCCGGAGCACCCAGTCGAGCACCCGGCAGTTCTCGCCGAACCCGGGCCACAGGAATGAGCGGTCCCCGTCCCGGCGGAACCAGTTGACCCAGAACAGCTTCGGAAGCCTGTCGGCGTCGGCACGTGCACCGGTCTCGAGCCAGTGGGCGAAGTAGTCGCCGACGTTGTAGCCCGTGAAGGGGAGCATGGCGAACGGGTCGAAGCGCACCGTGCCCGTCTGGCCGGAGGCGGCAGCGGTCTTCTCGGAGCTCATGATCGAGCCCAGGAAGACGCCGTGGGTCCAGTCGCGCGCCTCGGTTACGAGTGGCACGTTGGTGGCCCGGCGTCCGCCGAACAGGATCGCCGATATTGGCACGCCGGCCGGATCCTCCCACTCGGGGGCGATGGACGGGCACTGCGCAGCGGACACTGTGAAGCGGGCGTTCGGGTGGGCGGCCTTTGACCCGTTGTCGGGCGTCCATGAGTCGCCCCGCCAGTCGGTGAGGTGCTCCGGTGGCTCGTCGGTCATGCCCTCCCACCACACGTCGCCGTCGTCGGTCCGGGCCACGTTGGTGAAGATGGCGTTGGCGTGGAGCGTGGCCATGGCGTTGTGGTTGGAGGCCTCGGACGTGCCCGGGGCCACGCCGAAGAATCCTGCCTCGGGGTTGATCGCATAGAGGCGGCCGTCGTCGCCGAACTTCATCCAGGCGATGTCGTCGCCGATCGTCTCGACGGTCCAGCCCGGCAGGGTCGGGACCATCATCGCCATGTTGGTCTTGCCGCAGGCCGACGGGAAGGCGGCGGCCACGTACCGGCGCTCGCCCCCGGGCGGGGTCACGGCCAGGATGAGCATGTGCTCGGCCAGCCAGCCGTCCTCGTGGGCCATCGTCGAGGCGATGCGCAGGGCGAAGCACTTCTTGCCCAGCAGCGCATTTCCTCCGTAGCCGGATCCGTATGACCAGATCTCACGGGTCTTGGGGAAGTGGGCGATGTACCGGTGGTCCGGATTGCACGGCCATGACACGTCCTCGGCACCGTCGACGAGAGGGGCGCCGACCGAGTGGACGCAGGGCACGAAGTCTCCCTGACCGAGCACTTCGAGGACCGGCCGGCCCATGCGGGTCATCGTGCGCATGCCGGCCACGACATAGGGCGAGTCGGTCAACTGGATGCCGATGTGGGCGATGGGGGAGCCCAGCGGCCCCATGCTGAACGGCACCACGTACATCGTGCGGCCGGCCATGGCGCCCTGGAAGTGCCCGGTCATCTCCGCCTTGAGCTCGTAGGGGTCGCGCCAGTTGTTGGTGGGCCCCGCGTCGAGCGGATCCTTGGTGGCGATGAAGGTCCGGTCCTCGACGCGTGCCACGTCTTCGGGATCGGAGAGGGCGAGGTAGCTGTTGGGCCGTAGGTCGTCGTTCAGGCGGCGGAACGTGCCGGAGGCGACCATGCCGGCGGCAAGGGCGTCGTACTCCGCCTCGGTGCCGTCACACCAGTGCACCGTGTCGGGACCGAGGACTTCGGTCCAGTGGTCGACCCATTCGACCAGGATCTGGTTGGAGGTCGTGGCCCTCATGCCCCAATTTGCTACACCACCGGGCACGGTAGGGAGGAGATGGAGCGGTGTGACAGGTGCGACAGCCGAAGGGCCGGCATCGCGAGCCGGTCGGGGGTCAGTGGATGTCGGGGGTTCCCATGTCGACCTCGGAGCCGATCGAGAGGCCGGTCGCCCGCTCGTCGCCGTCGAGTTCGAACAGCACCCGCTGGCCGGGGCGCAGCATTCGGAAGATGGAGCCCTCGAGCGCGTCTTCCGCCAGGTCGAACTCGGCGAAGTCGGTCTCGCGGACCACGACGCCGTCGCGGGTTCCGGGGTCGTACGCCTTGATGACTCCCTGCATGTCCGGTCCCCCCCGTCGAACCTGGTCGAGGCCCTAGTGGGCGGCCTTTTGAACCTTGCCGGCCTTGAGGCAGCCGGTGCAGACGTTGACTCGCTTCGTGGTCGAGCCGACGACGGCGCGGACCCGCTGGATATTGGGGTTCCAGCGCCGGTTCGTCCGACGGTGGGAGTGACTCAACTTCTTGCCGAACCAGGGCTTCTTGCCACAGATCTCACAGACGGAGGCCATTTCGGTCCTGAATCCTTCGATGGTCGGATCGGGCAGCGATGGTGCCCGCCCGTGGGAACTCCGCAAGGCTACGGCCACCCCCCGGGGGGCTCCAACCCTCGGATCCGGGGACCTGGCCCCGATCGTCGATCGTGCGATCCGGTGGGGCCGCGAGCGCCCTGCGGGGGATGGCTACGCTCGCTGCGTGACCGTAGCAACCCACCTGGATGCCGTCGGCCTGCGGGCCGTCGTGATCGGCTTCCGCGACGCACTGGTCGACCACCGGGAGGTGCTCAACCTCCTCAACGTGTACCCGGTGCCTGACGGCGACACCGGCACGAACATGTCCATGACTGCCCAGGCGGCGGTCTCGGCGCTCGAGGAACTCGAGGCCCCGGACGACGACCTGGGAGCGGTGACCGGCGCCGTGGCCCACGGCTCGCTCATGGGGGCGCGGGGCAACTCGGGCGTGATCCTGTCCCAGGTGCTGCGCGCACTGTGCGGCGTGGTGGGCGAAGCCGGCCACATCGACGGTCGTGTCCTCGCTGACGGACTGGCCGCCGCCTCCGAGGCGGCCTACGGCGCCGTCGGACAGCCGGTCGAGGGCACGATCCTCACGGTGGTCCGCGAGTCGTCCGAGGCGGCGGTGGTCGCCGCCGACATGGATGCCGATCTGCTGTCGGTCGCTGAGGCGGCCCGGGAACGGGCCGGTGACTCGCTGGCCCGGACACCCGACCTGTTGCCCATCCTGGCCGAAGCGGGCGTCGTCGACGCCGGCGCCAGCGGCTACGTGCTCTTCCTCGATGCCGTCCTGACCGTCGCCGATGGCCGGCCGCTGCCCGAGCCGCCCGAGGTCTCGATGGCTGCCGCCCCGTTGGCCGTCGACCGTGAGGCCGCCGGCCTCGGACTCGACGGCGGCCGCTACGAGGTCATGTTCTTCCTCGACGCAGCGGACGACACCGTGCCGGGCTTCAAGGACGCCTGGGGAGAACTCGGCGATTCGGTTGTCGTCGTCGGCGGTGACGGCGTCTGGAACTGCCACGTCCACACGGACGACATCGGCGCAGCCGTCGAGGCCGGCATCGCCGTCGGGCGACCCCACCGGATCCGCATCTCCGACCTCCTCGAGGAGGCCGAGGAACAGGCTTGGGTGCGCGAGCAGATCGGCGGCGACGAGCCCGAGGGTGAACCGGTGTCCTGTGCCGTCGTGGCGGTGGCCAACGGACCGGGGATCGTCGAGATCTTCCGGTCGCTCGGTGTCCACCGGGTGGTGGCCGGAGGCCAGTCGATGAACCCGTCGACCGCCGACCTGCTGGCCGCGGTCGAGGCCGTTCCCGCCGGGCACGTCGTCATCCTCCCCAACAACGGCAACATCGTCGCCGTCGCCGAGCAGGTCGACGCGCAGACCGACAAGACCGTCCGGGTCGTCCGCACGAAGAGCATCACCGAGGGGTTCTCTTCGCTGCTCGAGTACGACCCCGAGGGCACCGCCGATGCCAACCTCGGCCTTATGGGCGAGGCGGCGGCCGCCGTCGTGGCGGCCGAAGTCACGGTGGCGGTGCGCGACAGCGGGAGCGAAGCCGGCGACATCGCCACCGGCGACCACCTCGGACTCTCCGGCGGGAAGGTGCGCGTCATTGCCGGCTCGCTGCTCGAGGCGACGACCCGACTGCTCGAAGAACTGCTCGACGGCGACCACGAGATCGTCACCCTCATCGCCGGCGACGACGCCGACGAGTTCACCACGGCCCGGGTCGTCGCACACGTCAAGGAGTCGCACCCACACGTCGAGGTCGAGGTCCACGAGGGAGGCCAGCCCCTGTACCCCTATTTCGTGGGCATCGAGTAGGGAGTGCCGAGCGACCCGGACCCGGGGGGCGTCACGCTCCGGGAACTGGCCGACCGGCCGGTCACCGACCTCAAGGGAGTGGGCGACAAGAAGGCGGCGGCTCTGGCGAAGGTCGACGTCCGGACGGTCCTCGACCTGGTCTCCTACTACCCGCGCCGGTACCTCGACCGCACCCGTGAGGCCACGATCGAGGCGTTGGACGTCGGCGAGGAGGGCATGGTGCTCGCCCGCGTCGCCAAGGTGTCCGAGCGCCGGACCCGCAACGGCCGGTCGCTGGTCGAGGTCCGGGTCACCGACGGCACGGGATCGCTCACCCTCACCTTCTTCAACCAGCCCTGGAGGGAGCGCCAGTTGAGCGAGGGCACAGAGGCGGTGGTCTTCGGCAGGATGGACCGCTACCGCGACAGGCTCCAGATGACCAATCCGGTCGTCGACCTGGTCGGCGACCGCACGGGGCGGATCGTCGCCGTCTACCCGCAGTCCGAGTCTTCCGGCCTCCAGAGCTGGGACCTCGACGGGCTCGTCGGCGAGGCACTCCGCCGGGTGATGATGAAGCGCGGCTTCGACGACCCGTTGCCCGAAGGGGTGCGCGAGCGTTTCCGGCTGGTGGACCGGTCCACGGCCTACGGGGGGATCCACCGCCCCGAGTCCATGCAGGAGGTCGCCGAGGCCCGCCGCCGCCTGGTGTTCGACGAGTTGCTGCGGATCCAGCTCGAACTGGTGCGCCGCAAGGTCCACCTCGAGCGCAGCGCCCGGGGGATCACCCACGTGTGTACGACGGGCAGCGACGGCATCGACCTGGTCGGGGCCTTCCACGATCGGCTCGGCTTCCCGCTGACCGCAGCACAGACGCGGACGATCGACGAGATTCTCGTCGACCTGGCTCGGCCCTCGCCGATGCACCGGCTTCTCCAGGGAGACGTCGGCTCCGGCAAGACGGTCGTGGCCGTGAGTGCCCTGCTGGTGGCGATCCAGGGCGGGCACCAGGGGGCGCTCATGGTGCCCACGGCGGTGCTTGCGGAGCAGCACTACCTGGGCATCTCCGACCTGCTGGAGGACCTCGTAGTTGCCGACACCGCCACGCTGATGGGCGAGAGGCCCCTCCGGGTCGAACTGTTGACCAGCCGCACCACCGCTGCCGAGCGGCGGCGGATCGTCGAGGGGCTCGGGGATGGCGGCGTCGACATCCTGATCGGTACCCACGCCCTGATCCAGGAGGGGGTCGGTTTCCATTCTCTTGGCGTCGTCGTCATCGACGAGCAGCACCGCTTCGGTGTCGAACAACGGGCTGCCCTGCGGGACAAGGCCGATGAGGGCGACGGGGCTGACGAGGGCGACGGGGCCGCCATCCCCGACGTCCTCGTGATGACCGCCACGCCGATCCCGCGCACGGCGGCCATGACGGTCTACGGGGACCTTGATGTCTCGGTCATCGACGAGATGCCACCCGGCCGCATCCCGATCCGGACCGACTGGCTCGTCGACGACGAGGATGATGGGGCGAGCGTGTGGTCGATCGTGCGCGACGAGGTGGCCGCCGGCCACCAGGCGTATGTGGTCTGCCCGCTCATCGAGGAGTCCGAGGCGCTGGAGGTGAGGTCGGCCGAGGAGACGCACGGGGCGCTGACCGGTGGCGTCCTGTCCGACCTGCGGGTCGGCCTGCTCCACGGAAGGGTCGGCCCCGCCGAGAAGGAGGAGACCATGCGCCTCTTCCGGTCGGGAGCCCTCGACGTGCTGGTGGCGACGACGGTGATCGAGGTGGGCGTCGACGTTCCTAACGCCACGGTCATGGTGGTCCTCGACGCCTCCCGCTTCGGCATCGCCCAACTCCACCAACTGCGAGGTCGCGTCGGCCGGGGAGCGGACGAGAGCCGCTGCCTGCTGGTGGGCGAGGCAGTCACGCCCGACTCCGAGGAGCGCTTGAAGGCGCTGGTACGGACCACCGACGGCTTCGAACTCGCCGAGGTCGACCTGGACCTGCGAGGCGAGGGCACGATCATGGGCGAGCGGCAGAAGGGTCGGAACGACCTGCGGTTGGCCTCGTTGCGCCGTGACCGCGAGTGGGTGGAGGTCGCACGCGATGTGGCCATTGAACTGGTGGGCGATGGCGACGGCCTCGACGGGCACCCGGCGCTGGCCGATGAGATGGCCCTGTTGCTGGGAGGTGACGAAGTGGACTATCTCTTGAAGTCGTGACCATGAACGCCGTCGAGCCCATCGACCATCCCGACGTGGCCGCCACTCTGGCCGTGGCGTTCACGCAGGACCCGATCCTGTCCTTCCTCTACGAGGATCCGAGTGCCCGGCCGGCGATGCTCACCATGTTCTTTGCCGCCCGCCTGGCGGGCGGCATCGGGATCGACGAGGTCCTGATGGTCGACGGTTGCGCCTCGGCGGCCGTGTGGGTGCCGCCCCAGGGGCCCGACGATCCCGGACCCGACTTCGGGGGCGTCGTCGCGGCGACCATGTCGCTGCTCGGTGAGGAGCAGGCGCTGGCGAAGTTCGTGGCAATGCAGCCGCTGCTCGAGGCCCACCCCCGTACCCCGCACTGGTACCTGGCGTTCGTGGGCACCCGCCCCGAGGGCCGGGGCAGGGGTCTGGCGTCGACGCTCATCGCCGCCGTGACCGATCGCTGCGACGCTGAGGGCGTTCCCGCCTACCTCGAGTCGAGCGACCCGGCCAACGTGCCGTTGTACGAGCGGCACGGCTTCTCGGTCGCGGGCGAGGTGACGATCGTCGACGGACCGACGATCCCCCTCATGTGGAGGGACCCGCAGTCCTGACCCCCCGACACGCCTCAGTCGGGTGCGCCGCCCTCGTCATCGTGGTCGGGCATGACGATGTCCCACCGGTCCATGCAGTCGGCGCACCGGTAGGCCACGGGGTCGCCGGGCTCGAACTCCACCTCGGGGTGGGCCAGCAGGTGACAGGTTCCCCCGCAGTCGACGCAGATGATCGTGGTTGGTGCCCGCATGGAGGCGAGGGTAGTCACCTGTACCACCTGGGCGCCGAATCCCGGCGCACGGCCCATACTTGAGTCATGCGCGTCGTGGCCGGATCCGCACGTGGCCTCCGGTTGGCCGCTCCCCATGGCGACGGAATCCGTCCCACCGGTGACCGGGTACGGGAAGCGGTGTTCAATGCCCTCCACAGCCGGGGCGCCGTCGTCGGGGCCTCCGTGCTCGACCTGTTCGCAGGAACGGGTGCCCTCGGGATCGAGGCGTTGTCGCGTGGCGCAGCACGTGCGGTGTTCGTCGAACACTCGCGCTCCCACGCCGATCTCATCGAGGTGAACCTCGCCACTTGTGGCTTCTCGGACCGGGCAGAGGTCGTCGTCGCCGATGCCCGGACATGGTTGGTCGCCAACTCCGGCCCGTGGGACCTGGCCCTCCTCGACCCGCCGTACTCCTTTGACGACTGGCCGGCACTCCTGGCTGGACTCGACGCCGGCCTGGTCGTCGTGGAGTCCGACCGTGGGCTCGAGCAGGCGCTCGGCTGGCATGTCGAGAGGGTGCGGCGGTATGCGGGTACCGTGGTGACGCTGCTCTCGCCCGAAGACGGAGACCCTGGGAGTTCCCCCCCGTGACCCGAGTCCTGTATCCCGGTTCATTCGACCCCGTTCACAACGGGCATGTTGAACTCATCGAGACCGCCGCCCGGTTGTTCGACGAGGTCGTGGTCGGCACCCTCATGAACCCCTCGAAGGGTGGCGGACTGTTCACCCTCGAGGAGCGCATGGAGTTGCTCGACGAGTGCTTCGCCCATCTCGACAACGTCCGCACCACGATGTTCGACGGCCTCGTCGTCAATCTGGCGCAACAGGTCGAGGCCGACTTCATCGTCAAGGGCCTGCGAGCGGTCTCCGACTTCGAGTCCGAGTTGCAGATGGCCCAGACGAACCTCGTCATCTCCGGGGTACACACCATGTTCCTGCCGACTGCCTCCCGGCGCTCGTTCCTGGCCTCCGGACTGATCCGCGAAGTCGCCCGTCTCGGCGGCGACGTGTCCGAGATGGTCCCGGAGCCGGTCTTGCTGCGGCTCGACGAGAAGATCGGGGGCACCGACCGGTGACCGACATGCCCGACCCCGGACTGCCTCCTCCGATCCCCGCAGGCCCCTCCGCCCCTTCGGTGCCGACGCCCGACCCGTACCACCCGCCGCAGGTCGAGGGCATCCTGCGCCAGGCACGCGAGGTCGTCGCCTCGGCTCGACCGATGCCGCTCTCGGCATCCTCGATGATCAACAAGGAAGACCTCCTCGAGATGCTCGACGAGGCCATCGCCCGCCTCCCCGACGACCTCCGGGCGGCACGGTGGCTGCTCAAGGAACGCGAGGAGTTCCTCGCCAAGGTGCGGCGCGAGGGCGACGAGATCCTTGAGATGGCGCGGTCCCAGGCCGAGCGCCTGGTTCAGCGCACCGAGGTCGTCCGCACGGCCGAGCAACGGGCCCGCCAACTCGTAGAGATGGCCCGGGAGGAGACACGGCGGATGCGGCGCGAGACCGAGGACTACTGCGACCAGAAGTTGGCGACCTTCGAGGCATCGCTGACCGATGCCCGCGACACCATCGCGACGGGCCGGCAGAAGCTCCAGGAGACGGTGCTCGACCGCGAGCGTCGCCAGCAGGCCGAGGTGGTCGAGCAGGCTGCACAGGTGGCCACCGAGGAGGCCCAGCGCCCGAGGTCCAGTTCGTCGTTCTTCGACCAGGACGACGACGAGCCGAGCGAGTGACCTTCCCGCCTCCCGGACCATGACCGGGGGCCTTCGGGTACCCGTCGCCCTGTTGCGACGCCGGGATGCGGCCCCACGGGTGGTGCGGGCGACTGCGGTCCTGGACGGCCTGCGCATCGGCAATGTCGGCGTCGATGGCGACGAGGTCGTCCTCGACTTCGAGGTGGGGGCGAGCGGAACGGACATCGTGGCCTCCGGCACGGTCGACGTCGACTGGACGGGGGAGTGTCGACGCTGCCTCGAACCGGTGAATGGCCACCTCCGGGCCGAGGTGCGCGAGGTCTTCCGGGCCGAGGACCCTCTGCGGTCAGGTGAAGGCGATGCCGGAGACACCTACCCGCTCGAGTCTGACGCCGGAGAGCTTCTCGTCGACCTCGGAGTGGTCGCCCGCGATGCCGTACTCCTGGCCCTGCCGATTTCACCGTTGTGCGGCGAGGACTGCTCCGGACCGGATCCCGAGCGCTTCCCGGCCGTATCGGAAGAGGTCGCAGAGCCCGGGGACGGTGCTGTCGAACCGGAGCGGGATCCGCGCTGGGCGGCGCTCGACGTCCTGCGCGAACCGGGCGACGATGGCTGATCGCCCGGTGCCGGTTCGGCCGAGTGCCCGCTAGCCTTTGCGGGTCGCCGGGCCGGGCACCATGCTCCATCCAGCGGCGATGATTTCTCCGAACGCCCCAACCACCGCGAGTTCACGATGGCCGTTCCCAAGAAGAAGACATCCAAGGCCAAGGGCCGTAGCCGCCGGGCCGCCAACTGGGTCCTGCGCCCCTCGTCGCGTAGCACCTGCCCCCGCTGCGGCGAGGTCCGCCGTCCCCACCGCGTGTGCGGGAACTGTGGCTGGTACGGCGGCCGTCAGGCCATCGAAGTCGACTGACGCACACGGCTCGTCCACATGGCCGGGCGATGACCGGCGATGCGACACAATGCACCAATGAGCCTTTCCCTTCCCGTCGCCGTCGACGCGATGGGTGGCGACTTCGCTCCGGACGAGATCGTCGCCGGCGCGCTGCGTGCTCACGAGGAATACGGCATCCCCGTCGTCCTCGTTGGTCGCCCCGAGGACCTGATCGACACCGGTGGCCTCGAGGTGTTGCCCGCCTCCCAGGTCATCGCCATGGATGCCGACCCGGGCTCCAGCGTCCGGAAGATGAAGGACTCGTCACTGGTCCGTGCGGCCGAGGCGGTCCGCGACGGTGCCGCCTCCGCGATGGTGAGCGCCGGCAACACCGGGGCCACCATGGCAAGTGCCCTCCTGCGCATGGGCCGCATCAAGGGGGTCAGCCGTCCTGCCATTGCCACGCTGCTGCCGTCGCCGGGCACCACCCCGACCGTCCTCCTCGACGCTGGCGCCAATTCGGAGTGCAGCCCGTCCTGGCTCGTCCAGTTCGGACAGATGGGAGCGGTCTTCTCCCGTGATCGGCTGGGGGTCGACGTGCCGAGGGTTGCACTCCTGTCGATCGGCGAGGAGCCGGGCAAGGGCAGCCCATTCGTCAAGGAGGCCCACGCGGCCCTTGCGGATGCCTCCTGGACTGGCGCCTCGTTCATCGGCAACGTCGAGGGCCGCGACCTGCTCACCGACGCCGTCGACGTGGTCGTGACCGACGGGTTCACGGGGAATGTGGCCCTCAAGACCCTCGAGGGTGCGATGAAGTCGCTCATGACCGCCCTGTTCACCAGCCTCGGTGAGCGTCCCGAGGCCGCCGCTGCGGCGCAGACGCTGGGTCCCGAACTCGACACGCTGTATCGACAGTTCCACCCCGACACCTATGGCGGGGCCATGCTCCTCGGCGTGAGGGGCGTCTGCATGATCAGCCACGGATCGTCCCGGTCCCTCGCCGTCGAGAACGCCGTGCGGGCCGCCGCGGAGATGGTGGAGGCCGATGTGGTGGGGCACCTCACAGAGGCCGTTGCCGAAGCGACCGTCGAATGAGTCCATCGCAGGGTCGTTCGGGTACTTTTCGGTTTCTTTCGGCCACTGTTGCGACCTCCTGATCCGAAAGCCCATCCGGTAGAATCCGTCGTCACACCGCTTGCGTACGGTGTCCTGTCCCCAGGAATCGCCACCGTCCGCCCCGAAGTCCCCGAGGAGTCCCGTGCCTGCCGAAACCCATGTCGAAGGTAACCCGATCGGACGTGACGAGGTGCTCGCCCTGGTCCGTGACCGGCTGGCCGACATCCTCGAGATCGAGCCATCCGAGATCGGCGAGGGCGACTCCTTCGCCGACGACCTCAACGCCGACTCGCTGGCACTGATCGAGTTGGTCGAGGCCATCGAGGAAGAACTGGCCGAGCGTTCGGTCGGCTTCCGCATAGAGGACGAGGTCCTCGAAGACCTCAAGACCGTGCGTGACGCGGTCGACTATGTCTCGTCCCTCCTCGGCTGATCCCGCAACCACGGGAGCGCAGGTCATCGCCGATTGCCTCGGACACCGGTTCGCCGACCCCGACCTGCTGGTCGAGGCGTTGACGCATCGTTCCTGGTGTGCCGAGCAGGGGGGCGAATCCAACGAGCGTCTCGAGTTTCTGGGCGACGCCGTCCTGGGGCTCGCCGTCGCCACCCGCCTCTACCGCGTGCACCCCGGTCTCCCCGAGGGCCAGTTGGCCAAGATCCGTGCGGGCGTCGTCAGTGCTGACGCCCTGGCCGAGGTCGCCCGGCGCATTGACCTCGGTGGTGCGCTCCGGCTCGGCCGGGGCGAGGCAGCGTCGGGCGGGGACGACAAGGAGTCCATCTTGTCCGATGCCATGGAGGCGGTGATCGGTGCCGTCTTCCTCGACGGTGGCCAAGGACCGGCTTTCGCCGTGGTCGACGACCTCCTCGACACCGCCATCGACCGGGCCGCCGAGGATCCTGGCGTCCACGACCACAAGACCCGGCTCCAGGAACTCGTCGCGCGCCACTTCGGCTCCTCGCCGAACTACGCGCTGACCTCCGAGGGTCCCGACCACGACCGGCGCTTCCATGCCGTGGTCGAGATCGACGGCAGGTCCTACGGGCCAGGCACCGGCACCTCCAAGAAGCGGGCCGAACAGGCTGCCGCCCACCTCGCATGGACCGAACTCAAGGGGCTCGACGATCCTGCAGCCCTCGAACCGAACGAACAGGAACCGGCTGTTGTGGCCGAATCAGGGAGCGATCAATGACCATTGCGCTGGAACTACCCGAGATCGAGATCTTCCGACGCGACCTCGACCGCGATCTCTCCGGACGAAAGATCAAGTTGGCCAAGGCGGAGTCGATGGCCGTGCTGGAGGGCTACCGGAACCGCAAGCAGTTCACCAGCCAACTCGAAGGTCGCAAGGTGGGCTCGGTTCGACGCGCCGGGCTCCACCTCTGCATCGAGATCGAGGACCAGTACCTCGTGATCCGCCTCGGTCCCGGAGCTCTGCTCCGTCGACAACGCACGAAGGAGGCCACGCAACCGGGCACCGAGTTGCTGATTACGTTCACCCAGGGCGGACAGCTGCGCCTGATCGATCCGGCCGGTGATTCGCAGGTGCGCGTGGTGTCGGCCGAGACGATCTTCGAGGAGTTGCCCGAGCTCGACCGCCTGGGCCTCGACCCGATCGGCGAGCCGATCTCCTGGACGGACTTCGCCGGCCGGGTGCTCAGTCGCAACGCGTTGCTCAAGGACCTCCTGTGCGACGACTCCTTCATCGTCGGCATCGGCGACGTCTACAGCGACGAGATCCTCTTCGCCGCAGGGCTCCGGCACGATCGACGGAGCGACTCGCTCTCCAGTCAGGAGGTCCGGCGGCTCTATCGGGCGATCGTCGAGATCCTCCACAACGCCGTCAAGTACCGGGGAACGAACCTCGAGGATCGGCCGTTCCTCGACATCTTCGGCGAACCGGGCATCTACCAGCACCACCTGTCCGTCTACGGGCGGGTCGGTGACCTCAGCCCTCGCAGCCGGGCGCCGATCCTTCGGACCAAGTACAAGAACCGCTGGACGTACTACTGCGACACGCAGGTCTGATGCGCTGCGCCTGACGCGGCTCGAGCGCCTATGGTGGGGGCGTGGCAAATGACAGGCCTGTGATTAGCGTCTCGGCCCGCGTCCCGGGGCGCGCTGCAGACGGCGGCGAGGGGTAGCCGGGGTGTTCCTCAAGCGGCTCACCATCAAGGGCTTCAAGTCGTTCGCCGATCTGGCCGTCCTCGACGTCGAGCCGGGCGTCACCGTCGTCGTCGGACCGAACGGCAGCGGCAAGTCCAACGTCGTCGATGCCATCACCTGGGTGCTCGGCGCCCAGGCCCCCAGCGCAGTCCGATCACAGAAGATGGACGACGTCATCTTCGCCGGCACCGCCGAGCGGCCCGCCCTCGACCGGGCCGAGGTCTCGCTCACGATCGACAACGACGCGCGTCTGTTGCCGATCGACCTCACCGAGGTCACCATCTCCCGCACGCTGCTCCGTACCGGTGAGAGCGAATATTCGTTGAACGGCACGGCCTGTCGGTTGCTCGACATCCAGGAACTGCTTTCCGACGCATCGGTGGGCCGTCAGCAGCACGTGATCATCTCGCAGGGCCAGATCGACGCCGTGTTGAACGCACAGGCCGAGGACCGACGCATGATCATCGAGGACGCTGCGGGGATCCTGAAGTACCGCAAGCGCCGCGAGAAGTCCGAACGGCGCCTCCGTTCGACCGAGGTGGACCTCGACCGTCTGGGCGATCTGCAACGCGAGGTACGGCGACAGTTGCGACCGCTCGAGCGTCAGGCCGAGGCGGCCCGTCGGCACGGTGACCTGGTCGGCGAGTTGAGTTCGCTGCGGCGCCATCGCACGGCCACCGAACTCACAGCGCTCCGTGGACGGGCGCGGGAGGAGGCTGCCCTCCGAGCCGAGTTGGCCGGGGTCGAGTCCGGGTCGCGCACCATCCTCGAGGGGTTCGCCGACCAGATCGGCGTCGCAGAGGTGGAGTTGGCCGCCGGCGGAGACGACCTCGGCGACCGCCTGCTCCGCTACGAGTCCCTCCGCGAGCGCGGCCGCGGGCTCCGCGGCGTGCTGGTCGAGCGCCTCCGTGGCATCGAGCGCGACCGCGAGGCCTTCGTCTCGCAGCAGATGGTCCTCGGTCTCGAAGCCGACAAGACCCGGGCCGAGGCGGAGTTGGCAGGCCTCGAATCCGAATCCGAGTCCCTGGCCCCCGAGTCGGAGCGACTGGCGCTGGCCGAGACCGGACTGGCGGCCGACCGCGCCGCCTTCGAGGTCACCTGGGCGGACGGGCTCGTGGCCCTCGGTGTCCGCGCCGCCGAGGCGCGCGGCGAGTTGGGCGTGCTTCGGGCGACGCTCGCACAGGCCTCGACAGAGAGTGACGGTCTCGCCGGCCGCCTTTCCCTTCTTGAGTCCGAGATCGAACGCCTCGACGTCTCTGCCGCCGACCTGCGTCGCCAGTTGTCCGAGGGCGAGACGGCCGAACAACCGTTGGTCGAGGCGCTCTCTCAGATCGAACAGCGCATGCACGCCTCCGCCATGCAGCGCAACGCCGCATGGGAGCGGCTGGCTACGGCGGAGGCCGACGTCCGCACCACGCGGGCAAGGGCCGAGGCCCTCGCCCTGGCACTCGACGAGGCCCGCTCGCGTGCCGGTGTGGCCCACCTGTCGGCAATCGAAGGAGTCCTGGGCACGTTGCTCGACTTGGTCGAGGTCGACGAGGGCTATGAGGCCGCCTTCGCTGCGGCGGCCGGCGAGGCGCTCGACGCAGTCGTCGTGGAGGACGTCGAGCGGGCCGTCCAGGCCCTCGACGCCCTGCGCGAGGGCCGGCTCCGCGCCGCGGTGCTGTCGCTGACCGCCGGCACCGCTCGTGCCACGTCTCCACCGGTTGGGCAATCGGTGCGGGCACACGTACGGGCACGCACCCCCGAGGTCGATCGCCTGCTCGACCGCCTCCTGGCGCCGGCCGCCGTCGTCGACGCCCACACCGCCGTCGAGGCGGCGATGGCGCATCCCGACGCCGTCTTCGTGACCCTCGAGGGGGATCGCTTCGGGCCCTCCGGGTGGCGGATCGGCGGCGACCGCGGAGGTGCCACGGGCGCCGCCCTGGCCGACGCAGAGACCAGCCTCACCACCGCGGAGGACGAGCGGGCCGCCGCCCGCAGCCTGCTCGACGAGACCGAACGTCGGACCTCAGACCTCGAGGACGAGGTCGCGCGACATATCCGCCAACTCGACGTCCACGATGGCCGCTTCACGGCGGCCGCCGAGGCACTCCAGCGGCTTCAGGCCGAACGCCGTGACGTCGTCAACGAGGCCGAGGGCCTCCGAACCCGAATCGGGGTGCTTGAGACCCGGCTCAGCGACGAACGGACCCGGATCACCGACCTCGAGACGAGGCTTCCTGGCCTCGAGGACGCCGAGACCGAGGCCGTGGAATCCGGTCGGCGCATGGCCGAGCAGCGCCGCGACATCGAGGAGCGCTCCGCCGAAATGAGTGGCCTCCGGACCGCCCACGAGGTCCGGGTGGCCGACCTGGCGGCCCGACGCAACCTTCTCCTCAACCGGGTCACCGAGTACTCGGGCCGCCTCGACGACCTCAACGACCAGCGGCAGCAGGCCGACCGACGACGCTCCGAACTTGACCAGCGGGCGTCGGCCACCCGGCGCCTCGTCGAGGCGCTCGACTCCCGCATGTCGATCGCCGACCTGCGACTCGACGGACTGCGCGAGCAGCGTCGTCGACAGTCCGAACGGGTGCGGGCCGTGGCGGCGCGACTCGATGGCCTTCGTCGCGAGCGGGCTGATGCCGAACGGGCGCTGACCGAGGCAAGGGAGCGCCTGAACCGGCTCGAGATCGACCGGGCCGAGACGAGGCTCCGCCTCGAGAACCTCACCGAGTCCATCCGCAACGAGTTCGGCTGTGAGCCCGACGCCGTCCTCGGCGCTTCCTGTCCCGATCTCCCAGAGGGCACCACGGCGATCGCCCGGATCACCGAACTCGAGCGGGAACTCGAATTGATGGGCCCGGTCAACCCGCTGGCGCTCGAGGAGCACGATGCCCTGCGCGAGCGCCACGAGTTCCTCGGCGACCAACTCGAGGACATCCGCAACTCCCGTCGTGACCTCCGCAAGGTGATCCGTTCGATCGACGATGAGATCGCCTCGGTGTTCGCGGAGGCGTTCGCCGAGGTGTCGACTCACTTCACCGACCTGTTCGACACCCTGTTCCCCGGGGGGACGGGTCGACTGCACCTCACCGAACCGGACAACCTGCTCGAGACGGGCATCGAGGTCGAGGCGAAGCCCTCGGGCAAGAACGTCAGGAAGCTCTCCCTGCTGTCGGGTGGCGAACGCTCGCTCACCGCCCTGGCCTTCCTGTTCGCCGTCTTCCGCAGCCGGCCATCGCCCTTCTACGTCATGGACGAGGTCGAAGCCGCCCTCGACGATGTCAACCTGCACCGCTTCCTCGGGCTCCTCAGGCAGTTCCGCAACGACGCCCAACTACTCGTCGTCAGCCATCAGAAGCGGACGATGGAAGCGGCCGACTGTCTGTTCGGCGTGTCTATGGCGCCCGGCGGTTCATCCCGGGTCGTCAGCGAGCGGGTCGACGTGGACCGTGTCGCAGAGGACGTCGTGGCGCTCGCCGCATCCTGATCAGCGAGCCTGCCCGTTTGGCCGTTCCGGCTCGGAGTACCGTCGGGAAATGCGGATTCTCGTCGTCGACGACGAAATCGACCTCGTAGAGGCACTGGCGCGTGGCCTGCGCCGCGAGGGCTATGCCGTCGACACGGCCACCGACGGTGATGAAGCACTCGAAAAGGCCTCGTTCACGCCCTATGACCTGGTCTGCCTCGACCTGACGATGCCGGGCATCGACGGACTGGAGGTGTGCGAGCGCCTCCGGGCGGACCCCGTGGAGGGGGTCGCACCCCGGATCCTGATGCTCACCGCCCGCGACACCGTGGGCGACCGGATCAGCGGGTTGGACGCCGGTGCCGACGACTACCTGGTCAAGCCGTTCTCCTTCGACGAGTTGGGCGCACGGATCCGCTCCCTCCTGCGTCGGGACGCCGGCCGTTCTGGGGCGGTGCTGGAAGTCGGCGGGCTACACCTCGACACGGCCCGCCACCATGCCGCCTGTGATGGCGCCACCCTCGACCTGACACCCAAGGAGTTCGCCCTTCTGCGCTACTTCATGTCGCGGCCCGGAGAGGTCGTCTCCCAGGAGGAGTTGCTCGACCACGTGTGGGACGAGCACGCCGACCCCTTCACCCAGACGGTCCGGGTGACCGTGGGAACGCTCCGCAGGAAACTGGGCACCGTGGGCGGAGACGGCGCCATCGAGACCGTCATCGGTCGCGGCTACCGGCTCGGCGCGAGAGGCGAGGCTGGATGAGTACCGGACCGGCCGGGGCTCGGCCGTCGCGCCTGAGGCACATCCGACTCCCCGCAGCGGGCATCCGCTTTCGCCTGGCAGTGCTTCACTCGATCCTGTTGTTCGGCGTCGCCGCCCTCGCCGTCGGCGCCATCTACCAGAACGTGTCACGTGTCCTCGACGACGAGCCGATGTCCCGGCACTCGGCGTTCACCGAACTCGTCGACACCCCGATTCTTGGGTCGCCTTCGACGACTCTGGACAATGCGGGCGGTGGCCTGCAGGTCTTCGAGGAGGCCGTAAACCGTCGAGCGCTGCGACAGTTGCGGATCTACTCCGTCGTCGCTCTGGCGGTCCTCTTCTTCGCCAGCCTGGCGATCGGGTGGTACGTCGCCGGTCTCGTCGTGCATCCGATCGGACGTATCACCGCCGTCGCCCGGAGGATCCAGGGCACCGACCTGTCGCGCAGGATCAGCCTCGGTGGGCCGCCCGACGAGTTCCGGGAGTTGGCCGACACGTTCGACGACATGCTCGACCGGCTGGATGCCGCCTTCGAGATGCAACGGCACTTCATCCAGGAGGCTTCCCACGAGTTACGGAACCCCCTCGCAGTCCTGCGGACCAACCTGGACGTGGTGATGCACGATCCCCGGTCGGAGCCGGAAGACTTCCGCGCGGCCGGTGAAGTGGCGCTTCGGGCCACCTCCCGGATGTCATCCCTGGTGGATGACCTGCTCCTGTACGCACACCATGAGCGGCCGGACGTCCACCGGGCTCCGATCGACCTGGCGTCCGTTGTCGCAGAGACGGTCGCCGACTTCGCCGCGGCCGCCGAGTCGGCGGGTGTGGAACTCCGGGCCGAGGTGGCCGAACGACTGCAGGTCGTCGGTGACCCGGTGGCGCTCCGGCGGGGTTTGGCGAACCTGCTCAGCAACTCGATCCGTGTCTCCGATCCGGAGTCGTCCGTCCTGGTCACCGCCGGCCACGACGACGAGAAGGTCTGGATCTCAGTGCGCGACGAGGGGCCGGGGATCGACCCGGACGACGTCGACGACGTTTTCCAACGTTTCTGGCGCGGTGACCTCCCATCGGCCAGGGAGCACGGTCGGTCGGGATTGGGGCTGGCGATCGTCCGTCAGATCGCGGAGGGCCACGGGGGACAGGCCACCGTGCGTTCGACTGTGGGCGTCGGATCGACCTTCACGATCTGGCTGCCTCGGTACGTGGATCGCTGACCCCGAACGGGGATACTGACTGCGTGGAGGAGTCGATGACCGAGGACGAGGGCGCCGTTCGGCACCCGTCGATGCCCCCGCCCCTCCCGGAGGCGGAGGACGGCACCGGTGCGGCTCCGACACCTCCGGAGGAGTTCGAGTTCTCGTTGCCCGACGCACCGTCGCACGACGCCGGAGCCCCCTTACCGGAGCCTGTCGCACCGGTCGACCCCGTCGTCCGCAGAGGGGCGCGCCTGGTTGCTGCCGGGATGGTGGTCCTGGTCCTGGTCAGTGTCGGCGTCGGTGTCGGCTGGTTGTTGCGAAGCGGTACCGGCTCCGATCTGGATCACTCGGCGACGGGCCTCACCGTGGTCGTCGGTGAGGCACCGGTCACCGATCCCGGCGACGAGCCGGTCGTCGCCGTCGCCGAGGCGGTGACTCCCTCCGTCGTCCTTGTCATCGTCCCGGAGTTGGGGCAGGGCTCGGGAATCGCCCTCGACGGTGAGGGCCACGTGGTGACCAATGCCCACGTGCTGATCGACGAAGCAGCGACGGCCGAAGAGCTGGCGGCTATCGAGGTGCGCGTCGTCCTGCCCAGCGGGCGCCAGATCGCAGCGATCGTCATCGGCGCCGACATCCGCCGGGACGTGGCCGTGCTCGCCCTTCAGGAGTCCGCTCCCGAACTCGTGCCCGCAACGTTCGCTCCGAGCGACGAGGTCCGTGTCGGCCAGCTCGCCGTGGCGGTGGGCAGCCCGTTCGGGTTGACCCAGACGGTGACCTCCGGGATCGTGAGCGCCATCGGCCGGGTAGTTCCCTCCTTCGGCTGCAACCTGGGCCGGGGGCAGAGCGTCGACTGCGCCGGGGTGGCGACGATCCAGACCGATGCACCGATCAATCCGGGGAATTCCGGTGGCCCGCTGGTCGACCGGTCCGGCCGGATCATCGGCATGAACACGTCGATCCGGACCAACAACTCCTTCGATGTCTCCAATGCCGGGGTGGGCTTCGCCCTCCCGAGCGACACGGTGATCATCGTGGCCGAACGCCTCCTCGCCGGCGAGCCCGTCGGGACCGCCTGGCTGGGCATCGTCGGCGTGTCCACCATGGACGGACGCCCCGGTGCTCGGATCGAGGCGGTCGAGCCCGGTTCTCCCGCCGACGTCGCCGGACTCGAGACCGGCGACCTGATCGTGACCTCTGACGGGCGTCCGCTCGTGGCCATGGACGCCCTCCGTGCGGACATCCAGCTTCGGCTCCCCGGCATGACGGTGGAGCTGCAGTTCGAGCGCGACGGGGTCCTCAGGACGACCGAGGTCGAACTGGGTTCCTGGGACGACTTCGTCGGCTAGCTCCTGTTGCCCGGAGGTCGAGCCGGCAGATCCCCTCGGGCACGCATGGCGGCCGCCGTTAAGATTCCCGCTCCATGAGCCTCCGTAACCGTCTCGGCAGCACCCGCGGGGCCTTCGCCACTCGGCTGGCCGCCGTCCGTGGTCGCGACGAGGTCGATGCGGCCACCTGGGAACGGCTCGAGGAGGCGCTGATCCTCGCCGACGTCGGTGTGGTGCCATCGGAGGCGCTCCTCGCACTGGTGAGGGAACGGGCCGCAGTCGAAGGAGCGTCCGGTGGCGATGGGGTCGTCGGGATCCTGAAGGAAGAGATCGTCGGCAGGCTCGACGGCGCCGATCGGACCCTGTCGGTCGCTGGAGCGCCGAGCGTCTGGCTCTTCGTCGGCGTGAATGGCGTGGGCAAGACGACGACGATCGGCAAGGTGGGGCGCCGCCAGGTGGCTCAAGGACGGCGAGTCGTCTTCGCCGCCGGTGACACCTACCGGGCAGCGGCGGTCGACCAGTTGGCGTTGTGGGCCGAGCGAGCCGGTGCCACGGTCATCCGGGGCGCCGAGGGTGCCGACCCGAGCTCCGTGGTCTTCGACGCCGTCGAGCACGCCGCCGCCATGGGGGCCGATCTCGTGCTGGCCGACACGGCCGGTCGGGTCCACACGCGTCGGAACCTGATGGACGAGTTGGCCAAGGTCCGACGGGTCGCCGGGAAGGGGGCTGGCACGGTTACCGAGACGCTCCTCGTCCTCGACGCCACGACCGGCCAGAACGGTCTCGTCCAGGCTCGTCAGTTTGGCGAGGCCGCCGACGTCACCGGCCTCATCCTCACCAAGATGGACGGCTCGGCACGCGGCGGCATCGTCCTCGCCGTCGAGCACGAGCTCGGCATCCCCGTCAAGTTCGTCGGCGTGGGGGAGGGGCTGGACGACCTCGTGCCGTTCGAGCCCGGCGAATTCGTCGACGCCCTGTTCGAGTGAGGGGCCGGAAATGTTCGAGAACCTGACCAGCCGCTTCGAGGGGATCCTCCGCAATATCCGGGGGAAGGGCCGCCTGGGCCCCGAGGAGGTCGAGGAGGTCCTCGAGGAGATCCGAGTCGCCCTGTTGGAGGCCGACGTCCACCTCGGTGTGGTGCGGACCCTGCAGGATCGGATCAGGCAGCGTGCCGTCGGCGAGGAGTTGGCCGGCGTCCTCAACCCCGGCCAGCAGGTCGTCAAGATCGTGCTCGAGGAGCTCACCGGTGTCCTCGGCGGCGAGACGATGCCCATCACGTTCGCCTCGAAGCCGCCGACGGTGGTGCTGCTCGCCGGACTCCAGGGGTCGGGCAAGACCACGGCAGCCGCCAAGCTGGCACGCTGGTTCAAGGCGAAGGGACGGAACCCGTTGCTGGTGGGTGCCGACCTGGCCCGGCCTGCCGCCGTCGAGCAGCTCCGCACCCTGGCAGGGCGCATCGACGTGCCGGTCTTCAGCCAGCCCGGTGATCCGGTGGCGGTGGCTGCCGCCGGGCTCGCCGAGGCCCGGCGCCTCGGACGCGACGTCCTGATCTGCGACACCGCCGGTCGCCTGGCGATCGACGACGACCTCATGGCGGAGATCGCCGAGATCGCCGGGGCCCTGGAACCGCACTACACGTTCCTCGTCCTCGACGCCATGACCGGCCAGGACGCGGTCAACGTCGCCGAGGCCTTCCACGAGCGGCTCGAACTCGACGCAGTGGTGCTCACGAAGCTCGATGGCGACGCTCGCGGCGGTGCGGCCATCTCGGTCAAGGAGGTGGTGGGTCGACCGATCGCCTTCGCCTCGACGGGCGAGGCCCTGGAGGACCTCGAGCCGTTCCATCCCGACCGGCTGGCCAGCCGGATCCTCGGCATGGGCGACGTCGAGACCCTCATCGAGAAGGCGGAGGAGACCTTCGAGAAGGAGCAGGCGGAGGCGGCGGCCGCCCGGATGCTGGAGGGCACCTTCACACTCGACGACTTCCTCGAGCAACTTCGCCAGATCCGCAAGATGGGCCCGGTCGGCGATGTCATGAAGATGGTCCCCGGCATGGGGCAACAGCTCAAGGATGTCGAGACCGACCTCGACGAGCGCCGCATCGACCGCATCGAGGGGATCATCCACTCGATGACTCCTGCGGAACGAGCTGATCCGGACGTGATCGACGGTTCACGCCGGGCCCGGATCGCCGCCGGCAGCGGCACGCAGGTCAACGAGGTCAGTCAGTTGGTCCGCCAGTTCCGGGAGATGCGCAAGCTCATGAAGCAGATGGGTGGGGCAGGGTCGAAGGGCCGGGGCCGTGGGTCGAAGCGCGGCCAGAAGGCGGGCCGTCGGGGACTCGGAGGGCGGACGACGCCACGTGGTTCCGCGAAGGTGCCGAAGAAGGGCCTGGCCCTGCCCGGACTGGGCGGCGACGACCCCTGGGAGGGCCTGGGATCGGGGGAACCCGGAGGCCTCGGCCCGAGCGGTCCACCGCCACTGGTCTGAGCGACGAGCGGAGGGATCTCGACGAGGGCATGGAAAGGCCCGCCGAACCCGGCAGACTGTTCCACCGGTCCGACGTGCACCATCGAGTCGCCCGACCGACGGGTACGACCACCAGGTGTCCACCCGGTCCGATTCCAACGCAGTTTCCATTGACCAGAGAGTGAGCCCGACGTGGCCGTGAAGCTCCGCCTGATGCGGATGGGGAAGAAGAAGCAGCCGACCTACCGCGTGGTCGCCGCCGACTCGCGCAAGGCCCGTAACGGCCGCTTCATCGAGGCGCTGGGGTTCTACGATCCACGCCGTGATCCCTCGGTGATCGAGATCGACAACGACAAGGCGGTGGCCTGGCTGCGCAACGGTGCCCAGCCCACCGAACGGGTCGAGAAGCTCCTGAAGATCTCGGGTGCGTGGACCGACTTCAGTGGCGAACAGGTCGATGCCACCCCGCCCGCGCCATCACCCGTCGTCGTCCCCGTCGCCGAGGAGGCTCCTGTCGAAGAGGTCGCCGAGGAGCCCGTCGCCGAGGAGGCTCCTGTCGAAGAGGTCGCCGAGGAGCCCGTCGCCGAGGAGGCTCCTGTCGAAGAGGTCGCCGAGGAGCCCGTCGCCGAAGAGGCTCCTGTCGAAGAGGAGGAGAAGGCATGAGCGCAGAGGCCCCCACTGCAGAGGGAGTGCTCGACTTCCTGATCCGCTCGATCGTCGAGGAGCCGGACGCGGTCTTCATCGAGACCTCGGGTGACGACCGCTGCAAGTTCTCGGTCACCGTCGCCGACGGCGACATGGGCCGGGTCATCGGCAAGCGTGGCCGCGTTGCCAACGCCATTCGCACGATCGTGCGATCCGCGGCGATCCGCGACGAGATCGAGGTCGACGTCGACTTCGTCGACTGATCGAGGGGACGCCACCATCGAGGCGCCCGAACTGCTTGAGGTCGGTCGGATCGACCGGCCCCACGGTGTCCGTGGCGAGGTCGTTGTCACCCTGCACACCGCACGCGTCGAGCGGCTCACCCCCGGCTCCGTCCTGTCGACCGACCGCGGCGAACTGACCGTCGACTCCAGCCGACCCCATCAGCAACGGTTTCTGGTCCGCTTCGACCGCATCCCGGACCGGGACGCCGCCGAGTCATGGCGCGGTGTCGTGCTGTCGGCCGAACCGCTCGACGACCCCGATGACGACACCCTCTGGGTACACCAGGTGGTCGGCGCCGAGCTCGTCGACCAGCATGGACGGAGCCACGGGCGGGTGCAGGCGGTCCTCGACAATCCGGCGAGCGATCTCCTCGAACTCGAGGATGGACGACTCGTCCCGTCGGTCTTCATCGTGGACTACCAGCCGGGTGTCCGCGTCGCCGTCGAGGTTCCCAGCGGGCTGCTCGACGGCGACGACGATGGATCGGGAGCCTGACCATGCGCATCGACGTCTTCACGATCTTTCCGGAGATGATCGGTGACTACGTCGGACGGAGCATCCTGGGTCGGGCGTCCGACGCCGGCCTCCTCGAGGTCAACGCACGCGACCTGCGTGCTGCCACCTCCGACGTCCATCGGACGGTCGACGACAGTCCGTTCGGCGGTGGGGCGGGCATGGTGCTGATGCCCGATCCGATCTTCGCAGCGGTCGAGGCAGCCGAACCTCCCCGTCCGCTGATCCTGCTCGACCCCGCCGGTCGCCGGTTCGACCAGGGGGTCGCCCATGAGTTGGCGGCCCGGGACGGCTTCTCGCTGCTCTGCGGGCGCTACGAGGGCGTCGACGAGAGGATTCGGGGCGAACTCTGCGACGAGGAACTCTCGATCGGCGACCTGGTCCTGGCCGGTGGGGAACTGGCCGCACTCGTCGTCGTGGAGGCGGTGGCCCGCCTACTGCCGGGGGTGCTCGGCAACGAGGCCTCCACCGATGAGGAGTCGTTCTCGTCCGGGCTGCTCGAGTACCCCCAGTACACGCGTCCTGCGGACTTCCGGGGCAATGAGGTTCCCGAGGTCCTGAGGTCCGGTGACCACGCCCGCATCGCCCAGTGGCGCCATGCGATGGCGATCCACCGCACCCTCGAGCGGCGCCCGGACCTGATTCAGCGACGCGGGGGCCTGACCGACGAAGAGCGCTCGCTACTCGAGTTCCACGGCCTGGCGGGTCCCACCGCAGACACCGCCACGGATGGAGCCTGAGGAAGGCGGATGCCGCGCCGGGTGGCGCACTGGCGCCCGTATGCTGCCCGGTCGGCCGAGACGTTGCACGCAGCGTCGGCCACATGCTGATCTTCAGATCTGAACCAGGAACCACCATGCAGCGCACTGATTTCATCGACAAGGCGAACCTCCGCGACGACGTGCCCGACTTCGGCGCCGGCGACACCCTCAAGGTCCACGTCCGGGTTGTCGAGGGCAACCGCCAGCGCCTCCAGGTCTTCGAGGGCATCGTCATCCGTCGACAGGGAAGTGGCGTCCGCGAGACCTTCACAGTCCGCAAGATCAGCTTCAGCGTCGGTGTGGAGCGCACCTTTCCCGTCCACTCCCCGATCATCGACCACATCGAGGTGATGTCGAGGGGCGATGTCCGTCGGGCGAAGCTCTACTACCTCCGCGATCGGATCGGGAAGCGCGCCAAGGTCAGGGAGAAGCGGGAGTTCTGATCCGCCAGGCCGCTCTGAGAAGGGCGCCGGCTCGACCGTCACAGGCCGTCCCTAACGTCAGGCCATGTCCCGACACGCTGTTCCCCGGGGATCCGTCACCCGACCCACGGCCCGCCACCTGGCCCTCGGCCGGTGGGGCGAGCGCAGCGCCGCCCGCGACTACCGGCGTGACGGCTACCGCGTCGTGGCCCGCAACTGGCGCGGTCTTACCGGCGAGATCGACGTGATCGTCGTCGGACATGGAGTCGTCGCCTTCTGCGAGGTCAAGGCGCGATCCTCGGTCCGGTTCGGGGCACCCGCCGAAGCCGTCGATCGGCGCCGACGGGAACGGTTGCGGCGCGCCGCCCTCGAGTGGCTGTCGGGTCCCGGACAGGACCATGCAGTGCTCCCCGTCCGCTTCGACGTGGTCGGCGTCCTGCCCGACGGGCTGGACCGCATCGAGGGTGCCTTCTGAACCTGTCGCCGTTCAGCGACGGCGATCCCAACACCCCCGGTGCCAGTGGCGCCGCAGGTCGGGGGCCTCGACCGGTACCACGACGACGTGCCCGAGGCCGCCGGGGATGTCCCGGTTGCAGCCCGGACAGAGGTAGGGCTTCAACGCCTGGTGGGGCTGGATGAAGCGGACTTCGAGTTCGCCGAGCGTCTCCGGATTCTCCACGGGTCAGCCCACGAGGGCCCAGAGCACCAGGAGTGCCCCCACGACGAGGGCGGCGGCAACGTAGACGACGTCGCTCGGCCGACGCCGGTGGCGGCGCTGCGGGTCGAATCCCATGCGCCCAGTATCGCCGTTCGACCGACCTCCGCGCTGGTCGGTGGGCGTAGTGGTACTGACAGGTGCATCGCGTCTACTGTCTTTGCACGAGGCTTCGAGGTTCAACCTCTGAGCGAGGAGGAGGGCATCTGATGCGACATGGATTCCGGCGAACATCAGGACGGCGCGGGTACGGCGGTCAGGCACTGCGGGTCACGCTGCTGGCACTGCTGAGCGTATTGATGCTGCCGGTGGCGGCAGCCGCCCAGGAGGTCGATCCCGCTCCCGCGCCCGGTGACGCCAACCAGCCTGCCGGCGATCCGGGTCAGCCGCCTCCGTGTCCGGAGGGTCAGACGTGTCCGGAGCCCGGTCAGGGTGGTCAGGGTGGCGAGGGCAACCAGCCGCCTCCGTGTCCGGAGGGTCAGACGTGTCCGGAGCCCGGCCAGGGTGGCCAGGGCAATCAGGGTGGCGAGGGCAACCAGCCGCCTC
>Ga0206681_10000347_pt1 | contig 26329 bp, 17 predicted proteins | sample M150012015metaG_FD_161048 | JGI IMG/M metagenome (GOLD analysis project Ga0206681, IMG submission 161048) | Ammonia-oxidizing marine archaeal communities from Monterey Bay, California, United States - M1 500m 12015 | ecosystem: Environmental > Aquatic > Marine > Intertidal zone | place: USA... | reverse complement strand
TGCAAAATTATGAGCTTTAAGATGCAGAGCTTCTTCAAGCTTTTCACCGTATACGGTATGTATGTCTGCCATGCCAAATTCTTCGTACGTCTTGAACATGTCCGCGATCATAGGCATTTGCTCAGAGGAGCATTGACGGCCTCGAACCGGATAACAGGTTCCCTGATTGTAATATCCTAAAACAATGTCAGTTGTTCCATTTTCGTCAAAATCGTGCGCATAAACTTCAAAGGGTTCATCAAAAGATGCGTGGTACTTGTAGTTCAGGCCAAGGTTGCCCAGCACATAGTCCTGGTCACCATCCTTATCCAGGTCCACGGCAACAATTTTGTTCCACCATCCCGTTTGTCGCTCCAACCCGTTTTCTTTGCTGATGTTGTTCAAAGTGCCGTTTTCGTTCTTAAACATCAGTACTCCTGTCCATTCTCCCACTACGATCAGATCTTCAATCCCATCCCCGCTGAAATCGGACCATATGGCTGAGGTGATCAGCCCCGGATGTTTCAGTTCCGGAGCCACGGATTCTGTAGCGTCAACGAATTTTCCTCCATCGTTCCTGAGGATATAGCTTCTCGGTGAATACGGGTACTTGCCGGGGATAATTCTTCCTCCCACAAAAAGGTCCTGATCTCCATCCCCGTCAAAGTCTGAAGCTGCAACTGCACCGCCACTGCTGAGCAGCTCAGGCAAAAGTTTCCTGTCGCGATCAAACTTGCCACTTCCATCGTTCAGGTAGATTCGGTCTTGCAGGATAGGGGAATCCGGATCGAACTCATTCCCACCACTAACCACATAGAGATCCTGATCGCCATCTCCATCGGCATCAAAAAATGTTCCGCCAAGATCTTCGTAAGCTGCATCAGCTTGAAAAGTGGGGCTGGAAGTAGACACGAATTGCATTCCTGAAACCTGCATGATCAGCATCCCGGCCTGTCCGGCTGCTCCTCCGATATAGAAGTCATCCAGCTGATCCCCATTAACATCTCCTACGGTGATCTTGGGCCCATTCTGGCTCTGCTTATGGGGCAGAAGAATTTCCTTTTCATAATCATCATAGTCATTTTCCTTATGGGTGAACATGTATCCTCCCTGGGGCCCTACACGCCGGAAGAAGGTTTGATCTGACGATTCAGCTCCTGTGTTGTTATTGGCTCCCTTATAACTAATTTGCATCAATTGATCTGATTTAGGCGCAACCAGCATTTGTGTTTTCCCGTCCGGCCATTCTACTTTTAACTGCAGGATATCATCTCCCTCAGCGATCCCGAAATGGATCTTCTGGTCGCAGGAAGATTCGAATCCCCGAACTGCCCAGAATTCCTGAAATTGCAAGCCGTTGTTGGTCGTAAGGCTGAGCTTAGCCCCCAGTCCGTTTCTGTTCCCGGCAGGACCTTCAAGCTTTACTTGTAAGTAGTGACCGACCTTGCGGTCGCTGATGGTGTTCTTGTAAATGGAAGCCGGGTCATTGAAATTGTTAACGACAAGATCCAGGTCGCCATCGTTGTCTAGGTCCCCATAGGCCATGCCATTGGAAAATCCCGAGAAATCAAAGCCCCACTCCGTAGATCTGTTGGAAAATCTGAAGTCGCCTTCGTTCTTATAAACATAGTTTCTTATGGGCGTGGATTTCATCATCGGGGCCAGCTCGGAAAAAGTTCGAAGGCCTTTATCACCTCCCATTTTTTTAGCCTTTTTAACGTAGTCCTTGTCCTGGGTGTCGCGTAAATATCCATTGGTAATGGCCAGGTCTTTTTTCCCGTCGTTATCAAAGTCAGCAAACAAAGGTGCCCAGCTCCAGTCGGTATTTGCCAGTCCGCTGAGATATGCGATGTCAGAAAAGCTGCCTTGCCCATTGTTCAGCTGCAGGGTGTTGCGCATGAACTGATAGTGGTAACCCCGATTGACGTTATCCCAGAAAAGATCAGGGTTCATACTGGCCATATTGGTTTTCTGCCGTTTATTATCCTCGGCCAGCATTTCAACGACAAAAAGATCGAGCAATCCGTCATTATTAATGTCTGCCGCATCGCTACCCATCGCAAAATAAGAAACATGAGCGATGAGCTCTTTGGCTTTTTCTGTAAAGGTCCCGTCGCCATTGTTGATGTAATAAAAGTCGTGAGATTTGAAGTCATTGGCAACATACACATCAGGCCACCCATCCATATTGTAATCGCTGATAGCAAGACCAAGTCCATGACCATAGTTGTTGATTCCTGCGGCCTTGGAGACTTCGGTAAAGGTGTTGTCTCCGTTGTTTTGATACAGCTTGTCCCGGAATCTGTCCGGTGGATTTTGTCTTGCAAGCTCACGGTCTCGATTCGTAACCTGAAAAAGGGGGTGGTTGGCCATGTAACAATCAAGATCGCCATCTTTGTCATAGTCAAAAAAGCCCGTCTGCACGGTATTGCCTGTTTCCGCAAGTCCATAAGCTTCGGCACTTTCTTTGAAGGTATTGTTACCCTGGTTGATGTAAAGCAAATTGGCTCGTTTTGAAGGTTCGTCAAACCAGCCCGATCGGCTAATGTAGATGTCTAAATGACCATCTGCATTAATATCTACCATAGAAACTCCGGTTTTAAGCCCGTTATCCTGTTGAATCCCCGCAGAAAGAGTAATGTCCTCGAACTTCATATCCCCTTTATTGAGGTAAAGCTTGTCGTTGGCAACTGTCCCCGTAAAGTAGAGGTCCGACAGGCCGTCATTATTGATGTCTCCGATACCGACCCCGCCACCATTATACAAGTATTCGTATCTGTAGAAATTGACCTCATCGGTCTCAACTAGTTCATTGTTAAATTCTACGCCGGTAGTAGAAGAAGAAAGAAGTTCGAACACTTTTCCTGAGCTTCCCCCAGTGGCATTTGTGTTCAGATCCAATTCGGCTGAAGTACTTTCTGAAGGGTTCGAGCTACAGTTGAATACAACCAAAAGGGAAGCAATAAAAAGAACAGCAAGTACCTTGTGCTTTTTCATGGCGTTGGGTTTAAAACGGTTCGCACCAATCCAATTTAAATAAATTGCATCAGCTAGTGCATGTTCAAGATATTAAATTGAGAGCGATTTTGTACAATTGTTTTGTTTTGGTTTTTCTTTTTATCTTCAGTTGTTATAGCGAAAAAATATAAATGGGCTTATCAAACATCAACTTAATAGCCTGGTTAGTGGCCTCAGTCGCTAGCTTTGCGCTTGGTGCGCTGTGGTACAGTCCTGTGCTTTTTGGAAGGTTATGGCAGAAGGAAACCGGCCTTTCTGATGAGGCATTGAAAGATGCCAACATGGCCAAGATCTTTGGCACTTGCTTTTTTCTTACCGCTGTAATGGCATTTGGAATGGCAGTGCTGATCCAGGGGCATGGTCAACAGAATATAGATTGGTTGGATGGACTTCTGCACGGTCTGTTCGTCGGACTACTTTTTGTAGCAACATCTATGGGCATCAATTACTTGTATCAAAGAAAGTCAATCAAGCTGTGGTTAATTGACGCTGGATATCAGCTGACGTTTTTAGCTCTGCAGGGGCTTATTTTTGCATTGTGGAAGTAGAGCAGTTTCTGCTTGAGTAGGAAAGCATGGTTGAAACTCAAAATGAAACGGCAGGTTAAGTTGTAGCAGGGTCAATTCTTCAATACCGAATGTCACTTTTTGTGAAAAATTCGTTCCTTGATCACTCAATTTTCATTTCCTTTATTATAGATCAGCCTCATATCCGGCACTTCCGTGAAATAATAATGTACCCAGATATAAATGTGATTGAACAATGCGATCAGTAGAGCCGCTTTGGACTGTAGTAAAATGCCAGGTATCCAAAGGACTAAAAATCCAAAGACATACATTGCATTAGCAGAGTATTTAAAAATTCCCTGTTTTATCATGGGTTCTTTGCTGTATCTCTTTGGCTCGAAATGGTCTATTCCGAAAGCCCTTTTTATTCCAAAATATTTGCGCAATGAGTAAAAGAGATAAACCCCCGGAATGAATAAAATTACAGATATTATATAGGAAAGAGCAGGGTTTATATTTGCTGTCATTGCATTTGCAATAGCCAGTAAAATGATTGTTACAGGCCGGGAAAGGATCAGAAAGGCAAACCCTTTTTTGAAAAGATTGAATCCCCTAGCCCCGAACAATTTAGAGAGACTCTTGAAATGCAGCTCAGCCCTCCAGCAGATCAACACATAAAATTGATGAACAATTGGAGCTAAAATGGAGAAAATAAACCACCAATAAGTGCCGATTCCCCAGAGTTCACCAATTAGAAAAGACTGAGATGTTGTAAGGCAATAGTAAAGTGAAAACAACATACTGGTCAGCAGTAATACGTGCCAAAGTTGATATCTGAATATCTTTTTCAATATCTGTTTTTCGGGTATTAAAAGTGTCTTCTTCCCTCATTAAAGTAAAAATCTTTAGACAGTATTCACTAGAATACTCACTTTGTTTGTGTATCAATTGAATTTTAACAGCGGAGAGGGACTATTTAAAAAATGTAACGATCTTAGAAGTGTGAAATCAATACTTGCTAAATTGTTGGTTCCAACGGTTCTTATTGCCATTGCAGGGCACCAGCTCTATTGTTCAAAATATTTCAATCTTTCCAACTGGAAAGGTGGGGGCTTTGGAATGTACTCAGAAATTCATTGTTTCATCAGTCGACAATTGTGGGTCGAATCTGATACAGGGTACTATGATCTGGGTAGTGGAGTAGAAAACTATAAGTATGGCATGCACTTGAAGAAGGTTAAGGTATATCCAACACAAAAAGTGCTTACCAATTTGGCAAATGAATTAAGAATCGATAAAAACGTAGACACTGTACACATGCAATTGTGGGAATTGGTATACGACATACAAACCAAAGAATTGAAACGAATAAAACTTCTTGAAGGTGATTATTAGCAAAGTGAAATCCAAATTGAGTGCTTTTCTGGAGCAATCCAGGTATAAGCAAACCTGTGTTCTTCTGTTTGTTTTTGTCGTCGTTTCTCTAACCAAAAGTGATTTCTCTTACCACTTGATCAGCTTTCCACTTTTAGGTATTGGTATAGCATCCCTGCTTGTTGAATTCGATCTTTCGAAAAATAGAGTGTTTTGGGTTTCTACAATGTTGTTGCTCCTTCTGAATGTGATTAAAGAATGGACATTACCAGCGAATCATGACTATTTGTTGATCTATTTAATTGTAGTTATCTTATTGAGCTCTTCCAAGAATCCATCTACTTCAGATAGCAGAATAAAGACGCATACACTTATTTTATTCGTGTTAACGTTTTGTTTGGCAGGCCTTCAGAAACTCCTTTCTCCTCAATTTATGGATGGCTCATATTTGAGCTACGCGTATCATTCCGGGCATTTCACTCCGTTCCTGTTAAACAAGATCACATTCTTTAACGAAAGTTTCCACAATAATCAAGAGATACTGAATGAGTTGCTGAAGTCTGACCCTAATTTGGGGAGAGCTACAAGTTTAGGCTATCACATCACCGGTTCAGAGGCGTTCTTTAAATATCTTTCCTGGGGAGTTGTAATCCTGGAATTTTTGGTTGGAGTTCTTGCGATATTTTTTATGCGATTGAAGGCCTTTTTATGGTTGACACTAATCTTATGTATTACTATTTTTCTTGCAAGACCAGAGGGATTCTTATGCGTAATGCTCTTGCTGGCATGGCCACATCTTCCGAAAGAAAGGAATTTGCTGCACTACGCATACTTAACAGTAATGGTCTTAATAATGGCAATGATCATAATGAACAAGGCATTCAGGTGACCTGAGTGAGTAATGTTTGCCATGTGGACAGTTGGATCCCAGAAGAAAAGTGCTCGTTTTTACCGCATTTGTGCTTCAGTATGCTGGGTTTTGCTTAGCGTGTAATACAATGAGTTTTCAATTCCTTTGCAATCGGCAACTTTCCAGAATTTCATATGAAGCTTTTCCAACACCTTAATTGAGGCCACATTATTGGGGGCGGTTCGACCAATAATTTTGTCAATGCCCAACCGGTTAAAGCCAAAGTTCAAAACCGCTTTTGCTGATTCTGTTGCATATCCCTTGTTCCATTCTTTTTTAAAGAACCTAAACCCAATGTCCACAATGTTTTCTTCGTTAAGCTTTAGTCCGCACCAGCCTAAGAATTCGTTTGACTCTTTATATATAACGGCCCAGCGACCAAAACCATTCCTTTTATATTCCGAATAATTTTCAATGAAGTTCTTAGCTTCACGAATCGAGTTAAAAGGCAAATCGCCTGTATATTTGAGTACGTCAGGATCAGAGTTCAATTCATAGATCTTATCAGAATCGAATTGAATGAATTCTCTCAGAATTAGCCTATCTGTCTCAATGATCTGCTTCATTATTTACTACAAACAACGGTTCAATGCAATTTACGAATTGGTGGCAAACATAGATCAAGCCACACGAGGTCACATTTTAGTAATCCGGAAAAAGGTCTAAATTATGCACATGAAGGTAAGTCACCGTAATAAAACAACTTTTCCGGTAACCCATTGCTTCCCTATTGGATAACGAAGCAGGTAGACGCCTACCGGATAATCGCCTAGGTAGAGTGTTATCTTATTGCCCTCATTAAAGTCGACTTTTTGTAAGATCTTCCCTGATAAATCCGTCAAGTATATGAACTCAATTTCCTCAGAGCTTTCAACGGTAACATAGTCTCTGGTTGGATTTGGATAGTAGTTCCATTCTATTCGTTTTAATTCAGCATCACCGGACCATACTTGGTCGTTTCTAAGAGAATCTGTGTTGCTTTCGGACATTGTATCCGGATCCGAGGGAATTGGATAGATCTGACCACCTTCCAGGGTAAAAGCTACAATGCTGTCCGGATAATTCACCTCAATTTCAGGTTCTACTTCATCGCATTCAGGGTAATAAATATTGGTTTTAATGATCCCACTCAATCTCTCGGTGAGAAGTTCGATCTCATACTCATCAATGGTAGGTTCAATATGAGATGACCCAACTCCACTGTGATCCGTCAGAAACACGTATGTTCCGTTGGTACATAGTGCCAGTGCCCTCATCAGGTATTCCCCGGATTTATTAATCCCACTTCCTGAGATAGGGATTATTTTAATCCCCTTTTTGGCTGCCTGTGCAGAAAGCCGCCGAAGTCTTTTGATATTGTGGTCGTAATTGTGTGCCGGCGCATCAAGAATGAGGAACAATAATTTGCTTCTTGTGTTTTCACTCCAGCTCAATTGGTTAATGGCGACGTCCATGCCTATATCCACTGCCTCTGGCATGTCTCCGCCCCCCTTGGCAAATTGGTCATCTATATAAACAAGTGCTTCCGACAGAACGTTCGTAAAATCTTTGTGTTTTGTAACATATTCTTCGCTGCTGTCTCGGTAAAAAACGCTTCCATATCTAATGCTTACATCGCTGTATAAATTCTGAGCGTTGTACATTACTTTGTTCAGATCACGTTTGATAAAATTGATCTCATCACTCATACTTCCAGTCGCATCTACTACAAAGGCAATCTCAACCAAATTGGAAACACCGCAATTCTGATCCATTTTAATTATGTTAATGCCTTTTTTAAACGGTTTAGGGTTTCGGACCTCTTTAATTTTTCCTTTATAATCAACTACAATTTTATCAACTGCTTGTTGCTCACCGTCAATTGTACCCCATAGTTCTGCTTTGCCCGTGTTATCTGTAATCGCCTGCCATATAATATTATGTGATTCGCTCATTAATTTGACTGTCGCACCCACCAATGCACTTTTTTCTTTGTTCAACAGCTGTACCATATATCTTTTTTGAGGGTTGAGCTTCCACGTTTTCTGATATGATAGCAAATCACTGCCCAGGTAATCATTCCATAGTTCCCATTTTCCAAAGTCGTTGATCTCTCCTGCAGTAAGTCCTTTACCATATTTGCTTGTGCCAGCCTGGGTGTTGTTACCGCTTAAATAGACCCTTCCATCAACAAATCCGGCTTCCATGGAATATACTTTTTCAGATAGCAGACGCTCTTTTTTTAGCTTATCACGATTTAGCGAAAAATCACTCTCGTCATCCCCATTAACAGTTACAGATTCCTCTATGGTTTCATATCCGGCATACATTATTTTGATGTTGTATGTCCCCGTATCTTTGAAGTTCAATTCATAATTTCCAAACTCATCGGTCAATACAGATCCGATCAGTTTATTGTCTTTATCGTAAGCTTCAACATTTCCATATTTCATGGCTCTTGGAGCTTTTTGTGACTCGACTGTATTCGATGATGATTCACCGAAAGCTTTAGTTGACCAGAGTCTGGTGCTTCCGCTTAGTGACTGAGAAAATGAAATGGAAGATAAAAATCCTAATATAAGGATAGAGAGGAACAATGTTTTCATGACTTGGATATTGTTTATAGTGCTAAATACAAGTCAGTAAGCATTAGGTTCAATCAAGGAATTTTTTCAGCTACTATTCCTCGCCATGTGATCAGGGATCAAGATCCATTGTTATTTTTTTGAACCTATTTGAAAGCCGTATGTACTGTAAGGAAAATTAAAACATACAATTATGAAATCCAGAACAAAATTATTCGCCTTGCTAATTGGAGTGGGATTATTGATCCCTACAGGAGTTTTAGCACAATACAACAAATGTGCGGCTAAAAATGTCGTTACTGAAAGTGTTTCAGAAACTTATATTGATGATAAAACGGGAATTGAGGAAACAAGGACTGTTGAAAGGGCTGTCGTTTCAGACAATTATGGTAATGCTCAGGGAAATCAATATGATCTTGCCGTTGATGGAGCCTTCGAAGGGCAGACAATTGCTGTTCTTCACTTTTATACAGCCGGATTTGATTTTTCATTGCCAAAAAAAGCTTTGGCTGAAAAAGGCTTTTCCGTTTACAGATGGATGAATACAGCTCCTTCTCCAAAAGAATTGAAAGATGCCCTGGACAAATCATGTCAGTTATGGATCATTTCAGACAGCAAACAGCATTTAAATGCTGACCATTTAAAAATTATAAAGAATTTCTTTAATAGTGGAAAAGGTGTCTACATATGGGGCGATAACCAACCTTATTATGCTGATGCTAATTACGTGTCAAAAGCCTTAATAGGAGTGGAGATGACAGGAAATCTATACGGAGATAAAGTAGTTAATTTACAAATGGAAGAGAAAAAAGCAGGTGTGATGCCAAATCATTTGATCACAACCGGCCTTCAACATGTTTATGAAGGAATAACCATAGCAACATTATCTGAAAGTAAGGATCTAACCCCCATAATATATGGCTCGGCAAATAATCTTGTTACCGGAGTTTATGAAAAAGATGGAAAAAGGTTAATTCTGGATGGAGGGTTTACTCGTTTGTATTGTAACTGGGATACTGCGGGTACAGGCAGATATGTGAAGAATGCCGCTGCCTGGTTGGTGAATTATGAAAAATTCGGAGATCGGGTCGTGTCCAATAAAGTAACAAAATAGGTGTCAGACGAGGTCAAACAGGCCATATAAACGGTTTGATATAGGCAGTTTTCATTCATTTATTGTCATTCAATAACTGCCATTAACTTACACTTGCTCTTTGATATTTTTTTTTTCATCATTTGATCGGGAATTAAGTTGGCTGACGGATTTGACTGGTCAGCCAACTTATTTGAAAAATCGCTCTTGCTCCAATTGTCCTTGGAGCGTTTTAATTTAGCTATGTGCATACCAATTCTGTATCTTGGTTCCGTCGAATTTTGAGGGCTGCCCAATTGGTGTTTTCTTTGAAGTTTGGAGAGCACTAAAGAATATTTATGAAGAGCGTGGCTTACTTTTTTTATTGGGTTTTAAAACGCAGATACCGCGTCAACATCAAAGGACTAGACCTATTAAAAAGTTCCGGTTCGAAGCTCATTTTACCGAACCACCCTGCTCATATTGACCCACAGTTGTTGTCTGCACTTGTAAGGCAACACTGTGATTTCGTCCCCGTAGTTTCGGAACGGTTCGCAAAAACGCCAATTATTTCTTTCTTCATGAAAAAACAGAATGCAGTTGCTGTTAGTGATCTGAAATATGGGAAACGTGATCCCAATGTGCTGAAAACGATTGTAGACGGAGTAGTAGATGCTTTTGAACATGACAGAAGTGTAATAATATACCCGGCTGGCGGAATAAAACATACCCCTATTGAATTAATTAAGAATAAGCAATCCGTTCATTATCTCGTTAGAAATTTACCTGATGATGTATTGGTTCTAGGAGTTAGGATCAATGGCCTATGGGGAAGCATGTGGTCAGTAGCTTGGTACGGAGAGAGACCTAAGTTTCTCTGGTGCGTGATCAAAGGGTTTTTCTATCTTTTCGCAAACTTCATTTTCTTAGTTCCAAAAAGAGACGTAAATATAGAATTCGTAGATATTACGACAGAGATAAAGTCCAATGCTACACTTGATCGAAGATCATTCAATGCAAAATTGGAGGAATTCTATAATATCAATGGTCCGGAGAAAGTTTTATATCTCAAACATTACTTCTTTGCGCCTAAACTGCGGAGAAAATACCCTTCTAATCTAGAGGGTTACTAGCTTTTTTTTCGATTCTTGCCCTTGTTTAACTGGGTATCGGATACCTTGCATATGGTGCATTAGGATCGAACATATATCTGTAGGTGATGTAAGTTTTAGCCGGGTTTGCTCCTACTGCCGACCAGATCTTGCGCATTGGGGGATTGAAATCACCAACCCACCAGAATTCCAGCTCTGTGTATTCCGGTTTCCCTTTCAGTGCCTCTTCTATATGATGGATGAAACCAACCTCCAGACCCTTCTTTTGATATTTTGGAGTAAGCCCCATTAAGACTCCCTTAGCCCGTGTCATTTTCTTGGTTTTCACCATATAAAGAAGTCTGAGCTTATTCCACAAATTCAATTTCCCGTTAAATGATTTGAAGATCTGGTTCACATCAGGATACATAAGGTAGATACCTATCGGTTTCCCCTCATGGTAAGCAAGCCAAATAAATTCCTTTTCCAGAATTGCTTTAGCGTTCTTTAAAAACTTGTACACGTAGTCCGTTTCCATTGGTTCAAAGTCTTCCTTAAAATCTTCCCAGGCTTCGTTGAATACCGCCGTGAAATCAGCAACATGTTTATCTATCTTGTTATAATCAAGATGTTCAAAGGTGTATTCCGGATTATTGGCAACCCTTTCTGCAATTCTTTTGAACCGTTCAGGAACTCCTTCTTTAACATCAAGAATGAATCCTTCCTGTTTAAAATAGACTCTGAATCCGTAATTCTCAAACAAAGCTTGATAATAGGGTGGATTGTACGGGACCGAATGTGCAGGTTGAGTAAACCCATTTACCAATAGCCCCCAGAATTTATCTCTTTCCCCAAAATTGATCGGGCCATCCATAGCTTCCATTCCCTGACTCTTCAACCAAGTTTTGGCTGTATCAAACAACAGGTTAGCCGCCTCGTTATTATCGATGCACTCGAAGAAACCACAACCGCCCGTTGGTTGTGCTTCAATATCTATCGAATTTCTATTAAAAAAAGCGGCAATACGGCCAATGTGCTTACCCGAATCATCTTTCAGCAACCATCTTTTTGCCTCGCCATTGTTGAAGTTCAAATTTTCACCCGGATCAAAAACACATTCTACTTCTTTGTCCAGAGGACAAACCCAATTTGCGTCATTTTCATAAAGAGCTCGGGCTACGTTTAGAAATGCCTTTTTGCTTTTACCATCTTTAACTTCAACTATTTGCATGGTTCATTATGCCTTTTCATCCTCAAATTTATGACCGAAAATTGAATTGATAATGGGTTTGTACTTTTCACTAAGAACTCTTCTTTTAAGTTTTAACGTAGGGGAAAGTTCGCCCGTCAATGGAGACCATTCGTCTTTGACCAAGCGGAACCGTTTGACCTGCTCATCTTCACCTACACGGGCGTTGAATTCTTTTGCGATCTCTTGATACAGCTGCATCACTTCTTTATCTCCAACAATATCTTCTTCAGACCCTGTTTTAATGCCTTTGCTTGTACACCAATCTTTTAATGCCTCAAAATTTGGTGAGATCAACGCACTGGTAAACTTTTCTCCCTCACCAATTACAATGAGCTGATCAATGTATACGGATTCTTTAAATATGTTCTCAATAGCTTGAGGTGAAACATATTTTCCATTGGACAGTTTAAAGATTTCTTTTTTCCTGTCCGTGATCCTTAAAAACCCATTTTCATAGACACCAATATCTCCAGTCCGAAACCAGCCTTCCGTAAATGCATCTTCGGTCGCCTTGTCATCTTTGTAGTATCCGAGCATAACATTTGGCCCTTTGCATAGGATCTCACCATCTTCAGCGATCTTTACTTCTACTCTATCGATCACAGCCCCGACGGTTCCGATCTTTAGTTCAGGACCAGTTTGCCGGTTTATCGTAATAACCGGTGAAGTCTCAGTCAGGCCGTACATGTTCAATAGTTTAATGCCGGCAGCCCAGAATACTTTTTCAAGTCTCGGTTGCAGTGCTGCTCCCCCAACCCCAATCGAGACGACGTTAGAACCCATTGCTTCTCGCCACTTACTAAAGACCAATTTTCTAGCAATCCCGAGTTTTATTTTATACCAAACTCCATTGTTCAGATCATAACGCAAACCCAGGTTCAGCGACCAATAGAAAAGTTTCTTTTTGATCCCGGTCAACTTTTGTCCTTTGGATAAAATTTTATCGTAAACCCGTTCCAATATTCTTGGTACGGCACCAAATCCGTGCGGTTTAATTTCGCTTAGGTCATTCGCAATTGTTGCTAGGTTTTCTGAGTAATAGATGGAACACCCGGAATATTGGGTCTGGTAGTTTGCCATTCGCTCACCGACATGGCAAATTGGCAAAATACTCAAATATCTCTGGTCAGATTGAAGTTTGAAAACATTTGCGCAAGCGATAGCATTTGTTATTAAGTTCTGATGAGAAAGAAGAACCCCTTTTGAATTTCCTGTAGTTCCTGAAGTATAGATCAACGTTACGGGATCATTAGGCTGTGTAGCTCTAATATTTTGCGCAATGGTATCTTTAAACTCACTTCCTTTTTTGCTCCCTAATTCCAGTACCTCTTTCCAGTTTCTAGCTCCATCAACTTGATCAAAAGTAAATACGTTCTCAACTGTTTTTGCAGAGTCTAATATGGACTGAATTGTTTGATGCAATACATTATTTGCAACGAAAACGGCCTTTACTTCAGCATGATTGAAAATAGCCGCATACCCTTCGGGGGAAAGATTTGTGAAGAGGGGAACATGAATGATTCCAGCTTGAGCCAAGCCCATATCTAAAAAATTCCATTCCGGTCTATTGTTGGTTATTGTCGCAACTTTATCCCCTTTATTCAACCCGAGTGCAAGTAGCCCATAGCTTACACTGAATGAATTATCGACATATTCTTTTGACGAGTAATGAACCCATTTTTTGTTTTGTTTGCCGGCTATTGCAATTTCTTTATCCTTATACTTCGTTGCATAAAGTTCTAAGAGGTCAAATGTTCTTGTGCATTGGTTCATATCTGATTCTTAATTGGACTTGAGGTCTTTATACCAGCTTTGCACAATAGCAGAGCCAGGGTTTTTATAAACTACGGTTCCTGCAAATCCTTCACAAGGGGAGAATTCTGAAAGGACCCAATCATCATATTCAAAGATACCTTTTTTTGAAATCAGCGATACTTTGTTCCTTTCAATGCGAAACTCCAAATTTTCCGGGGTAAGTCTCATCCCTTCACCGATCGCTTTTAAGTATCCTTCTTTGACCGTCCAAAAACGAAAGAACCGATCAAGTACATCTGAGGGGTTTCTTTTAATAAATTGAATTTCGGCAGACGTGAAATTGCGTGAAATAAGATCTTCTAAGTTTGAAACCTGCCGTTTCTTTTCGATATCGATCCCTACTTCTCCATCTCTTGAAAAAGCAAAAACGCAAAGTCCTCCCGAGTTAGATGAATTAAAGAATAGTGATCCGTCGTTCAGTGAATATGGCTTGCCTTTATCATGCCTGCCGATCTCCACATCTTTGGTTGACACATCAAGATAATAAGCCAGAAGCATTCGAAGCATCCCCTGACTAATTATGTATTGATCTCTCGCCTCTTCAAAGTTAAAAAAGTGGGCCCTTTTAATTTCGTTTTCTGAGAGAACTGATTTGCATTCCTCTAAGACATTGGCTTCACTGGTTCTTACTTTCCAGATCTGTAATTCGTTAAGATTCAATTTCTGAATCATCTCGCCATTCTTATGGTTTTCTTATTTGACCAATACCGGCACTTCTTCGGCAAGCTCAGCCGTTACATACTCCAGCAATTCTTCCTTATTATCTCTACAGAACAAATGCCCACCATTTACGGTAATGAATTTGAATTCCGAGTTGGTTTGTTTATCCCAACCTCTCACCTGTTCTTCTGTAAAGACTGTGTCTTCACTGCCTGCATAAGCAGTTAATGGGCAATTTAAAGGCTCATCTTTTACAAACTTATATCTCTTACCAAGAAGGATATCGGCTCTTAAAGCAGGAAGCATTTCCTTGAACACAGCATCGTTATCAATCACCTCACTAGGGATTTCCAGTGCTCTTAAGTGATTTTTGATGTTTGGAATGTTCTTGTCTTTGTATACCTCATCATCAGCAATTGCATCTAAGAACTTAAACGGACTTTCCAGATGAGGTGCTCTCCAACCACCTACCATGAATTTTGTAGGTTGAACATCAAGCGCCCGGTTCAAGTGACGGCTCAATTCAAGTGCAACTCCTGCGCCTGAACTATGGCTATAGAAAGCACAGGGTGTAGTTAAAAGTGGTTCCATAACTTCAGCCATTTTCTCCACTAATGCCTGTACATCATCAAAAGCTCTTTCATCACCTCTTTCTTCTCTTCCAGGAAACTGGATCGCACAAACTTCTATGTCGTCTGGCAAGAATTCATGCCAAGTGCTGAAGATAGAAGCTCCACCGGCAAAGTAAGGCAAACAGAATAGACGAAGACGAGGATTCTCGACGGTCTTCGTTCTGATCACCCATCTGTCCAATTCACTCTTAGCTTCTCCAGCTTCGAGTTCTGTTCCGCTAGATCCAAGTAACTCATCAATAATTTGAACGGCCATTTCTTCCATTGAAGGGCCTCTCATGATTTTCATCATCGAATAATCGATAGACACATTACTTTGGATCCAATTGCGAATTTGGTTCGCCATTAGCGAATCTAAACCGTATTTAGTAACCGGTTCTGTCACGTCCAGCTTATCCGGGACAGTGCCCAAAACTCTTGCAAACGTATCAATTAAGTGTTCGATGAAAAGGTCATTTCTCTCTTCTGGTTTCGACTCCAGAATAACAGATTTTAACGCCCCATCTCCGCTACCAGATCCACTTCCGCTTGAGAGTTCTTTTTCACTCACAAGGTGAGCAAAACGACTAGAGTTTGCAGAATGCGGATAGAATCCACCAATCATCTCCCAATCAGAATCTGTTCCTACTCGTTGGATAGGATTATTTAGTAACATCTGTTCGAGGATCCAGGTTGCTTGTTCTATGGAGAACGTCTTCCAACCTTGTTTGTACAGTAGATCTCCAACAACACCACTTGCTGCAGCATTTCTAGCAACGAACCCAACATCACCGATAACACCCCAGTTGACCGTTGTTGCGGGTAACCCTTGTGCTCTTCTCCAATGAGAGAAGTTGTCAAGGAAGCTGTTAGCTCCAACATAACTAACCTGACCGGGGTTACCGTAAACGGCAGAGATCGACGAGTATGAGATAAAATGATCCAGATCCATGTCTTTGGTTGCTTCATGGAGCATCCAACATCCAACAGCCTTCGGTTTGAATACCTTCATGTACCGTTCAGTGTCGATTTCCGGAATACTTCCATCGTCAAGAACCATCGCGGCATGCTGTATTCCTTTTACAGGAGGCATTGTTTCTTTGATCTCCTTGAAGATCCTGTCTATATCAGCCTGGTTGTTAACGCTGCCTTTCGCAATCATAACGTTTACACCGTTCGCTTCCATCTTCTCAACTATCTTTCTTTCGAAATCCGTTTTGGTTCCACTTCTACTCATAAGAACCAAATTTCTGGCTCCTTTTGTGGTCATCCATTCGGCTACTGACAGTCCAAACCCTGAAGCGCCACCAGTGAGCAAATAGGTGCCCTCCTCTTTGAATTTGATCTCATTTGCGGGGGCGATATCAACTTCACCCTCCATAGACACAATTACTTTACCGATGTGTCTGGCTCCTCCCATGAACTGGAATGCATCAGCTAGTTTACCGATCGGGAAAACAGTAACAGGATGTGGCGCGAACTTGTTGTCTACAAAATAGTCGATGGATTCTTGGAACAAACGACCGCCGAATTCTTTTTTCTGTTCAAACAACCGATCAACATCTACGCCGAAGTAGGTCAAGTTGTTGCCAAACGGTTGTAGTCCAAGTTTAGAGTTTCTATAGATATCGGTCTTGCCGATCTCGACAAAACGACCATAAGCAGAAAGGCACCTTACACTCTTGTAGATTGCCTCGCCCGAAAGTGAATTAAGGACTACGTCGACTCCTTTGCCGCTTGTCTTCTCCATTAATTCATCAGCAAACTCCAGTGTTCGGGAGTTCATGATGTTTTCCGGTTTTACACCAAGGCTAATGATGTAATCTCTTTTCTCTTGAGTTGAAACCGTTGCAAAAACCTCGGCTCCAACTGCATTAGCGATGTTAATGGCTGCAATACCTACACCACCTGCTGCTGCATGAATGAGCACAGTTTCTCCTTTTTCCAATCGACAATGATGGATCAAAGAGAAGTATGCAGTGGTGTAAACCACCGGCAGACTTGCTGCTTCATGCCAGCTGATGCTTGATGGTTTCTTAACGCAGTGCACACCGTATGCGTAAGCAAATCCACCTAAACATGATGGGGCGGTGGCAATCACTTCATCTCCAACTTTTACATTGGTAACATCGGTACCCACCTTGGTAATAACACCTGCGCACTCAAGCCCGAAAGTTCTTCCAAACAGACCACCATCAACGGCGTCATCAGACAGGAGTCCCATAGCAATCATAATGTCCCTGAAGTTCAGAGCTGATGCTTTAATTTGGATCTCCACTTGATCTGAGTCCGGAGTTTTTCTTTCACTTTCTCTGAGTACAACATTGTCCAAAACACCATACTCTTCTATTGTACCAGTATAGGCAGAACCTTCAGCCTGAACAGATTTCATAGCCTGCTTAGCTATGTTATCCATGGATAGTCTTTCAAGCTTGTTAACGTATCTTCTTTTACCTCTGAAGGCAAGTTCGTCAACCCTGTCTCCGGCAAACATTTCCTCCACCAATACATCAATTTCAGAATCCTGCACAGGTGAGCTTAAGTCAACCATTGTTGTCGTATAGTTCGGGAACTCATTCACAATTACGCGGCTAACCCCTCTTAATCCTTCTTGTCCAAGGTTGAGAATTTTCGGCGACCCAGCAATACTTTGTGCGCCACTTGAAAGGATCCATTGTTTTGGATTTTCTTTATATGTTGACTCATTGAGTTTTCTCATGATGTTCATCATCATGATGCTACCTAATTCTTCAGCTTCAGAAATTGACTCCGGGGTCAGGTTTTCGTTGCTCACCAGATCTAGCCCCCATCCGTATATCAGACCTTCAAACTTACCTCTGGCATTAACATGATCAATTACCTTATCGCAGTCTTCCTGAGACATTGCCTCAGCTTCAAACTTCGTATCAGAAATCTGCTTGAATCCTGAACCTCTTTTAACTGTAAGACAGGTCTTGTTAAGCGCGGAGAGCTGATCTATGATCTTATCAGTAACACCAGTGCTATCAGCGAAGACCAAGTAATCGGCTATGGCTGTTTTGGTCTCATTTTCTGTAATGACATCGCTTAGGTCAAGCTTTTCAGCCCTAGCCATAATAATGGATTGACAAGAAATTGAGTTGTCAGGTATATCACTAAAATATGTGGTGTTGTGGTACCCTGTTTCTTCAAGAACCTTTTGCCAGTTTTCCGGTGGCATTGTAGCGTGGTCAGTTCTGAAATCTTCGTAAAGCCACCATCCTTCGGTCATCCCAAAGATAAAGTCAAGATAGACGGGGGAATTGGTCACCTCAAGCATCATTAAGATACCTTCAGAAGCCAATAGTTTTTGTGCGTTTCCGAGTGATACACTAAGGTCCCTGGTTGCATGGATTACATCTGAAGCAATAATCAGATCAAACGAATTCATATCGAACCCTTGATCAGCCGGGTCTTGTTCGATGTCCAAGATCTTGTACTGAACAAATGGATATTTGGCAAATCGTTGTTGTGCTTTAAGCATGAACATGTGAGACAGATCTGTAAAGACATACTCTGTTCTATCTGCTGGCAGCATTGGCAAAATAGCCTGGCTCATTCCGCCTGTACCTGCACCTATTTCCAGAACTCTGATCGTTTGGTCTTCAGGAATGTCGGCAAGTAGCTCAGCGATTGATCGGCCGGCGATATCATTGTATTTCTTGAATGCGAATCCTTCCACATAATATTGTACAATAGCGTCCCATTTATCTTCTGGGAAGATCAATTGAATTGGGTCAACAGTTCCTTGTAGTACGCCTGGGATCTGAGCACCGCATCTACCCAACAGTGTAGATTCATGGTGGAATTGGGGGAATCTACCATTTAGGTCATCCATCCAAGTTGTAGTATCTCTAAAACTAGGGGTCTTAATTACTTCGTAGGTTCCATCACCTCCTTTTACGAACCCGGCTCTGCCCAAAAGTTTGAACATGTGGTGGAACAATCGGTTGTGATCTTGAATTACGTTCAGTTCCTCCGCCAGTTCATCTACAATAATGATTGTGCCCATTTCAAAGGGCATCCCCATTTCTTTCAACGAATTACAGATGTATCCGATGGTAAGGTCGTATTGCTCAGGCTCGTAATTATCGTAGTATTCTCTTTGTTCCGGTCTTGCATCAACCTCATCAATGGTTTCTTTGACCTTGCTTCTGATCTTCTCGGGGTGAGGCAAATACGCCCCAGGATTTCTAAGTAGTTCCTGATCTGCTCTGGTCTTTAGGTTCCAGCTGTATTCATAGAACCATTTGTCTTGTTCGCCTCCTTGCTCTCCTCGGGAACCTTTCAAATATTGTGATTTGAATCCGTGGAACTCTGCAACTAAACTGCCGTCTTCGTTGAAGATCCACAGCTCACCAAGAGCATATTCATCCGTCCATTCTCGTAGGCGTCCGTGCACATACAGTTTATGCGAATTGACATCGTTATAGAATTTAAACCTATCAATATGGCGAGGTACGTATACCCCCATTTTTTTATTAACGTCTTCTCTTTCGTTGAAGATTCCGAAAACAGTTTGGAAACAGCTGTCAAGTACTCCAGGGTGTATGTTAAACTGGAAGAACTCAGACCGTATGCTTTCATGAACTTCAATTTCACTTAACGACTCCCAATTCCCATCACTTCTGTAGAGTTTTTTGATGGCTCGGAAGCTTGGGCCTAAGAACAGACCGCTCTCAAGTAGTTCGTCGTGCATTGGTTTAACTGCGACAGGAATTGTAATTCTCTTCTTAATTGCTTCAAGATCAACCGGGATAGGATTAAATGAATCTCCAATGTGATTAATTTTACCGTTAGAGCACATTGTCCATTGGGCATCTTGAGATTTTGGTTTTGTATAGATAAAGTAATCTCCACCATCATGAGAAATATCTATTTGAATATGTGGTGGTTCTCCAGAATCCGGCAGGAATAACGCACTTTCAAAGTTTACATCTTCAACAAATCCGAACTTTTCTCCAAAGGATGCTTTTGCCGCACCCGTTATCAGATCCACATGCCCTGCACCGGGGAAGACAATTGGCCCCTGCACTTTGTGATCAGCAATGTAAGGATAGGTCCTTTTATCCAGGTCTACATCCCAGATGATGTTACTGCTTTCTCTGGCAGAGTTCGTTTTACGTTTTAGATGTGGGTGTTCATATTCCAACCTCCCTAGTCTCATTTTCTCTCCTTCTTGAGATTCGATCCAAAAGGAATCTTTTTGCCATGGGTATCTTGGAAGAGTAACTAGCCCATTGTCATTGCCGTTATAGGATTTCCAATCGATAGTTACACCATGAGCATATAATCCAGCAATGGAAGAAAGGAAAGTCCTTTTCTCGTCTTCTTTTCTTCTTAATGAAAGGGCAACATGACCTTTTTTCTTAGACCTTTCTAGAAGGTCATTCACACCAATTGCGTGAATTGGGTGCGGGCCTAATTCGACAAAAGTATCGAACCCATCATCTATCTGGGCCTGAATTGCATCTGTAAAATAAACAGGTTCTCTTACATTTCGGAACCAGTAATTAGGGTTTAGATCTTCACCTTTAACAACCCCTCCTTCTACTGTTGAGTAGAAAGGAATATCAGTCTCTTTCGTTTTGAATTCACCTAAAGAAGCAAGAAGCTCTTCTTTAAGGGGCTCCATGTGATGGCTATGGAATGGAACATTTACCACTAGCAGCTTGTGAAAGATGTCTTTTGTGTTTAGATCTTCTGCAATCTCTTCGATAACATCGGTATCTCCTGAAAGAGCTACCATTTCAGGCCCGTTTACAGCACCAACAGATACTCTGTCCTCTTTTCCTTCTATCAGCTTGCGAGCTTCCTCCACAGGAACACCTACAGCTAACATTCTTCCTTTGTCTGTGGCTTTGAATTGAATTCTACTCCTATGGAAAATTAGTTGTACAGCTTGATCCAGTGTTAATGCTCCGGATACGTAACCAGCGGCAACTTCACCAATACTGTGGCCTACAACAGCTTTGGGGTGCACTCCCATTGCTTTCCACATTTCGTAAAGTGCTATTTGGATCGAGAAGATGGCGGGTTGGGCAATATTGGTTTCACTAACACGAGATTCTTCTTCGTTCTTGGTCAGTTCATCAATCAAAGACCAATCAGCAAGTTTGCTGAGCATTCCGTCTAATTTTTCGATCCAGGATCTGAACAGTGGTTCGTTTTCAAACAGCTGTCTTCCCATTCCCCACCATTGTGGTCCCTGACCAGAGAAGATAAATACGATTTTATCTTTTACGTCATTAGCTCTTCCGTCTGAAACCTCTGTAATAGAATCGCCATCTAAGAACGTTTGCAGGTTAGAAGCTAATTCTTCTTTAGATTCAGCTACGATTGCCAAACGCATATAGTGTTGTGTTTGTCTTACCGTACTGGCAAAGCAAATATCGCTAAAGCTAGAGGTGTTGTTTTTGTCTTTTAAAAAGTCAATGTAGTTTCTTGCTAGTTCGTTTAAGGCATCCTGGTGTCTGGCAGAGATCGTACAGATGTTTAATCCTGTTCTGTCGTTGTTTCTTGAGGCGCCATTCAGTTTGTAGTCTTCAAGGACTACGTGTACGTTTGATCCACCAAATCCAAATGAATTGACACCACCGAACCTTGGACTATTGGCTTCTCCCGGCCAATTGGTAACTTCCGTTGGAACTTTCAACTTTAAGTCATCAAAAGCGATGTTTGGATTCCCTTTTTTGAAATGGATGTTTGGAGGAATGGCCCCATTTTTCATGGCCAATGCAAGTTTAGATATTCCTGCAATTCCCGATGCAGGTTCGAGGTGTCCAATATTCGATTTGATCGAACCCATATAGCAAATATCATCCCTGTCGGTTCCGATAACTTTTCCGATAGAATTACTCTCAATTGGATCTCCCACAAAGGTTCCGGTTCCGTGAGCCTCTACATAAGTAACCTCATGAGGGTTTATTCCGGCATCTTCGTAAGCCGTTCTCAAAAGTTCGGCTTGGGCATCCGGATTAGGCACAGAAATACCTTTTGTAGTACCGTCCTGATTTACTGCGGAGCCTCTAATGACAGCGTAAATTTTATCGCCATCAGCTTCTGCTTGCGCAAGAGGCTTTAGAAATATCAGTCCCGCGCCTTCGCTACGGATATAACCGTTTCCTCTATCGTCGAAGGAGTAACAAGTTCCATCTGGTGAAAGGAAGCCTCCTTTACTGAATCCCATTTGAGGTTCAGGCTTCAGGATCGAATTAACACCTCCAGCAAATGCAGTATCAGCATCACCATTCCAAATCGACCGACAAGCCATATGGACAGCGTTCAATGAAGATGAGCATGCTGTGTCAAGGGCCATACTTGGCCCCTTAAGATTGTATGCGTATGAAATTCTATTTGCGTTGATACAAAGTGCGGAACCAACATTGGTGTGAGAACCAATATTAACTCGTTCCTGGGGGGTGTTCTGCAGATCCCCATAATCATGTGCAGAAATACCAATAAAAACAGCCGTTTTCCTACTGTCCAGGTCTTTAATGTCAATTCCTGCGTCTTCGATTGTTTCGTAGGAAACCTCCAACAACATTCTTTGTTGCGGATCCATACGTGACGCTTCAAGTGGCGAAATACCAAAGAAACCAGGGTCAAATTGATCCACATTTTTAATGAATCCGCCACGGTTTACGCTGATCTTTCCCGCTCTTCTCCATTCCGGCGCATATAACCCATCCACATCCCACCTGTCAGATGGAATTGGACCAAGTGCGTCTTTCTTTGAGCACATTAGCTCCCATAACTCTTCCGGTGAATTAACCTCTCCCGGGAATCTACATCCCATTCCAATTATCGCAATCGGCTCTCTTGATAGTTTGTTCATCAATTGTACTATACTTAGTTATTTGAAATATTCTCCTCTCCTTTTACCCTATTATTAATTCGCCAATTCACACCTAATTCCTTAATGTAAGCAGAATCTGTGAAAAAATAAAGGCCAAAGATAGTTATGAAATTGGCTTTAGCCATGGTTTAGAGGCTATTATTTACATGAATCGGATAATTCAGATAGTTTTAAAACCGTTTTCCAGTTTCTTGTCGTCGAGGCAACTTTTAATTTATTTTCAAAAAATTTATTGGTTAATTTACTTTCACTGTATTTTCCGGAACAATAGATGAATACAATGCCTTTTTCAATGCTATAGTTGTCAGGGTGAAAATTGTGAGTCTGGAGTTCAATTAGTTTGTGTTTTTCAGGGATTCTTTTTAAGAACGTAAGGTGAAGGCGGTCAACATCTGAAATATCGGAGTTAAAGAAGGGGTTAGAAGCAATCGCATCTTTAAGTTGATTTACTGTTACTACAATAACCGGCACCTTAAAGCCATACTTGTCGGCAATAGATTTTTCAATTTGATCTGCGATATCAGAATTGTCTCTATCACTCGTTGAGTCAAATATTACATTTCCACTTTGTATATATGTTTGAACACTTTCATACCCCAGATCATTAAACAACCTCTTCAGGTCAGCCATTAATATTTTTCGATTTCCACCAACATTAATCCCTCTTAGGATGGCTATTCTTTTATTCATTCATCAATAATAAAATATAATGCGCTGCAGACCAGCTAAAAATTTTAGATTCTAATCCTATTCCAGTAATTGGGTGGTAATTTTCTCTGATAGGTCTGCCTTTCTTCAATACGCCTTATTCGCGTTTGAAGGAGGTTTTGTGATGATTTGGCAACCTTTGTAATTTGACGCTGTTCCTCTTCTTTATCATATTCAGGGAAAATAAAACTGTGTGCCAGAACCAATTGCTTTTCCTCGCCCTTCTTTAGTTCAAAATTTTCCAACTCAATAGCATAAGTAGTATCTGTTAGGCTGATAGAGCTAATGGTGTCCCCAAATACCTGAATGATGCCATCTGCGGCACTTTTATCTGAAGTTATTGCCACGGCATCAATTTGCCGTTTGAACTGTGATCCCTTCAAAAATACTGAGCCTTTCCACCTCGGCACAAGCTCAATGGTATTGTCAGATAAATTAGTGATCTGCGTTGTAATCAAGGCTGAATGCGGGGAGCTATAAACAAGCGTTTGTACAATATTTAATTGCTCATTTTCAAATACTTGCTCTAAATGACTGCCATAGCTTGTTTGCGATACTTTAAACCCGTTCCAATCAAGATGTTGATCCGTTCTAGTAGGAGTAAGATCAAGTTGACTTAATACTTCACTGCACCACACGCCGTTTTCTTGTGTCATTAAGAATGGGCCGGAAAACCCTCCGTAACACGAAGGGTCAGAAGGAAATCCGTATGCGAACCAAGACCCAAGGTCAGAAAAGGCCAGCGAATTTCTGTCTTTTGATGAAGTAGGGGTTCCGATGTAATTGAGTGCATTTGAACAATTGTAGGTAGAAATATTGTTTTTATTATTCTCACAGCTGAGAATAATGAATATGAAACATAAGAATACAAGGAGAAGCGTTAGGGCTGAAGTCTGCTTTATTGCGAATTCCATTTGACCTTTTTCTTTATACCTCAACTTGATCACTATAAGTTTAAAAAAGGGAAGACGGTAAACACTCTGTTTCCTACTTTACAATGTAGTTTAATAAAGTAATGACTTATAGTCGTACTGCTGCCCATATTTATGATAAAATTGCACTGAATATGAAGAGAGTCTTTACTTTTCTGAGTAAGAAAATACATAATTGACAATATTTGCTCTTGATTAGGGTAACAATTATTCTTTAATTTCGAATAACAAGGTTGTTAGTTATAAGTTTTAGGTGTATGATGAAGAAATTGACCCTCCAATTGCTTCTGGTTTTTATTGCAATCTATGGTGTGTCTCAAGAAGGCCCTGGGGGAGTTGGTGAAACAGACGGCAGCTCTTCCCTTTTGCTTTGGCTAAATGCTGATTATACTCAGCAAGACAGTGGTATTCACGTTGGTTTGTGGCTGGATCAATCCGGGTATTCCAATCATGCTAGGACGGAATCCGGTTTGGGCCCAACTTATTCTAAAGATTCCTCTTCGAAAAAAGGAGTGCTCAATTTCAATAAAATGTGGGGTGAGCACTTGATCGTTAGAAACGCACCAGTTATGTCACCTGATGAGATCTCACTATATATAGTAGGTAAAATAAAAAAGGAAAGTGATGAGTGGGCTGGATTTATCTTAAAAGAAAGTGGCGAAGAATGGGAAAATGGATATGGAATTGGAAGGAATGCTGATTCAACTCAACTTATAGGTTTCACCACGAATTTTAAAACCAATGGGGTGAAGTCTTCTTTTGAATACGATGAATGGCAGCTGTTAAGTTTGCATCATGGAATGGGCAGATTGGAATTCTACAACCGTGGCGAATTGATGGGTTACAGGCCTGTTAAAGAAGCAATTACCAAAAACACATCCACCATGTGGATAGGGTGGACAGGAAGTCATTTGGATGGAGAGATTGCTGAAATAATCATGTACAACAAACGAAATTCAATTGTTGAGAGGCGATTAATAGAAAACTATCTGTCAAACAAGTATTTGTTGAATATGGAAGATGATCTTTATCCGTACGAAGCAGATGGTTTTGTTCATGATCTTGTTGGTTTGGGCCAAGCCGAGGATGGTTCAAAACATGTTCTTTCAAACGGATCGGGAATGGTTGGTATTGGGTCTCCATCTGATCTGGACAATGATGAATACCTTTTGTGGGCCAGTTTAAACATGGGTTCGGATGGGATCATGGAAACGGATCTACCAGCAAGTGTTGGCGGTTGTCTGGGCAGAATATGGCGTGTTTCTGAAACCAACCTTGCAGGTGAAAAGGTTGATGTGGGGGAAGTCGACATGACATTTGATCTAACGGAGATCTACACACCGGATCTTAAGGACTTAGTGCTGCTCATAGATATCGATGATGATGGTTCGTTTGCCGACGAGGACCCTATAGAAGCAGGGGATATTACTCAGCCGGGTAAAGTTGTCTTTAACTCTGTTTCAGGGTTGGCGCATGGCACACGTTTTACTTTAGGTACGACAAGTAGATCAGATCGGATATTTGAGCCTGTTTTGTTGTGGTTCAAGGATGAGATCATAGACAGTGTTCTATGCCTTAACTGGAAGATGTCAGCAATGTCAGACATTAATTCTTTTTTAGTAGATAAAGCTGGGAAATCAAATGATTTTATCCCGGTAGGGTCAATCGGCGAAAGTGATCTGGACGGGAGCAGCATGCAATTTATGATCAAAGATCCGGATACGAGACAAGGATATACTGTTTATAGGTTGTCAGTAGTTGGTCTAGAGGGAGATACAACGGTACTGAGCCATCTCGGTTTCGATCTTGATGTTGCGATGCAAGCATATTCCATCAGTGTCATGGAAGAAGAAACACGGAAACTGTCGGAGGAAATGGCAAAAAGTCATAAAAAGATTGAAAAATCAAGAAATCAGATCATCGTGGAAAGGTTAGTTTACACTTCGATCGGATTGCTCAGT
>Ga0206681_10000345_pt1 | contig 26428 bp, 29 predicted proteins | sample M150012015metaG_FD_161048 | JGI IMG/M metagenome (GOLD analysis project Ga0206681, IMG submission 161048) | Ammonia-oxidizing marine archaeal communities from Monterey Bay, California, United States - M1 500m 12015 | ecosystem: Environmental > Aquatic > Marine > Intertidal zone | place: USA... | reverse complement strand
CAAAGCTGCCATATCCGGATAAAAATAGTTCAGGACATACAATTAAATCGATGTCTGCGTTCTTCTTTAATTGAGCCTCTAGCCTTTCAATTTTCTTTGAGGGCAATTCATCACGCATTTTGCATTGGAATATAGCAATATTAATTTTCATTTTTTTTTGTTTAATACGAATTACCTTAAAAAAAGTTGTAGAGGCCATTGACGTAGATTATAAATATATTTGATAAAAAAGGCCAATAGTAGATATAACCATTAATTAGTGACAAAGTAATTTAGACGGCAGTATTCTACCAGTAACAGTTTCATCTTATTTATAAAGTCTTTCAATAAATGCTAGCATGCTCAGGAAAGTCAAAATTCAGTTCGATGTGAGGTGAGGTAAATTAATATTTAGGCGAACAAGAGAGACCTCTACTCTACGCTGAAAGCCTGAATAAACAATGGATGAGATATTAATACAGTATTTCATATCACATATCTAATATAACTATTGCAATTACAAGGTATTTAGTAGTTAATAAAGAGAAGTGTTATTTTGATTTAAGTAAAATAGCTGAAAGGCTTGCTGTTATATTTTTATTATCCTGTGCTTTGTAGATATTTAAATCTCTTTTTATAACTCGATTGAATGAGGGGTAGAGCGCCTTGCTCATTTTCAGCAATTGAACAAAAATACGTGTGGCTTTGACTCTCCATAGCGCAATATATTCTCGCAACAAGTTGACGAGCTTCGTGACCAACCCAATCCTCACCCAAAAGGATATTTGACTTTATTCTATCTTGCCATAGCAAATATCTGTAATCGTTCATCGCCAGAATACTAATAAGAAAACATTCTTGAGCACTAAGTGTGTCAATATCACTTAATCTGTCTGCTATATCTTGGTACTCGCTGACGAATACCTGATACTTTCCTTCAAGTAGCTCCCTGGTATCTCGCTGCAATATGTTCTCCACATCCATAAAGTTCAACGGCTTTGACTCACTATTTATGGCATTAAGAACAATGTGGTTTTTAATTTGGTCGTAGTGCTCAAGCAGGTTTTGAATTTCATCAATTGAAAAGGTTGGATGGGCAAATACGTGTGGTGCAATCGGAGAAAAACCACTTTTTAGTAGCGCTTTTCGACACTGCTGCCTTTTTTTACTAGTTCCTTCCATAGAGACACCGACTACCAATCGCCATCGACCATCCCAACTTTCGGGTTCATAAAAAATATCTTGTTCAGTGCTGATAAATTCCAGTTTATGGTCTTCACCCAAACTGTATAGCGATCGCCTCCCCACTTTTTTCCTTTTGAGCCAGGCATCTTTAGTGAGGCGAAAGACTGACGTTCTCACCAGTCGTTCATTAATACCAAGTGGCTCAAGCAGCTTAGCTAGGCTACCCAGCCAAATTTCTTCGCCGTGAGGCAGTACACTAATACCAAATATAGTCATTATGATATGAGGTGCGGAACTCCTGCTTTGGCGAGTAAATGCTTCCAATTTTTGACGCACAAGGTTTTTTAGCAGACATTCTTCCATAAGCTAAAGCGATGTTTCACGCTGATTCTCCTATAAGTAATTGTTTTCAAATTATACAAGGTGAATAGACCCAAAGACAAGAGGAGCAAGCCCGTTTGATATGATACATTAATATTATATTTAATGATTTTTATGTTGCCTATTAATGGGTGCATTAGGTTATAATAAAACAAATAATTTTGCTGTTGACATTGCCCCCTACAACCAACAAATAACTAAAGAATATGACACAAGAGGCGCACTTCAAACAACTTATCGCCAAAGATAGTAATATAGAACCAAAAGACTGGATGCCAAAGGATTACCGTCAAAACTTAATTCGCCAGATGTCACAACACGCCCATTCAGAAATAATTGGCATGCAACCAGAGGGCAATTGGATAACCAGAGCACCCTCTCTTAGACGAAAAGCAGTGTTGTTAGCCAAAGTTCAGGACGAAGGTGGGCACGGCCTTTACTTATACAGCGCAACAGAAACACTCGGAATAACAAGAGATCAAATGATTTCCGATTTACAATCTGGCAAGGCTAAATATGCCTCCATTTTTAACTACCCTTCACAAACTTGGGCAGATGTTGGGGCAATTGGCTGGCTGGTTGATGGCGCCGCAATTGTCAATCAGGTCGCTCTACAGAGAACATCTTACGGGCCTTATGCTCGAGCAATGATACGCATATGTAAAGAAGAAAGCTTTCATCAAAGGCAAGGCTATGAAATAATGCTCACTTTAGCCAAAGGCAGCGAAAAGCAAAAAAAACTGGCGCAAGATGCGCTTGACAGATTCTATTTCCCATCACTTATGATGTTCGGCCCTCATGATTCTGAATCAGCACATTCTGCACGTTCAATGCAATGGAAGATCAAGAGAGAAACAAATGACAAGCTGAGACAAAAGTTTATTGATCAAACAGTGTCTCAAATTGAAGTGCTCGGTTTACAACACCCTGATAGTGCTATTAAATGGAATGAGAAACGTAGCCACTACGACAGTAGTGAGCTAGATTGGGATGAGTTTTACAACGTTATCAACGGCAATGGCCATTGCAATCGCCAAAGAATTGAGCACCACGTAAAGGCGCATGAAGAAGGTCTATGGGTTCGAGAGGCACAAAAGGCGTACAACGAAAAACAACAAGCAACTGCATAGGAGAAAAAGAGCGATGGCCGACAATGAAAAAAACCTTTTTGAAGTTTTCATACGCTCCAAGCGTGGCTTAGATCATAAACACGTTGGCAGTTTGCACGCAGAAAGCCCTGAACAAGCCATGGAGTATGCACGTGATTGCTACACCAGAAGACACGAAGGTATCAGTATTTGGGTCGTCAAGTCAGATGATGTTTGCGCCTCACAAGAACATGAAGCAGAATCTTTTTACGACCCGTCAGATGACAAGCCCTATCGCCATGCGGCATATTATCAATTGCCCGATGCGGTAAATAATATGTAGCCCATTATATAAGTAGATGTATGATTAAATCCGATACAAATAAAGCTCTAATAGAGTATGCTGTTCGACTTGGTGATGACTCTCTAATCCTAGGTCATCGACTGTCAGAATGGTGCAGTAACGGACCTTTTTTAGAAGAGGAGCTTGCTTTAGCTAACACATCACTCGATTATCTAGGGAGGGCACGAATGTTCTACGGCTACGCTGCAGAATTATCAGCAATAGAGATAACTGAGGATGACTTTGCCTATACGCGTGACGCTCGCGAATTTCAAAACCATTTGATCCACGAGCTTCCTCGTGGTGATTTTTCCTTCACAATGACTCGACAGCTGTTTGTTGATCTTTTTAATTTCGAGTTCCTTAGACAATTAAGTGAATCACAAGATGAGACACTCAAGGCAATCGCATCAAAGGCAATCAAAGAAACACAGTACCACCTTCGTCGCAGCAAATCTTGGGTGAAACAGCTTGGTGATGGCACCAGAGAAAGTCACGACAGAGTGCAAAAAGCACTTAATTCACTTTGGGGCTATCGTATTGAATTATTTGAACTTGACGAACTAGAATTACAACTAGTCGAAGCAGGTATAGCAGTCGACAGCCGGAAATTAGCTAACGCCTGGCACCGACAACTTAAAAAGATCTTAAACGAAGCAACACTAACGATACCAGAACAAGAATGGATAGTTCGTGGCGGTCGAGAGGGTTACCACACAGAAAGCCTAGGACATATTCTTACCGACCTGCAATTTGTTCATCGTTCAATGCCTGGTTTGACATGGTGATACAACGAAGATGAATATTTCACATCATCCTACGAAGTTTTGTGCAGACCGCCTAGAGCAACGAGAAAACTCAGATTTTGCCTATATTTGGAAAATACTTGACCAAGTCCAGGACCCCGAGATTCCAGTTCTGAGCCTTTGGGACCTTGGAGTACTGACCAATATTAACAAACAAAATGATCAAGTGGTTGTCACCATAACGCCCACCTATTCTGGTTGCCCTGCTGTTGATGCTATGCGTGATGACATTATAAGTATTTTACGTAAAAATGGTATCGATGGGGCCATCGTCAAAACTCAACTATCGCCAGCTTGGAGTAGTTCTTGGCTTTCACCTGAGGGTCGAAAAAAGTTAACTGAGTATGGCATCGCACCGCCCAATCCAACGATTTGTGGCAAAAAAAACATCGGCTACATTGTTAAACACGAAGTCAGATGCCCTAATTGTAACAGCAACAAAACGCATCAAGTTTCCGAATTTGGGTCCACCGCGTGTAAGGCGCTATATCAATGCGATAACTGTCAAGAACCTTTTGATTACTTCAAAACATTATAAGCAAGTATCATGGAATCACAGCAATTTCACACACTAGAAATCTCGAAAATAGAGCCTGAGACCAGTTCAGCAGTCTGCATAACTTTTAATGTTCCAGATCGACTTCAAGCTACTTTTCGCTTTATACAAGGGCAGTTTATCACCCTGCGCTGCATGGTGAATAATCAGGAATTGCGACGATCGTACTCTATCTGCTCAGCAGTGAATGAGAACAACCTAAGAATTGCAATCAAGCGTGTTGAGAATGGTGCGTTCTCAAACCACGCTAACAACCATTTTAGGGCGGGAGATTCAATCGATGTTATGCCTCCTCAAGGTGGTTTTTACACCGAACTCGACAGCTCCAACAAAAAAAAATATATGTGCATCGCTGTTGGTAGCGGTATTACGCCAATCTTGTCAATCATTAAAAGCATTCTTGCAAGCGAACCCGAAAGTCATATCACTCTACTCTATGGCAATAGGCGTAGTAACACTATTATGTTCAAAAATGAATTGTTGCAAGTTAAAAACCGCCATATGTCTCGGTTTAACTGGATAAATATACTCAGCAGAGAAGATCAATCTTCTGAGTTGTTGGGTGGTATTATCAACAACAAAAAAGGTTTTGCGCTACACAAAAGTGGGCTGATAAGTATTAATACTACCGACAATGTTTTTATCTGTGGCCCCGAATCCATGATGTCCGAGGTTTCTCGCGGTTTCAGAGTATCAGGCCTTGATCAATCGTGCATTAACTATGAACTCTTCGCAAGTTCAATAAAGGATTCTGAAAAGATTATAGAGAAAACACAAGAGCGTATCGATACCTATGGTGAAAATTTAACAAGCAAAGTTACACTTGTTGCTGACGGTCGATCTATTGACTTTCAGCTGCCTGCAACAGGAGAGAACATCTTAGACGCAGGAATACACTATGGCCTTGATCTTCCGCATTCATGCAAAGCAGGTGTTTGCTCAACCTGCAAAGCTCGACTTATAGAGGGACAGGTGGATATGGACATCACTCACGGTTTGGAGCAACATGAAATAGATGCTGGCTACATTTTAAGCTGTCAATCCCATCCAATTAGCGCAGAAGTTAAGATTGACTTTGATCAACGCTTTTAAAGAGTTATTTCATTTACCGACAATTCTACCCTTGGCCATTAGCTACCAAGGTTAAAACGTCGTAATGAGCAACAACCTCATCATTCTGATTACTGACTTCCGCATCCCAGCGCACCTCACCGTAAACTTCATTGATACGGTCCGTCTTCTGCTTACAACTCAAAGCAACTCTCAGGCTATCGCCGACATATACAGGTTGTAAAAAACGCAAGTTGTCAACGCCATAATTGGCAAGAACAGGCCCCGGGTTAGGCTCAACAAAAAGACCTGCTGCGAGCGAAACAATGTAATACCCATGCGCCACTCGGCCCTCAAAAAATGGATTGGCTTTTGCTGCCTCTTCGTCCATATGGGCATAGAACTTATCGCCGGTAAATTCAGCGAAATGCTCAATATCATCCAGCTTAATTTCTTTGAGATCGGAAATATAACTGTTGCCAATGACAAGTTCTTCAAACGTTTTTCTAAACGGATGAATACCATCCTCTTCACGATTTGCACCTAGAATCCATTGATTGGTGACAGCGCTAAGCTGGTTGGGCGAGCCCTGAAGCGCTGTAGTTTGCAGGTAATGACCGACACCTCTGATACCGCCCATTTCTTCGCCGCCACCAGCACGTCCAGGGCCGCCGTGCACCAACCGAGGCAGCGGCGAACCGTGGCCTGTTGAATCCTCAGCACAATCTCGATCAAGGAGCAGTATTCTTCCGTGATGTGGCGCCAAACCCACAACAGCCTCTCTTGCAAAATCAGCATCGTGAGTCACCACTGAAGCTACCAAAGAGCCTCGACCTAACCTAGCTAGCTCTAACATTTCGTCAATGTTTGAGTACGGCATCAAAGTTGACACCGGACCGAAGGCCTCAACATTGTGCACGACTTGACTCGCAAATGGTCTCTCACAAGACAGAACAATTGGCGACATAAATGCACCACGCTCACCATCAGCATCTAAAGCTTCGCAATACTGTGGATCGCCATAAACAACTTCCGCATCTTGCCGCAACTTTTCAACACTGCTACGTACATCGTTACGCTGTTGCTGGCTCACCAGGGCGCCCATGGTTACCGAACGGTTGGCAGGGTCGCCAATAATTAATTTGTTAAGCTCAATATGGAGTGCGCTTGTCACTGGCTCGAGCAAGTTTTCAGGAACAATTGCTCGACGAATACCTGTACATCTCTGGCCACACTTGGTGCTAATTTCAGTGACAATCTGTTTAACATAAAGCTCAAACTCTGGGCTTCCCGGGACTGCATCAACGCCAAGCACCGAGCAATTTAAGGAATCAGCCTCCATTATAAAACGAACCGAACGAGACTGAATAGTAGGTTTATTTTTCAACATTTGTCCCACTTTAGCAGAGCCAGTAAAGGTAACAACATCTTGATAGTCAAAATACTCAAATATGTCTCCAACATCACCACTTATTAGCTGCAGTGATCCTTCTGGGAAAATTCCAGACTCAATCATTCGACGAAACATAGCCTCAGCAACATACGCTGTGCAACTAGCTGGCTTGATAATACTAGGCACACCCGAAAGAAGGGAGACGGCAAGCTTCTCAAGCATTCCCCAACAAGGGAAATTAAAAGCATTGATGTGCATGGCGACTCCCTCTAGAGGTGTGCGGATGTGTTGACCTACAAAGGTAGCATTTTTTGAAAGTACTTCGCTAGCACCGTCGACAATAAATTTAGCATTGGGTAGTTCGCGGCGACCGGTTCCAGAATACGAAAACAAAGTTTGTATACCGCCTTCAATATCTATCCAAGAGTCGATATAAGTTGCACCCGTGTGTGCAGAAAGTGCATAAAATTCTTTTTTGTGCTGCAAGAGGAACAACGCCATTTCTTTTAATTTGATGGCGCGCTGATGAAAGGTTAGCTTGCGAAGCGCATGACCGCCTTCTGTTCTCGCATAATTCAGCATCCCCGAGGCATCGATTGAGCCGTTTTTTATTTGAGCAACACTCTCACCTGTAATAGCGCTGTTCAATATTATTGGCGACTCCAAACCGGCAAACCATTCGCCTTGCGCATAACTTTCTAATAATTTCATTGCCCTTTTTCTATCATAATTGTTGGGTATTATTTCTTTTTGGTTTGAGCAAGTGTTATATGATCAATCGCGAATACCTTACGATTCGGCTCTGGCTCACTCAAAGGACTAGTCTCGATCATTGTTTCTTGAGAACGCTTAGCAAGCTCAATGTATTCCTTTGTCCCTTGTTTTTTCCATTTTAACTCTTCAGCAGAAACCTTTCTTATAACCTTTGCTGGCGAACCAACAATCAGGCTTCGCTCTGGAAAAACAACCTCTGCTTTGACAAATGACATCGCGCCAACGATGGAGCCCTCACCTATTACACTTTCATCCATAACCACTGCGTTCATACCAACAAGCGCATCTTTTCCAACAATACAGCCATGCAATATTGCGCCGTGACCAACATGACCAAATTCCTCTATGGAGGTGACAACATTTGGATACCCATGCATCACGCAGGTGTCCTGTAAGTTGGCGTTCTTCTTAACTCTTATTGGGCCAAAGTCACCTCTAAGAACGGCGCAGGGACCTATATAACAATTCGCCTCGATAATCACATCACCTATGACAACAGCTGTTGGATGTACAAATGCAAGCGGACTAACGACTGGGACAACACCATCGATTTGATAAATCGGCATAAAAAATTCCATTAAGAATTAAAATTGATTAAATACAATTTATATATGTTACAATTATATCAATAATATATAGATTTGCGTATCAATTTTAATTATTCAGGTCATCTTTGTAGTAGACAACGAACCTCAGTAACCATGACATATCAAGACTTACAAGTAACAAAAAATGATGGCGTCGTCCATATCCAACTAACTCGAGAGAAGTCGTTAAACGCCTTGAGAAATCTAACTTTGAAGGAAATTGCAGATGTATTACATCATGCAGAGAAAAACAGAGACGAAAAATGTGTTGTCATTTCAGGAAGCGAGTCTGTCTTTGCTGCTGGTGCAGATATTGGTGAAATGCAACAACTCTCGCCAGTTAGTAGTCTACAAAACATTCGCGCCGAGTACTGGAAGGTTATTAGGAAGTTTCCAAAACCTCTACTTGCTTCTGTTAACGGGTACGCTTTGGGAGCCGGTTGCGAGCTGATGATGCATTGCGATATTGTCCTTGTTGGCAATAACGCGCTCATAGGCCAACCCGAAATAAACCTGGGCATTATTCCAGGCGCGGGTGGCACGCAACTATTAATAAGAACGATTGGTAAAGCGATGGCAATGAAGATGATCTTATCAGGTGAACCTATTAACGCGGAAAGGGCTCTTGAATCTGGTCTAGCCATTGAACTATGTCCAAAGGAGATAACATTAAAGCGCACTTTAAAGCTCGCCAATGAGATCGCCAAAAAATCCCCACTAGCCTTAAGACTTGCCAAAGAGGCAGTACTACACGCATTCGAATCTCCGCTTGAACAAGGGCTCGAACACGAACGAAGGGCTTTTTCTATATTAACGGCTAGCACAGATAGAGAGGAAGGCATTAACGCTTTTATCGAAAAACGCCCGCCTAATTATATTTAATGCCTACGCGTGAGCACAACAACACCATATTATTAGATATTTCCGATGGTCTCGCAATTCTAACCCTGAATAGACCCGATAGATTAAACAGCTTTACCGCTGAAATGTTTAAAGATCTAAAAAAAGCACTGAATAAGATCACACCAGAGCAAGGCGTACGCTGTTTAATCATTACTGGATCCGGTCGAGCATTTTGCGCAGGACAAGACCTCAATCAACGAGCAGAAACAAAAACTAGCACTCCTGACTTAAGCGCTTCGCTTGAAAAAAACTACAACCCTATTATTCGCAAAATCACAGAACTGGAAATACCGGTTCTGTGTGCTGTGAATGGTGTTGCTGCTGGTGCAGGCTCAAGTATTGCACTGGCTTGCGATATTGTATTTGCTGCCCGATCAGCGAGTTTTATTCAGGCATTTTGCAAAATCGGTTTGATTCCTGATGCCGGTGGCACTTGGCTGTTGCCACACAAGTTGGGTAGAGCGCGAGCTCTTGGATTGTCCTTATTAGGCGATAAATTGCCAGCACAAAAGGCAGAAGAATGGGGTCTAATTTGGAAGTGTGTTGATGATAACAAACTACTTGAAGAGGTGGTTGCTATTGGCAAACAACTAGCAACCCAGCCAACCAAGGGATTGAGTCTAATCAAAAGAGCAATTGACAAATCTTTCACAAACTCTTTATCTGAACAACTAGACCTAGAACGAGACCTGCAAGGAATTGCCGGTGAAACAAAGGATTTTCAAGAAGGTGTCGCAGCTTTTTTAAACAAACGTAATCCAACTTTTAATGGAAACTAATATGGTAGCACTATCCTCAACAAACACTATTGGCGTTATTGGTGCGGGAACCATGGGTATCGGTGTGGCTCAAATTGCGGCAACTCATGGCCATCAGGTAAGACTTGTCGACCAAAATTCAGAGGCAATTGAACGTAGCATTAAGCTGATGAAAAAAGGTCTTGATAAACTAGTTTCTCGGGATCGCATCAACATAGCAGAACGTGATGCAATTGTTAACAGGATAAGCAGTAGCTCACAGTTGCAAGATCTGAGTGACTGCAGCTTAATTGTGGAGGCGGTAGTCGAAGACCTTAAGATAAAACAGGGGTTATTCAAACAACTGGAGGCTATTTGCCCTTACAATACAATTCTAGCTACGAATACATCATCTATTTCTATTACGGAAATTGGTGCGGCACTTAAGCGCCCTGAGAACTTTGTGGGAATGCATTTTTTCAACCCTGCGCCCATCATGAAATTGGTTGAGGTTATTTCTGGGAAAATGACCAGTAAAAGTATTGCCGAAACTATCACAAACACCGCTACTGCTTGGGGCAAGAAAGTTGTTCAAGCAAAATCGACGCCCGGTTTTATCGTGAACAGAGTAGCGAGGCCATTCTACGCAGAGTCATTACGCTTACTCGAAGAGGGTGTGGCATCGGCAGCAAGCATAGATGCAGTCATCAAGGAGAGTGCCAATTTTCGTATGGGGCCATTCGAACTTATGGACTTAATTGGCAACGACGTCAACTACTCGGTCACAAAAACTGTTTATAAATCTTACTATCAGGATCAGAGATTTAGCCCATCAATCCTACAAAAAGAGTTAGTAGACGGCGGCCTCCTAGGACGAAAAAGTGGCCAAGGTTTTTACCAGTACGGCGATAACGTCAGCCAAGCAATACCGGACTCCTCAACCTCATCGTATAAGCCAAATGCAATTTTGATTGAGGGCAGCCTCGGTATCGCTTCAAATATTGTAAACATAGCAAAATCCTACGGCATATCTGTCAATAAAAGTGATGGCAATGGGTTTATTAAATGTGGTGACGCTGTACTATCTTTAACAGATGGTAGAACTGCCAGCAGGAGAGCAAAAGAAAACAATACTCCAAACACCATTCTTTTCGACTTGATGTTTGATTACGAAGCCAATCCAAGAATAGCAATTGCCGCTGCGATTCAAGCCTCAGATAAGGCTTTAGAGCACGCAATTGGATTTTTTCAGGCGCTTGAAAAGACTGTTACTGTCTTGCAAGACACTCCAGGTCTTTGCGTTATGCGCACTGTTTGCATGTTGGCAAACGAAGGTGCAGATGCTTCTTACCAAGGTGTGTGCGACGTACCATCGGTTGATAATGCAATGGTTTTCGGTCTGAACTATCCACGCGGCCCTTTGGAGTGGGCAGACCAGATTGGACTTGCCCACGTCTGTCGAGTATTGAGTAATATAAAGCAGGCTTATGGCACCGATAGATACCGAACTTCTCTTTTATTACAACAATTGAGAGACGCAAATATGGGTTTTTATGATTAATAATTTAGAAAACAATCTTGCGAAACAATGCTCAGAAACAATGCATGCAAATGATAGCATGGCTCGTGCAAGTGGCATGCAAATCAAATCTAGCACTCCAGGGGAAGCACAAGTGTTGATGACCATCACAAAAAGCATGCTGAATGGACATGGTAGATGTCACGGCGGTATGATTTTTTCACTGGCAGATACGGCGTTTGCCCACGCTTGCAACAACGAAAACAAAGCCAATGTTGCAATGGACTGTCGCATTGACTTTCTCCGCCCTGCTTTTGAAAACGACGACCTGACTGCTAGAGCAACAAAAAAACACGCAGGCAAAAGCACCGGCCTATACGAGGTGCAAGTGATTAATCAAGAAGGCAAAGATATTGCGCTATTTCAAGGAAGATCTTTTGCAATCAATCAAACCGTAATAAATAAATTATGAATGATGCTTATATTTTTGATGCAATTCGTACACCGATAGGACGCTATGGTGGCTCTTTATCCTCAGTGCGTACTGATAATTTAGCCTCTCTGCCATTGAAAGAATTGGTCATTAGAAACCTTAATGTTGACTGGTCAACTGTTGATGATATTCTTATGGGTTGTGCCAACCAAGCAGGCGAAGACAACCGCAATGTTGCTCGAATGGCAAGTTTGCTTGCAGGCCTGCCAGTTGATGTTCCCGGCACCACAATTAACCGACTATGCGGCTCAGGTATGGACGCAATAGGCTATGCTGCGAGATCCATCAAGTCTGGCGAGACAGGAATGATGATTGCTGGCGGAGTTGAATCGATGTCTCGCGCCCCATTTGTCTCACCAAAAGCAACTTCGGCTTTCTCTAGAGAGAACACTCTATTCGACTCAACAATTGGCTGGCGCTTTGTCAATCAAATTATGCAGCATAATTACGGTGTTGATTCTATGCCAGAAACCGCTGAAAATGTCGCCAAAGAATTTAATATATCGCGCGAAGATCAAGACGCTTTTGCCTTTAGAAGCCAGCAAAAAACAAAAGCGGCGCAAGACAGTGGTTTTTTCAAAACAGAAATTGCAGCAGTTGCCGTACCATCAAAGAAAAATGGCGACACTATTGTGGATATCGACGAACACCCACGTGCCAATACGACGCTGGAATCTCTCGGCAAATTAAGGGCACCTTTTCGTGCAAATGGCACGATTACTGCTGGCAATGCCTCAGGGATAAACGACGGCGCCTGCGCACTATTGCTCGGAAATGATGCCATTGCAAAAAAATATCAGTTGACACCGATAGCCAGAGTTGTTTCTATGGCAACGGTTGGCGTAGAACCGAGAATTATGGGCTTTGGCCCTGCACCGGCAACAGAGAAGGTATTGAAGCTTGCCGGTCTTAAGTTGAGTCAAATGGATGTCATTGAACTCAATGAAGCCTTTGCTGCTCAAGCTTTAGCGGTCACAAGATATCTCAAGCTCGACGACGATGCAGAGCACGTTAACCCGAACGGAGGTGCTATTTCTTTAGGCCATCCACTGGGTATGAGTGGCGCTAGATTGGTTACAACAGCAATCAACCAACTACACAGAACAAATGGCAGGTTTGCCCTTTGTACAATGTGCATTGGTGTCGGCCAAGGTATTGCTGTTATTATTGAAAACACACGGTTATAAGGATAATGGTTATGCAAATAAGTAATCAGAGCGAACTAGAAGCAATTGAAAAAGGAACAGTTGAAGAGCTAAGAGTGTTGCAGCTGAAAAGAATGAAGTGGAGTTTAAAGCACGCCTATGACAACGTGCCACTGTACAAACAAAAATTTGATGACGCCGGCGTTCATCCAAGGGACCTAAAAACGCTTACGGATTTAGCGAAATTTCCGTTTACTGTCAAAGCTGACTTAAGGGACAACTACCCTTTCGATATGTTCGCTGTACCAATCGAACAGGTGTTAAGAATTCATGCCTCCTCCGGAACCACTGGCAAACCAACCGTCGTTGGCTATACCAAAAATGATATCGATCTATGGTCAACCGTTGTCGCTCGCTCTATAAGAGCTGCAGGCGGGAAACCTGGTGATATGTGCCACGTAGCGTACGGTTATGGTTTATTTACCGGTGGCCTGGGCGCGCATTACGGCGCCGAACATCTAGGTTGTACGGTAATACCGATGTCGGGTGGCAATACCGCCAAACAAGTTCAGCTAATTATGGACTTCAAACCCCGGATAATCATGGTCACACCGTCTTACAGTTTAAACATTGCCGATGAGCTCAATAGACAAGGCGTCAGTGCTGACGAATGCCCACTAGAAATCGGCATCTTTGGTGCGGAGCCCTGGACAAATGAAATGCGCATAGAAATTGAAAGACGACTGGGTATTGATGCGCTTGATATTTACGGCATGTCAGAAATTATTGGACCAGGTGTTGCCCAAGAATGCATTGAAACCAAAGATGGTCCTACCATCTGGGAGGATTACTTTTACCCAGAAATCGTCAATCCAGAAACGGGGGAGTTATTGGCTGACGGTGAAAAAGGTGAACTGGTATTTACATCACTCACCAAAGAGGCGCTACCAATCATTCGCTACCGCACTAGTGACTTGACCCGCTTGCTGCCAGGCACAGCGAGACCAATGCGACGTTTTGAGAAAATTGTCGGTCGTACCGACGACATGATGATTATCCACGGTGTAAATGTATTCCCAAGTCAAATCGAAGAGATATTACTAAAAGAAGACAAGCTCTCACCACACTATCAAATTGAGCTTATCAATAATGGAAACATGAACGGCATTATTGTCAATACCGAGGCTCTGCCAATAGCTACAGAAAGTGATAAAGAATCGCTCAAAAGCAGGGTTGAAGACGCAATTAAAGCGTTTATCGGTGTCACAACTAAAGTCAACATCTTGCCTGAAAACTCGATACCAAGATCCGAAGGCAAGGCACAACGTGTGGTAGACAAAAGATAATAAATATTCGATTTAGGCTAGTGCTCTCAGCTGTTCAATCAGTTGTTTTCTAGTATTGGTTGGAAAATTAGACAAAGCTTGTTGTTCGCTATTTTTAGCAATTTGCAGCAGTCTGGCAACTTTTTTTCTTCCAGCTTCGGTTGCGCTTACACTTTGTCCATCATAGTCCAGCCAGCCTAGCGACTGCAAACTTTCAACCGCCTCTCTTGCCTCACGTTGACCGCTTAAGATGCGAAAATGAAGACGTGATATATCAACCTGATCTTGATCATATAAGTTAGCCAATATGCGCCAACCTGTAACACTAAGACCCGCTTCTTCCACAGCTAGGTAAAGAACACCTGCAAGTTGCTTGCGAGCTGCCGACAAGTGGTAGAGCAATAAATCATCGACCGCATTTCCCATACTATCCAAACCATCACTGACTTGTGGCGGAGGTGCTATCGCTTCCGCAGTGGCATAACTGCCACCAGCGAATACTAGCCCACGCTTATGGCTAGTGGCAAAAGATTGCACTTCAGCGACAATAATCGCATGATCTCCACCTTCATAAACCGCCCAAGCACTACATTGAAATTGGCAAACTGACCCCTTAAGCATATGACAACCTCCTAGACCAAATTCACTATCAATGCCTGAGAATTTGTCGTTGCCCTGCTGGGCAAATTTGTTCGATAATTGAACCTGATCGGCGCTGAGTACATTGATGCAAAAATACTTGCCTTCGATAAATGCTTTGGCGCCATGAGCTTCTTGTTCCACCGACCAGAGAACCAAGGGTGGATTAAGAGATACTGAGTTAAAACTACTAGCAGTCATACCAACTGACATACCACTTGAGTCTTGGGTGGTTATAATGGTGACTCCAGTGGCGAATGTAGCAAGTGCGTTTCGAAATTCACTTGCGTTAAAATTTGACATCTTGATCTCCTTATCTAAGCATAGCTTCAACCCTGCCAATCATTTCATCCTTAGGATAAATATCAAAATACCCCGCTGCCATTATCGTTGGCGGGCCAAAGAAAAAGCGCTCATAGAGACACTGGCGGCCAGCAAAACCCGAAACAGCCGCATCGTGAGCTAAACGAAATAAAGCCACTCGATCTTTGGCATCGAGGTTGGCAACCTGAAAATACTGCTCTACATCATCTGCAATGGCGTTGCCAAAATCCATTTCACACGGTGTCGCCATCAAAGAGCTGGAGCCCATCAATTGCACCAATTCGACCAGTCTAGGGTAAATACGCGGCATGGTGTTACGAGCTGTATCCAGCGGCCTGCGCAAGGGCACATAATTACCCCATTTGTCTTCGTGCGCTTGATTCTCACCAGAGAAAAGCATAGCACGCTGGGCTTCTGCAATCCACATAGCTTCAGCGATCATTCCCTTTGCCGCCATGTCTTTGTCACGATTAGTGGCGTTTGCCATTGCGCATAACAGACCCACAAAGAACTCGGCCTTTGCCAGCTTACCACACACCACTTGATGCATCATGTGAACAACGGCATTCGTTTCTGAAAATGAAATATTGCATTGCAATGGATCGCGATACATAAAGACACGTTCCCAAGGCACAAGCACATTGTCAAACACCACAACGGCATCCATTTCCTCAAAACGAGATGATAAAGGTGCATCGAATTGTGACTTACCATGGTCGTATGGGTCGCGACAAATCAACTTTAACCCAGGTGTTGCTATCGGTATGGCAAAAGCGAAAGCGAAAGATATGTTGTCTTCGCTAGCTTTAAGTAAGGTTGACGGAAAGACTTCCAGCTCGTCGGCTGTAGGGCCAAGCGTTGCCAATAATCGCGCCCCTTTAACGATAATACCAGCATCGGTTTCTTTAACAATATGAAGGGCAACTTCATCGGTGTATTTGCCCTGCTTGGCAAGATCAAAATTCTTTTGTGGGTTGACCAGCGTGTGGGTAAGCACTTTGTCCGACTTACGAATTTCATCGTAAAAGTTGACCATATTATCAGCAAAGTTGGTTTCGCCGCTGCCAAGGAAAGTGTTGGCTGCAGCAAATGACATGACCGATGCGTTTTTGTAATCCGGCGTACGTCCAAACATTCCTGCTGACCATTTAGCCCATTCGTAAAATGAAGCGCCACGTCGCTTAACATCTTCGCCTGATTTTGGAATTAAGAAGGACATCGCAATACGCTCGCCGTCCTCATCCAGATAAGTGATTTTATCTTGGTACTCGAGATCGTGTTGACGATCCATAAAACCTCCGAGGGTGTGAGCAGAGCGACAGACCGCAGGATGCGTTGTCACATCTTCAATTCGAGAGCCATTGATCCAAATCTCACGATCATCGCGTAAGCCATCCAAATACTCTTTGCCGGTTCGTATACCCATATTTTTCCTCCTATAAATGACTGGTAATCAGTTCTTTTCAACCTTCCTAAACAGCGAATTATTCGCAAAAACCCTTTAATATCAATGTTAACTCAAAGATACTTTTAATACATAAGCCTAATACATAAAAATACAAAAATCATTGGGGTATTTAGTGATAATTGAGCTTGAGAAACAACTCAAATTTCTGATACAATCAAATAAATATGTCATGATTATGCCTTGGGATCATTAAGTTTTTGCACCAACTCATCAAGCAACTCGTACAACAATTCCATCTTCTCATAACCAAATACATCAGTAATGTGCGAATAAAGAACCTCGCTCTCTGGTGAGATAAGTTGAAATAGCTTATCACCCTGCTCCGTCAAGCTGATGATAGATCGGCGCTGATCTTTGTTCGAAACACAACGCAACACAAGACCACGTTTAGACAAATTTTGCACGATCCGTGTAAGGCTTGGCATTAGTAAAAAGCAACTATTAGAGATTTCTGTCATCTCCAATCCATCTGATTCGTTGAGTGCGCGCAACACTCGCCATTGTTGCGCAGACAAACCGTGCTCTCGTAAGTGGGGAATAAAGGTTTTCATGACGGATTCACGAGCCCTCAGCAGTGCCATTGGCAGCGAATGATCAAAGGCGCGGATATTATTTGAGGACTTCATCCTTGACCTCGTTGCATAATACACCAACCCCCTCAACTTCCACTTCAACAACATCACCCGGCCCTAGAAATCTAGGTGGATCAAGGCGTGCACCAGCACCATTCGGTGTACCAGTTGCAATCACATCGCCTGGCTTGAGCTCAAAGAAAGTTGACAAATAGTGAATCTGATAGGCGATTGGGAACATCATATTAGCGGTTGTGTCGTCCTGACGCAACTCACCATTGACACGCGTCTTAACGCGCATGTTTTCATATTGTTCAGGACCGAATTGATCGGCGCTCACCAACCACGGGCCTATCGAGCCCGAATGCACAAAATTTTTGCCTTGGGTGACATTAAATTTGGCGTGTCTAACCCAGTCACGCAGCGTGCCTTCATTCATAATACTCAAGCCTGCAATATGTTGGTAGGCCTCTTCCTGTGGAATTCTTCGACCCCCCTTGCCGATGACAACAACGATTTCGCCTTCATAATCGAGCTTGTGGGATTCTGGCGGTCTAATCAGTGGTGCGCCGTGAGCCGTCAATGAATCTGGTGTACGCATAAAGACACTTGGATATTTTGGTGGCTCACTACCATCTTTGTACTCTTCATTACGATTGGCATAGTTAACGCCAATGCAAATAATTTTTTCAGGATGCATAATGGGTGGGAGCAGCTCAACTTCTTGTAATTGCAACCGAGAATCGTAATCATTAAGGTTTAGGCCAGATATTTTGTCATCTGAAATGGCTTGCTTTAGGCTTGTGCTAACCGCAGCTAGGTCAACGACGACATCATTGTCAAGCAAGGCACCCCAAGAATACTGTTGATTATTATTAAAACTGATTAACCGCATTAAAACCTCTTATGATTACCGGTGATAAATTGTCATAATCACCATTATAGTGAATTTATCACTTGACAAGATATTATTTAACATGTTAAATTATAACACTCATTAAAAGGTAAATAAAATGTCGGACTTACAACAAAACCTACAGCAAGCTAACACTTATTTGCAACGTTTCAAAGACAATACCACGGGGCACTATATTAATGGTGAGTGGACTTTGGGCACAAGTAGCAAAACCTTTACAAACATCTCGCCCGCAGACCAACAACCTCTCGGCGAGATTGCAGAAGGTGGGGAGGTTGAAGTGAATCGCGCTTGCGAAGCTGCTCAAGACGCATTCCTCGAGTGGCGAGACATAGCAGGCGCTGAGCGCAAAAAAATTCTCAACCGTTTAGCAGACAAATTGGTTGAGCGCGCTGATGAAATTGCCTTAGTTGAAAGTAGTGATTGTGGCCAACCAATACGCTTTATGAGGCAGGCCGCAGTTCGTGGTGCTGCAAATTTTCGTTTTTTTGCTGACAAGGCTGTTGAGGCAAAAGATGGACAAGCACTCTACCAAAGCGAACACACTAATCTTACCGTGCGCAGCCCTATTGGTCCAGTTGGGGTAATTACACCGTGGAATACACCGTTTATGTTATCCACTTGGAAAATTGCACCAGCACTTGCTGCAGGTTGCACCATTGTTCACAAACCGGCAGAATTTAGTCCATTATCAGCTGCAATTTTGGCCGAAGTGAGCGCCGAGGCTGGCTTGCCTGCAGGCGTTTGGAATATGGTTAATGGTTTTGGCGAAATTGTTGGAAAACGCCTGAGCGAACACCCGGCTATTAAAGCCGTAGCTTTCGTTGGCGAAACTTCTACCGGTTCACGCATCATGGAGCAGGGTGCGGCGACATTAAAACGTATACATCTTGAGTTGGGTGGCAAGAACCCAGTTATTGTTTTCGATGATGCTGATTTTGAACGTGCACTCGATGCAGTTGTCTTTATGATCTATAGTCTTAATGGTCAACGTTGCACTTCTAGCAGTCGTCTATTGTTGCAAAGTGGCATCCGTGAACGCTTTCTTGAAGCTCTAAAAAAGCGGGTCGCAAACCTAAAAGTCGGCCACCCACTTGACCCGAATACCGAAGTCGGCCCGCTTGTGCATACCGAGCATTTCGACAAAGTTTTAAGCTATATGGCGACTGCAAGGTCTGATGGCGCAACCATTGCAGTTGGTGGACAACTTTGCAAAGAGCTGGGTGCTGGTAATTATGTACAACCCACACTATTTACTGAGGCTAACAACCAAATGAAAGTCGCCCGCGAAGAAATCTTTGGGCCAGTACTTACAGAGATAGCGTTCGACACAGAAGAAGAGGCAATCCAAATTGCTAATGATACCGACTACGGTCTAGCAGCTTATGCATGGACCTCTGATCAAGGTCGAGCCATGCGCTTAGCACACAATATCGAAACCGGCATGCTATGGATTAATTCTGAGAACAATCGAAACCTACCTTCACCTTTTGGCGGTGTGAAGAATAGTGGTATTGGTCGCGATGGGGGTGACTACAGTTTTGAATTTTACATGGAAACAAAAAATATTTGCTTGGCACATGGCACTCACAAAGTGCCAAAAATGGGAGTTTAGCTATGAGCCTATATCAAACACAAAAACTGCTTTACATGCTCAATAAAGACACCCAATTGCAGTCGGATTTTTTTGCCGGCAAGGACGCGGTACTCAAAGACTACAAACTCAGCAACGAAGAAATTAACGCAATCAAAAAACCCGATATTGGTCTACTTTATGTGCTCGGTGTGAATGGCCAAATACTGATGCACTATGCCGCCATGTGCGGCTTTGCTTGGCCAGAATACATTCAGGCTATGCGCAACGCTCTCGAGGAGCACGGCAATGTACGCAGCGGACTTTATGTAACTACCGACGGTAAGGGAGCGATATGAGTTTAGTGTTTGCAGGAGTTTGCAGCCATGCACCGGGTATTACCGGTCGCACACATATGGCTGACCCAGACGACAAAACAAGTTTTCACACCGCCTTCGACGACATGCGCAAAGAGCTTGAGGCCAGTAAGCCAGATGCTCTAATCGTGGTGGGAGCCGAGCATTTTGCCAACTTCTTTATGGACAATATGCCTGCATATTGCATTGGTATGGCCGAAGAATACGAGGGTCCAATCGAAGATCCTGAATGGCTGGGCATTGCACGCACTAAAGCACCTGGCAACCCGGAACTGTCGATGCGCATTATTAAACGCGTCTTGCAAGAGGTCGATGTCGCCTACGCCGAAGAATGGAAATTCGACCACGGTATCAGTGTACCACTGCATTTTCTCACGCCGCGCTACGACTTGGACATTATTCCAATTAACATTAACTGTCAAGGGCCTCCACTGACACCGCTACACCGCGCCTGGGCGTTCGGCGAAGCGCTACGAAAAGCTTGTGACGAAGTGCCCGAGCGCATCGCCATTATTGGCACTGGCGGCATTTCTCATTGGCCAGCAACACCCGATTCTGGAAAAATTGACGTAGACTGGGACAAAGAGTTTCTCTCTCAATGGACTAAATGCGATAAAGAAGCCATGTTAAGTTACAACGACGAAGAGATTTGGCGTGATGCAGGTCAGGGCGGTTTTGAAATTCGTACCTTTATCGCCATTTCAGCAGCCACATCCGGTAGTAGCGCGCGCGTACATTACTACCGACCCATTCCGATATTTGCAGTTGGTTGTACCATCGGTATTGTCGACTTAGAGACTTAGGATGGCACACTTCGTTTTAGAATATTCTGATAATATCGATGTGCAGAATTTGAATTTGCAAGCGCTTTTTACCAAGCTACACAATAGCGGTGTTGATAGCGGCTTGTTTCCATTAAAAGGCATTCGCAGTCGCGCTTATGCAGCTCATGACTACCGCATGGCTGATGGTAACCCACAACACGTCTTTATGCATTTATCGGTTTTGGTTGGCAGAGGTCGAAGCATAGAGGAGCGTGAATCGGCTGCCAAAGGGTTTTTTGATATTTTCGAGGCACATTTCAGCCACTGCTTTAAGCATGGGGGTGTAGCTATGTCCTTTGAGATGCGTGAGCTTGAACCGGTACTAAAGTACAACAAAAACAACATTCAAAACTTTCTATGAAAACCTTAACCGACTCCGAAATTAATTCAGCTGCTGTAGCGCTTTTTGAGGCGGAACAGCAGTCAATTCAGATAGAGGCATTTACCGAAACTTGTCCGAATATGACGATGGATGATGCCTATGCAATCCAATCGAGTTGGGTTGCGCTGAAAAAAGCTGCGGGTGACCCGCTAATAGGCTACAAAATTGGGCTGACATCAAAAGTTATGCAGCGCGCGATGAAAATTAATATGCCCGACTACGGTGTATTGTTGCAATCTATGCACTTTGAAGATGGCAGTAATATTCCGGTCAATCGATTTACTGACCCCAGAATTGAAGTCGAATTAGCGTTTGTATTAAAAGACCGCTTGTTCGGTGAAAACCTGACTATTGGGGATGTTTTGGCTGCAACTGACTACGTCACCCCGGCCTTGGAATTAATATCTGCAAGAAGCTATCGAGTTCATCCGCAAAGTGGTTATACTCGAACTATTTTTGACACAATTGCTGATAATGCAGCGAATGCAGGCATTATTACCGGCGGAAAAAAAGTTAAGCCTAATGAGGTTGATTTGCGATGGTGTGGCGCTTTGCTTAAAAAGAATTCCGAAATCGAAGAAACCGGTTTAGCCGCAGCTGTTTTGAATCATCCAGCCAATGGTGTTTGTTGGATTGCAAAACGCTTTGCAAAGCATGATGTTGCACTTGAGCCTGGGCAAATTCTTTTGGCTGGTTCATTTACCGCACCTATTCCGGTAGGAGAGGGTGACCATATTCATGCAGATTTTGGCAAACTTGGCAGCATTCATTGTCAATTTATTGGGGAGTAGTTTGTGAAGATACCAAGAAATAACTTTAAGCACTCACTTGCCAAAGGCGAGCAGCAGTACGGTTGCTGGCTTGGTCTTTGCAGTGCATTATCGGCAGAACTCTGTGCTAACACAGGCTATGACTGGATGTTAATCGATGGTGAGCACGCGCCTAACGACTTACAAACAGTTCTGTCACAGTTGCAAGCAATTGAGTCGTCACCAGCCCAGGCTGTTGTTCGCCTACCCGATGGCAACCCAACCTTGATCAAGCAGTATTTAGATATAGGCGTTCAAAATTTACTCATACCAATGGTTGAAAGCGCCGACCAAGCCCGTGAACTAGTGCGTGCAGTGCGCTATCCACCTGAAGGTATTCGCGGTGTTGGCACAGCACTTGCACGAGCTGCTCGCTGGAACTTGGTTGACAACTATTTTGCCGAAATTAATGACGAGTTTTGTTTGATTGTTCAGATCGAATCAGTTCAAGGTGTACAAAATCTTGATGCGATTTTAGAAGTTGATGGCATCGATGCGATTTTTATCGGAACTGCAGACCTAGCAGCCAGCCTTGGGCATCTTGGCAATCCAGCTCACTCTGAGGTAAAACAAGCCGTTAACGGCGCCTTTGCGAAGATTATAGCAGCAGGCAAGGCTGCTGGATCTCTTGCTACAACCCAAGTAGTGGCAAAGGATTATGAAGCCAATGGCGCCCAATTTATCGCACTATCGGTCGACACCCTGCTGTTGGTTAACGCCGCCAAGAGCTGTTTGAATCTGTTCAAGGGTGAAATCGAAAGCTCAGACGATAACAGCGGTGACGGCGCCTATTGAACGTAAACACTTTAGATGAACTAGAAAAATAATTGAGGATATCTTAATCTACTACTCCTGTGAGGTAATTAGTCATTCTTAAGCGCAATTTCTATGTATATATAAAAAATTATTAACATGTAAAAAATTATTAACATGTTAAACAATTTTTTATGTACAATGAATTTACTGAGGAATATATTTCGCCCTGCATTCTGTTATACGTATACATTGTTGGCATTAAATTTATTCTAAAGTTTTTTTATAAATACAATTAAAGGAGAATATATGATTATCAAAAAACTACTTATAGGGAGCATTTTAGTGATATCTAGTGCACTACTATCTGGCATTTCTATCGCGGCTGAAACCTTATTATTGTCATCTTGGTTGCCACCTAAACACCCAGTAGTAGCTAGTATTATTAAGCCATGGGTCAAGGCCGTAGAAGCCGAAAGCAATGGTGAGCTTAACATTCGAATTTTGCCTAAAGCCCTTGGCAACCCTCCATCTCATTACGACCTTGCTAAAGACGGTGTAGCGGATATCACATACGGTGTGCACGGTTATCAGCCTGGCCGCTTTAAACTCACTGCAGCCACAGAATTGCCATTCTTAGGTGACAGCGCAGAACACGTATCTGTTGCTTACTGGCGCATATACAAGAAGCACTTAGAGTCTGTTAACGAGCATGAAGGTACAGTGCTATTAGGTTTGATGTCCCATGGACCTGGTGTAATTCATAACAACGTACGAGCCATTAACAATGTCGCCGATATGCAGGGCTTAAAGTTCCGCGTTGGTGGTGGTGTTGCAGGTAATGCTGCTAAGGCGCTAGGTGTTACGGCTATGTTGGCATCGGCCACTAAGAACTACGAAATGTTGTCTAGCGGCGTTGCCGACGGCACTTTCTTACCTACTGAGTCTATTAAGTCATTTAAGTTAACTAAGTTGTTAAACCATGCCACTAAGGTGCCGGGTGGTTTGTACAATACCAGTTTCTTCTTAACCATGAACCCAGCTAAGTTCGACGGCTTAAGTGCTTCTAACCAAGCTGCATTAATGCGTGCTTCTGGAGAAAACTTTGCCCGCATTGCAGGTCAAGGTTGGGATAAGCATGATGCTATAGGTCAAGCCGCCATGGATGATGCAGGTATTGCCACTATAACTGCCGATGCTAATTTCATTGCCGAAATCAAAGCTGCAACAGGCCACTTGGAATCCGAATGGGTTGCTAAGGCTAATGGCTTAGGTATTGATGGTGCTGCTGTTATGGCAGACCTGCGTGCAGAAATTGCTAAAGTAGCTGCTGAGTAGTGTCGCTTAGCCAAACTAGGGGCCGGGTACTTGTATCCGGCCCCTTTATGCAGTTTATACTGCAGCGTATATTGGGTAGTATAGCAGCTACCTTTTTGTTTTTTTTAATGATGCTAACTTTAGTTGACGTGGTGAGCCGATACGGCTTTAATGCGCCAATTAATGGTAGCTTTGAAATCACCGAACTGTTATTGGCGGCGATCATATTTTCGGCTTTACCGTTAGTATCTGCCAAAGATGGTCACATTACGGTGGACCTAATTGACGCCTTTGTACCGCGCCTCATTGCTTGGCTAAGAGATGTTGCAATTGCCCTTGCAAGTTGTGTTATGCTGGCGGGTATTAGCTTCAAGGTGTGGAACAAAGCCTTAGAATCGGTACGTTATGGCGACCAAACAGCAATGCTGTTTTTACCCACTGCACCGTTATTTTTTTACATTAGCATAGCCATAGGCTTGACTAGTGTTGTTGCCTTATTATTGGCTTGGCAATATGCTCGCGCAGGCTCGGCCTCATCTAATAAAGCATAATCACTATGTATGAATCTTTAATTGCCTTCTCCGTCATGCTTACCCTGGTGATTATGGTGCGCATGCCTATTGCCTTTGCTATGGGCTTGGTGGGTTTTGTTGGTTTTGCTTTAATGACCAGTTTTTCTGGTTCGTTAGCCATGGTCAGTATTATCACCTATGACACAGGCCTCAATTATGGCTTGTCCGTGGTGCCGCTGTTTATTCTTATGGGTAATTTCGTTAATCGCGCAGGCTTGTCAGACGAGTTATATACTGCTGCCAATGCATTTTTGGGCCATCGTCGTGGTGGCTTAGCTATGGCCACAGTGGTGGCTTGTGGTGGTTTTAGTGCTGTTTGTGGTTCAAGTATAGCGACTGCTGCAACCATGTCTAAGGTGGCCATGCCGCCTATGAGAAAGTATGGCTATGACGACGGCCTAGCTGCAGGTTCAATTGCTGCCGGCGGCACCTTGGGGATCTTGATTCCCCCTAGTGTGATTCTAATTATTTTTGGCATCATGACCGAAAGTGATATAGGTTTATTGTTTATCGCGGGTATTTTACCTGGCCTATTAGGAGTGATTTTATATCTAGTAGCAGTGCTGATCACGGTCACTTTAAAGCCAGAAAAAGGCCCCCGTGGCGAACGCTTTAGCTGGCCACAACGTTTACAAGCCCTGTGGGGTGTGTCGGGCGTTTTAGCTTTGTTCACCTTGGTTATTGGTGGTATTTATGGTGGTATTTTTACCCCGACAGAAGCGGCTGGCATTGGTGCTTCGGGCGCCTTCTTTATTGCGTTAGTACGTCGCCGCTTAAGCTGGCATTCTTTATTAGATACCTTAATCGAAAGCTCTCGTACCACAGCAATGATTTTTGTCATCCTCATTGGAGCAGAAATTTTCTCTAATTATATCAATATTGCCGGTTTACCCGAACTATTGTCCGATTGGGTAGTGTCCTTCGACTTATCCGCTATTGCTGTCATCATTCTCATTATGTTGGTGTACGTGGTATTGGGCACGGTGCTAGAGAGCTTGTCCATGATCATGCTTACGGTGCCTGTGTTTTATCCCTTAGTTTTAGGCTTAGACTTGGGCGACTACTCGGCCTCATTGATGGACCCAGAAATGGCCCTTATTTGGTTTGGTATTATTGTTGTGGTGATCACCGAAATTAGCCTTATCACACCCCCCGTAGGTCTTAATGTGTTTGTCTTAAAGAGCATGTTGGACGACGTTAAATTGAGCACTATATTCCGTGGTGTAACGCCATTTTGGATGGTTGATATTATACGTCTGATGACCTTAATTATGTTGCCTGGGCTAGTGTTATGGCTGCCCAACTTGATGGCCAATTAGGACCCCTTAAGATTATGTCTAAACCGATACCATGTTGCCGACCTTGGGTTTTATAGTCCGTGACTTTGGTGTGAATAGCAATGCCATTCAATTAGTTATTACTAGTGTGTTTGCAGGACATATAATAAAACTCAAATTTCGTTTGATGTGTGACGAAGGTTTGATAATGGTATGATTCACAATCTAGTCGTCCTTTAGCACATTCTATGTTGACATCTTTACGCATCAGTAAGGTTGAGTTCATTTTTCTCATGGCCGCCCTAATGGCACTCACTGCTCTTTCAATTGATGCTGTCCTTCCAGCCTTGGGTTATATGGC
>Ga0206681_10000342_pt1 | contig 26637 bp, 22 predicted proteins | sample M150012015metaG_FD_161048 | JGI IMG/M metagenome (GOLD analysis project Ga0206681, IMG submission 161048) | Ammonia-oxidizing marine archaeal communities from Monterey Bay, California, United States - M1 500m 12015 | ecosystem: Environmental > Aquatic > Marine > Intertidal zone | place: USA... | reverse complement strand
TTCAGATGAAGCCGCACTTTATTTTTAATTCCATGAACTCGATACAGAATATTATTCTGACAGGAAAAAAAAGAGAAGCACATAAATACATAGCAAGCTTAGCCAGATTAATGAGGAGTAACCTCGAACATGCAGATGTAGACTACATTGCATTATCTGATGAATTGGAAATATTGCAAACGTACTTTGAGCTTGAACAGCGAAGAATTGAACAAGAGATCGAACTGAACATAGAAACAGACCTTTCTGATAGTTTGGGGCTGTATGGTGTACCTCCGTTCATTTTACAGCCACTTCTTGAAAATTGTATCTGGCATGGGTTCAATGATGATGAGGTTAATGACCCAAAAATATATATCAGAGTTACGGAAGATATGCATAGTTTAGTAGTTCAGGTTGAGGATAACGGGATTGGACTAATAAAAGCAGGTTCCAAAAAAAGTTTGGGCACAGCAAAGAGTTCTGCAATAATTAATTTAAGATTGGAGCTACTTGAAAAACAGCATAAATTCAATGCAGATTTTAAAATAACGGACCTGAGTACTGTGGGTAAACGAGGGACCATGGTTGAGTTCAGGATGCCGTTGAAAAAAATGGGAGGCCAATAATGGAAATAAGAGCCATAATAATCGATGATGAGTCGAATTCAATAGAAAATCTTGCCACAGCGATTAAGGAGTATGCTTCTTACATATACGTTGTTGGTACAAGTCAGACTATGACAGGAGGCTTGAGATTATGGAAAAATTCAATGCCTGACCTGGTGTTTTTAGATATAGAAATGCACGGTGGAACCGGTTTTGAAGTTTATGAATTAGCGGTAGGGCTGGGGGGTAAGGTAGTATTCTATACGGCTCATAAACAATATGCTGTTAAGGCATTGAGAATGGGGGCTACGGATTACCTGTTAAAGCCTCTGGATATTGATGAGTTGTTGGCGCTGGAAGAAAGAATGGTCGCTGACAGGAGCTCGGTTTCTCCTGATTCGGAAGTGGGTATCAATAAAATTGCATTTCCAATAGCGAATGGATATCGATACATTGATCCGGAAAGAATTGTGTTGGTCAAGGCTGACCGGAGCTATTCGGAATTGCATATGGAAAATGAGAAAATGGTTATTTCAAAGAACATCGGCATCATAGAGCAAATGCTTCAGGGTACCGGTTTTTTCAGATGTCACAAGTCTTACATTATTAATTTGTCCAAAGTGGTGGAGTACTCACGAAAAGATGGGGGGTTCGTACTTCTTACCAATGAGACTGAAGTGCCGGTTTCTAAAGAACGAAAGAAAGATCTGTTAAGCAAGCTCAATTTGTAGTAGTTGAAAAGTCGATGGTTTCTGAGTATTTATGTGGCTTTAATAGGTGTTAGAATCTGCCTGATCTTATTGTTTTTTCTATATTTAGTTCCTTTTATTTAAACTGTATGATCACAAAAATAAACAGTCTTGAAGAGTACCGGACAGAGTACCTGAGAAGCGTTGAAACACCCGAAGAGTTCTGGGCTGAAATAGCAAAGACATTTATCTGGAAGAAAAATTGGGAACGGGTTGTGGATTGGAACTTCAACGATCTTGAAATAAAATGGTTTGAGGGCGGACAGCTGAATATGACCGAAAACTGTTTGGATCGGCACCTTGAGAGCAATGGTGACAAAACAGCAATTATTTGGGAACCCAACGATCCGGCTGAATCAACAATAAAATACTCCTATAGTGAGCTTCATCAGGAGGTTTGTCGCTTTGCTAACGTGCTTAAAAAGAACGGAGCAAAAAAGGGAGACACGATATGCTTGTATATGCCGATGGTGCCGGAGCTGGCAATTGCAGTGCTTGCATGTGCCCGGATCGGGGCTATTCATTCCGTTGTTTTTGCCGGGTTTTCAGCCAAAGCCTTATCAGATCGGATCAATGATGCAAGCTGCAGTATTTTGGTCACAGCAGATGGAAGTTTTAGGGGTGCAAAGACAATCGGCCTCAAAGAAATTGCCGACGATGCATTAGATTCCTGTGCATCCATTCACAAAATGCTGGTCTACCAGAGAACAGGGCAGCCTGTTGACATGCGACCCGGTAGAGATCTGTGGTGGCATGAGGAAATGGAGTCTGTTGCCGAGACCTGTCAGGCAGAGGCTATGGATTCGGAAGATCCGTTGTTCATTCTGTACACTTCCGGGTCAACGGGTAAGCCAAAAGGAGTGGTCCATACTACCGCCGGCTATATGACCTTTGCAGAATATTCCTTCAGAAACGTCTTTCAGTATGAAGAGGGAGACATCTACTGGTGTACTGCAGATATTGGATGGATCACGGGGCATTCATATATTGTTTATGGGCCACTATTGGCAGGAGCCACAACATTGATGTTCGAGGGGGTGCCGACATGGCCGGATGCCGGAAGGTTCTGGGAGATCTGTGCCAAGCATCAGGTAAATATATTTTATACTGCCCCCACGGCAATAAGAGCTCTGCAGGTATACGATGACTCATTCGTTTCAGATCAGGACCTTAGCTCATTAAAAGTTTTGGGCACTGTTGGTGAACCTATAAATGAAGAGGCCTGGCAGTGGTACCATGAACTGGTTGGTAAAAAGAAGTGTCCAATTGTGGATACGTGGTGGCAGACGGAAACGGGAGGCATAATGATCTCACCGCTAGCGGGTATCACACCGCTGAAACCGAGCTACGCCACACTCCCCTTACCGGGCATACAGCCTTGCCTGATGGATTCTGATGGAAAAGAGATACATGGAAATGATGTCCAGGGTAATTTGTGTATCAAATATCCCTGGCCCAGTATGATAAGAACAACCTGGGGTGACCATGACCGATGTAAGGAAGTTTATTTTTCAAGCTATGAAGGGTACTACTTTACGGGCGATGGTTGCAGAAGGGACGCTGATGGAATGTATCGTATTACGGGAAGAGTTGACGATGTGATCAATGTGTCAGGACACAGAATAGGCACTGCCGAAGTGGAAGATGCATTGGATGAACACAGCAATGTTGTTGAAGCTGCAGTAGTTGGTTATCCGCACGAGATCAAAGGTCAGGGGATATATGCGTATATCATTTGCTCACCTGCACCCGATGATGTTGAGGCATTTAGAAAGGAACTTCTTGCGGTCATTGTTGAACAGATCGGTCCGATCGCAAAACCGGATAAGATTCAGATTGTAGCTGGTTTGCCAAAAACAAGGTCGGGAAAAATAATGCGAAGGATCCTCAGGAAAATAGCTGAGGGAGAGACAGATAGTCTTGGCGATACTTCCACACTTCTTGACCCGGCAGTTGTAGAAGAAATAAAAGCAGGGGCCCTGTAAATAATGCTGAATTTTGGTCTGATAATTCAGTTAGAACTGTATTTTTGCATCGGATTTAAAATCAAAGGAGATGTCGATAGCAGATGTATTTGAAAGTGGAGAGCAAAAGCAAAACAAGGGACACTTCAGGAACCTCGTAATGATTGCGAAATCAGATGGGATAGTGGATGATGAGGAGCTACAGCTTTTGAAGAACATTGCAAGGCAGATCGGTTTGTCAGACGAGCATTTCGATCAGATCATAGAAAACCCTGAAGATTATCCGATCAATCCACCTGAGAACAAGGAGGATCGGAATGAAAGGCTTTACCATCTGGTACAAATGGTTTTAGCTGACGAGGAAGTTGCATTCTCAGAAATAAAAAAGGTAAGTAAATTTGCCGTTGCTTTAGGATATCCGGTTGATAAGGCTGAAGATGTGGCGGTTAAAGCAACAAGATCTGTGATTGACGGAGCTGATCTGGTTTCAATGTCCTCTTTGGTAGATGACATCGTCATGTCTTAGATCCCGGGTTACTTTATTCTTATGAATTTTCCAATGTTAACCTCTTTCGTGGTAGCATTGATGTATTTGTAGAAATATACTCCTGCACTATAGTTACTTAGGTCGATCTCTAAATGATCGTTTTGACCAACAAGGACATCAATAAGCTTTCCCTCACTGGATATGATCTGAACCTCGTACGGAGTATTAACGATATGCTCCTGATAAAACCAGGCGTTGTCACTTGCCGGGTTTGGATAAATGCCGTGTCCCCCGTTTATGTCCGGAGGAACTGAGAAAGAGAGTACATACAAGCCGGTAGAGCGATCGGAGATCAGAATTTTCCCTGACGGAAGCTGGGCATAAACACCCCAAACTCCTTGGAAGAGCTTGTCGTTTATACCTGAGAACGAATCATAGTACCCAATTTGCTTCGGATTTTTTGGGTCTCTGATGTCATAGATCTGTAACCCGTCATTGTAGTAGGAGATGTAGGCAATATCGTCAAAGAACATTACATTGTGAGGCAATGTCTCCGCCCACCATTCAGTACCGAAGACGGAATGGACATTGATGTCAGAGATGTCGGATACATCAACCACTTTCAACTTCTTACCGGCAGTTTCATCGGCCATGATATAAGTTCGGCCATCTTCACTTAACCACCCCGAATGATTGTACCCTTGTTCAGAGTAGCTGGTCAATGACCCAATGTTTACTGGTGCTGATTCATTTGTGAAATCATATATCCAAAGCCCATCGTTACCACAATTGAGATAGGCAGAGTCGTTGCGTACGTAGATGTCGTGAACATAAAACATGTTGTAATCATAAACCAGAATAGGGTCGATAGGGTTAGAGATCGAAAAAACAGATAGGCCTGGAGCTCCTGGCGGGCCGCATGCATATAGTAGCTGTGAAGAATTATCTATGAAAATGTTATGAGCAGTATTGATCATCGAATCACTGTCGTAAACTATATGAACAGAATCAGGAAGATAATGTAGGTCTATCACCTGTAGGGTGCTTGGCGACTGATCAGAAACTGCATAAAGGTATCCGTCTAGATCGTGAAAATCTCTATGAACGACATGCCCTTGAAAATTACCGGGAACAAAATCTATTTCGATTAGGAGGTCATCTGAGGTGAGTTCGAAAATATGGGCTCCATTCACTGAACCAATTACCGCATACTCTTTGTTGTCCTGAACAAACCCCCACACCTCGTTGTATTTTATTCCTGCATTATTGGTGTCTACCCATTCGCCATCCCAATGGTTCAGAAGAAAAACATTCATGCTGTTTTGCGAAAATGAACACAGGCTCATAAGCAGTAACAATATGGAATAAACGTGCTTCAAATACTTCTAATCGCTTAAAGTAATTACAATTGTTGCTAAGGTATAAATACTTCTTTCAGCAATTTCTATTTTATTTATTCGTTTGTTGAAATCCAAAAGGTGAATAAATTCGATTATTTTAGCTTGAAATCTATATTTCTTGAGCAGATCTGTTGTCATAATCCCTACGTATAATGAAAAGGAGAACATCGAGCGCATGTTGCGTACGGTATTTTCCTTGGACATTCCTTTTGATGTTCTTGTTGTAGATGATGGTTCGCCTGATAAGACTGCAGAGATTGTGAAAGGAATTCAGCAAGAGTTCCAAAATAGATTGCACATTCAGGAACGGTCTGGCAAACAAGGCTTGGGCACAGCATATATACATGGTTTTAGGTGGGCTTTGGAAAGAGATTACGGTTATATTTTTGAAATGGATGCTGATTTTTCTCACAACCCGAAGGACTTGGAAAGATTGCTGAAAGCATGCACAGAACAGGGTGGAGACATGAGTATAGGGTCTCGTTATTGCAAAGGAGGGAAAGTTGAGGATTGGCCGTTCACCCGATGGATGATGTCGTATTTTGCATCCTTTTATGTAAGAATAGTGTTATGGATGAACATTAAAGATACTACTGCGGGATTTAAATGTTACTCAAGAAAAGTGTTGGAAACGATCGAATTGGAGGAGATCAAGTTTGTTGGATATGCATTTCAAATTGAAATGAAATATACCGCGTACAAACTTGGATTTAAGATAATCGAGGTGCCAATTACATTTAAAGATCGTGAGCTGGGGCAGTCAAAAATGAGCATGAGTATTTTTAAAGAAGCATTTCTGGGCGTATTCAAGATGCGGCGAAAAGATGTAAAGCAATAATTATTTGGAAAAGGTGGGTAGAAAATTGATCAAGAATGCCACAATAGTTAACGAAAATGAAATTTTTGTAGGCGACATTCTGATTGATGGAGAGTATATTGTCCGGGTTGGTGAAGGAGAGATTGAAGCTGGTTCTGACGACGAGGTAATTGACGCAACGGGCCTGTACTGTCTGCCGGGGGTGATCGATGATCAGGTTCATTTTAGAGAGCCCGGTCTTACCCATAAGGCAGATATTTCTACGGAAAGTAAAGCGGCACTTGCTGGAGGGATTACTTCTTTTATGGAGATGCCCAATACCATACCCAATACACTTACTCAGGAACTGCTTGAAACAAAATACCGGTTGGCAGAGGAATCTTCGTTTGTGAACTTCTCATTTTTTATGGGCGCTTCAAATGACAATCTGGAAGAGGTGTTGAAGACTGACCCTAAAACAGTTTGCGGAATTAAGGTGTTCATGGGCTCTTCAACGGGTAATATGCTGGTTGATAACGAAGAGGTGCTGGAACGACTTTTTAAAGAGTGTAATATGCTTATTGCAACCCATTGCGAGGATGAAACGACAATTAGGGCAAATACAGCGGCGCACAGAGCCAAATATGGAGAAAATATTCCTGTAGCTTGCCATCCGAATATCAGAAGTGAAGAGGCGTGTTACAAGTCATCTTCAATGGCTGTTGCCCTGGCAAAAAAGCACAATGCCAGGCTACATGTTCTGCACATTTCAACTGAACGGGAGCTTGGGTTATTCGAGGAAGGGCCTGTTGCTGCTAAAAGGATCACTTCAGAAGCATGCATACACCACCTGTGGTTCTCTGCTGAAGACTATAAGGAAAAGGGAAATTATATAAAGTGGAATCCTGCCGTTAAAAGTCCTTCGGATCGGGATGCGATAATGGATGCTGTACGGAACAACATCATCGATGTGATCGCAACGGATCACGCGCCTCATACAAGGTCGGAAAAGGAAAACAGCTATTTCAAGGCGCCTTCCGGTGGGCCGTTGGTACAGCATGCATTAGTTGCCATGTTGGAGCATTACCACAATGGAAAAATATCGCTTGAAAAGGTAGTGGACAAAATGAGTCATGCTGTGTCCGATTGCTTTCAGATAAATAAAAGAGGCTATATCCGTCAGGGATTTTTTGCTGACCTGGTATTGGTAGATATGGATTCACCATGGCAGGTTACTGCTGAAAACGTATTGTATAAATGTGGTTGGAGCCCATTTGAGGGGGTTACGTTTAGAAGCGAAGTGAAGAAAGTTTTTGTTAATGGGCACTTAGCGTTTTGTGATGGAGATGTTTATGAATCGCGTTTGGTAAAGCGCTTAACATTTGACCGATGATTCGCTCGTGGAGCCTTCTGGTATTGATTTTCTTCTTGTCCTGTGGTGTAGATAACGACGTGGGCCTAAGGCCTGAATCACTGATCTCACCTGAAAGAATGGCTGGGATCATTGTGGATATCAATCTCGTTGAAGCTCAGCTGACGGAAGTGCAATTCTTACAGAGTATAGTGAAAGATAGTGTGCAATCTTATTACTCCGGATTATTTTCTAAACACAACATTACACAAGAGCAGCTTAATGATAATCTTGCGTACTATGTTGCGGAAGGAGCTATAATGGATAGCATTTATGAAGATGCGATGGCTATATTAACAGCTATGGAGAAAGATCTGGAACATGTTAATATGCCAGTCAATGATTTGACCCATATCCCCGGTGATGAAATGAAAAAACTACTTATGGAACCTACCGTGCTGGAGTTGATCGGCAATACTGATGTTGTATTTCCGGTTAAACACGATTCTATATTGAGGTTCTATAAAATAAATCAGTACTTGTTAGATTCAATGGACATTGGCTTTAGACAATTTGGGGTGTCTTTGAATTTTTATGTTGGTAATGAAAAGAAGATGAACAAATTCATGCTGGCTCCTTAATGTCAAAATATCGGATGTGTATTTAGGGTTTGAAAAAATAAAAGGTTCTGACACCAAGATATTGGATTTTTGGAAGTGGGCATGCTCAGATATCATAATCCCTTCAAACAGAGATGATTTTGCTTTGTTCCTGGTTGCAGATGCCTTAGGTCTTACCAAAATGCCAAGGATATATTGGGAAAACTCGGACCTGCGTTATCGGAAGAAAAAGATCAGCATTAAAACATCCGCTTTTGTCGAGCATTGGAAGCAGAAAAGACCAAAAAGATTATCTTTTGATATCTCTCCAAAAAAGGGAATTGATGCGTCGACAGCAGAAAGCCTAACTTATAGGAACAGGCATCCGGAGATCTATATTTTCGCTGTCCTCAATGAAAAGGAATTACGTAAAATTGACGTTCTTGATCTGGATCAATGGCAGTTTTATATCGTACGGACAGAGGCTCTTGATAAGCTCCATTATGACACGAAGAAATTGGGGGTCCGAGCGCTGAACAGGTTGGCTAGTCCTGTACATTATTCACGGGTCAAACCAATTTTAGATGATATAATAGAATTGGATCTGGGTGAGGGGCTTGTCTTATGAGCTGAAAATGCAGAGCCCTATTTCTTTAAAAAATGCAATAAAACATCAAAAAATGGCCAAAAAAGAACCAAAAGTGGTTAAAAAGGTCAAAAAAACGTTAAAAGTGAAAATTCGGGTTAGGCTTAGATCTTCACATAAAGAATCAACTAATCTTTAACTTTCCATTTGTATAAATTGATCTTCTTGGTTGAGCTTCTATACATGAGCCATGCAATTAAAGCCAGAATAATTAAGGCTCCTATGGCTATTTGGGGAGTGCGATCATTTTGTAGGTCCTGGATCGTTCCCGCAATGCCAATGGCGACTGTCAGCCCACCCATTATGCCCAAGCCTATATTACTGATGTATTTATCAGTGGATCTGGGTTTTTGCAGGAAAATAACACCTACTTCTGCTTTCGTAAATATTTTTTCATCTGTATAGAGTAGTTCTATCCTCCCGGCTTCACTTAAAGTTTTGTCTTTTCGGGCTTCTTTAATGGATGATGGGTCGTCAGTTAAAGGTTGCAGAACGATCTGAGTTGTGGAAATTTCACGCAAAAGACCATTCTGCTTCTCCCCGTTTTTAAGTTTGATGTATCCCTGAGCGGGGAGCTTGACCGAGTAGACCTTTCCTTTGTGATTTTCAAATTGTACAACGTCGCCTTCTTGTGAGCTGGCGGCAAAGTGTATCAATAAAACGAATATTGAAATGTAGAATTTCATTTATTGGAGATTTATGGTAAAGATGCAAATCCTATGCTACTTCTTTTAGGTGGGTGAAAAAAAATACTGCCATCAATGTGCACTTTGGCAGATTAGATAGTTCATTGGGGTGTCATAACATGATTAATGTGAACATTTGTCACAATAATAGTTCACCCTTAAAAAAGCGCCTTAAATATTGTAAAGTAATGAAAAACAACAATCTAACAATATTTTGGTAGAATAATAAATTGAAAAAGGAATAATTGGTTCACTTTTTGAAGAAGAGGGATTAAACGAATTAAAACTGAACAAAATGGATTTATTGAAGAACTTTATATACGCAGGAGTAGGACTAGCTTCTACTACATCAGAAAAATTAAAAGAGACCATCGATGACCTGGTGGAAAAAGGAAAAATTTCGGATACGGAAGGACGAAAGATATGTGATGATTTTTTTAAGTCTACAGACGGTAAGAAAGAGGAATTCGAGGCGAAGCTGAAAAAAGTGCAGGAAGACCTGTCCGCGAAATTTGACTTCATGAAGAAGGATAAGAATGGGATCGAAGCATTGAACAAGAGAATAGAAGAGCTTGAGGCTAAGGTTGAAGCTGCAGAGAAAAAGGCGGCGAAAGCTTCACGGGCGGCAAGTAAAAAAGTTACTTCAGCGAAAAAGACAACTGCAGCTAAGTCGGGTGCAAAAACAACAAAGAAATAATACTCATTAATAAAAAATAAATAAAATGGAAAACATGATAAAAACATTAGCCTATGCAGGTTTAGGATTGGCTACAGAAGCGAATGATAAATTAAAAGAAAGATTTGATGAACTCGTTGAGGCTGGAAAAGAAAAGGATTCATCTGGTAAAAATTTGATCAGTGATTTTTTCAAGACGGTTGAATCATCGAAAGAGGATTTCGAAACACAAGTTGAAAAAATGAAGAGCAAAGCGAAAGATGCGTTCCCGTTTGGTCCTGAAAAGACAAGCAAAACAAATTCTGACGAAGTAAAGAATGCTGATTCAGAAGAAGTGGTAGAAGACGCTGTAGAAGTGTGATTGTAAGGAAATAGTTCCTTGTTTTTCTTTAAAGCCCGGGTTTGCACTCGGGCTTTTTTGTTGGGAGTTCAGAATGAGGGCGTCAGTTAGGACCAAAAATCAAACCGATCATGTTGGACTTAGGAATGGATTGTTCTCTTTTTCAAAACCAATTGTCGTTTTAGGTCCGTGGCCTGTATACACTTCAAGATCATCAGGCAGAGTAAACAGCTCACTCCTAATACTATCTAGTAAGGTCTGATGGTCACCACCGGGCAAGTCGGTACGTCCGATGCTTCCATAAAATAAGCAGTCCCCGTTGATTACAAATCCATCAGGTTTGCTTATCAATACAACATGACCCGGGGCGTGACCAGGTACAAAACGCACCTCCAAAGACGATTTGCCGAAATTTATCGTTTTCCCTTCATTAATAAATACTTCCGGTTCTGGAGAAGGTTGGTAATTTTCAAAACCATACAGGGGCGCGTAGGTTTTTACGTTTTGAAGTGTGCTCAGGTCTTTTGGATGGATACGGGGTGTTAGATCATATTTGTTGCATACGTAATAATTGCCCAGGACATGGTCAATATGGCTGTGAGTTGAGACTAGCATTACTGGATTTAACTGATTGTTTTCAATGAAATTAGTCAGTTCCTGCTCCTCGGCAGGATTGTAACAACCGGGGTCAATGATGATACATTCATTGGTTTCATCGTAAAGGATGAACGTGTTTTCCTGGAATGGGTTGAAAGTAAAATTTGCAACGTTGATCATAGCTTCAATTTGTCGACTAAAAGTACATACGATTTCTCTTATCTTTGCGTTTACTAATTACTTTTGATCAAAGTGTTCAAATATTTGTTTCTACTGATTGCAATTTCTGTTGCATCGCCTAATTTCGATTACGGCCAATACTACACGGGTTCACATTTGGAATTTGGCCAAAATCGAGTACAATACAATCAGTTTTTCTGGCAGTCCTACAATTTTGAAAGATTTAAGGTTTTTTTCCATGGAGACGGTAAGAACCATGCCATCTATGCGGCTAAATCAGCACATAAGAGCTTACAGGAGGTTGAGCTTCTTTTAGATTTTGATCTGAATCAAAAAGTTGAGATCCTTGTATTTAACAGCCAGTCCCAGTTCCAGCAGAGTAATATTGGGCTGACAAATGACAATAGTTCCAATATTGGAGGAATAACCAAGATCGTCGGGTCAAAGGTATTTGTTTACTATGAGGGAGATCACAGATCGTTTGATGATCAAATAAGGTCCGGATTGACAGAAATTGTTCTTCATCAGCTAATGTATGGAGGGAATTGGAAAGATGTATTGAAGAATAATACGCTATTGAGCCTGCCGGAATGGTATTTAAAGGGTTTTGTTTCTTTTGTAGGAAGGAAATGGTCGACGGAGTTGGATAACCGAGTTAAAGACGGAATTATCACCAATAGGTTTGCTAATTTCAATGCGCTTGAGAAATCAGATGCAGAATTGGCAGGACATGCCATCTGGAATTATGTTGCCGAGGTTTATGGCGAGAGCGTAATCCCAAATATTCTCTACATGACACGTGTGAGCAGAAGTGTTGAAAGTGGATTTTTATTTGTTCTTGGCACTTCGCTAAAATCCATCATTTTCGATTATCAAAATTACTACAAACGTAAGTATATGCTTGATGAAAAATTTAGAGGGAAAACGCCCGCCGGAGAATTGGAATTCAAGAAAAAAAAGAAGTATGTATATTCCCAGTTCAGTATCAGCCCAAACGGTAAGTATGCTTCGTTTGTGACCAATGAATACGGTCAATACAAAGTATGGGTCTACGATATTGAAAAAAAGAAGCTGCGTAAAATACATAAAGGTGGTTTGGATCTGAACCGAATTGTAGATCATACTTTTCCGATATTGACATGGCACCCAACAAGTAAAGCACTCACTTACTTTGTTGAGAAGAAAGGGGAAGTTCTGTTCAATATCTTTTCTGTAGACGATAGAAAGACTACTCGAAGACCTTTACTGGGATTAAATAAGGTGATGGATGCTCACTACTCAAATGATGGGAAATTTATCGTGATGAGTGCTGCGAAAAACGGTCAGACAGATCTGTTCCTTTATAAAGTGATCGGGAATAGCCAGAAGCAGCTAACAAACGACATTTATGATGACCTGACCCCTAGTTTTATCGATAATTCTACGAAAGTCATCTTTGCCTCCAATAGGGAAAGTGACACTCTGAGAATAAACAAGAAGGTAAAGATCAAGAATTACAACAGGAACAAAGACATTTTTATACTTGACCTTGATAGGCCCGTATTCTTAAAAAGAATTACCAATACTCCCCAGATCAATGAGGGTCAACCTTTTCAACGAGGCAAGAACCAATACTCATTTCTGAGTAATGAAAGCGGCATTACTAATCGTTATATTGCGTCATACGACAGTGCCATCAGCCGGATCGATACAGCAATTCATTACAGGTACTTTTCCGTAATAGATCCGATAACTAATTATTCTCGCCCGATATTGGAACACAATGAATATTCTTTTTCAGGTCGATATTCTCAGCTAATTTTTGAGAATGGAGAGTATCATTTTCACATTGGCGATTCAAAAGATGAGGTTATACTGGATAAAGCAAATATTTTCCCAACCCAGTTCATAAAACATATGCGAGGCGGTAAAGATGTGGAGGTGTTGTTTACTGATTCCGCTATGGTTGATTCGGGTTCGGTGGATGCCATAGACATTAACAATTATCGATTCGAAGATGAACAACCGGAATACGAAAAAGAAGTGGTGACATTCGAAGACCCGAAAATTGAAACAAGAGATTCGGTAGCAGCCCAATTGGCTGAGCTGACACGTGAAGAAGAAGATTTTGAGCTCCCCAGACAGGATCTTTATAGAATAAATTTCACTACGGATTATATCGTGTCGCAGCTTGATAACAGCTTTCTGAACCAAAGCTATCAAAGGTATGCTCCGGGTATATTTTATAGTAATCCCGGTTTCAATGGTATGATCAAGTTTGGGATCATTGACCTAATGGAAGACCATAGAATTATAGGTGGACTGCGATTTCCTGCAAATTTTAACAGCAATGAGTACTTGATTTGTTATGAAAATCTTCGCCATAGACTTGATAAGAAATACCTTCTTTCGAGGCAGACTTTTACCAGATTTTATGAGGAAAGAGTGGATAAGATCCAAACGTATGATGCGAAATTCAATCTGAAATTTCCATTTTCAGAAGTTGCCAGCCTCAGGGCAACATTCAATATTAGAGCAGATAGAAATATTACCCAATCTACCGATCAATTTACGTTGTCAATGCCCAATTCAACCGATTATTGGGGAGCGTTCAAGCTGGAGTATGTTTACGATCATGCGATCCCGCTTGGATTAAATCTTTATCGCGGGTTGAGAATGAAATTTTGGGGTGAAGTATACAGAGAAATTAACGAAGCGAAAACAGACCTGTTCACACTCGGAGGTGACATAAGGAATTATACCAGGATCTGGAGAAATATGATATGGGCAAATCGATTTGCGGGGAGCACATCGTTTGGGAACCGAAAGCTGGTCTATTACATGGGTGGGGTAGACAATTGGTTGCTACCTAGATTTGACAACAGCATTCAGATAGATCCGAACAATAATTATTATTTCCAGACAATCGCGACACCTGTACGAGGCTTTTTTCAGAATGCACGAAACGGCAATAGCTTTGTTGTCATTAATTCGGAGCTCAGAATACCGATAATTAAGATGTTAAGCTGGAAACCAATGAAAAGCGATTTTGCGGAGAACTTTATGATCGTAGGGTTTGGAGATGTCGGTGCAGCCTGGACCGGTTGGGATCCTTATTCAACGGACAATTCATTCAACACAACGATCGTGCAGGATGGCAATTTGTTGATCACTATCGAAAACCAGAGAGAGCCGATCATTTATGGATATGGAGTTGGACTTCGCAGTAAACTGTTCGGTTACTATGTGCGATTTGATTGGGCATGGGGGGTTGATGACGGCATCGTTTTGCCTTCTGTAAAATACCTATCTTTGAGTATGGATTTTTAAACCATCTGATGGAGATAAGCACATTAATCATCCTTATTCTTATTGGATTGCTTGCAGGAGCATTGAGTGGATTTGTGGGTATAGGAGGAGGCATTATTGTCGTGCCTGCCTTAGTATATTTGCTTGGCCTGAGTCAATTTGAAGCACAGGGAACAAGCCTGTTATTGATGCTTCCTCCGATTGGAATATTGGCAGTGTTAAATTACTATCAAACCGGAGTGGTGAACTGGAAATATGCTACTGTAATAGCATTGACCTTCGTGGTTGGTGGCTATTTTGGGTCAAAGATCACTCTAAAGCTTGACGAGACATTGGTCAAGCTGATCTTTGGAATACTAATGCTTCTGGTTGCAATCAAAATGATTATTTCAGGATTTGCTTTTTTTCAGAATAAAGGATGATAGAAAAAGTAAAGGCTCTGGCCAATAAATACAAAGAAGATGTAGTAGCTATAAGAAGGCATTTGCATCAGTATCCGGAACTTTCCTTCAAAGAATTCGAAACTTCTAAATTTATTCAGAACACACTTACTGAATGGGGAATTGAATTCAAAGCCGGTTATGTCAATACGGGGATTGTTGCCTACGTAAAAGGATCAAAACCGGAATCGAAAGTAATCGCGTTGCGAGCTGACATGGATGCTCTGCCCATTCAGGAAGAAAATGATTTTGATTTTGCGTCGGTTCATCCGGGTGTAATGCACGCTTGCGGTCATGATGTTCATACCTCTTCTTTGCTGGGAGCGATAAGGATCCTTGATGCAGTGAAAGATCAATTTGAGGGTACGGTGAAATGCATTTTTCAACCTGCTGAAGAGATCTTGCCCGGAGGAGCATCATTGATGATCGAAGAGGGGGTATTGGAAGATCCAAAACCCGAAGTAATTGTCGGTCAACATGTTTACCCTGATCTTCCGGCTGGAAAAGTAGGCATGAAGGAAGGCATGTACATGGCGTCTGCCGATGAATTGTATATGAAGGTTCGAGGCAAAGGCGGACATGCTGCTTTACCACACACGGTTATTGATCCGGTGTTGATCACAGCACATATTCTGGTTGCGTTGCAACAAATTGTAAGTAGAAATGCAAAGCCGGATATACCAAGTGTACTATCATTTGGAAAGATCATAGCAGACGGCGCCACAAATATCATCCCTGATGAGGTTAACCTTTCGGGGACATTCCGGACATTTGATGAGTCATGGAGAGATGAGGCTCACGAGAAAATGATCAGAATGGCCGAATCAATAGCCGAATCCATGGGGGGGGCTTGCGATTTTGAAGTTAGAAAAGGATATCCCTTTTTGGTTAATGATAAGCAAGTTACTGCACATTCAAAGAATGCCGCTATCGAATACGTTGGTGAGGACAATGTCGTCGATCTGGGTCTGAGAATGACCGCGGAGGATTTCGCTTACTATTCACAGCACATACCCGGATGTTTCTATCGATTAGGAACTGCAAAGCCAGGGACAAAGGCCTCCGGGTTACATACTTCGACATTTAATGTTGATGAAGATTCTTTGGAAATCGGAATGGGATTAATGAGTTGGATCACATTGAAACAATTGGGTGGCTGAATTAATTGGCAACTTCACTCATAAACTTTATTCTCATCAGCCTTAGCTCCTCCTCCGTATAATCACCATCAAATTCTTCAAGAGCAGCATCTATTGAGTCTGTCTTGGCATCTTCCATAAAATAATCATACACCTCCTCTTGAGAGTCGTTATCCATGACCTCATTCAGATAGTAGTCGAGGTTTACCTTTGTTCCCGCCGAAACAATGTGCTCGATTTCGGTGATCAATTCACCCAATTTTTTTCCCTGAGACCGAGCAATATCTTCTAGTGGAAGTTTTCTGTCTATGTTCCTGATGATATTTACTTTCGCACCGCTTTTATTTACAATGGATTTAACGACGAGGTCCTGAGGCCTTTCAATGTCATTTTCTTTAACGTATTTTAAAATTAGTTCAGTGAAGGGCTTCCCATATCTTTTTGCTTTTCCTTGCCCTACACCGGCAATATGTTGAAGCTCCTCCATCGTAATGGGATATCGAGTTGCCATATCCTCAAGTGAAGGATCCTGAAAGATCACGAATGGGGGCACCTTCTTCTGAGAACTGATCTCTTTTCTTAGCTCTTTTAATATTTTGAACAATTGTTGATCAGATGCTCCAGCCCCACCTTTTTGATTAACAATAATGCTGGGGTCATCATCCATCCCACTGTAATCGTGTTCCTTGAACAATTCAAATGACTTTGGCGACTTCAAAAAAGCCAATCCCGCCTCAGTAACTTTCAACAAACCGTAATTCTCTACATCTTTTCTTAACAGGCCTGCAACAACCGATTGTCTGATCGCGGCATTCCAGGTGGCCTCTTCGTGCTCTTTCCCTTTGCCGAATAGATCATGCGTACCGTGTTTATAGACCTTGATATCAGTAGATTCATTGCCGCCTAAAAAATCGCAAATGTATTTTGCTTTATGCCTTTCCTTTACTTCGATGATGACAGTCAAAAGTAATTCAACGATCTCTTTGCCATCAAATTTTTCTCGGGGATTCCTGCAATTATCACACATTTTTGAGCATTCAGAATCGTCATAAGTTTCACCGAAATAATGAAGTACGAATTTCCTTCTACAAATGCTGGTTTCAGCATATGAGACCATTTCTAGTAAAAGCTGGCGACCAACTTCTTGTTCAGCAAGATGCTTTCCCTGAAGGAACTTACCGAGTTTCTCAATATCCTTGTAGCTGTAGAAGGCTACACAATTGCCTTCACCGCCATCTCTGCCTGCTCTTCCGGTTTCCTGATAGTAGGACTCTAAGCTCTTTGGAATGTCGTGATGAACAACAAATCGAACATCCGGTTTGTCTATTCCCATCCCAAAGGCAATCGTGGCTACAATGATGTCGGAGTCCTCCATAAGGAACATGTCTTGATGCCTCGCTCTGGTGGCAGGATCCATGCCGGCATGATATGGTAATGCCTTAATTCCGTTAACTTGGAGTACTTCAGCAAGCTCCTCTACCTTTTTCCTGCTCAAGCAGTAGATGATCCCGGATTTACCAGAGTGTTTCTTTACGTATTTAATGATCTCTCTTTGAACATCCCTCTTCGGTCGGACCTCATAATAAAGATTGTTGCGATTGAAGGAAGTCTGGTACAGTTTTGCGTCAGTCATTCCCAGGTTTTTCTGGATGTCTTGTTGCACTTTCGGAGTTGCTGTTGCCGTAAGCGCTATGATGGGCACGGAGGTGATCTTCTCCATTATGGGCCTGAGCCTTCGGTATTCCGGTCTGAAATCGTGGCCCCATTCTGAAATACAATGTGCTTCGTCAACTGCGAAAAAAGAAATTTTTATAGACGTAAGAAATTCAATATTTTCATTCTTTATCAGGGATTCAGGTGCTACATAGAGTAATTTAGTCAGTCCGTTTCTGACATCTGCCTTAACCTTGGTGATTTCACTTTTGGAAAGAGACGAGTTCATGAAATGAGCGATCGAATCGGTATCACTCACGTGACGCATAGCATCAACCTGATTTTTCATCAGAGCGATCAAGGGGGAGACAACAATGGCGGTTCCTTCGGTCATGAGTGCCGGGAGTTGATAACAAAGTGACTTGCCTCCTCCGGTTGGCATGATCACAAAAGTGTGATTGCCGGCAAGAACGTTCTGAATGATTGCTTCTTGTTCACCTTTAAAACTGTTAAACCCAAAGTGTTTTTGAAGAGAGTCTCTAATAGAAATAATGGAACTTTGCATGTGCCTTGCAACTTATATTATGCCTATTACTAATATAATCTTAATACCATAATAAAACTAGACTTTTGTATTATTTTCACAATCTCGGATTGCAATAGCACAATTTCTCACCGTAAGCGGTATATCGGCATTCTTTACTGAAATGTGCTACTTTTACCCACTGATGAGCGAAAAAGAACAGAATAACTCCGATCAACAAAGTGGACAAATGTCATTTTTAGGCCATTTGGAGGAAATGCGGTGGAGGCTGGTCAGGTCTGCAATTTCTGTGGTTGCAGTTGCCATCGTGATCTTCATTTTTACTGAACCTATTGTGCAGACGGTTTTCATGAATATGAAGGAAGCAGATTTCATTACATACAAGTTATTGTGTGATCTCGGAAATATGATAGGCATGGGAGACGGAATGTGTATAGAATCTATACAGATCAAGTCGATCCAGTCACTTGATATGACCGGGCAGTTTAATACGAACATGTACATGGCCTTAATTGGGGGGCTGATCGTCGCTTTCCCATTTATTTTCTGGCAGATGTGGGGCTTTGTTAAGCCTGCCTTGAAACAAAAAGAGCTTAATGTTTCAAAAGGCGTCATATTTTGGGCTTCTGTTCTGTTTTTTCTTGGAATTGGTTTCGGGTATTTTTTGATCTCACCGCTATGCGTACAGTTCTTCGGAAACTATAAGATCCTTGATAACGTGGATAACAATTTCAGGATCAACTCATATCTGAGTATGATCACAACAACAACATTTTTGACAGGCCTGTTCTTTGAGCTTCCTGTTGTTATTTATATAGCAACCAAGCTCGGCTTGGTTACCCCGGAGCTGCTGAAAAAATACAGGAAACATGCCGTTGTAATTGTTTTGATACTGTCAGCTTTAATTACTCCTCCTGACGTAATATCTCAGGTCATGGTAGCAATACCCATAATGCTCCTGTATGAATCTGGCATTTATGTTTCAAAGGCTGTTGTTAGACGAAAACAAGAAGTCGAACGTTAGTTTGTTAATTAAATTTACCGTATGCTGCAGAGGCTGAGCACTCTTCTTGTTTTTTTTCTAATTGCCGGCAGTCTGTTTTCTCAGAAGACCAAGGTATATGGAGTGGTTACAGATGCTACATTTGGAGAGCCGTTGCCGGGGGTTATTATTAAGTTCAAGGGGACGAAGATCGGCACGTCTACTGACGAAAATGGCAACTACTTACTTGATACCTATTACGCTGCTGACACCCTGGAAGTGTCATACCCGACATTTGTAACCCAGTACTTTTTTGTGCAAAAAGACAGGGCTCAGATGTTTAATATAGTTATGGTTGAAGAAGTTGAGGGGTTGCCGACAATAACGGTGGTTCCCATCGAACGAGAGAACCCTGCGCACCCTATAATGCGACGTGTAATTGCAAATAAAAAAATAAACAACCGTGAAAAATTAGATTCTTATGAATACGAACTCTACAACAAACTGGAACTTGATCTGAATAACATAGATTCAAGTTTTATTAAAAAGAGGTGGTTCAGAAAATTCGACTTCATATTTGACAATATTGATAGCTCGGAAAGAAAACCGTTTTTACCGGCCTTTATGACAGAGTCATTGTCGGACTATTATTTCCAAAAGGATCCAAAGAAGAACAAAGAAATTATCAAGGCAACAAGAGTGTCAGGGGTCGACAATAAAAGTGTTTCCCAGTTCACAGGAGACATGTATCAGCAGGTTAACATATACGACAATCAGGTTCCTGTTTTTGGGAAGAACTTCGTGAGCCCTGTTGCCAACAATGGCTTTGCTTATTACAAATATTACTTGTTGGATTCCGTGGAGGTAGATGGATATTGGTGCTACCATTTAACTTTTGTTCCAAAGCGCAAAGGAGAACTTACTTTCCATGGAGACCTGTTCATACATGACACGACTTATGCCGTGCGCCGAGTAGAAGGAACAATTGCAGAAGATGCCAATATTAACTTCATCAAGGAGCTGAGGGTAACTCAGGAATTCAGCCAGGTGGAGGATGAGGTGTGGATGCTCACAAAAGATGAGCTATGGATCGACTTTAACATCGTTGATGGAGAACTGGGTTTTTATGGAAGAAAATTCGCTTCGTATGACAATTTTGTTATCAATCATAAACGGCCGCCGAAATTTTACAATGGATCGGACCACATTGTTGTTTTAAAAGATGCTTCAGAAAAAACAGATTCATTTTGGGAAAATAACAGGCACGATACACTAACGAAGAATCAAAAGGGCATTTTTGAAATGATAGACACGTTAGGAAATGTGCCGATCGTCCGTACTTATGTAGATGCTGTCACTACTCTGATCAGTGGTTGGAAGGTATTGGGTCCAATAGAGCTGGGTCCTTATTCATCCCTCTACAGCTACAATGAGGTTGAAGGAAATCGATTTGGCCTGGGCATTCGAACAAGCAATTCATTTAGCACTATGCTTGAACTATCCGGGTACGGGGCATATGGATTAAAAGATGAAAAATGGAAGTATGGATTCGGCACGAGATTTTTTATTACAAAACAACCCAGACGCATGTTTCACATCGCCTATAAAAAAGACATAGAGCAACTTGGATTAAGTCAGAATGCGTTTCGAAATTACAGAGCTTTGTCCTCTTTTTTAAGAAGAAACCCGTTGAATAAATTGTCCGATATCGAAGAAACACGATTAAGCTATACTAGAGAGTGGTTTCAAGGGCTATCAAGCACATTAGTGCTTAGAAGAACACAGTTTGGTCCGCTCGGCATAATACCGGACTTCCAATTTACCGGAGATCCGTTTGTAAATGACGGGAATTCAATTACGGCTTCAGAAATTATTATCAGAACGCGTTGGGCACAGAAAGAGCAATTTTTGGCCGGCGAATTTGACAGAGTCAGTTTAGGAACAAAAAAACCAATAATTACTGCACAATATACATATGGTCTTAAGGGGGTGCTGGGAAGCGATTACGAATACCACAAAGCCATAATCGGTTGGCAGCATAAATTGGCTTTGGGCATATTGGGAAATTTTAAATACCGTTGGGAAATTGGGAAGGTCTGGGGAGCTGTTCCTTATCCGCTGCTTGAAATTCATGTCGGAAATGAAACATGGATCTATAACACTTTTGCTTATAATATGATGAACATCGCAGAGTTTGTAAGTGATGAATATGCAAGTGTTGCATTCGAACATCATTTTGACGGGCTGTTATTTAACAAGATACCGCTATTCAGAAAACTAAAATGGAGAGAGGTAGCTTCTTTTAAAGCCATTTATGGCAGATTGAACGAGCAGCACACTAACGAAATGGCATTACCTTATTTTACTTCATCATTAAGCAGAAAACCCTATTCTGAGGCTTCAGTTGGTATAGAAAACATTTTTCAGGTATTTCGTGTCGAAGCTTTATGGAGACTGGCTTACAGGGACAATTCTTTTGAAGGAGTGAAAGTGTACAAGTTCGGAATTCGCTGTAAGTTTCAGGTAGAATTCTAACAAATGCCGTAATTAGATTCATAAATACTAATTTTACGATAATGGGTACGTTAAGAATAGACAAGATCAACAAGTCCTATAAGGGGAGGAGGGTGGTTAATGATGTTTCGGTAGAGGTTAAACAGGGTGAAATTGTTGGTTTATTGGGCCCGAATGGAGCAGGTAAAAGTACTTCCTTCTACATGGTAGTCGGCTTGGTTAAACCTGATTCAGGAAATGTTTTTTTGGATGAAGTGAACATTACAGGAGTGCCCATGTATAAACGTGCAAAAATGGGCATAGGCTATTTGCCTCAGGAAGTATCTGTTTTTAGAAAACTAACGGTAGAAGACAATATAAAAGCCATTTTACAAGGCACAAAGAAGACAAAAGCCGAACAAAAGGATAGATTGGAAGAACTATTGGAGGAGTTTAGTTTAAATCATGTTAGAAAGAACAAAGGCCAAAATCTTTCCGGTGGCGAAAAAAGACGTACAGAAATTGCAAGGGCCCTTGCCGTAGATCCTAATTTCATTCTGCTTGATGAACCTTTTGCTGGAGTAGATCCGATTGCTGTGGAAGATATCCAAAAGATCGTCTATCAGCTGAAAGAGAAAAACATAGGGATACTCATAACCGACCATAACGTGCAGGAAACACTTTCGATAACAGACAGGGCTTATTTGCTATTTGAAGGAAGCATTCTTATGGCGGGAAATGCAGAAGAACTAGCCGATGATCCTATCGTAAGAAAGGTGTATTTAGGCCAGAATTTTGAACTTAGAAAAAAATCCGATCAAATTTCTGAAAGCTCAAAAGAATAACTTTCCATTATTTCGTTACACAGCATTTTTTTGCAGGCCGTATCTACCTTTTCATTCGCCGCAACTTCAGATTCACACTCCACAAACAGTGTAACGTGCTTGCCGATTCTAACATTGGTAATTTCTTCCAGGCCAATGTTACCCATGCTCTGTGTAACTGCTTTCCCTTGTGGATCCAAAATTGCCTCTAAAGGCATTACATCTATCTCAGCTTTGAATTTCATCTTTCTTTCTAAATAGGTTATGGATCATTGATAATCCTACATACAAAAGTATGATTATTGGTATAGCTGCAAAGAGGTTTTCGGATAATAATGCAAAAGAAATAACAGCTAAACAGGCGAGTAAGAAGATATATCGAATCTCATTATCCTTCCACTTTACATTAGCAAATTTGAATGAGAACATTCGTATAGGAACGATCATGATACCGGACATGATCACGATGGTTGTCCCTAATCCGATCAGAAAAACAGTTACAAAATCAGGTTCTATTGAGTTGCTATTTACTCCAAGATTCTTTAACCCATCTGCAATACTTTCTATTTCAGGGACGATGTAAATACTAAGCCCAGCCATAAATACAGCGTTCCCGGGAGATGCCAATCCTTTGAACTCCGTTGTTTGTGAAGGATCAAGGTTGAACTTCGCGAGTCTGATCGCGGTGAAAACCGGAATAATGAAAGCGATGTATGGAAACAGATCATCGATAAAAGTTAGCCCTTGGTATTCCTCAATCAGCGGGTGAATAAATGTGTCCGGTGACATAAGTGGCTTTAGCTCAACCAGAGAGATCATTAATTGGTACATTAAGAAACCGGGTGCTACACCAAATGAAACCATGTCTGCTAAAGAATCCAATTGCTTGCCTAACGGTGATTGAGCTGACAATATTCGGGCAGTCAAGCCATCAGCAAAATCGAAAAGTACAGCGATAAAGATCACGTATGATGACCATATGAATTGCCCGTTGGCAGCGTAGACCAAACTTACGCAACCGCATAATATATTGATGCAGGTAAGGGTGTTTGGGATTTGTTGTTTGATAGACATCCTTTCACAAAATAGGCATAAAACGGGCAATTTATTTGTAAAAAATGGGTTTTAATCCCATTGTTTAATGAACAATGGTAAAACTATTGTATTTTTAGTACTCGAATGAAGAACTTAACCACTTTAACAACTGTACTCCTTTTACTTGGTTTTGGAGTGAACGCACAAAATGGGAACGGGGCCGATCTGACACCGAAATACTCGAATGAGTTCCTGCAAATTGGTGTCGGAGCCAGAAGCCTTGGAATGTCAAACAGCGTAATAGCAACAACTACGGATATAACGGCAGGGTACTGGAACCCTGCAGGTTTACTTTCCCTTAACGATGATATACATATCGGATTAATGCACGCAGAATATTTTGCGGGTTTGGCGAAGTATGATTATGGTGCATTTGCAAAGAAAATTGACAGCTCAAGTGCATTTGGCATCTCAATGGTTCGCTTTGGTGTTGATGATATTCCAAATACAACTGAATTAATAGATGCTCAGGGGAATATAGACTACGATAGGATCACTACTTTTTCTGCAGCCGATTATGGGTTTATATTTTCCTATGCCAGAAAGATAAAAGGATTGGAGCTTGGAGCCAATGCTAAAATCGTACACCGTAAAGTGGGTACGTTTGGCCGATCCTGGGGATTCGGAATTGATCTAGGGGCAAGATATGAGCGGAACAACTGGATGTTTGGTGCCACTTTTCGGGACGTAACAACAACGTTTAATGCATGGTCTTATTCGTTGAGTGACCAAATGATCGAAACCTTTACCCTTACCGGAAATGAGATCCCGGAAAATTCAGTCGAACTTACACTACCACGACTGCTTTTAGGTGTTGCACGAAGAATGGTGATCAAAGAAAAATTCTCAATTACACCTGAGCTTGATGTGGATGTTACTTTTGATGGGAAAAGAAACACGTTGATCAAATCCGGATTCGCAAGCATTGACCCGCATCTTGGTTTGGAAATGGGCTACAATGATCTTGTGTTTCTAAGAGCGGGGATAGGCTATCTTCAATACGAAATGGATGTTGCCGGAAATGAAACACTTACTGTTCAGCCTAATATTGGAATTGGGGTAAAGATCAAAAGAATTGCACTGGACTACGCTCTTACTGATCTTGGCGACGCCTCGGCGGCACTTTACTCTAATATATTTTCTCTCAAGTTCGATATTGTAAAACCACAGCCAAAATAATTTCATGATGCGCATTTTGCTCATATTTAGCCTCTTTACTCCATTTTTTCTTTGGGGCCAATATGGAAATGAATGGATCGATTACTCACAAAAGTATTATGAAATACCCATTGTAGAAACAGGTGTGTACAGGATCGATTCAACTACGCTTGCCAATGTATTAGCAGAAACCGGAGATGACCTGTCAAGCATTGACCCCCGCAATCTTCAACTTTTCGGAAGGGAACAAGAACTTTACATTCATGTAGAGGGGGAGTCAGATGGCGTATTCAATACGTCTGATTACCTGCTCTTCTATGCCGAGAAAAATGACACCTGGTTAGATAGTAGCTTATTTGATGACCCGTCATTGATCATGAACAGAGAGAAGTCATTTACAAGTGACAGCATACGTTATTTTCTAACCTGGAACGGCTCGACAAGTAATAGAAGAATTAAGCAGGAAACCGACGTTGATTTTACAGGCTATACAAACTCTGAGTATTGTTGGAGAACAAATACCGCCACATACCACCAGGAGTATTTCATTGGAGATCAGCATGAAGGGTTATCCAGATCGAAATACGAATCGGGAGAAGGTTGGGCGGCTTTGCGTTATGGGATGGGCTCATCGCACTCGGCAACTATGAGTACTGCCAATGCCTATTATTCCGGATCCGCGCCATCAGGATATGTAGAGGCCGTTTCCGCCGGGGCAAGCAATGCTTCCACAACTCTCAGTTTTAATCACAAGTTAATTGTTAGCTATACCAATGCCGGTGGAACACAAATAGACGTAATTGATACAACGTACTTTGGATACAAAGTGATCAGATCTGCTTTTACCATTCCAAATTCAGACATACCCGCATCTTCAAGTACAATAAAACATAGATCCGAAAGCCTTGGACAACCATCGGATTACCAAACTGTAGGAGAAGTTAAAGTAACCTACCCCCACACTTTTGATTTTGAAAACTCTTCCTGGTTCGATTTCACCCTTGAATCAGCGGTCGGACCAAAGCATTTGATTTCAGTTTCTAATTTCAATGGGTCGAGCCCCATCTTATGGCTTTTTTCTGGGGATACGGTAAAGAGTCTCCCTATGGTAAGCTCTGGTGGAAATTTAGAAGTTTTGGTGCCGAATAATGCATCTGCTACATCTCAGGAATTGATAATGTTCGACTACAGCCAGGTCAAATCTGTACTATATGGAAGTAGCAGCTCATCGGATCGAAGAATTACACCCGTTATGAAGAATGGGACCTTTCGAGACATTGCCGGTATGAATTTAGATTCAGCTTTTATTATAGTAACGCATAGAAGCCTCATGCCTGAAGCCCTGGCATACGGCGGATACAGGGCATCTTTAGCAGGCGGGTCTTTCGATACAGTGGTCATAGATGTTGATGAGCTTTACAGACAATTCGGAGGTGGTGTTGTTAAGAGCGGCCTTGGTATAAGACGATTCTGTTACCACACCATAGATAACTGGCCAAGCAAACCAAGCAATCTGTTTTTGATCGGTAAATCGGTAATGGAAGCGTCTGAAGGGAACGCAGCGGTCTTGTCATCAGTTACATGGGGCATTGTAGAAGGTTTGTATGACGAATATGGTTATTGTCTGGTGCCTTCGATTGGTTATCCGTGTTCGGACGATTATTTATCCAAAAGTAATACAGATGTGACACTTGATGCTGGAATAGCAACAGGCAGACTGTCAGCTAAAATTCCTCAGGAAGTAACCGATTACCTCAATAAAGTTATTGCTTATGAACAAGCACAGGACTCAGCATCAGTTTATACCATTGATGAAAAGGAATGGCAAAAGAAGGCCATGCATTTTGGAGGGGGGGCTACTCCTTCCGAACAGCTTCTGCTTAAAACATATCTGTCCAATTATGAAGTGACATTTGAAAATTCCGGAGCTTTCGGTGGAGATGTGGATACATATCTTAAGGTA
>Ga0206681_10000339_pt1 | contig 26804 bp, 19 predicted proteins | sample M150012015metaG_FD_161048 | JGI IMG/M metagenome (GOLD analysis project Ga0206681, IMG submission 161048) | Ammonia-oxidizing marine archaeal communities from Monterey Bay, California, United States - M1 500m 12015 | ecosystem: Environmental > Aquatic > Marine > Intertidal zone | place: USA... | reverse complement strand
GGATGGCAAAAATACAAGCTTTTTACTTACCGCGCAAACCTTTTAAAGTTTTATTCTCACTAGACTCTTGCACTATTTAAGGAACCTGTCGCTTCTTGTTCTAAGCGGTGGCAAATATAGACTAAGTGACTCAACCTACGCAACACTAATTCACTCTTTTTTTATTCTTTTTTATAAGCTATTTACACTCCTTAAGATATCAATCACTTACACAAACTTTAGCCATACATAAAACAAAAAAAACCACCCAAAAGGATGGTTTTGATATAGCTAAAATGTAATATCTACATATTTCTACGGTACTGACCACCGACTTCGAATAAGGTTGAGGTCATTTGACCTAATGAGCAGGTCTTTGCAACCTCCATCATTTTTTCGAAAATATTCTCATTATGTAATGCAGCAGCCTGTAAAGACTTCAAAGATTTATCTTCTACATCTTTATGAGAGGCATGTAAATCGTCTAACATCGTTATTTGATACATCTTCTCCTCTTCGGTTGCACGAATAACTTCTGCTGGAATAACCGTAGGCGAACCTTTAGAGCTTAAGAAAGTGTTCACACCTATAATAGGAAACTCACCTGTATGCTTTAAGGTTTCGTAATAAAGACTCTCTTCCTGAATCTTACCTCTTTGGTACATCGTCTCCATAGAGCCTAAAACACCACCTCGTTCGTTAATTCGATCGAACTCTTCTAATACCGCTTCTTCTACCAAGTCGGTAAGTTCTTCGATAATAAAGGAACCTTGAATTGGATTTTCATTTTTCGATAATCCTAACTCGCGGTTAATAATCAACTGTATGGCCATAGCTCTACGCACTGACTCTTCTGTGGGTGTAGTAATTGCTTCATCGTATGCGTTTGTATGAAGCGAATTACAGTTATCGTTTATCGCATACAAAGCCTGTAGCGTTGTACGGATATCATTAAAGTCAATTTCCTGAGCGTGTAAAGAACGCCCCGATGTTTGAATGTGATATTTCAACTTCTGAGCACGCTCCCCGGCACCGTACTTATTCTTCATCGCTTTAGCCCAAATCTTTCTGGCAACTCTACCAATCACAGAGTATTCTGGATCTATTCCATTAGAGAAGAAGAAAGATAAGTTTGGACCGAAGTCGTTAATATCCATTCCACGACTTAAATAATACTCTACATAAGTAAATCCATTACTTAAGGTAAATGCCAATTGCGTAATTGGGTTTGCCCCAGCTTCAGCAATGTGATAACCAGAAATAGATACCGAATAGAAATTACGAACGGCTTTCTGAATAAAGTATTCTTGAACATCTCCCATTAAACGCAAAGCGAATTCGGTAGAGAATATACATGTATTTTGTGCTTGATCTTCTTTTAAGATATCTGCCTGAACCGTACCTCTAACCTGAGACAAGGTTCTGGTCTTAATAGTAGCATATACATCCGCAGGAAGAACTAAATCCCCAGTAAGACCTAAAAGCATTAAACCTAAACCATCGTTACCTTCTGGTAAATCACCTTGATAAGAAGGTCTAGCAACACCTCTTTCCTTAAAGATAGCTGCTATCTTTTGCTCAACTTCCTTCTCTAAACCATTCTCCTTTATAAACAACTCACATTGTTGATCAATAGTGGCATTCATAAAGAAAGCCAACAACATTGGTGCAGGACCATTAATCGTCATCGATACAGAAGTACTTGGAGCTGATAAATCGAAACCAGAATACAATTTCTTTGCATCGTCTAAACAACAAATAGAAACACCGGCATTACCAATTTTCCCGTAAATATCAGGACGTAAACCAGGGTCGTTACCATATAAAGTAACAGAATCGAAAGCTGTAGAAAGTCGCTTTGCAGGCATCCCTAAACTTACATAGTGGAAACGACGGTTGGTTCTTTCGGGACCACCTTCACCCGCAAACATACGTGTTGGATCTTCTCCTTCGCGTTTGAAAGGGAATAAGCCAGAAGTAAACGGATATTCACCTGGAACGTTCTCCTGAAGAGTCCAACGTAAAATATCGCCCCAACCTTTATACTTAGGAAGACAAACTTTTGGAATTTGAATATGAGAAAGAGATTCAGAATGCGTTTGTATCGCCAATTCTCTATCTCTAACTTTAAACTTATATAAAGGAGCTTTGTATTTCTCAACCTTCTCTGCCCATTGCTCAATAATAAGCATGTTTTTAGGCGCTAGGTCTAAAGCTACTTTTTCATAAGTTTCCTGTAGACCTTTAATCAATCGGTCTTTATCCTCGACATCTGTTGCTTTAAGAGCTAACATCGACTCATTTAAAGCATATAACTTTTGAGCTACCTCTACTTGTTCATTCACCCACTTATCGTAAGCTCTATTATTTTCTGCAATTTCAGAAAGGTAACGAACACGCTTTGGCGGTATGATGAATATCTTTTCTGATTGCTCTTCTGAAGGTGAGAAGTTAGAACCTAAGTTCGCTCCTGTTTTCTGAGCAATCTTATCAACCACAGCACGATAAAGGGTATTCATCCCAGGATCGTTAAACTGAGAAGCGATGGTTCCATAAACTGGAAGCTCTTCATCTTTTGCTTCCCATAAATTATGGTTGCGCTTGTATTGTTTCTTTACATCGCGTAATGCGTCTAAAGCACCACGTTTATCGAATTTATTCAATGCAATAACATCGGCAAAATCCAACATATCAATTTTCTCCAACTGAGTTGCAGCTCCATACTCAGGAGTCATTACATATAAACTAGCATCAGAGAATTCTTCAATTTCAGTATCCGACTGACCAATACCTGAAGTTTCGAGAATGATTAAATCGAAGCTCGCCGCTTTTAAAACTTCTAAGGCTTCAGAAACGTGTTTCGATAAAGCCAAATTAGATTGACGTGTAGCCAAAGAACGCATATACACACGCTCGTTATTAATGGCATTCATACGAATACGATCACCTAATAAAGCTCCCCCCGTTTTTCTTTTGGAAGGATCGACAGAAACAATGGCGATTTGTTTGTCATCGAAATCAATTAAGAAACGTCGAACCAACTCATCCACCAAAGACGATTTACCAGCACCACCTGTACCCGTGATTCCTAAAATAGGAACATCATTCTTAACAGATAGCTTACGTACTTCTTTTAATACATCGGCATATTTATCAGGGAAATTTTCCGCAGCAGAAATAGCTTGAGCAATTACCTTCTTGTCTTTCGCTTGAATTCGCTCGAGAACATCTTCAGGTAAATATTCACCTGTAGCATAATCGCTATTCTCAACAAGATGATTAATCATTCCTTGTAATCCCATCGCACGCCCATCATCAGGAGAGTAAACTCGTGTGATACCGTGATCCATTAAATCTTTAATCTCATCTGGAAGAATTACACCTCCACCTCCACCGAAAATACGGATATGTCCAGCTCCTTTTTCCTGAAGCAAATCGTACATATACTTAAAGTACTCATTGTGCCCTCCTTGGTATGAAGTCAAAGCAATAGCGTTGGCATCCTCTTGAATGGCAGTATTCACAACTTCTTCAACAGAACGGTCGTGCCCAAGGTGAATGACCTCTACCCCGGTTGCTTGAATGATACGACGCATGATGTTAATCGCTGCATCGTGTCCATCGAACAACGAAGCTGCAGTTACAATACGTACTTTATTTTTTGATTGGTAAGATTTCTGTGTTTCCATACTCCTTATATAGTCGATAAAATGGACTGCAAAATTAGAAAAATAAAGCGGAACATAAGATTAAAGCTAATTCACTAAAAAACATAACTTTGCCGCCTTATGGAATCATGGGCGTCATACGGATACTGGGGATTATTTCTTTCTGCTTTTTTAGCAGGATCGATTATTCCTTTTAGTGCAGAACTATTAATCGGAGTTTTACTCTATCAAGGATTTCCGTTGATTCCTTTAGTATTAGTTGCAACTCTTGGTAATTGGCTGGGGGGTTACACCGCTTTTTTTATGGGTTACTATACGCGTTGGGATTTAATTGAAAAGTACTTTAAAATAAAACCAGAGAAAATTAAAAACTTTAGCTGGAAAGATAAATTCTCAACGGAAGTACTGGCTCTTTTCTGCTGGATTCCAATTCTAGGAAGTCTCATTTTAATAAGCCTTGGCTTAATGCGAAGCTCTATCCTTAAAACGGGAGTCTTTATGTTTATCGGTCGTTTAGGAAAGTATTTTATATGGGCACTGTTGAGTATAGAAGTTATTGATACTTTTTAGTTGTTGGTTGTTGGTTTGTGGTTGTTGGAATAATTGAAAATAGTTAGTAAACAACTTGGCGCATTATTTGCTATTTTTCAGGTCGAAATTAAAAAGACCAATGAAAAAACTTAGTCTCCTCTTTTTTTTAGCGTGCTACACCTTGTCTGCCCAAGAGCGCACTGTAGTCATCAACGAATGTATGCCGAACAACACGCTTACGGCAGCCGATCAAGATGGTGAATACAATGACTGGGTAGAGCTTTACAATACCTCAAACTCATCGATAAACCTTCAAGGCTACTTTCTTTCTGACCGAAGAGGTGAACCAACAAAATTTCAATTCCCTTACGTTTCTATTGCTGCCAACGACTACCTGATTATATGGGTAGATAAAGACACCTTGCAAACTGGATTGCACACTAATTTCAAACTCAGCGCAAGCAGTGAGCAAGTTTACTTTTTTAGCCCTGATACAAACTTAATTGACTATGTACACTTTTATAATATGCAAGCTGATGAATCGATTGCACGTACAAAAGATGGAAATGGACCTTTTGAAGTAACAAATTCTAGCTATAACTCAACAAATGGAAACAAACCTGCTGGTATAGTCATAAACGAATGGATGGCTTGGAATGCTAGTGCAGAACAAGATGAGTTCGGGGAATACAATGATTGGATTGAATTGTATAACAACAGTAATCTCAATATCAACCTTCAAGGATATTTCCTCTCAAACAAAGCAAATGAGGAAACGAAGTTTCAATTTCCAGACATTAGCATTGGAGCTAATGATTATTTGATTTTATGGGCTGATGAAGATACATTACAAGGTAGTTTACACTTACCCTTTAAATTAGACAGCGAAAGAGACGATATTGTATTAGCACGACCTGACACAAGCACAATCGATTACTTTTTCCACCAGGAAGTAGATTCGAACCTTACTCAAGCAAGAATCCCAAATGGACTTGGAAATATTGCTAAAGGAAACTCTACACTTTCGTTTAGTAACCAAGCCTATGTATCAATCAATGAAGAAACAAAATCAGAATTTACACTCCACCCTAACCCTTGTTCAAGCTTTGTAAGTATAGAAAGTTTAGATAATGAAACTCAGTATTTCGATTTACTTGACGTCAAAGGTTGCCTACTTGAAAGAACGAGTACAACAGGTAAACAAACACTTATCAACACAGCTCATTTTAAATCAGGTGTTTACTATATTAGAAGTTCAAAAAACAGACTTCTACCTCTGATTAAAACTTCGGTTAATGACTAAAAATACTCTAAATCTGATAGGCATCAGTTTATTAGGAATCAATGTATTGGCACTTTGGGATATCCTCCAAAACACGGAAGAAAATCTTCACTTAGAATATTCGGTATTATCTATTAGTATATTAACTACAGCTTGTTACAAGTTATACAAACGCAAGGATAAATAGTAAATCGGACTAGCATTACTCCAACATATTCAAAAGCTAATTATTATTTGATTGAGATGATTATTCGCCCACAATTAATTAGTATTTTTGCATCGAAAATTTCAAAATTCCTATGGCAAACACCCAAGAACTTCAACAAACTGTAAGTCAAGTACGTAGAGATATTGTACGTATGGTTCATGCAAACAATTCGGGTCACCCTGGTGGATCACTAGGTTGTGCTGAATATTTAGTTGCACTGTACTTCGAAACAATGAAGCACGACACTAACTTCAAAATGGACGGTATAGGCGAAGATTTATTCTTCCTTTCTAACGGTCACATCTCCCCTGTTTTTTATAGCGTACTAGCACGTTCAGGCTATTTTGATGTTGCCGAACTAGCTACTTTCCGTAAGATTGACTCACGTCTTCAAGGTCACCCAACAACACACGAAGGTTTACCTGGAGTGCGTATGGCTTCCGGTTCTTTAGGACAAGGAATGTCGGTAGCAATTGGTGCTGCAGAAACAAAGAAGTTGAACGGCGACGATCGTATCGTTTATTCTCTTCATGGTGATGGTGAATTACAAGAAGGTCAAAACTGGGAAGCGGCAATGTATGCTTCTGCAAATAAAGTAGACAACCTTATTTGTGCAATCGACCTTAACGGTCAGCAAATTGACGGTAGCACAGAAGAAGTTCTTGATATGGGAAGTCTTGAAGCTAAGTTTACAGCTTTCGGTTTTGATGTTATCACGGAGAATGAAGGTAATAATATGGAGAAAGTTCTTGAAGTTTTAGCAGAAGCTAAATCGAGAACTGGAAACGGAAAACCTATTTGTATTTTATTGCATACCGAAATGGGTAATGGAGTAGACTATATGATGGGATCTCATAAGTGGCACGGTGTTGCCCCTAACGACGACGAGCTTGCAAATGCTTTAGCTCAAAACGAAGAAACATTAGGAGACTACTAAAAGCCACATCAGATGAAAAAATATACGTACACAGAAACAAAAGATACCCGTTCGGGATTTGGTGCTGGTCTTGTAGAAGCCGCTCGTAAGAACTCTGAAGTTGTTGGTTTATGTGCCGATCTTACAGGTTCTTTAAAAATGAATGCTTTTGAGGATGAATTCCCTGAGCGTTTCTTCCAAGTAGGAATTTCAGAAGCTAATATGATGAGTATGGCAGCAGGTATGACCATTGGAGGGAAGATTCCTTTTACAGGGACTTTCGCCAACTTCTCTACTTCTAGAGTATACGATCAAATTCGTCAGTCGATTGCTTATTCTGACAAAAACGTTAAGATTTGTGCTTCTCACGCTGGTTTAACGCTAGGTGAAGATGGTGCAACTCACCAAGTTTTGGAAGATTTAGGGATGATGAAAATGCTTCCTGGAATGGTGGTTATCAATCCTTGTGATTACAACCAAACGAAAGCTGCGACTATGGCGATTGCAGAATATGTAGGTCCTGTTTACCTACGTTTCGGTCGTCCTAAAATGCCTGTATTTACTCCAGCAGATCAAAATTTTAAAATTGGTGAAGCTGTAATGTTAAACGAAGGAGCTGATGTTACCATTTTAGCTACCGGGCACTTAGTATGGGAAGCTATTGAAGCTGGACATATTCTTGCAGAAATGGGTATAGATGCTGAGGTAATCAATATTCACACGATTAAGCCTTTGGATGTAGAAGCTATTTTGAAATCTGTTGAAAAAACTGGTTGTGTAGTTACTGCCGAAGAGCACCAAATGAATGGTGGCTTAGGTGATAGCGTTGCTCAGTTGTTAGCCCTTAAGAATCCTACTCCATTAGAAATGGTCGCTGTAAACGACACTTTTGGTGAATCGGGTGTTCCTGCTCTCTTAATGGAGAAATACGGTTTAACTCGCAAAGACATTGTTAAATCGGTTGAAGCAGTAATCAATAGAAAGTAAGATTACAATTATATAGTTTATTAAAAAGAGGCTTCTGCCTCTTTTTTTTGGTTAAAACAAAATCCCAGTTTATAAATTAATCTTAAAATAATTAGTAACTTGGTTATCTTATGAAAACTATAGCCCCCTTATTTCTCTATTTTCTTACGCTGATAAATTGTCAAAATTCGACTGCCCAACAAACATTGGGTTTATTTACTAATTCTTCTCAAGCTCTTGAAGGGTATACGCTTTTCAGTCCACACGACAGTAAAACCACCTTTCTAGTCGATAATTGTGGTGAGTTAATACATAGTTGGGAAAGTGAATACGAACCTGGATTATCAGACTACTTACTTGAAAATGGAGTATTACTTCGAGCTGGTAGAAATCCGGGGCCTGGTGGAGGTAGTGGTGTCGTAGAAATGATTGATTGGGATGGCACTGTTCTGTGGAGTCACTCAGTGATTGAAACACATGGTAGACAACATCACGATATTGAATTATTACCAAATGGAAATATTTTACTCATAGTTTGGGACAACAAAACACAAGAAGAAGTTGATCAGACAGGTAGCTCCACCATAAACAATAATTTGAATTCAGAACAGATTGTTGAGATACAACCAGATTTAATTAATGGAGGTGCAACAGTAGTATGGGAATGGAAAGCTTGGGATCACTTAATTCAAGATGTAGATATTGACAAAGACAACTATGGTGTCGTCTCTGAGCATCCAGAAAAAATTGACATTAACTTTTTAAATCACAATAATCCAGATTGGCTTCATTTTAACGGAATAGATTACAATGAGGAATTGGATCAAATAATAATAAGTGTTAGAAATTTCAGTGAGTTCTGGATCATCGATCATAGTACAACTTCTGGGCAAGCACAAAGTAGTACAGGAGGTGCTTATGGTATGGGAGGAGATTTATTATACCGTTGGGGGAATCCTAAGGCATATAATCAAGGGAATGAAAACGATAGGAAATTATTCAAACAACACAACGCACATTGGATACCTGAAGGACTACCGGATGCAGGTAAAATACTTTTATTTAATAATCAAGCTGGGACACCCGAAAGCCTTAATTACTCTACAGTTAATACTTTAAGTCTTCCTACTAATTCAAATGGCTCATACGATTACACTTCAGGTTCTTACCTCCCGAATGATTTCGATTGGAGTTGGCAAGCACCGAATCCCACAGATTTTTATTCAAACATTCTGTCAGGGGTTCAACGTTTGGAAAATGGAAATACACTTATTTGTGAAGGAACAAGTGGACGGTTTTTCGAAATCAACAGCAGTGGTACAATTGTTTGGGAATACATAAATCCTGTAGATGATTTAGGTACTAATGAGCAAGGTCAGACACTAGAAAACAACCATGTATTTAGGTGTACTAGAATTCCTTTAAACTCTGAAACTCTATCAAACCAATCACTAGAACCTCAAGGATATATAGAATCCGGATCAACATTTACTTGTGACTTATCTATCACAGGTTGCACTGACCCCTTGGCAACAAACTATTTATCAAATGCTACTAATAATGATGGCTCTTGTGTATATTCACAATATCAGGTACTCCTTTTAAATGAAGGCTGGTCAATGTTTTCTACTTACTTATTACCAGATAATTTAAATTTTGAAAGTATTGTTGAACCTATAGAAAATGAGATTGTTATTGTAAAAGATAATATTGGCTCTGCTTATCTACCCGATTGGGGATTTAATGGGATTGGAGAGTTAATCATGGGACAAGGTTATCAAATAAAAATGAATACAAATCAAAACCTACTTATAGAAGGAGAATTAATTATACCTAGCGAATATCCAATCAATCTTCTACAAGGTTGGAATCTAATCGGATATCTTAAAACGGAAGCAGAAGAATTAACTCTAGCATTAAATGAAGTTTTAGATGAGATCATAATTGTAAAAAACGAAGTCGGGATGGCCTATCTCCCTGAATGGGACTTCAATGGTATTGGAGAACTAGAACCTGGGAAAGGATATCAAGTCAAAATGAATTCCCCTCAAAGTTTTACATATGATTCTGAGTTAGTTTTATGTGAACCTGAACTCATTTTCTCCAATGATAGTACAAATGCATATTGTTTTGAAACAAATAATAATGTACGAAGATGTTTCACAAACAATATTCCACCTCACAATTTTGGTCCATTTGGTGGGGCTAATACACTTTTTACAAGTCAAGAATTCGAGTATACAATGTGTCAATTCCCAACACTTGGAGGTGAATCAACTTCATTATCATTTCAAGGAAATCAACCAGGCTGTTCAGGAGGTTATATTTTTGGAGTCTCATCTGAAGGAGTTAATTATTCTCCTTATGCTAGACTTTTCTGGGTAAACCCACAAACTCAAGAAGAAAATGAAGATTTTGAAGTAGAAGCCGATTTTGCACTAAACATGGATCTAAATGGAGCTCATATCAATTCAGCTCAACGCTACCACTATCATAATATACCCGAAGAACATTTTTCAAACAACTTAAACATCAACGAATACAATCATTCACCCATAGTTGGCTATGCAGCTGATGGTTTCCCTATATACTACAAATATCTCTACAGTACACCTTTAGATAATACGAGTGCTATAGTTGAATATTCAAGCAGCTATAACCTCAAAGCTGGAGAACGAAGCGGAGATGGAATCACTGCTCCAAATGGTGAATATGATGGGAATTATGTTCAAGATTATGAGTACATCGAAGCAACATCAGAATTAGATGAATGTGGCGGTCGATTTGCTGTTACACCCGAATACCCAAACGGAACATACTACTATGTTCTTACAGATAATTGGCCATATATTCCAAGGTGCTTATTTGGGTCATTAGTAGATAATTCATTTCAGATAGGCCCAAATTGTCCGCCATCTAATGCTGAGGAAGCCTGCGCTCAGGAAGAGTTATTTACTTATGATGTAGAGGTTTCAAAATCAGACAAAAACAGACGGCTAATTCTAAAAATGGCTTCTAAAACTCAAGAACGAGTGACTAAAATTATAGTTTTCGGAGAGAATGGAGAATTATTATACCAATCCAATTCATTTGAAAATGATATAAGAATCACAAAGAAACGCTCAAAATATGTATTGTTACAAATTGAGTGGGATAATGAGCAGTATACTAAGAGAATAAAACTATAATAATATGATCCATTTTATATTATTCTGCAATCTACTCTTTGGGCTATCAGCCCCTCACTCCGGAACTATAGCAGAATACAATTACCAAATGAATGGTGACAGAATTCAATTTCTATTCATGATCGATTTAGATGATTTGGAGTATTTAAAAAATGATGATACTTGCGATTTTCAAAAAATGAGTACATTATGTACTTCTAAATATATCAACACTAATAATACACTTTACATTAACAAGAAACCAATCAAATTTACTTTTGATGAATCCTCAATTCAAAACAATCACTTATTCATCTATTTCATATCCGATGCCACAATAAAGAATATAAAAAGTGTTTCCATTAGCAATAATTGTTTTTATGAATACAACCAAGAATTTAAAAATAGAATCATATTGGATTTAAGCACATTCCAGAGTTCTTATCTGTTAACAAAAGATAAAAGCGAAATAAGTCTTATAAAACAACATTGAAATTGCTATTGTAGTACCGTGCCATAGAGTAATTAGCTCAGACGGAAAACTTACAGGTTATGGTGGAGGACTTGAACGTAAGAGATGGCAATTGAATCACGAAATAGAACACTCAGAAAAAAATGAATACAAACTGTTTTAGTTTGTATAAATCGAATTAAAAAACCCCTAAGCAAATGCTTAGGGGTTTTCGATTTAATTATGCGTGTTGAAGATCTTTCTTTGACTTTCGGTAAGGGAACGAATTGAAAATACTTCTTTTAGCAAAACGAACTTGCTTATCCGAGTTAATCAATTTAACATATATTTTTTTCGAAACACCAAAATACTCATAGGTAGTACCGTCAGTAAAAGTTACTTCAAGAACTTGTCCTTTATGTTGAAAATCAGCAATCCCAGATTCACCGATAGTTTTGGTGTAATCTTCTAAGTTCGCTTCAATTGTTTCTGGAGCCATACTTACCAAGAAGTGGTAACCATCAATAACCTGACGACTCATATCCTCGGCTTCAAGAGCTTTATCATCACCATCCTGAAACTTATCCGGATGCCACTCTTTCACTAAATTTCTATATGTTTTCTTAAGCTGCTTCAGGTCAGTATCATCTACAACATTAAATAACTTTTTGTACTCATTAATTCGCTTCATAAACAAACTCTTCTAAATTTGGTGCAAAACTACATATTTAAATCCTTGAAAACTACATAGTTTTACATTTATCATCAAATATTTGAACCTTGCGAATACTGCTGATTATACCAGTTAAACAGCAAATACGCAAAATCGAATGAATTGTTATTATTTGATAACTTAGTAAATTATCCTCAATGCAATTTTCATTGGTATTAAAATTGCAATGCATGCAATACAATTTCAACTATCGTAGTATGAAACATCTTTTAGTAAGTCTAATATTCATATTAATGTATAGCAACAGTATTGCTCAATGTGAGTCAGTTACAATAAACTCAGCAAGTAATGTTGGGCCCTACACAGTAGAAACACTAACAGAATGGGATGGCATTCGAAATGGCCCTGATTACTTCGGAGCAACCATATACTATCCGAGTAATGCTACACCACCATTTGCAAGTATTGTAATCGTACCCGGCTACTTCACAGCCGAATCGTCAATTCAAAATTGGGGGCCTTTTTTAGCCTCACATGGAATACTAACCATGACCATTGGTACAAATAGCATACTAGAACAGCCCGAAGAAAGAAAAGACGCACTATTGGATGCAATTGAAACCATAAAAGAAGAAAATACTCGAATAAACTCACCGCTTCATGGCGCTATTGACATGAATCGTTTTGCCTTAGGTGGCTGGTCTATGGGCGGTGGTGGTGCACAGCTTGCAGCTTCCGTAGACACCTCCTTAAAAGCTATAGTGGCTTTATGCCCGTGGCTTAATACGCTTACTCTTTCTCCTTCCGATCTAAACCATTCAACACCCCTATTAATATTATCCGGTCAATTAGATGCAATTGCAGCAACATCATTACATGCTGACGTACATTACAATTACACACCAAATACAACTGATAAATTAATCTATGAAATTGAATATGGAACACATGTTGTTGTTACCGGACCAGAAGGTGGAGATGGAGAAGCCGGAAGAATGGTCCTTTCGTGGCTAAAGAAATATCTTTTAAATGATAATTGTTATTGTCCTTTACTACTCGACATTCCCATTACCGCTTCTAATTACATAACCAATATAGAATGTGAATCTCTATCATCAGAAGCTTCACAAACTATAGATTTTATTGAGGGCTGGTCAATTATTTCTACACATATTATTCCCGAAAATACTGACTTTACTGCTATCGTTGCTCCTATTGAAGAATCATTAATCATTGCAAAAGATTATTCAGGTGCTGCTTACCTACCGGAGTGGGGATTTAACGGAATTGGAGACTTACAACAAGGACAAGGGTTTCTTGTAAAAATGTCAACTGATGAAGTTCTTGTGATAAACGGTACTCTAATACAAGCTGAAGTAAATCCGATCTATTTAACTGAAGGTTGGAATATGATTGCCTACTACCCTACACTAGCTATTTCTGCAGACCTAATTTTTGCAGAGCTCACAAATGACAATAATCTTATCATCGTAAAAGATTGTATTGGAAATGCCTTTCTCCCCGAATGGGATTTTAATGGTATTGGAGATTTAGAACCAGGAAAAGGTTATCAACTAAAGGTAAATACATCTTGTATATTGCAATACTGATGAAATACCTTAAATAAAAAAAGCCACCTAAAACGGTGGCTTTTTTTTTATATTTTCATCAAACCTATACTTACTTAACGTAAAGTACCGATTTTACTTCCTCAACTATCTTACTTACTTTAGGCATAAACTCTTCTACTAAGTTAGGCGCATAAGCCATAGGAACATCTGCTGTACAAACACGTTTTACTGGAGCATCAAGATGATCAAAAGCATCACGTTGAACGGTAAAAGCAATTTCAGTAGAAAGAGAAGCTAAAGGCCATGCTTCTTCAACAATTACCAAGCGGTTCGTTTTCTTAACAGATTCTATAACTGTTGCGTAATCAATAGGTCGTACAGTTCGTAAATCAATTACTTCTGCACTAATCCCCTCTTCTTCTAATTGCTCAGCAGCTTCAATAACTTTCTTCATTATTTTACCAAAAGAAACTAAGGTAACATCTGCTCCTTCACGTTTAACATCAGCCACACCGATTGGAATAATATATTCTCCCTCTGGAACCTCTCCTTTATCACCGTACATCTGCTCTGACTCCATAAATATAATTGGATCATTGTCGCGAATAGCCGCTTTTAATAAACCTTTAGCATCGTAAGGATTAGATGGACAGATAACTTTTAAACCAGGACAGTTTGCATACCACGATTCAAAAGCTTGTGAGTGCTGTGCACCTAATTGACCAGCTGCTGCAGAAGGTCCACGAAAAACCATTGGCATAGGGAATTGACCATCTGACATTTGATTCATCTTGGCTGCAGAATTGATAATTTGATCAATGGCTACTAAAGAGAAATTAAAAGTCATGAATTCAACAATAGGTCTTAAACCATTCATCGTTGCACCTGTTGCTATACCAGCAAAACCTAGCTCAGCAATTGGTGTATCGATTACTCGCTTAGAACCAAACTCGTCCAACATACCTTGACTTGCTTTATAAGCCCCATTATATTCAGCAACTTCTTCACCTAATAAGAAGACTTTTTCATCTCTTCTCATTTCTTCGCTCATTGCCTCAGCTATTGCTTCTCTGAATTGTATAACTCTCATATTCTGCTTTAATTTTCAGACTCCAAAACTACAACAATTCTCATTTATATAATAGGATGCTATACATCCTTTTAATGTAGAGTTATAATTCTATCAATCCCTTTCTCTTACTCTGTTAACTGATTCATTATTAATAGAGTTCAACTCCAAATTCAATGCGCGCATTACACTTTGAATTCTAGTAATTTTAATTACATTTGCGTTCACAGAATTAAACATACAGGTAATACATGAAACATCTTCTTATTTGAATTAAATAGGATTTGTTCTAAAGGCTTTATCTGACATCATAAACTAATTATCCACAGATGAAAATACTAGTTTGTATTAGTCATGTTCCAGACACGACTTCGAAGATTAATTTCACAAACAACAATACAGAATTCGACGGTAACGGAATCACTTTTGTAATTAATCCTTACGACGAATTTGGTTTAACAAGAGCAATGAAAATTAAAGAAGCTACAGGTGCTTCTTTAACAGTAATTAATGTAGGTCCTGCAAGTACAGAACCGACCTTAAGGAAAGCTCTAGCAATTGGCGCAGATGATGCAGTAAGAATTGATGCGGAACCTACAGATGCTGCTTTTGTTGCTCGTTTGATTGCTGATTATGCGAAAGAACAAAACTTTGACCTAGTTATTACTGGTCGTGAGTCAATAGATTATAACGGAGGTGTTGTTCCAGGAATGCTTGCTGCATTCCTAGATGTACCTTTCGTAAACGCATGTATTGGTTTAGAGTTAGACGGAACCAAAGCAACGGTAATTAGAGAAATTGACGGTGGTAAAGAAACGCTTGAAGGGAACTTACCATTGTTATTAGCTGGTCAGAAAGGATTGGTTGATGAAAAAGAATTAAGAATTCCTGCAATGCGCGGAATTATGATGGCACGTAAAAAGCCTTTAACTGTTGTTACTGCAGGTGAAGCTACAAAACAAACTTCAGTAGTAAGTTTTGAACTTCCAGAAGCTAAAGCGGCTTGTACAATGATTGATGCTGGAAATGTAGAGCAACTAGTAGACTTGCTACACACAGAAGCTAAAGTAATTTAATAAAGGTAAAAAGGAAATTATGGCTATTTTAGTATACGCAGAAAGTTGGAATGGGAGTTTTAAGAAAGCAAGCTTTGAGGCAGTAAGTTACGCTGCTCAGTTAGCCAACAAACTAGGTACAGAAGCAATTGCATTAACAATCTCGAATAGCGATGATGCAGCTCAACTAGGAAATTACGGAGTAAATAAAGTATTGACGATTGCTAACGATTCTTTAGCAACTTTCAATAACCAAGCATACGCAAATGCAATTGTGGCCGCAGCAGAAAATGTTGGTGCGGATACAATTATCATTTCAAATACAAATAACGGTAAGTCTATAGCTCCAATAGTAGCTGCTAAAAAAGAAGCTGGTTTAATCACCAATGTTCTCGACTTACCTAGCTCTACGAGTCCTTTTACAGTTAAGAGAAAAACGTTCTCGAGTAAAGCATTTGCTAATTACAGCACTGATGCTGCACAAAAAGTAATTTCTATTACTCCAAACGCTCAAGAGGCTATTGAAACTAATGGTTCTGCATCTGTAGACAGTTTTGATTATACAGCAACAGATTCTGATAACAGACTTTCTTCTGTGTCTATCGACAGAGCTACAGGGAAAATATCGCTAACCGAAGCTGAATTTGTAGTTTCTGCTGGTCGTGGTTTAAAGGGACCAGAAAATTGGGGTATGGTAGAAGAGTTAGCAGATTTATTAGGAGCTGCTACTGCATGTTCTAAACCAGTAGCCGATATCGGTTGGAGACCTCACGGAGAACACGTGGGTCAAACAGGAATTGCGATTAACCCAGAACTTTACATTGCTATTGGTATTTCTGGTGCAATTCAGCATTTAGCTGGAGTGAATGCATCAAAAAATATTGTGGTAATTAACACCGATCCAGAAGCACCTTTCTTCAAAGCTGCTGATTATGGGATTGTTGGAGATGCTTTTGAAGTAGTCCCTAAATTAATTGATGCTTTAAAAGCATACAAGGCGAATAATTAAATTTGATTTAAGCTGCTCAATCGAGCTATTTTACTACTTTAGAGTATTAATAATAGAATTAGATGAAGACAGTACAGCTTAACATAATCGGCTTAACATATAGCCAATCTCAAAGCAATGCATATGCTTTGTTATTAGGCGAAGAAGATGGGCCTCGTAGGTTACCAATTGTTATTGGTGCTTTCGAGGCCCAATCTATCGCAATAGCTTTAGAAAAAGAATTGATGCCTCCACGACCACTTACTCATGACCTGTTTACGAGTATGGCTTTATCTTTTAATATTTACTTAAAAGAAGTAATGATTCATAAACTAAAAGAAGGGATTTTTTATTCTTATCTAGTTTGTGAGCAAGAAGGAGAAATCAAACAAATTGATTCAAGGACTTCGGATGCTGTTGCGCTAGCATTGCGATTTAACTGCCCTATTTACACTTACGAAACTATACTAGATCAGGCAGGAGTCATCCTTGACGAAGACACCCCCGTACATCCACCACAATTGGAAACTAGTATTGAGTTACATCCTGAACTAGAAGAACCGAAAAAACCAAAAAGCTCCTCATTTGCTAGGCTCTCTGAAATAGCTCTAACAAAAAGGCTAAATCAAGCACTCGAAAAAGAAGACTATGAATTAGCTGCACTTATTAGAGATGAACTCAACAGAAGAAACCCACATAATTAAATGATGCGTAAACACTTCCTATTACTGACTTTAATACTCGGTATATTCAGTACTACATTTGCACAAAACATCACAGGAATTTGGCAATTTAACTCCATTACGAATCTACATGGTGATACTTTAGTTGAAATAACTAAAAATGACTTTATGGAGATCAAAGTAGATGGAACGTTTCACTACGAATTAGCTGCTAAAGATTATTTGATAGCTGAAGGGACATGGGAAGAAACTAATAATGTAATTTACTATAATTACCTTACTCCAACAGATACAATTCGCTGTTACACTTCTCAATTAATTGGGAACACATTAATTTTAAAGGAGGGAAATACCAAGTTCTCATTTACGAAACAAGAATCTAGCTTAACAGCAATCGAAAAAAACAACACTGACAGTCGATTATGGAATATATTCAGAGGTCTTATTGGTTTAGTAACATTACTACTAATTGCAGTACTCTGTAGTAAAAACAGAAAAAGGATTAATTGGGAGTTAGTATTTAAAGGGCTTTTAATTCAATTTATTTTCGCCTTAGGTATTCTAAAAGTACCATTCGTAGAGTCAATTTTCGAGAGTATTTCAAATGGGTTTATCAAAGTCATTTCCTTTACTCAAGCCGGAACAGACTTCCTATTCGCTTCATTTATTACTGGTAAAATTGAAGCGCCCTTAGTAAACTTCTTAGTTCAAGTTTTACCAACAATCATATTCTTCTCTGCACTTACAAGTTTGTTTTACTACTTCGGAATTTTACAAAGAGTAGTCTACTTTTTTGCTTGGATGATGAAAAAATTCATGAAACTCTCTGGTTCAGAAAGTTTAGCCGCTGTTGGTAACATCTTCTTAGGACAAACAGAAGCTCCTTTATTAGTACGTCCTTACTTAGGTAAAATGACCAAATCAGAAATCTTCTGCTTGATGTCTGGTGGAATGGCTACAATTGCAGGCGGGGTTCTCGCTGCTTATATAGGATTCTTAGGCGGAAGTGACCCCGTAGAACAATTAATGTTTGCTAAACATTTATTAGCAGCCTCAGTACTTTCTGCTCCGGCAGCTGTCATAGCTGCTAAAATCATCATTCCTGAAACAGAAGAATACGATCAGGAAATGAAGCTTAATAAAGATAAAATTGGAAACAATGCACTTGAGGCTATTAGTAATGGCACATCAGATGGACTGCGCTTAGCTGTAAATGTAGGCGCAATGCTTCTTGTTTTCACTGCCCTTATTGCTATGGGTAATTTTGTGACCAACGACCTCATTGGAAACTGGACTGGAATTAACGATTGGATTATTACAAACACAAGTTATTCAGGATTTACTATGCAGTTTATTGTAGGTTATACCTTTGCTCCTATTGCTTGGCTCATGGGGATCTCATGGGATGATGCTGTGCTAGTAGGTCAACTGTTGGGTGAAAAAACCATTCTAAATGAGTTTTACGCATATAAAACTCTAGGAGAAATGAAGGCTGCTAGTCTTTTTACACACGAAAAATCTGTGGTAATGGCTACCTATATTTTATGTGGATTTGCCAATTTTGCATCTATCGGGATTCAGATTGGAGGTATTGGAGCGCTTATTCCAAACAGAAAAGGATTGCTCTCTGAATTGGGTGTATTAGCTCTTGTCGCAGGAACACTCGCATCATTATTCACTGCGGTTATTGTTGGAATGCTACTCTAATCATTATTAAAATTTGTGAATAATTTGTTCATAAAATCGCCTTGTATTTCATTATCAAAATTGGCTAATATTCTACTTTAGCATAAATTTCATCTCATGAAGCAGTATTTAGATTTGATGCGCCATGTTAAAGACAATGGCCAAGAGAAGAGCGACCGTACAGGTACAGGAACTGTGAGCGTTTTCGGACACCAAATGCGTTTTGATTTATCAGAAGGCTTTCCTTGTATAACCACCAAAAAACTTCATTTACGCTCTATCATACACGAGCTATTGTGGTTCTTAAAAGGCGATACCAACATCCAATACTTAAAAGATAATAAAGTTCGTATTTGGGATGAATGGGCAGATGAAGATGGTGATTTAGGACCTGTTTACGGTTCACAATGGAGATCGTGGCCTGCTGCTAATGGAAAACATATCGATCAGATTACACAATTGATTGATCAGATTAAAAACAACCCAGACTCGCGTAGACTTATTGTGAGTGCATGGAATGTTGGAGAAATCGAAAATATGGCCTTACCACCCTGTCACGCTTTCTTTCAATTTTATGTTGCCGACGGAAAATTATCTTGCCAGTTATACCAACGTAGTGCAGACATCTTTTTAGGAGTACCTTTCAATATTGCATCATACGCTTTATTAACGATGATGATTGCTCAAGTATGCGATTTAGAAGTAGGCGAATTCATCCATACTTTGGGTGATGCGCACCTCTACTCTAATCATATGGAGCAAACAGAATTACAATTGAGTAGAGAAACAAAAGAACTGCCAACGATGAACATCAATCCGGAAGTGAAAAGTATTTTTGACTTCACCATTGACGATTTTGAATTGGTGAATTACGAACCACACCCACATATTAAAGGTTTAGTAGCTGTATAATGAAAGTATCTCTTATTGTTGCCGCCTCAGAAAATCACGTTATTGGTAAAGACAACGATTTGATTTGGCATTTACCGAAAGACATGAAACATTTCAAAGAAACTACCCAAGGTCATTTTGTGATTATGGGAAGAAAAAACTTTGAATCTATTCCGCATAAATACCGCCCCTTACCCAACAGAACGAATGTGGTAATTACAAGACAAGATTCATACGAAGCTGAAGGATGTATTGTGGTGAATTCTGTAGAAGAAGCTTTAAGTAAAGCTAAAGAAGCGAATGACACAGAACCATTTATAATTGGTGGTGGTGAAATTTATCGATTAGCATTAGAGAATAATCTTGTTGACAGAATCTACCTCACACGTGTTCACAAAAATTATGCTGGTGATACCTTCTTCCCTAAGTTAAATGGAAATTGGAGACTCATCTCTACAGAAAAACATAATACAGACGAAAAACACCTCTGCGATTATAGTTTTGAGGTGTACGAAAAATAACTTGTCGGCTATGAGTGTTTAGGTTTAACTCCTAGAATAAAAACATAATATTTCCCCTATCATATAAGAAAAGAAGCCTCCAAAGCTAGAACAAAAAAGACTTTTGAATTATTATGATAATTATTCAAAACATAATAGAAATAAAAAAGGGCTCCTGAAACGGAGCCCTTTTCAAATGTATTAGAGTATTTATTACTTCACTACTTTCTCTACAGATCCATCATCATATACGTTGAATAGTACTGCTCCTTTGAATGATTCATCATCCAAGTTTACTTCCTGACCTAAAACGTTAATTACTTTCACTAACAGTCTATCTATAGAGTTTATGTCAGCAACAGCGTGGCTTGTTTCGATAGAAGAAGCTACATTAATAGCATCTGCATAGTAAGAAGAAGAACCTTTAGCCCATTCTGAAACTGTAAAGTCACGAACATCGCCTGACGTCCATACCTTGAAAGAAACTGCTTCAGAAACTGCTAAACCATCCTTAGAAGGCGTAGTCGCATCATCACCCCATACCGTTAATACGGTAACTGGGCTAGAATAAATCGCAGAACCAATGATATTACCCGCTTTATCAAATGCAGCGATTTCAGAATCTATTGTAGGAAGTACATCCCAGGCATCGTCTTCAATAACAACCGTCATATTATTATCTGTAGCAGCAACTTTCTCGAAGTAGGATACGTTATTTTCAGTAAGTTCTACAGAAGACAACCTGTAAGAAGCATCGTTAGACAAGTACTGAAGGACATCTGCATTGAAAGTTTTCAATTGGTAACCCTGACCAGGAAGCATATCACCAATACCGTTAAAATCCCATTCTGGTAAGTAAGCAGCACCAAAGTAATCTTTAGCAATGATTAAGTTACCTGTTGCGTTTACATCTGCCAATACAGCTGCAGCATTGGCTCCTTCTAAACGTAAATAACCCACCATATTCCAGCCTTCATTCAAGGCAATCGGATTGTCTTCAGGCTGAATGAGATCACCTTCCACAACAAGTACTTCGCTAGAGCTCATTTTCACCTGATACCCCTGCCCTTGTAGCAAGCTTCCAATACCATTAAATTCCCATTCCGGTAAATAAGCCGCGCCTGAATAATCCTTTGCAATAATCATACTCTCTACCACAGGTGCAACAAACACTGCAAAATCCGTGTTTTCAGGAATAATATAAGTTGAAATCATTGACCATCCCTCATTAAAAGCAATCGTTTGAGAAGCCAAACTTGGATCTCCACAAGAAGAATTTAAAGCAACAGATCCTTCATCTGGTGCAATTCCTGTTAAGACTTCCGTGTCTTCAAAATTTATTTGCCAAGTAATTTCTTCTGGGTAAGAACCAGAACTTACTACATACGTATAGCAACCGTCTGCTAAACAAAATTGCATCGCTGCATCACTTCCATTCTCTAGGGTTAACTCTGCTGACTCTGTATTTGAATTGTCATAAAATGTTAACTGAGCATCATTCCAGCCATCACCATAGCTGTCTTGCATATTTATCGTTAGTACATTCTGAGTACCACAATCAATAGTCTCCACAACTTCACCACAATCTTCTACAGTATTCAATCCGAAGCTTAAAGAACCTTCTGATCCGGTTTCTAATGTACCTGTGAATATCACATCTCCATTAGAAGTTGTAATGGTTGCAAGGTTACCGTTCCAACCATCACCGTAAGAATCTGCCATATTAAATGTGTGACAACCGTCTTCTAAACAAGCTTCTGTTGATCCTTCGCCTCCGGCAAAACCACCAACAGACCAGGAAACTTCATATGACCATGAACCGCCACCTACTTCAATTGTAACTGCTGTTAAACCATCACAATCAATTGGGTATTCACATGAACCATCATCTTCGGTAGCCTCAGAATTGTAATTCAAGGCTGATTCATCCGTACATCCCGCTAAAGGATAAGTACATGAAGCATCATCAATTGTTGCATCAACATCGTAATTAAGTGCGAATGAATCGGTACATCCGTATACGATATTATTACAATCGTCTAAAATTGTAAAATGACTCCCATAAGAATATGATGTAGGAGGCCATGGAACTTCCTGAATGTAGAATCTATATGTATCAGTAGAACCTTCTGTTATACCTTGAACTTCCCATAAGAACTCTCCAGAATTAACAATAGTAGCTATTGTACTCACGGTTGTATTTTCTGTTACATTACTTAGCGAAATACTTACAGTTACAGCTGGGTTAGCTCCAGTCCAAGTAATTAAGACAGGCTCTCCTAAACATAATACCGTAGGAACATCTATAAGAGATAAACCAGAGTATTCACAAGTCCCATCGTTATAAGTAGCACTGCTATTAAAATTTAATGCGAATGGGTCATTACAACCTAGAACATCATAATCATAATAACACGAACCATCATCTTCTTCAGCTTCAGAATTATAGTTTAGAGCCTCAGCAGAAGTACATCCCATTACAGGGTAAGTACAAGAGCCATCTTCTTCTATAGCATCAGGGTTATAATTAAAAGCTAGCTCATCGGTACAGCCAATAAAAGTACTGCAATCGCCTCCAACAGATATAAGCCCAAAACCATCACCTACACCTTCAAATAGAATTTCGTAATCCATATATACTTCCCAAGAAATTTCAGAAGTCCATGAACCACCACCAACTGAGTACTGATAACAATCTGGTGCTAAACAAAATTCATAAGAAGCCTCAGAGCCACTATTCATGGTAAAACTTTCCAGCTCAAGACCAGAAGAATTTAGGATCGTTAAGTAGTTATTATTCCAACCATCTCCATAGCTATCGTAAGTAGAAAGGCTCATATATATATCTTCACCACAATCTAGTGGATACTCACAAGTTCCATTATCGTCTATTGCTATAGGGTTGTAATTTAAAGCAGTAGAATCGGTACAACCATAGGTAGCAAATATCTGTCCTGCAGCAATTTCTTCACCGGGATTTGTATTATAAGCATAGTCTAATAATGTTACTGAATCTCCTGCCTCACTAACTTCAAACTGCATCCATCCATAGTGAAAACGATCAGCAATAGTAAATTTTATCCCTACATAAGCTGTTTGTCCATTCCAAGCACTATATTCGGGAGAAGTTATAACCAACTGTGTTTCTAATTCTGTAAAGTAATCCCAGTAGCTAGCATCACTAATAACATCACCCTCTTGTAAGACAGCCAAATCTGTTGTCCCAGCATTACATACGCCTGACTTAGCATAAGTCTCCAAACGGAAATATTCATTTACATACCACAAGCCATACTCTGCATCACCTACGTCTAAGGAGAACCACTTCCACTCAGTTCCAGGATTATAAATTTGAATTATTTCAGACTCACTAATGTTAGTGTAATCAATTTCGTAGTGATCATTAAAATCAATAGAAAAGATTTCCGTTAAACTTTGTACAGGTGATGTTGCATCTAAGATAGTTTCATCTACAGATAAACTCATGTGATTATGATCTGAACTATTACTATGATCTGTAGCTATTCCATTTAAAGAAATAGTTGCACTTGTTTCAGACAGCTTTTCAAATTGAGCTGATAAACCGGTTGGTACGTTAGATAAAGTAAAACCATCTCCTTCCGTAAGACTAACAAAGTCACTCCAAGTAGCTCCAAATACATCAATTACTCTTTGTGATTCTATGCTACCATCATTAGCAGCTGATTCATTAAAAACAGTTTGCGAATAAGCTAAAACTGGCTCTTGAACTTGCCCAGTTAAAATTGACAGTCCCGGAGCTTCATTATAAGCCATGTCTAAAGCGTAATAATGCTTTCCATCTGCACTTACTTTTAAGCGTACCCAAGCATAGTGGTTATTTCCATTCTTTTGAAACTCTACCCCAGCATAAGCTGTTTGCCCATTCCATTCAGTATAGCTAGGATTAGATAAATCTAATTGCCCTGGATACGATCCTGGATAAGTTATCTCACTTTCGGCCCCCACTTCTACACCTATTTCAAGAGGTGTAATATTTGATGTACCTGAATTACAAACAGCACCGTTTCCGTATGTTTCTAATTTGATATTGATTAAATCGTAATGAAACAAACCAAAATCTGCACCTCCAGAGCCCATAGTAAACCACTTCCATTGTTGTCCTTCGAAGAAGTTATGTACATCATCAACTATATCCACAAAAACAATTTCGTAAGGATCCAAAAAGGTTAATCCTATATTCGTTTTCGAGGGATTATAAATTTCCTCATATGTTACCGCCGCAAAAGGATTAGCTGTAAAATGAATCTCAATATTATCAAGAGCATCAGCTTCTAAATGATTCATTACCGTACCCGACATATTAATCTGTGCATGTGTAGCATCAGAAACCGAAACCGAAATACTTGTTCCTGCAGGTAAATTATTTGTTGTGAAATCTACGTCTTCAACAAGTGTTCCTGTTGAAGCAAAAGCTAAATCGATAAGTTCTATTTCAATCTGACTGTCTATAGAACCGTCATTTGCATAAGACTCGCTAAAAGACTGAGCATTATAAACAATTCTTGGCAGATAGTCTTCTTGAATAAATACCAATTCATGATTTGTAGCAGACCATAAATTATTTCTACCGCCAACATCTGAATTTAAAGCAGCCAACATACGTGTTTTTTGCCCTAGAGTATACATATTTGTACAGTTGCCATAGTCCATGTAGTTTTGAACATTATCTTGAGAGCCACAGGATATGGCCTCTAAATCACAACCACTATTTCCAATTGTATTTGGAGTATCATCAACGCCGTCATCATAGGCACAACCTTCCAAAGATTGGTTATTCGACTCATCACCCCAGGTATGTTTAAGATTTGCCCAGTGCCCCACTTCGTGGGTTAATATTTTATAGTGTGTCCAAACTGCAGTTTCTGTACGACCAACTGCCCAATACGAACTAACTACACCATCATATATAGAACCTGAACCTTCCACATCGGCAGGATAATAAGCAAAAGCAGAACCATTCCCTCCATCTGAAGAGTTTACCACCCAGATGTTTAAATACATAGTAGGATCCCACTGTATCATCTCTTTAAGAGCAATCTGACTACCGTTATACGTCAATTCAGATTGTATTCTGTTAATTCCTGTTGTTGGCTCTCCATTAGGATCTAATTCAGCCAAGCGAAATTCTAAACCTACATCTGCTACAAGATCAGTAAAATTCGGATGAACATCTACGAGCCCCGGATTTATAGCTGCGTAATCTTCGTTTAACTGAAGGATAGATTCCATAATTTGTGCATCAGAAATATTCTCCTCACCATTATCGTGAACCACATGAAAAACTAAAGGTATAACCATATTTTCCACTGACCTGTTAGCGGAGTTTTCTCGATATTGCCTAGTGAAATCTTCTAAAAACTCATGACGAGAATTTTGCTCGGGATGAAGCTCAGGGTGAGCTTCATAAAGATTTTCTCTTTGTTCGGAATGTGCACATGAATTTTGTGCCAACAAAGGGCTACTAAAAAGTAATAAGCTTAAAGCAATGAGTAAACGTTTCATACAATACAGTTGAGGATTATTTAGACTACAAATCTACAAAACCATATATGCATATGATAATGAATATTTTACATTGTATGATACTATTTTAACAGCAATTACTATTATCCTTTATAAAACCTTGAACTATAATAGAGAAATGATTGTCTCTGCTAAAATAGTATAAAGAAATACAGTATATATAGAGAAATTTATAGGGCACCAAAACATAGTGAAACTTTAAGACATACTGGTGCGAATACTGCTATTGCTTTCTAAGCCAACTTGCCTTACCCTGAGTTTCTAATTCGTTAAGTACTTTTAAAGCTTTAGACTCATTATCGAAGGTTCGATAAGTAACCATATGAAGTCCTTGCTCGTTTTGACCAATAACTTTAGAGTCATACCCTTCTTTATTTAATTGAGAAACCAATCGTTTCGCGTTATTCACATTCGAAAAGCAACCTGCGATTAAATGAAATTTCACCTGATTTACTTTCTTAGTTACACCTAAAATATCCTCTAAACTTCGTGGTGACTTTTTTACCTCAGATTTTATGACAGGTTTGGTGTGAGGTGTTCTATTAAGGTGCAGTAGTCTAGCTTCAAAACCTAAATCTAATAAAGCATAAGATTTAGCCTCCAAAGCTTGACCCTCATCAAATTGCGATTGACTTTGAGAGTATCCAGTAACAGAACCTAAAACAAGAACTAAACTTAAAATTGTTTTTTTCATAAGGAGGTATTTATAAACACTATAAAAATAATCCATAAGGGCTCATATATACAAGAGAATACAAATAGTTCTTAACGAATAAATGTTAAAAACCAAATAGTAGAAATAAAAAAAAGAGTTCTATAAATAGAACTCTTTTTTTGTAGCGAGAACGAGAGTTGAACTCGTGACCTCCGGGTTATGAATCCGACGCTCTAACCAACTGAGCTACCTCGCCATTCCGATTACGGGCTGCAAATATATAGTATTTAAAACGCTTTA
>Ga0206681_10000337_pt1 | contig 26882 bp, 28 predicted proteins | sample M150012015metaG_FD_161048 | JGI IMG/M metagenome (GOLD analysis project Ga0206681, IMG submission 161048) | Ammonia-oxidizing marine archaeal communities from Monterey Bay, California, United States - M1 500m 12015 | ecosystem: Environmental > Aquatic > Marine > Intertidal zone | place: USA... | reverse complement strand
AGGAGTCCGATCCCATCATGGCCTATATCACCGACGCCATCGACAACGACGACACCAACGCCCAGGTCGGGCAGACCGCGCGCGACCTCCTCGCCTACTACGAGTCGTACTACGAGACCTACGGACGCTCGGTCGACCTCGAGGTGATGGTGGGGTCCGGCTTCGTCATGGATGCGGTCTCTGCACGTGCCGATGCGGTCAAGATCGCCGAGGAGATCGAGCCCTTCATGGTCTGGAGCGGACCTGGTCTCACGAATGCCTTCTCCGAGGAGTTGATGGCCCGCGGCATCCCCTGTTTCGGATGCGGCCCGGCCCAGTCCCCCGAGTACTACGAGGAATACCACCCCTACGGGTGGTCGCTCGGCAAGAGCGGCCAGCAGTTGAACATGCTGGTCGCCGAGTACGTCGGCAAGCGCCTCGCCGGCGACAACGCCATCCACGCCGGCGACGAGTCGTTCCACGACCAGGAACGGGTCTTCGGACGGATCTGGATCGACGTCGGCGCGGCGTCAGCGGAACAGAACGACAGGTTCGCGGAACTCCTCGCCGGGTACGGGGTCGAGATCGCCGAATCCGTCTCCTACGTTCTGGACCCGGCGACGCTCCAGGAGAGTGCCTCGAACACGATCGCGAAGATGAAGGCGGCCGGGGTCACGTCGGTGATCTTCAATGGCGACGCGATCGCCCCCCGGGACTTCACCCGCGAGGCCACCGCCCAGGGCTGGTTCCCCGAGTGGATCCTGACCGGCTCGGTGCTCGTCGACACCAACGTGTTCGCCCGCACCTACGACCAGGAGCAGTGGGCGAACGCCTTCGGCCTCTCGAACCTGTCCGCACGCGTGGCCCCCGGACAGGGCGGTTCCACCTTCATCTACGAGTGGTGGAACGGCACGACACCGCCTGCCGACGACACGATCGGCCTCATCGACCCGAACCCGGCGCTGTTCTACGCCGTGCTCACAGCCATCGGACCCGACCTCACAATCGAGAACCTCGCTGACCAACTCTTCGAGGCCTCGCCCACCGCCCGCGGGCTGACCATCCCGTCGATCTCGTTCGGCGACGAGGGGCGCTGGCCCGCCGACATGGAGCCCGACCACTTCGGCGTCGACGACATCACCGAGGTGTGGTGGAACCCGACCAAGGTCGGGATCGACGAACTCCGCAACGAAGGCGAAGGCATGTACATGTTCGTCGACGGCGGCGTGCGTTATCTGCTCGGCGAGATGCCCGAGACACCGCCCAAGGCCTTCGACCCCGAGGGGGCGATCTCGATGTACGCGGAGTCGCCCGACTCCGAGCAGTCCCCCTACTACGACCCGCTGCCTTCGGCCCCCGTCAACGACTGACCCACGGACCGGCCGCCACGCCGGACCGGAACCCACCGGTTCCGGACGTTGGCGCGTACCGCCGCCTCCACGGAGGGCGCCAGTGGCTCCTCGACCTCCATGCCGAGGTCGCGCAGGTAGCCAGCCAGCGACGCTGGATCGGGATCGACGGCCGGGTCATGCGTACCCGAGGAGCCGAAGTGGTACACCATCGCGGCACGGGGCGCCTCAGTGAAGTTGTCGGTGGAACGATGCATGAGGTGGGCATGGAACAGCAGCAGGTCGCCGGGATCCAGCAGCACAGGGATGGCGCCGTCGATGTCGTGGTCGGTGATTTCGACGTAGCCCAACTGTGCACCCGGCCGCCGGTCGGATTCGACGTCGTGGAGCGGTTCCCGGTGCGAACCGGGTAGCACCCAGAGCGGTCCGTTTTCGAGGGTCGCCTCGGTGACCGCCAGCCAGGCACCGACCTGGTCGCTCGGGGTCATCCGGAAGTACCAGGCGTCCTGGTGCAACGGCTGCCCCAGCGCCCGCCGGTTCTTGAAGATGAACTGGGAGAGGAAGCAGTCGACATCCTCGCCGAGCAGGTCACCGAGCAGGTCGCCAAGACCTGGATCGTGGGCCAGGTCCGCGTGGACGCCCGGCTCGTGGTGGAGGCGGAACACCTTCCCGACCTTCTCCTCGGGAAGGACCGCCGAGGGATCCGGGACCGGTTCGAGGAGCACCTGGGCGTCGCCCACGTCGCCTCCCGCGTCAGCAGTCCGGCTGATCGCCACCGTCCGTTCCCACAGGGCGGCGCACGTCGCTCCGTCGGCGAATCCGGGAACGATGACAAAGCCGTCGCGCTCCCACGACTCCCGCTCGAGGTTGCTCAGGGCAGGCACGGCCCGCCACCGTAGCCAACCGGCGCGAACGCCTACGATCGGCCGGTGGACCCACGCCCCCATCCCTGGAACGAAGAATTCGCCTGGCAGCGCCCAACGCCCGACGGCTACCTGGTCGTGACCGCCGACCAGGCCGATGCATTCCACGAACGGGGCTACGTGCTCATCGAGGGCGTCCTCGACGCAGCGACCCTCGACGAGGTCACGGCGGCCCTCGACGAGCGGGCAGAAGCCACCGAGGCGTTCCTCCGCCAGATGCCCGACGAGCGGCTCTCCATCGCCGAGGCCGGCGCGATCCTGTTCTCTCCGCATGCGGTCCTCGCCTCGGATGCGGCCCGCCGGTTCGCCGCCCACCCGGTGTTCGCCGGCCTCTGCCACGACCTGGTCGGTGACGACGTCCGGCTCTACTGGGACCAGCTCGTCTACAAGCAACCCGAGAAGCCCCGCCACTTCCCGTGGCATCAGGACAACGGGTACACCTACGTGGAGCCCCAGCAGTACCTCACCTGCTGGGTCCCGCTCACCGACGCCACGGTCGACAACGGCTGCCCGTGGGTCGTCCCCGGCCTGCACCTGGGTGGCACGCTCGCCCACACCTATGTCGAGCCGCTGGGCCACCAGTGCCTCGAGAATCCCGAGGGGGCAGTCCCGGTACCCGCTGCGGTGGGCGGCGTCGTCGTGTTCTCGTCGCTGACGCCCCACATGACGGGCCCGAACACCACCGACGAGGTCCGCAGGACCTACATCCTCCAGTACGCCCCTGACAGGGCCGAGCGGCTCGACGGCGATCCGTCAAAGGGCAGCCCGACCGGGCGGTCGAGGCAGAACCACCCCGACCGGCAGTTCCCGGTGGTGGTCGGCGGAGAGCCCGTTCCCGCCTGACCCGTCCTCGGCGAGGATTCAGCCTGCAGCCGACCCCAGCAGCATCTGGCCGACCAGTGCCCCGGTGTGCTCGCCGGACTCCATGAACACCTCGCCGTTGACGATGGTCGCTTCGTAGCCGTCCGCCCGCTGGATCCACCGGCCGGCGCCACCCGGGAAGTCGTGGGCCATCTCCGGGTAGTGGAGCCTCAGCCCCTCGAAGTCGATCACGTTGACGTCGGCGTGGGCACCCGGCACCAGGCGGCCCCGTCCGTCGATGCCGAACAGGTCGGCGGTGTCGGAGGTGAGGCGACGCACCCCCTCCTCGAGGGTGAACCGTCCCCGGTCGCGCACCCAGTGGGTGAGGAAGAAGGTCGGCTGGCTGGCGTCCATGATCTGCTTCGCATGGGCGCCGGCGTCGGCGAGGCCCATCACGACCTCGGGCCGCTGGAGCATCTCGACGGCGGATTCCATGCGCTGGTTGAGGAACGGGAGGGTGAACAGGCGCCGGCCGTCGAGTTCGACGGCCAGGTCGACAAAGGCCTCGGCCACGGACACGTTCCGGCGCTGGGCCTCGGCACCCACGCTCTCGTCGCGGGAGAGGTCGTGGCGGACCGGGTCGTCGGGAAGCGGGAAGAACGAGAACCAGTCCAGCGGGAGCCCCTCGATCCGGGCCTCGGCGGCCGCCACGAGTGCCGCCCTCGACGAAGGCTCCGTGAACCGGGCGACCTTGTCGGCCAGTGGCAGGTCGCGCAGGTCGCCCCAGCCGTCGGCCCGGTCGAACGGGGTCCGACCGGAGAGACCGAACAGGATGCCGATCTGACGCGACGTGGTCTGGGGTCGGATCCGAGCCCCGTTGGCATTCTGTTCGGCGACGTGGTCGAGGACGCGCAGGTGCATGTCGGGGACGATGTCGACCTGCGTGAGGCCGAAGGTCACCGGGCAGTCGCCCCGTCGGCTGATGTCGCCGTACATGCGGATCTCGTCACGGGTGAACTCGCCCTCGGGATCGTTGCGGCCACCCAACTTGGCGGCGCACTCGAAGATGCCGCCGTAGTGGCCCAGCGAGTCTGCAAAGGCGAAGAGTTCGTCCTCGGTTGCGTGGGTGCCGGGCACATAGCGGCCGTCGGGCACCCGGTGTAGGAAGGTGCGCGACGTCGAGAACCCGAGGGCGCCGGCGGCCAGCGCCTCGTCGACCATCGGCACCATGGCGGCGATGTCCTCGGCGGTGGCCGGATCCTCGTCGAGCGAGCGCTCCCCCATGGCTGCCACGCGCACGGCGCAGTGCCCGACCATGCCGCCAGCGTTGACGCCCTTGGGCAGCAACGCCACCTCGGCCAGGTACTCGCCGTAGGTCTCCCAGTTCCAGGAGAGGCCGTCGAGGATGCACTCTGCGGGGATGTCCTCGACCGACTCCATCATCTCGGCGAGGAACTCCCGACCGCCCGGAGCCACCGGGGCGAAGGTCACGCCGCAGTTTCCGAGAACGACCGACGTCACGCCGTGCCAGCACGACGAGCTGCCGATCGGATCCCAGGACAGTTGGGCGTCGAGGTGCGTGTGGATGTCGACGAATCCGGGCGTGACGACCCGACCTTCGGCGTCGATCTCACGCTGTCCGGTTCCTTCCACCCGACCGACCTCGACGACGAGATCGCCGTCGATCGCAACGTCGGCGATCGACGCCGGTGCGCCGGTGCCATCGACGACCATTCCTCCCCGGATCACCAGGTCGTGTGGCATTGATCTCTCCTCAGTCGATGAAGCGGGTGAACTCGTCGAGCACCGGCAGCACCTCGTCGCGAAGCGCAGACGGCAGCCGGAGCACCACTTCGGTGATGCCGAGTCCGGCGTAGTACTCGAGCTTGCCCTCGTCGGGAAGGGTACCGAACGGGATCACGTCGAGTTCACCGGCGTCGCGGCCCCGCTCCTCGCAGGCGGCCCGCAGGTCACTGAGCGCAGCACGCACGCCTGATCCTCCGATCGGCAGCCAACCATCCGCAAACTCGGCGACGGCGGCGAACATCTTCGGCCCGGCACCGCCACCGATGTAGACGGGTGGCCCGCCGCTCCGAACGGGCTTCGGCCAGGCCCAGCTGGGCGAGAAGTCCACGAAGTCGCCGTGGTACTCACCCGCCTCCCCGGTCCAGAGTTCGCGCATGGCCAGCACGTGCTCGCGGGCCTGCGCACGCCGGGTTCGGAACTCCACGCCATGGTGGGCCATCTCCTCGACGTTCCAGCCGTAGCCGATGCCGAGGACGAAGCGGCCATTCGAGAGGGCGTCGACCGACGCCACCGCCTTGGCCAGGTTGATCGGGTGGTGCTGGGCGACGAGGGCGACGCCCGTGCCGAGCCGGATCTGGTCGGTGAGTGCTGCGGCCGCTGCCAACGACACGTACGGGTCGGGTGACCGGGGGTACTCGTCGGCGAGGTCCACGCCGCCCATCGGGATCGGCGTCCGGCGGCTGGCCGGGATGTGCGTGTGCTCCGGGAGCCAGAGCGACGAGAACCCGCGGGCCTCCGCCTCGACTGCCAGGTCGCGGACGTCGATCGACCGGTCGGTCAGATGGATGGTGAGGCCGAGTTCCACGGCGGCGAGGGTAGACGGCCTCCCTTCCGACCGGCGTGCCGGGACCTCCCTGTGCACGGATTCGGAAACCGCGCGAGACTCGTCGCCAGCCGGTCGATCGGCGGTCGGCACGACGACAGGGGGACGACGATGCCCAAGTACCTCATCCAGGCCAGTTACACCACCGAGGGGGTCCAGGGCCTGCTCTCCGACGGCGGCTCTGCTCGAACCGAGGCTGCCGCAGCGGCCGCCACCTCACTGGGTGGATCCGTCGAGGCCTTCTACTTCGCCTTCGGCAGCGAGGACGCATTCGTGGTCGCAGACCTGGCGTCGAACGCCGATGCAGCCGCCCTCAGCCTGGCCGTCTCCGCCTCGGGGGCGGTGAACACCCGTGTCACGGTCCTGTTGACTCCGGAGGAGCTCGACGCTGCCGCCGAGACGGTGCGCAACTCCGTGTCGTACAGCCCGCCTGGAAACTGACCCTCGGGGAGGCGCTCAGGCCGACTGGGTGTCGGCGCCCTCACAGCGGCCGCCGTCGTCGGCGACGCCACTGAACAGTTCGCGCAGGTCACCGGAGCGCCGCTCGCGCCGGTTCTCACCGGGATCCAACTCGTGGAACTCGAACTCCATCTCGAACTCCTCGATAAATTCGGCGAAGAACCCGTCGAACAGTCCGTGTTCCCCTCCTTCGAACGGACCACGGAACCCGAACTTCCCCTGGGGCGGCTCCGGAAGGAGGGACTCGCAGGCGGTGTAGGCCTTCTCGCGGGACTGTTCCCTGGCCTCGACGTCGACCACTGCTGCGCCGCCGTCGATGGTGACCTCGACGCCCTCGTCGGTTCCGGTGACCGTGACCGAGCCGACGTCGTCGCTGAACTGGACGACGGTGCGACCGTCGGGTCCGACGACGATCACGCTGGTCCGGTTCCGGTCGTGCGGCGAATCGGGGTCGGCGCCCTCCTCGGCGAGGCAGGACTCGAACGCCTCAAAGTCCGGAACGAAGTCGAACAGGCCCTGGCCTTCGCCGCGCTCCTTGCGTAGGTCCGCCATTTCGCACTTCTCGTCGGGGTCGGGCTCGAGGGGTGGGGACCCTTCGAACTTGCCGCGGTCATCGAGCTTCCACCCGAACGGGTCGTCGCCCTCCCAGCGGTGCGGCACGCCGTCGATGCACACCTCGAACGAGAAGGTCGCTCCGTGCGAGTCGAGGTCGATGCCACCGGCGTGGGTTCCGTCCCGCTCGGCCGACAACTGCCTGGACTGGTCGATCGTGGGGCCGGGGCCGCCGGCGCCGGCCGCCGCCGATGCCACCAACGCTGCGATGACCGCGAACGAGCCCAGCACGGCGCCGAACAGCAGCCGACCGCGGGGTTGGTCCCGGACCGCCGGGGATGTGGGTTCCTCGAGCACGGTTGAAAACCTACTCCCCTGCGGGTCCGAGGGGCACCCCGTCGTAGCGGTCGATGGTGGTGAAATCCTCCACTGGGCGCCGACGCAGCCTCGTGAGTTGTCGCACCGGCCGCCCCAGCGGGATCAGGGCGGCGATGGCATGCTCCTCGGGCAGGCCCAGCAGCGCCTGCACATCGGCCTCCGCCGGAGCGACGACCGTGGTGAGCACGCCCCCCAGGCCCTCGGCGCGGGCGGCCAGCAGGATGTTCCAGACCAGCGGGTAGATCGACGCACCGGTGTCGAGCCCCACCCGGTCGAGGTCCTTGTCGACCGAGACCACCTGCGTCAGGTCGACGGTGACCACCAGCACCACCGGCACCTCGTCGAGGTGGCTGAACATCGGCAGTATGTCGGTGGGGGTCCGAAGCGCCGCCTCGACGTCGATCGCCGTCGGGTGCACCGAGTTGAAGGGCGTCTCCCCCGCCGCCGCCTGAGCCGCGTAGACCCGCAGCGTCGGTTGGGCCAGTTCGCCCAGTCGGCGCCGGATGGCCGGGTCGCGGACCACTACCACGTGCCCGCCCTGTCGGTTGCCGCCCGATGGGGCGAAGCGGGCCTCGTCCAGGATTCGGTGGAGCACCTCGTCGGGCACCGGGTCGTCGGTGAACTCCCGACAGGCGAAGGTCGTACGCATGGCCTCGGTCAGTTCCATGGCGCCGAGCCTAGGGAACCCGGGTGCGACGATCGAACCGGTCAGTCCAGCTTCTCGAGGAGCGGCGCCACCGGGCCGTCGGTCGCCCAGAGGCCTTCGAGTGCCCGGTACGGGATCGTGATCAGGACCGTGCTGCTCCCCGATCCACCCACCGTGAAGGGAGCGAAGGAAAGCACCAGGCCACCGTGCGTCAGGTTGAACCGCTCGAAGTTGGCGGCGTCCGGCCCGGCACCGACATGGCGGCGCTCGTCGACCCACGGTTCCTGTTCGAGGCGCTTGATCGCCTCGGCCGACAGGGCTCCGACCCAGTCGGCCTCGTCGTCGAACAGGAGGTCGATCTCGAACGGACGGCCGATCACCAGGTCGAAGGTCTCCGTGAGCACTTCCGCCGACTCGGCGGCCGCCCCCGGGAGCAGGCGACGGGTCGTGTTGCGGAGGCTGAACACGTCGTCGTTCGACAGCAGCACCTCGTACTCGTGCATGAGCCACATGCAACGGCCGTCGAGCGCCTCCCTGCACGCATAGCCGTTGCGTTCGACGGCGGTGATCACATCATCGAGGAAGGCGGCCAATGCCCCCTGGATGAGGCCGAGGAGACGGCCGTTGACCCGCGGAGCCTCGTCGGTCCCGTCGATCCGGGGCCACCGGACCACGACCTCGATCCGCCCCGGCGCCCCGACCGGCAGCCCGTCGGGTCCGTGGGCCGCCACTCCCGTGTCGAGCACACAGGCCAGTTCCTCCCACTCGATCTTGGGGCCCTCCGGTCCGTCGACCTCGTCGGGACGTTCCCGGGGCACGATCAGCACCTGGCCCACCCGGAGCCGGTCGGGGTTGCTCAGCGAATTGGCCCGCATGAACGCCGCAACGGTGGTGTCGAAGCGTTCAGCGATCTTGCCCAGCGTGTCGCCCGACTCGACCGTGACGGTCCGGGGGCCCTCGTCCGGGAGGACGATCTCGTCCGGGCGTGCGCTGGCGATACAGGCCTCGGCGTCCTTGCGCACGGCAACCAGTTGCACGGGTTCCCAGTCCGGTACCTCGGCGGGTGGCAGCGTCGAGGCCGTCGACACGCCGCCGAACAGGTCGGGGGTGGTGGTCGGAGTGACGATCGTGGGGCCGTCGCCGGCGCTGCATGCGGTGGCCAGCACCAGCAGGGCGACGAGGGAGGCAACGGCACGCACCCTCCAAGGATCGCACGCCGGCGGTCCGTTGCCTTGCCGCCTCCGGGTCATCCCGTGACGATCAACACGACCGCGCCCAGGGTCCCGACTAGGCCCACCAGTTGTCCCTTACCGATCTGCTCCTGTAGGACGATTCGGGCCAACAGCACTGTGGCCGCCGGGTAGAGCGAAGTCAGCACGGCCACAAGGCTGAGCATTCCCCTGCCGAGAGCCTCGAGCATCAGGACGTTGGCGAAGCAGTCGCAGAAGCCGCACGCGAGGATCAACCACCGGACGTCACGCACCGGGGTCCGGGCCCGCGGGGCGACGGCAAGGACCGCCGCGAGGACCACAATCGTGGCGAGACGGCCGCCAACGATCGGCCATGGCGAACTCGCAAGGTCGGTTGCGTCGAGGGCGATGAAGAAGCCGGCAAACCCGGCGCCCGCGAGTACGGATTCGAACACCAGCCCCGGTGCGACTACTCCGGCCGTCTCGGGCGGGCGGGAGACCAGCACGATGGCGACGAATCCGAGCAGGATGCCTGCCGCGTGGATGCTGGTGGGCCGTTCACCGAAGCCGACGCCCCACAGGACCGGGACCACAGCGTTGGTGAGGGCGGCAATCGGCGCCACCACGGCCATTGGGCCACGCGACAGGTTGCGATACAGGAGCGAAATGCCGACAAGGCCGAAGAGGCCGCCGACCATCCCAGTGAGGAAGTCGGCCCCGTCGAAGCGCTCGGCCAGACTGGGTGCGAAGACCAAGACCAGCAGCAGGCCGATGAGGTTCGAGCCGGCGACGATCGGGATGACCCCGGCCCGCTTCGCCGCCTGCCCGCCGCAGAAGTCGCCGGCACCAAAGAGCGCGGCAGAGACAAGTGAGAACAGGGCGACCATGGCTGGTGGAGCCTACGAATCTGAACGGTGGACACCCTGACCGAGGGCAGTTGGCCGAAGGTGTCGGCCGCTACGCCTCGTCGGCCAGGTAGTCCTCGAGGGAGTCGTCCATGGCTTCCATCCATGGGGTGTGGTGGACGGGTGCGACGGTCCCGGTGAGCGTGGAGCGAAAACCCTGGTCCCGGTAGCCCATGATGTCGGCCTTCTTGTGGGCCTTCCAGTCCTTGAACATCTGGTTCACGGCGGGAATGTCGAAGTCCGGGTAGTCGGTGTCGTCGACCAGGTCCTGGGTGTAGTCGCCCTGGAAGTCGATCTCCTCGTAGGCGGTCTCGAGGGCCTCCTCGAGGGCCAGCCAATGGGACTCGTAGGCGTCCATCTCCTCGTCGGACGGAAGTTCGATTCGGCCGAGGATCACGTCGCGGGCATACCAGGCCTGCGCGTCGAACATGTTGAACGTGTAGTACTGGTCGTGCATCCCGAGGTAGAAGAGTCGGTGGTTGTCCCGCCACACGACGCCCTTGTAGAGGTTCGACACCCACAAGCGGTTGCGGGTCTGGAGCCGCAGCGAGTCGGGCAGGAACGGGAAGTGGTGCAGGTAGCCGGTGCACAGGATCACGGCGTCGATCTCACGGCTGGTGCCGTCCGTGAAGTGGACGGTCTTGCCGTCGACGTGGGTGAGCAGCGGCACCTCGGCGAACCCCTCTGGCCAGTCGTAGCCGGTGCCGCCACTGCGTGAACTGATGGTGACCGAGGAGCAGCCGTACTTGTAGCACTGCGAGCCGATGTCCTCGGCGGAGTAGCTGGAGCCGATGAGCAGGACGTCCTTGCCCTGAAATTCGACTGCGTCGCGGAAGTCGTGGGCATGGAGCACCCGGCCCAGGAACTTCTCGAAGCCGGGGAAGTACGGGATGTTGGGCACCGAGAAGTGACCGCTGGCGACGACGACGTGGTCGAACTCCTCGGAGGAGACGACGTCGTTGGGGAGGTCGTGGGCGGTGACCGTGAACTTCTGCGTGCCTTCGTCGAACGACACCTCGCGCACGGCATGGCGGAATCGGATGAACCGGCGGACGTCGCTCTTCTCGACGCGGCCCTTGATGTAGTCCCAGAGGACTTCCCGCGGCGGGTACGAGGCGATGGGCCTGCCGAAGTGCTCCTCGAAGGAGTAGTCGCCGAACTCGAGGCACTCCTTGGGGCCATTCGACCAGAGGTAGCGGTACATCGAACCGTGGACGGGCTCGCCATATTCGTCGATGCCGGTGCGCCACGTGTAGTTCCAGAGGCCGCCCCAGTCGTCCTGCTTCTCGTAGCAGACGAGCTCGGGGATCTCCGCGCCCTGGGCGGCCGCCGAGGCGAAGGCCCGCAACTGGGCCAGGCCGCTGGGACCTGCGCCGATGATGGCGACTCGTTGTGTCATGTCGTGGTCTCTCCGGGGGACGGTGTTGGAGCGCTCGGAAGGTACCCGTATCGCGGAGCCGATGGCAACGTTCCCGAAGGGGTCATCACTCCTGCCTCCATCCGGGTGGTCACCTGTCGAAGCCGGGGCACTCTCTGGCGACCTTGCGAAGCAGGCCGGGCCACTCGGTCCGTCCGTCGTAGGTGTCGCGTGGCAGGACGCCGACGGCTGCCGCGACGTCCTTCCGTTCCATGAAACCCATCGCCTTCCCCGTTCGCTCGGCTGTGCGCAGAGTCTGCCAGAACCCCTGCCCCGGAGGAAGTGGGTCTCAGCCCTCCATGAGGGCGGCGACGATGTCGAGCACCGCCTGCTTGCCGTCGCCGAACAGCATCAGCGTGTTGTCGGCCACGAACAGTGGGTTCGGGATCCCGGCAAAGCCCGGGCTGAGCGAACGCTTGACCACGATGACCGTGCCCGACTCGTCGACGTCGAGGATCGGCATGCCGGCGATCGGCGAGCCGGCGTCATCGCGGGCCGAGGGGTTCACGACGTCGTTGGCACCGATCACGATCGTCACATCGGTCTGGGCGAACGTCGGGTTGACCCGGTCCATCTCGAGCAGGTGCTCGTAGCCGATCTCGGCTTCGGCCAGGAGCACGTTCATGTGGCCGGGCATGCGGCCGGCCACCGGGTGGATGCCGAACATGACCTCGGCACCGGCCCCCTCGAGGACCGTCATGAGTTCGCGTACGGCATGCTGGGCCTGGGCCACCGCCAGGCCGTAGCCGGGGACGATGACCACCCGGGAGGCGACCTCGAGCAGCATCGCCACCTCCTCGGCCGACGTCGAGGTGACGCCGTCGCCATAGGCGTCGTCGTGGGAGCCCCGGGCGACGACCACGGCCTTCGAGAACACCACGTCGAGGATGGACCGGTTCATGGCCGTGCACATGATCTGAGTGAGGATCAGTCCGCTGGCGCCCACCAGCGAACCGGCGATGATGAGCAGCGGGTTGTCGAGCACGAAGCCGGTGGTCGATGCCGCCACGCCCGAGAAGGCGTTGAGGAGAGCGATCACGACCGGCATGTCGGCGCCGCCGATGGCGATGGTAGCGAGGACGCCGAGCAGCAGTCCGGCAGCGGCGAGGCCCCAGAACCAGCCCAGGGAGTCGGGCTGGACCACGACGCCTACGACGAGGATGAGTGCGACCGCCCCGGTGGCTGCGCGGACGATGTGGAGCCCACTGAAGCCGTTCCACCGCAGCGATTCGCGCAACTTGCCGAAGGCGACCATCGATCCGGTGAAGGTGACGGCGCCGACCAGGACGGTCACTGCTGCGGCTACTGCCAACTGGTCGTCGACTGTGCCAGTGTCGACGACCTCGAGGAATGCGGCGCCGGCCACCAGGACCGAGGCGGCACCACCGAAGCCATTGAACAGCGCCACGAGTTCGGGCATGCCGGTCATGCGGACCTTCAGCGCCAGCAGCGCACCGACCAGGGCCCCGATGGCGACGCCGAGCGCCAGGAACCGGAAGTCGACGATCGCCCGGTCGAGCAGGGTTACGGCGATCGCGATGAACATGCCGGTGGCGCCGAGCAGGTTGCCGCGCCTGGCCGTCCGCGGTCGTCCGAGTGCCTTGAGGCCCAGGATGAAGAGGACGGCTGCGAGGAGGTAGCCGACGGCGATGGCGTCCGGAAACGTCATGATCCGCCCTTGCGGCGCGTCCGGAACATGGCGAGCATCCGGTCGGTCACGAGGAATCCGCCCACGACGTTGATCGTGGCCAGGGCCACCGCGGCGACACCCAGTGCCGTGGTGAGCGTCGAGTGGTCGGAGCCCGCCGAGACCAGCGCCCCGATGAGCGTGATGCCCGAGATGGCGTTCGAACCGGACATCAGGGGCGTGTGCAGCGTGGCCGGGACCTTGGTGATCAGTTCGAGGCCGAGGAATACCGCCAGGACGAAGAGCGTTAGGGCGACGAGCAGCGTCATGACTCCGTGCCTCCGGAGGGTGCCGACTCGAGCATCTCACGGACCCCCGGGTGGACGACCTCGCCACCCGACGTGACCAGCATGCTCGCCACGATGTCGTCTTCGAGGTCCAGCACGACCTCGCCGTCGGTGGTGAGAAGGCGGAGCAGGTTGACCACATTGTTGGCGAACATCCGCGACGAAGAAACGGGCGAGCCCGAGGCCAGGTCGGTCGGCGCCAGGATCGTGACACCCCCGTGGAGAACCTCTTCGTCGGCACGGCTGAGGGTGCAGTTGCCGCCCCGTTCAGCGGCCAGGTCGACCAGGAGGGCGCCCGGCCGCATCGCTTCGACCATCACGTCGGTCACGAGCGTGGGGCTCCGGCGACCGGGCACCTGTGCTGCCGTGATGACGACGTCGGCCTCCGCCAGGTGCGGGGTCAGCGCCGCCTGGGTGCGTTGCGCCGGGTCCGTCGGATCGTCGGGATCGGCCTCGGGAAGGTCGATCGACTTTGCCCCAAGCGAGCGGATCTGTTCGAGGGCCTCCTCACGGATGTCGAAACCCTGGACCACGGCGCCGAGTCGTCGTGCGGTGGCGATGGCCTGGAGGCCGGCCACGCCGGCGCCGAGGACCACAACCCGTGCGGGCGGCACCGTGCCGGCCGCCGTCATGAGGAGCGGCATGAGCCGCGGCATCCGCACTCCGGCAACGAGGACCGCCTGGAAGCCGACGACCGTCGCGGTCGACGACAGCACGTCGACGGCTTGCGCCCGCGTGCTGCGGGGCACCAGGTCCAGGGAGAGCGCCGTGGCCCCGGTGACGGCCAGTTCGGCCATCGGCTGCGGCCGCCAGAGCGGGTCGAACAGGCCCAGGACGACGTGGTCGGCGCCGAGGCCGGCCCGCAGTTCAGGCGTGTCCGGTCCGTTGACGCCGACGACCACTCCGCCGTCGCCGATCGCCGCAGTCCGGTCGGGTGCGATCGTGGCGCCGGCTTCGACATAGGCGGCGTCCGCCATGTTCGCCGCCTCGCCTGCGCCTGCCTCGACGACGAGTTCGTGGCCGTCGCCGGTCAGGTTCTCGACCGCCTCGGGGCTCAGGGCGATCCGGCGCTCGCGTTCGGCACGCTCCCTGACGACTGCGATTCGCACGCTTCACCTACCCCGGTGCTACTACGGAGACGGCCGAAGCCGCCTGGTGGACAAGTCAGCCGACGCTACCGGCGACGACCTGTGGCGCCCTACACCATTTCACCTACGGTGTCGACGGTGGTGGGCGCACCGGGGGCCATGGAGGCGATCGCCGACGGGGATCGTGTCGAGGTCGACCCGGTGAACTGGGTGGTCCGGATCCTCGCCTGACGAGTTTGCCCGGTGTCGGTCAGACGCGGGCGTTCTTGAGGCGCTTGACGTGGCGGGCCCGCTCGCCGGCGTCGAGCGTGACCTTGCGGAGCCGCACTGCCCCCGGGGTGACCTCGACGCACTCGTCGTCGGCGATGAACTCGAGGGCCTGCTCGAGTGACAGGCGACGGGGTGGCGTGAGGCGGATCGTGTCGTCTGATGCCGCCGCGCGCACGTTGGTGAGCTTCTTCTCGCGACAGATGTTGACGTCCATGTCCTCGGACCGGGGGTTCTCGCCGACGATCATCCCGGCATAGACCCTGTCGGTCGGGGCGACGAAGAGGCTGGCCCGCTCCTGGATTCCGGCAATGGCGTAGGCGGTGACCGCTCCGGTGCGGTCGGCGACGACGGTGCCCGTCGGGCGGGTGCGAAGCTCGCCCATCCACGGCTCCCATCCCTCGAAAACGTGGTGGAGCATCCCGGCGCCGCGGGTCTCGGTGAGGAACTCGGTGCGGAAGCCGATGAGCGCCCGGGCGGCGACGATGTAGTCGAGGCGCACCCAGCCGGTTCCGTGGTTGACCATGTCGACCATGCGTGCCCGACGCTCGCCGAGGAGCTGTGTGACGGCGCCGACGTGTTCCTCCGGGACGTCGATCGAGAGGCTCTCGGTGGGCTCGTGGACTTTGCCGTCGATCTCTCGCAGGACGACGGCCGGCTTGCCGACGGTGAGCTCGAAGCCCTCGCGGCGCATGGTCTCTACCAGAATGGCCAGTTGGAGCTCGCCGCGGCCCTGGACCTCCCAGGTGTCGGGTCGCTCGGTGGGCAGCACCCGCAGCGACACGTTGCCGACGAGTTCGGCGTCGAGGCGGGTCTTGACCTGGCGGGCGGTCAACTTGGAGCCGTCGTCGCCGGCGACCGGCGAGGTATTGACGCCGAGCGTCATCGACAGCGTCGGCTCGTCGACGCAGATGACGGGCAATGGACGGGGGTCCTCGGGGTCGGCGAGGGTCTCGCCGATGGTGACACCCTCGATCCCGGAGACGTAGGCGATCTCACCTGGGCCGGCCTCGGCGACCTCAACCTGCTCCAGTGCCTTGGTGACTGTGACCGTGCCGATCCGTGCCGACTGGATCGAGCCGTCGGTGCGGCACCAGGCGATGGGCGCACCCTGGCGGAGGGTCCCGCTGCTGATGCGGCAGACGGCGATCCGACCGAGGTAGGGGGAGGCGTCCAGGTTGGTGACGTGCGCCCGCAGTGGGGCGTCCTCGTCGTACGAGGGCGGCGGCACGTGCTCGAGGACGATGTCGAAGAAGGGCCCCAGGTCGGTGCCGGGGACTGCCGGGTCGAGCGTGGCGGTGCCGGCGCGGGCGTCGGTGTAGACAATCGGGAACTCGATCTGGTTCTCGGATGCGTCGAGGTCGAGGAAGAGTTCGTAGACCTCGTCGACGACGGCCTCGAGGCGGGCGTCGGGGCGATCGACCTTGTTGACCACGACCACGATCGACAGGTCGGCCTCGAGGGCCTTGCGCAGCACGAAGCGGGTCTGGGGTCGGGGTCCCTCGGCGGCGTCGATGAGCAGCAGCACGCCGTCGACCATGTTGAGCGCCCGCTCGACTTCGCCACCGAAGTCGGCGTGGCCGGGGGTGTCGACGATGTTGACCTTGACGTCGCCGCGCTGGATCGCCGTGTTCTTGGCGAGGATCGTGATGCCCTTCTCGCGTTCGAGGTCCATGGAGTCCATGACCCGATCGGCGACCTCCTCGTGGGCGCTGAACGCACCGGACTGGCGCAGGAGGGCGTCGACGAGCGTCGTCTTGCCGTGGTCGACGTGCGCGATGACGGCGATGTTTCGAAGGTCGGAGCGGAGGGCCACGGAAGAACGCTACGGCCAGTGACCCCGTCGGGAACGTCAATGTGACCGATACCCGCAATACGGGGGTTACGGAACCCGGGGAACCAGTTGCAGGTCGGCGCCGAACATGGTGACGACAGGACGGTCCTTCGAACTGCCGCCCGGGTTGACGCTCTCCAACTTGGCCACAATCGGGCACGGAAGGCCAGCGTCGATGTGTCGAAGGCGCACCAGTGGAGTGTTCCCGATCAGGTCGAACACCGACCCAGCGACGTCGAGGTCGCTCAAGTCCATGCATCCATTCTGGTGCTAGCCCTCGCGAACCGGCCGCTCCGGCGTCAGAAATCCTGCCGGGTCGTGAAGTCCACCTGACCTGCGCGTTGGTGGTTGGGCGGCTGGCCTATCCGTCGCCTACCTCGGGTTCCATGGCAAACACCTTGAGATCGACCCAACCTGCGGCGACGAACTCCTCCACGATCGCCAGGGCGTACCGCCATGCCGCAAGTGTCTGGAGATGATTCTTCCAGAGCCCCGACCGGAGCTCGCCGTATCCGTCGACACAACCGGGTTCATCTTCCCAACAAGGTGCCGACTCGAGGAACTGTCCATCGGGCGAAAGTGTCGGCCAGGTGGAGGCGAAGCGGACAAAGCCTCCCGGATACCGATCGGGCATCGACCGGAAGATCCCGTCGGTGCCCCATGTGCTGCCGTCGAACCAGACCGGATGGTTCACGAAAAGTACTCGGCTGTCCATTTGTGTAGCGAGTTCAACGACATATTCCGAATCAGCGAGGTACTTCTCGAAAAAGGCTTGTCCCTCGAGTGGTTCACCGTCAGGTCCTGCCATGCAGGGGGTCATCGCGTTCCCGCCGTGGGCTACGACGATGACATGAGGCTGCCAATCCGCTAGGTGTTCGATGCCCAGGTCCCCACCTTGTTCGGCGAACCAGTCGCAAAGCGCTGTACCGCCATGGACCCTGCGTTCGATAACAGCCGCGGAACCGAACGCTTTTGCGAGATGAGGGAGAACTTGTTCGATAACCGAATCCCCGGTCACAACGACGCGGAGTTGCTCGCCTTTGCTGAGGGCAAGCGGAGTGGGCGGTGAACCCATGGTGTCCGTCGCACCCTCCTGAGTCGTAGTCGTGGTTGGAAGGAAGGTCGTCGTCGTAACTGCCTGAATAGTCGTCGGTGTCGTTGTCGTTGTCGTTGTCGTTGTCGGTGCGAGGGTCGTTGTCGTTGTCGTTGTCGTTGTCGTTGTCGTTGTCGTTGTCGTTGTCGTTGTCGTTGTCGTTGTCGTTGCGAGGGCCATCGTCGTGGTGGTAGACGCCTCGTTGATAGCCGTGGTCGCCTCCCCGTCGTGGCCGCCACCACAACCGGAGGCGACAAAAACCAACGCTGTCAGGAGCGCCGGCCAAGGGCGGTGCAGTCGCTCGCTCATCGATGCCCTCCCGTTTAGGCCGCTGCACAAGTCTGGCCCGCATCGGCGAACCCAAGGTGGTCAAGTACTACCAATTGCTGTCGGATCGTGAACCACGGCAAGGTTCTGGTGCTGAGCGGCCCTCCAGCAGCCGGTAAGAGCACCGTCGCTGCGCTCGTCGCCGACGGGTGGGGCCTGAGCGTCCACCTGCAGGCGAACTGCAGGTTCGATAGGCACGACCACCAGAACAGCCAAACTGTTCAACAACTCGCGCCAACGAGTCGGTTCAATAGGTGGTCTTCTCGAGCATTGACAGGATCCATTCCCCGGAAGTCGTTGGCGCATGGCGCGGTGGGTCGTCTGGCGACGTGCAGGTGGGAATACATTCGATGAGGGTGTCGTATGCGGGTTGGTGAAAGAAGACGATCGAGAGGCGGTCGGCGGAGTGGTCCTCGGGCACAACCACGCGGTGGTAGGTGGACTTCCATCGGTCGTTGGTCCAGAACGCCATCAGGTCGCCCAGGTTGATGACCAACGCTTGTGCGACGTTCGGGACGTGTTCCCATTCGCCATCGGGTGCCTTGATCTGCAATCCAGCTTCGCCGTCGTGATGGAGTATGGAGAGGCTGCCCCAGTCGGTGTGTTCACCTCGCCGAAGCTGTCCCCGGGCCTCGGGCTGCTCGAGTTCGGAGTAGTAGTTGACGGTCAGATTGGTGATGTGGTCACGGATCTTGTCGTCAAACCAGTGCTCGTCGAGCCCGAGAGCCAGTGCCATCAGTCCCATGAGGCGATTCGCTAGGTCTTCCATGACCGCGTAATAGATCTCAAACGCGCTTCTGAATCCTTCAGGGCGTTGCGGCCAAATGTTCGGGGCGAAAAAAGCCTCACGCCCCTCTCGCAGACCAGATTGCAGGGCGACCTCGGGGTCGTCGAAGCGATTGATCGAGAATGCCTCGCACAGGTCCGGTGGGGTCACGGCGTCACGTGACAGTGCCAGCGCAGTTGTCTCGGCTGGCGTGTATCCCCGAAAGACCCCAGGGCCTCCCACACAGAGCATTTTCTCCTCATGGCGAAGTGAGAAGAACTCACGTGAAACGGCCTCTATCCCCCTGATGGCCTCGTCGGGCACACCGTGGCCGGTGACCACCAGAAACCCGATGTCCTGGCAAGCCTGACGGACCGCATCTACTACTTCCTCGCGGCGTGGGCCGGGCTCGAAAGCCCCGGCGAGGTCGACCAGCGGTATCAGCGATGTCTGTCCCATCGACCGCGATCTTCTCATTGAAACAACCCCAAGGTGGCACAATTGGCGGCACCCCCGGGGTTTCGCGGTGTTGTCCTGGCCGGTACGCCCCACGAAGGCCGAACAGGCGTCTGGGTAAGATTCCAAGGACATCTTCGACAGATCGGACGTAGCGGATGGCAGTTCACGAACGGGCCGTTCTCGAGTTCTTCCACTCCCGGTCCATCGTTCCGACGCGACGACTCAGCCTCGGCAAAATCGCCTTGGCCGGACGCTCAGGACGCCTGCTCATCGCCAAAGTCGTCGCAAGATTTCTTGGTGAACTGAATGCCGAGTCTGAAGTTGACCTCGACGAATTGCTTCACCTGGCTGAGAACTGCCAAAGAATTCCGCAACCACAGGTTCGGTACCGACTCCAGACAAACCAGGTCGGACTGGCCCGCGCCACGGATCGACTGGTCATCACCAACGGACGATTGTGCCTGGAGGTCAGTGACAACCACACCCCCCCGATAGCGCACCTGTTGGCTGCGCTGTATGCGTCTCAGAGCCAACCGGACCTTCTCCAGACATACCGCCAGTGCGTCGAAGAGAGACCCCTGTGGCAACACGGACAGAGTCGTGAAACCGCTCGCGACCTGCTGCCGACTAGCGCGCTCGAAGCGCTCGAGTTAATGGAGTTCGACGAGAACGACGTCTCGGCCCAGAAGGTCAGAGAGCGTTACCGGTTGCTCTTGCGTGCCGCCCATCCCGACAGCGGTGGCGATCCCGGGAGCGCGGCAGACCGGATCAGGTCGCTCAATGAAGCTCGTGCCCTGCTCCTCGCAAACTTGAACTAGCACCCGCCAAAGTCATTTCCCATATCGATCCCGGAACCGGATCCGGCGATCCTCAGTTCGCAATTCTGGAAGCCCCGTAGGACCCTCTGGTCGTCAGTAGTTGCCCAGGATGCGATCGGCAGCAACGACTACCGCTACTCGGCCTTCGGTTGCCATGACCCGGTCGTATTCGTTGAAGTCGTCATGGGTGCCGCCCGCTGCTTGGAACACTTCACGCAGCAGGAGCCGTAGGGCTTCGGCGTCGATGCCGTCAGGTAGGTCGTCGGGTCCGATGAGGTCGGCCGGGCCGGTTACCGACCGCCACGTCCAGCCGCGCCGTATCGCGATGGTTGCCTGCGAGCCGCGACGGACATGGCCCAGCCTGGCAGCGCCGCCGGCCGAGACAAGGGCCACGCAAGGTGCACCGGTGAGGGGGTGGTCGATCACCCCGCAATTGACCACGCTCGACAGGACTCGCCCATCGGCTTGGGTTGTACTGACTGTGGCGAGACCGTTCTCTTTCGCCAGGTAGGCCCTGACCTCTTCGATGTCTGACATGTTGGTGTCTCCGTCTAAGGGGTTCGTACCCGCGTCGCGTGCATCTTGATCGAGGAGGCGGTCAACGCCAAGGAAGTCTCACGGCTCTAACGCTACGTCCCGACCAGCAAGACAGCCAGAAGGGCGTTTGGTGTGCGACATTGAGAGCGAGGGAGTTAGCCAGCCGCGCCCACCACCCTCGGAACAGTTCGAGCAGATCACATGAGTTCAATCGTGGGGAAGTTGAAGATTACGGTGAAGTCATGGTCCGGCTCCAAAACAAGGGGGACACATCCTGACCACGCGGATCGATCACTTCATGTACGCCGTGGCTTCGCTAGATGAAGGCATGGAATGGGCAGCGGACACGTTCGGGACACCAGCTGCTTATGGCGGAGAGCATGTGGGTCTCGGCACACGCAACGCACTTCTGTCCCTCGGCTCCACCTATCTCGAGATCATCGCACCCGACCCGGCACAGTCCCGGGAAGGTAACGCTGGCGCACAGTTCGCCAACTTGACGAGTGGTGGCATGGTCACCTGGGCGGCCGAAGGCGATCTCAACGCCATGGCCCAGGCACTGGAATCGGCTGGCGTATCGACTCAGGGTCCCAATCGCACCCAGCGCAAGACGGAATCGGGTGAACTCCTCGTGTGGGATCTGTTGTTCCCTATCGGGAGCCGGCACGGTGGGCGCATGCCGTTTTTCATCGATTGGCTCGAGTGCGCCAATCCGAAAGACACCAATCCCGTCGGGGGTGAGTTCAGGGCGTTGGCCATCACGACGCCCGACGCCGATGATCTCGCAGGCGCCCTGCGCGCCGTCGATCTCGACATCGCGGTGTCTGCAGGGCCACCGGCATTATCCGTCACGATTGACTCGCCTCGAGGTGAAGTGGTACTCGCGAGCACAAATGAGACCTCACACCTGCAGTTCGGTGGCATCCGTTGAGGCTCCTGCAGGTGGAGTCGGGTCAGTTGTCGAGGATGTGCCGGTAAGGGCCCTCCGAATGGAGGTACTCGGTCAACTCCTCGTAGTCGATCTCTAGGTGATCCGAACTCGACCCGCAGCACCCTCCCGGAAACCAGACGGTGTAGGGCTGGGCGTGCAGTGCAAGGGCGTCAGGACCCATGGTGAAGTCAAGCGACCTTACGAACTCGACAGTCAACTGTCCGACCAGCCACTCGTCGGGATCCTCACCGCTTTCGACCCAGCGGCGGCGGATGACCTCTACGAGTTCGGCCTCCCAAACCGAGCCGTCCTTGAACAAATCAGGAAGATCGAAGAGCATTCGCGATTTGTAGTCACTTCCCGACATGTCCGGATGGCGGTCGCCAAACACGTCGAAGTTCAAAGTCGCCACAGGGCTAGCAGTCGTGTTCGCACAAGGATGGTTCTGGCCAAATGACAGGTACACGCTGTGTAATCCTTCGTTCGAGTAGGGAACGACGCCACTGATGGCAAGGTAGCCGGGGTAGCCACAGCCACGTTGTTGTGTCTGATCTGAACGTTGCTCTTCTCCGGTGAGCCTTAGTTCTGAGAAGCGGTCACGTGAATCGATGAAGTAGCCGAGAATCCCTCGAGCCACCACTGAGCGAACCTCTGAGTTGATCACCTCTGCTGCTTCCCCGGTCTTAAGCGGGTACTGAATCCGCAACTGATGACTGAACCAGAACTCCTCTGAGTCGAAATCGCAGGTGATCTGAACCACCAACTCTTCGAAGCCATCGACCTCTGTCTCCCAACCGGCACCGCCCCAACCCTCCCATCCCCTTTCAGGGGAATCAGCCGACAAGAGTTGCTCTTCGCACACCTGCCCGTCGGGCAAGAATTCAGCGATCGCTGAAAGCACTAGCAGTTCATCGGAAACCGTTGTTGCGCTGGAAGCAGGCGCGGCTGATGTCTCCGTCGTCATTCGTGCCGCAGTAGTCGTGGTTGAAAGAGTGTTTGTGGTTGTCAGTGTCTGAGTCGTCGGCGGCGGCGTGGTCGGTGGGACAGTGGTCGTGGGTGGCGGCAACGTCGTGGTCGTGGTCGTCGGCGTGGTCGTCGTCGGCGGCGTGGTCGTCGTCGGCGGCGTGGTCGTCGTCGGCGGCGTGGTCGACGTCGGCGGCGTGGTCGACGGCGGCGTGGCCGTGGTCGACGGCGGCGTGGTCGTCGTGACCACGGTTGTGGAGGGTTGCGCTTCCAACTCAGAATCACCGGATCTGCTGCACCCAGCAATCAACACCACCGCAACCAGTAGCCCCGCAACCGTCCTCATGCCCCACGTTACGTCCCGACCAGCAGGACAGCCAGAAGGACCTCATGAGTTCAGGTCGGCGATGTGCCCCCGTCGAGGTGGATGGTCTGTGCCGTGACCCACGATGCCTCGTCAGAGGACAGGTAGACGCACAGTGCGCCGACATCCTCCGGGGTGCCGAGTCGGCCGGCGGGGATCGAACGGGCGATGTCGCCCAACGAGGTCGGAGTCCCGGTACCCATGAGGCCGAGTGCGATGGAGTTGGCGGTGATTCCGTTCCGGGAGTTCTCGAGGGCGAGAGAGCGCACGAAAGCCATGGCGCCGCCCTTTCCGGCGGAATAGGGGGTGACGCCGATCCGGGTGCCCATGGTGCCGGCGAGCGACGAGATGGTGACGATGCGTCCCCACCCCCGCTCCACCATTCCACCCAGCACGGCGTGGCAGCAGTTGAGGACTCCGTAGAGGTTCACGTCGATGATGCCGCTCCAGGCGTCGGGCGACAGGTCGTGGAAGGGAGTGAGCGTCATGCCGCCGGCGCCGCCGTTCCCAGCGTTGTTGACGAGCACGTCGACGGCTCCGATGGCATCGACGGCTGCGGCGACGGCGTCGATGCCGGTCACGTCGAACGGCACGGCCTCGGCCCGGCCCCCTGCCGAGCGGATCGACCCGGCGACCGCTTCGGCACGCTCGGCGACGACGTCGTTGACGTGCACGATCGCCCCCTGTGCTGCGAGAGCCCTGGCGATGCCGGAACCGATGTTCTGTCCAGCGCCGGTCACGAGGGCGGTTCGGTCGGTGAGGTCGAACACGGCGACACGGTAGGCGCCGTCTATGGGCGGTGCAGAGCCCGGCTCCCACGCTACGTCCCGACCAGCAGGACAGCCAGAAGGGCCGCCAGGCTCGTTTTGAGTGATCGGTGCCGGGTTTCTGCCACCTTGGGGTCAGGTCACCTCGACCTCATCGCGCCAACGCTTGTACCACCCGGCGAACGCCATCCAGCGCCTCCAGTCGGCCGCCCTGGTCGCCGCGACCAGTTCACGGTGCAGTGCCAGCCCCCGTTCGATGTCGATCTCGAAGATCCGCTCCGGCGTGCCGTGCAGTCCGGGCACCAGCAACCACTGCCGGTTGACGAAGAGGAGGGAGTATTCGACGTCCGGTTCCTGACCCGGGTCGGGTGACCGCAGGTGCATGTGGGTGATGTTCCGGCGCTTGATGAACCAGGAGAAGAACCTGCCGGTCATGAACATGCCAACCGCCGGGTTGTTGAAGCCCGAGTTGGCGACCGGACCGAAGACGTTGGTCAGGACCCGGAACTGCTCCACCTCGCCGAGTTCGCCGGTGCGGATGTGCGAAGCCAGGCGTTCGACCTGGAAGGCCTGGATCTCGACCACGAAGTCGACGCCGGACTCGTCGATGCCCTCGGCGAACTCCGCCGCGTCTCCACGCAGGCGACAGGTGAACTCCTCGCCCGTGTCGACGACGCGGATCCCGATGACTTCGAACAGGCCACCGAAGAAACCGAGGATCGTCGGGTTCAAAACGAGTGTCCGAAACGTCTCCAGGGACGAAGAACCTGCCATGGGACAAAGGTACCTCTGATCCCCGAACGCCCCGCCACCGCCGAAAGCACTTCAAGTGGTCGGGCTGGGGAGATTTGAACTCCCGACCTTCGGTCCCCCAGATCGCTTAACCCCAAACCGCTGACCTGCACAAACGTCCCGAAACCGCTTCTGGCCTGCAGTTTGGGTTGATCACTGGTTCGCGTCGTTTCGCACTGTTTCGCGATGTCTCGCGGCCTGTACGCGGCCTTCGGAAAGCGGTTCGGCCAGACCAGTTCAGGCTGTCGAGGGGTACCGTCGAATGGTGTCTTCGCGTATCGCTGTTGTCGGATGTTCTGGTTCAGGGAAGACGACGGTCGCCCGCCAAGTGGCGGATCGACTTGGACTCGAACACATCGAGTTGGATGAGTTGGCTCATCAACCGGGGTGGACGATGCGTCCCGCTGAGGAATTCCGTTCCGATCTGGAAACACGACTCAGTGGTGCGAAACAAGGATGGGTGACTTGCGGCCATTACGGACGCTTGGCTGGCGACATGCATCTGAAAAAGGCGAACACGATCGTCTGGCTCGATCTACCACGCAGAACTGTCATGACCCGTGTGATCCGTCGAACCATTCGACGGGTGCTCACGAGAGAAGAACTCTGGAACGGGAACAAGGAACCGTGGACAAACCTGTACCACTGGGATCCTGAGCGCAACGTCATCAAGTGGAGTTGGGTGACCTACAAGGGTCGTCGGGAACAATACGAGCAGTGCATGTGCGACGGTTCGTGGGTGCACGCAAACGTCCGTCGGCTCCGCTCGCCACAGGCCGTTGAGGGCTTTCTTGATTCTCTGGTTACGGCTGCGCAGTAGCAACAAGCAGTAAGGGGACCGCCGTACGTCCCGGCCAGCAGGACAGCCAGAAGGGCCTCCAGGCAGCTGTCAGGGTGTGTCACCCCCGTGGCTACCTGCGTGGCTGCCTACCTGAAGATCACCCCGGCGGCTATCGGATCGAAACCCTCGGGCCACATGGTGTGTCGGTCAGCAGTCGCCCCTTGCAGGTTTGCCATAGGGAGCCATACCTCCAATCCAAGAAGGTCGACTTCCTCGTCGTCGGCGTCACCGACTTCGCCGTGGTCAAAGACGGGGCCTCTTCCAAGATGCGTAAAGCAATCGAACTGGCCGAAGCAGGACACAGCGTCGAGATCATCGACGAGGCCGACTTCCTGCGTCTCCTCAACAGGACGTCGACCAGTTGCTGACCAGGGCTGGTTCGTCAGCGGAACAGGGTCTGGTTGAGGAGCTGCCAGATCTCGGAAGTGACATCGCCGCCCGTCAAGTCACCTCTCGGTGCCGAGCCGAGACGGACCACGACTGCTTGGTGACTTGGAGTTACGAGGCAGAACTGGCCCATCGCACCGAGGGCGGCAACTGTGTCGGCGGGTGCGTTGGGGATCAGGACACTGTCGACAGGGTCTTCCACCAAGGGTCGGAGAATGGGCCGCTGGCCGTTCAACCACCAGAGCAGGCCGTAGGCACGGTTCAGGTCCTGAGATGGCGTGAGGAGTTCGGTCAGCGACTCTGCTCCGAGCACCCGACGGCCAGCCACGGCCCCCTTGTTCAGCACCATGTTCCCGAGTCGGGCCAGGTCACGAGCTGAGGTGAGCAGAGCCTCGAATGGTCTGCCGTCAAGGTACGTCATTCCCGCCCGTTCGATCCAGGTCGACTCCTCCATCCGCAGCGGCCCGGCCAACCAGTCGTCAGTCAGATCTTGGAGCGTCCGTCCCGATGCGGCTTCAAGGAGCGGTTTGAGTTGGTGCCACGTAGGACCGAGGCTGTACCACCAGCGCGTCCCCGGCGGGGCGGCATACGACATGTCATCACCCAGTCCCGACGTCATCGTAAGGAGATGCCAAACAGTGATGGCGACCTCTTCGTCGGGGGTCGCCTGGCTCCACCCTCGACCGAGGTGCTTAGAGACAGGATCGTCGAGTCGCAGCAGGCCCCGTTCGGCGCCGATCGCGACGAGAACGGCAATGACGCTTTTCTGACCGGAGGCGATGTCGTGCCGCATTCGGCCATCTGGCAGCGGTTCAAACGGAAGACCCGTCCCGCCTTCCGGCTCGCCGAGGTTCGGTGCACCGTCGAAACCGATCCAGCCCGGGGCATCGGTCGGCCTGTCGATCTCGATGACGGTCTCGCCTGCGACCTGGACGAGCAACGCCGTTGTCGATGTCTCATCAACCCAAGACTCCAGCGACGTATCACCCATCTCCGGAGTATGTCACGCCCGTTTAGTCAGTCGCCTTCCTTCCAAATCCCTTCCAACAAGACCGCAGACGCGACGAGAACCGCTGTCAAACAGCGGTTCTCTACGTGTCGGAGGGGGGACTTGAACGCCCGCAGTCATCACTGGATCACAACACATGATCCTCACTTGACCCACCGATAGTGGATATCTGCCTCTCCCTCTTCGTTATCACCGTTGGTTGCCCCCACAGCCCGGAAGCCATGCCGTTCATAAAACCGTTGTGCCCCTCGGTTGCTCTTGAACGTCCAGAGGTCAAGGGCCTCCGGGCGTTCGGCTTTCGCTCGTTCTACAAGTGCGGTACCAAGTCCTTGATTGGTCCAATCGGGATCGACATACAACTGTTCAATCCAATTCCCGTTCAGAACCAGCACACCGGAAACTGCATCGTCGACTTCAGCCACCCATACCTCGGCAAA
>Ga0206681_10000333_pt1 | contig 27149 bp, 30 predicted proteins | sample M150012015metaG_FD_161048 | JGI IMG/M metagenome (GOLD analysis project Ga0206681, IMG submission 161048) | Ammonia-oxidizing marine archaeal communities from Monterey Bay, California, United States - M1 500m 12015 | ecosystem: Environmental > Aquatic > Marine > Intertidal zone | place: USA... | reverse complement strand
TTGGAAACTGCAGAAATAGTGCCGACACGAGATTTAGAGTTATTAATAAGGAAGCTTTTAGCTGGTCCATCGGTGTGATGGGACTTAATAGCGGTCAGTTTGTTAGGTAAGTGATTGTGAATTCTTGCTAATATCTCTTTTTCACTGAAATGATTGACTACTGCATCAATACCAGCTATACCTATTGGCATCGTTTCAATAAACCTTATATCGATATTTCTGTCAATCGCAAAATCAATCATTGACTCAATCTCTCTGTCATTTATTCCATTCATTACAACCATATTTATTTTTATAGGCTCCATACCTACCTCAATAGCTGCATCAATGCCATTTATAACTTTATCAATGTCACCACCACGAGTAACTCTATTGAAGGTCTCTGGATCTAAAGAGTCGATCGAGATATTAACTCTATTCACCCCAGATTTTTTTAGTTTCTTAGCTAAAGGGCCCAACAAATGGGCATTGGTAGATAATGGCATGTCATTAATGCCTGGTATATCATTCAGAGAGGAGGCAAGATTCACTATGCCCTTTCTTAGTAGCGGCTCTCCACCAGTAAGCCTAACTTTGGACACCCCTAGCTCACTAAACAATCTAACAATTCTTGTGATCTCTTCGTAGGACAATACCTCGTCTCTTGATGTAAAGGTTCTGTGATCTTCGTCTCTACAATATAGGCAATGATAGTTACAATGGTCAGTAACAGAGAGCCTCAGATAATTTATTTTGCGATTGAATGGGTCTATCAATTTGTGCATATCTATGCCTTCCAATTGCCCGACTTGCCGCCAGTTTTTTCAACTAGTTTTGTATTACTAATTATCATACCTCTGTCAACCCCTTTACACATATCGTATACGGTAAGGGCCGCAACACTAACCGCAGTTAGTGCCTCCATTTCAACTCCTGTCTTACCTTCAAGCTTCACAAGTGCTTTAATTTCGATGCTCGATTTTTCTGTATTCGGGTTGATATCTATAGTCACCTTAGATAACATCAAGGGGTGGCAAAGTGGAATCAAATCCCAGCATTTTTTCGCTGCCTGTATTCCTGCAACTCTTGCTACAGCCAAAACATCACCCTTTTTATGGCTTCCAGAAAGTATTAGTTCGAGGGTTTCTTTTTTCATGTTTACACTAGATTGAGCTATAGCCTGCCTAACTGTTATCTGTTTATCAGACACATCAACCATTCGTGCGTCACCTTCTTCATTTAAGTGTGTTAGTTTCATGACATCATCTCTTTGAATGGGTAAAAGTTTAATAGCTCACCTGAATCAAAAGAAGCATCCTCAGGTACCTCCAATAAACCATCAGCCCAAACGATAGAGCTCAGAACATCAGAACCTTGCTTGGGATACATATTTGCCTTGGCAGGGATACTAGAGTTATCAATTCTAACCCTTACAAACTCTCTTCTAGGTTTTGACCTCTTCCAGTTAAAGTTAGATTCAACCTTGACCGTCTGGTTCAGGTAATCAGACAGGCCCTGCATTTTTTTTATGAATGGTCGAGCAAATAGTAAAAAAGTTACTGTAGCTGAGACTGTATTACCAGGTAAGCCTATAAATGCAGCGTTACCTACCTTGCCGAAAGCTAGAGGTTTTCCAGGCTTCATTTTTATTCTCCAGAGGGTAAGCTTACCTAGCCTTTGTACTGCGGCCTTAATGTGGTCCTCTTCGCCAACAGAAACACCACCAGTAGTCATAATAATGTCGCAATCATGCATTAGTTTTTTTAATGCTTCGCAAGTAGACTCAAGTGTATCTTCTACATTCCCAAGATTGACAACATTACATCCAAGGTTGTTTAGCAGTGCCACTATAGAGTAACGGTTTGAGTTATAAATTTGTCCATCTTTTAGAGTATTTCCTGGCTCTACCAGTTCGTCTCCAGTAAAAAAAACACCAACTTTAACTGTATTTATGATTTCTATCTCGTTAACACCGACTGATGCCACTAGGGCTATATCTTGTGGTTTAAGTTTTATTCTTGATCTAAGTATTACGTCACCTATTTGTATATCATTGCCACAAGGTCTGATGTTTTCATTTAGAGTTAATGGGCGATAAATTTTAATTTTGGTATCACCATCAATGAGTTCGCATTCTTCCTGCATAATTACAGTATTTGCACCTCTAGGTATCGGGGCTCCAGTGAATATACGGGCTGCGCAGCCAGGTGATAGAGTTTTTCCGGTGACTCCTGCAGATATACGATCGGTAATTTTAAATGAAGACTCACCTGTAGCATTAACTAGATTATTTTCTAGGTTGATAGCGTAACCATCCATGGCGGAGTTGTCAAAGCTAGGTACATTGATTCTGGAATGTATATCGGATGCTAGGACACTATTCAATGCCTCTTCTAGACCAACAATAATAGTACTATCAATTATGTTAGCAGAGTCTATCAATATCTTAAGAGCTTCGTCTGTGGAGAGTAGTGGTTGTTGCTGTGTTTCATCACCTCCACAGTCGACTTGTTGGTTTCTCATATTTCAATTTTTCAAACTTAAATTATCAGATTGATTGTATCATACAATAGTATTTTCTTTAACAATTACATAGCACTAAAGATGAATAATAGTAACGTCACAGCAGTAATTTTATCTGGTGGAGAGTCATCCAGAATGTCTGGTAATGACAAAGGATTATTGCTTTTTAGGAATGAACCTTTAATTAGTTACGTTATCAATACTATCAGTGGTAATGTTGACAGTATATTGGTGAGCGCCAACAGGAGCATTGATTCATATCAAAAATTTGGACATGTAGTTACTGATAATTTATCAGGATTTCAGGGGCCATTGGCGGGTATATTGGCTGCACTTGATGTAGTTTCAACTGAATATTTGTTGGTGTTGCCTTGCGACAGTCCATTCGTTAATAGCCTAATAATTAATCGCTTAGAGGGTGAGATGAAAAAGAGTAAATGCGATATATGTGTGGCAAGTGATGGCAAAAAAATGCAGCCAGTGTTTTCGCTAGTACGATCTAGCCTGAGAGACAACTTGTCTGACTATTTGAAAACAGGAGAGCGTAAGCTTAGGTCATGGTATGAAAGTAACGATACAGTTCAGGTAGATTTTTCAGACCACAAGGACATGTTTATAAATCTTAACTCTTTTAAAGATTTGAAAAAGTTTCAGTAATCCTAAGAAATATAAATCTTTACTGGACTAGTTCCAATTGTCTAGCTTCATCTTATCGCTATCTTTAGCCTCAACCCATTTCTCTGCACTTTTGGTGTGTTCTTTTTTCCAGAATGGTGCCTGAGTTTTGAGGTAATCGATAAGAAATTCACAAGCCTCGAATGCTGATTTACGGTGTTTACTTGTAGTTATTACTAACACAATCTGGTCATTAATTTGCAGTTCCCCGACCCTGTGAATGATTGTAATGTTGCCTAATTCCCAGCGTGATTTAGCTTGATCTACAATTATCTGTAGTGCCTCTTCAGTCATCCCTGGGTAATGCTCTAGAGTCATTTTAGTGATGTGTTCGTTGTCCATATCTCGCACCAGGCCAACAAAAGTTACAATAGCTCCTAAGCTGGAGTTGTTGCCATGTGCAAGGCTCGCCTCAGTACTTGTATCGAAGTCCTCAGTCTGTATAGATATTTTGTCCATGTATTAATTTTATATGTTTTAGGCTTTAAGTTATTACTAGTACAGTTAGATTCTTAAATATGTTTATAATTTGGCCTAAAAACAAATAACATCTCTATGAAGGTTGCAGCTATATCATTAAACATTGCGTGGCAGGACATCAACTATAATCTTGTTCAAGCAGAACAGTTTATTAGAAGAGCGAAAAATGATGACTGTGATGTTGTGGTTTTTCCAGAGGTCTTTAATACAGGCTTTATAGCAAATCTAGATAAGCATGCTGAGGCTCCAGAAGGTAAGACATATAAAACCCTACAAAAACTTGCAGCTAACAATTCTATAAATATAGTTGCCGGTATTAGCGAAAAAATTCCCGGTCAAAAAGCAAAAAATATTGCCGTAGTGTTTGATATTTCAGGTAATGAGGTAGCTAAATATATAAAAATGCACCCATTCAACTATGCTAATGAGGGGAAGTATTTCTCGTCTGGAGACGAACTGGCAGAGTTTGATTTATCAGGAGCAAATTGCTCAGTATTTATTTGTTATGATTTGCGATTTCCTGAAATTTTTCGAAAGGTAGCAAAAAAATCTCAAGTAATTTTTATAGTTGCTAACTGGCCGGACACCCGTGAAAACCATTGGCGGCATCTGTTAGTCTCAAGGGCGATAGAGAATCAGTGCTTTATTGTAGGCGTTAACCGTATCGGTGAGGACGGGGTAGGGCTTAAATATAACGGATCCTCAATGATAATTAACCCTTCGGGAAGGGTGTTATTGCAAACAGATAATAGAACTGAGTATGCATGTTGCAATCTCGATATTGAGCAGGTAAACACAACTAGATCAGAATTTCCTTTTTTAGATGACATGCGTTACGTCTAAGATATGACTACTGGAGCTCTTTAATGGAATATTTTGTATACTTTATGTTGTTCCTTGTTGGGATTTTAGGAGGAGTAATTAATGCAGTTGCTGGTGGGGCCAGTTTTTTTACTTTTCCAGCTTTTTTGGCAACAGGAATACCACCTATAGTTGCTAATGCTTCAAACCTAATTGCAGTTTGGCCAGGCAATACCATTGCAGTGTATGGCTACCGAGAACATCTACATAAATACTCTGGAGATGTAAAATTGTCAATAATTATCGCCCTTACTGGTGGAGGGTTTGGTGCTTTAATATTGACCTTTACTGGCAACTTAACTTTCGTAAGATTGATCCCATTTTTGATTTTATTTGCTACAGTTATCTTTGCCTTTGGCAACAAAATTAGTAAATTAATTTCATCTAACTCGGGCGATGATCACGAAATTAGGCACAACATAAAGACTCGAGTTATGGAGTTCTTGTTCGCACTTTATGGCGGTTTTTTTGGTGCAGGACTAGGCATTATGTTGATGGCCGGTCTACAAATTTTGGGAATAAATGACATACAACTTAACAATGCACTGAAAAATTTACTGGGAGCATTGATTAGTTTAGTGGCTGTAGTTATTTTTTCTATTTCTGGAATCGTTGCTTGGGACTACACAATACCAGCATTTGTTGGCGCAATTTTTGGTGGATTTATTGGTGCTCGTTTCGCCCAATGGCTATCTGCAAAATGGTTGAGAAGAGTGGTAATTTCATTTGGAAGTTTTTTGAGTATATATTACTTCCTTAAGTACTACACTACACTTATAGCATAAGCATATTATATTCATGTATTGATGAAATGTTATTAAGCAGAAAAGATATAACTGATTATGAGAATGATGGTGCCATCATATTGCGAGGAGTATTTGATGACTGGATATCTGAACTTAGTAGTGGTGCAGATTACAATACCCGTAACCCTAGTTACAGGGCTATAGTTCACAATATGGGTGAAGGCACTGGAGATTTCTTTGAGGACTTTTGCAACTGGAAATCGATTCCAGAGTTCAGAAATTTTGTTAATAACTCTGAACTTGGTAGAATGTCTTCAGAACTTATGAACTCGAAAAATGTACAATTTTTCCATGACCATTACCTGCACAAATATCCAGGATCTTCAGTTGCTACTCCATGGCACCAAGATATGCCTTATTATTTTGTTGATGGTAGCCAGAATGTTAGTTTTTGGATACCTTTAGAGTCTAGAGAGAAGGAGTTTTCTTTGAAGTGCGCACTTGGGAGTCACAAATTAAACAAATATATACGGCCAACTAGTTGGTCTACTGATGAGAGTTATTATGAAGATAGTAGCTCATTTATGGACTTACCAGAAATGAATGATGGTGATTACAAAATAAAGCAGTGGCACATTGAACCTGGAGACGCTGTTGCATTTAATTACAGATTAATTCACAGCGCTAATGCAAACACTCTTAGTACGGAAACTAAAACTTTGTCAATGAGATTAATAGGCGATGACGCAGTATACAAACAAAGGCCTGGAAAGACTTCACCAAACTATGACAATATTAATCAGAAGAGTGGGGAAAGGTTGAGAGAGGACTGGTTTCCAATAATTTACTCGACATAAATTCAGGGCAGGCTTAGGTTTGTGTTGTAGTGTTGCCACTCGTATCTAATCGGGTAGTTTCTGCGGTAGTCTTCGAAATATTTAATATCTTTGATGGCAGATGTGTCTTGAAGGAAGGGGTAAATAGTATTCATAACATCCTTTAAATTGTTTTTAGTGATAGTCACACTTTTAGGATTTATTAATTTTGTAATTTTGCTGTCTAGTTCTGAATTTAAAAAAGAACTTAAGGCCTCATAAACCATAAAACTACCCATAAATTTAGCATCAATTGAATGTCCGGCTATGTGCGGCGTTGCCCAGTATGCATTGCTCTGTAAGCTAGAATTTATGTTAGGTTCATTTTCCCAGCAATCTATTATATTGGCCATTGTCCTGGTTGTTTGCCATATATTCTCATCGATAATCCCGCCACGTGCTGCATTAATAACTATTGTGTTATTTGTTATGCTAGAAAAGTTGCTTTCGTTAAGAAGTTTGTATGTTTTATATTTGCCTTCAATCGTTAAGGGAGTATGAAAAGTAACAATATCTGCTTTTAGAGCTGTACTCAAGTTAACAAAATTAGTCAGATTCTCTTTATCCTGGCGAGGAGGGTCATTAAGAAGTGTTTTAATTCCCATATTATTAGCCTTTACAGCAAGCCTAGATCCAACATTACCGACACCAATAATGCCCAATGTTTTTTTACTGAGGTCAAAACCAAAGTCTGCAGCAAGATTAACACAGGCACTTATAACAAACTCAGCTACTGCCATTGAATTACAGCCTTGTGCAGAGAAAAATACAATATCATTTTCTTGTAGATAATTCTGATCAATATGGTCTAGACCAGCTACAGTTGAGCCGACAAACTTAACAGAACTACCCTCAAGTAATTTTTTATCTACCCTGGTTCTTGATCGCACTATAAGTACGTCCGCATCTGCTATTGAAGTATTATTAATGCTTCTTCCTGGTATCGCGCTGATATCGCCAAAACTGCCGAATATATCATCGTATGCATAGCATGCATCATCTATTACTAATTTCATATTTCCCAGTTAACTACTTGTTGGTTAGTTGATTGAAGGTAATTGTTAGCTTTAGAGAAGTGCTTACAGCCAAAAAAACCTGTGTGTGCAGAGAATGGAGATGGGTGTGGAGCTTTAAGTATCAAGTGCTTACCTTGATCAATTAGAGCTATTTTTTTTTGTGCATATGCTCCCCAAAGTATAAACACTAGATTATTTTTATTAATACTTAGCATTTCTATAACACTATCAGTGAATATTTCCCAGCCCTTATTTGCGTGCGAACCTGGTGAGTTTCTTTCAACTGTTAATACACTATTTAGTAGCAACACCCCCTGTTTAGCCCAAGCAGTCAAGTTACCATTTTTCGATGCTTTTAAACCAATATCACCTTCTAACTCTTTATAAATATTTCTAAGAGATGGGGGTATTGGAGTGTTACCTTGCACTGAAAAGCTTAATCCATGAGCCTGACTCTCTCCATGGTATGGGTCCTGACCTAATATAACTATTTTAGTGTTACTAAAGTGAGTCAGTTCAAAGGCCCTAAACCATTGACCTTTGGGTGGAAATATAATTTTATTATTAGTATTTTCATTGTTGAGAAAATTTAGCAATTCAACAAAATAAATCTTCTTAGATACTCCGTCCAATACAGAACTCCAGTCGCCAATATTCACAACCCAGCCCACCACAGTCTAAACCAAAGACCTAATCTAGAAGTGTAACCAATTTCACTAAACTGTATGAATCCTTCAGGGTTAATTATAAAGCTTGTAGGGGTTCCTTTGACTCCAAACATCTCTGATAGGGTTCCAGAGTTATCATTAATAACATTATCTAACTTTATATTATTTGCTACCGCAAACTTTATTATCTCTTCGTCACTTCCAGACTGTATTGCTATATTCAGAGTCTTATAGTGCTTACTAATAGTTTGGATGTTGTCATTTTCAAAGTAACATATTTTGCACCAAGTTGCCCAAAAATGAATCAACATAGATTCATTTGCCGGAGGGTTAGATGATAGAGTTTTCCCGGTTAATGATTTAGAGTAAAAACTTGGAACATTGCCATAAGTGAGGTCCTGATGTTGCCACATACGGATTGCAAATATAGCTAAAATAACCATCATAAACTGCATTATTGTTTTTCTATTTGGGCGGTTTATTTTCATGCCAAATATTATATCCTAATGACAGATATGATTGATTGCATACCAAATGATTTGGAACAAAAAATAAGTAAAGTATTTCACCATCAAATCACACAATTACAATTTATTGTTTTGATTGCTCTTCCATAAATTGTATATATATAAATTTACTTAGGTATATGTTGCTCTTCTAATCTTGTTTAGTTGATATTAGTATTAAGCTAAATGAAGGCCCTGATTTATACTCTATAATGTTAACTAATAATAGTAGCTTATTAGTAGCAAGAAGTTATTCTCAGTCACTGATAATTGAACACTCTTTTAATTCGTAAGAACAGGGTAAAATTACTATATTAATAGGTTTGAATATCGAAATTTAGTACGTTGATGATATGAACAATGAGCCTAAGTGTCTACACATAGATGTAGATTTTTTTCGAAAAAAAATGCAAAATATTTTTGGCATAAAAGGATAAAAAATGAAAAAAAAAATGAAAGGAACTGTAGCGCAATTTGGCACCAAAGGTTACGGCTTTATAACTGGTGATGACGATGAAAAGTATTTTGTTCATCAGAAAAATATATATAACAAATCACGTTTAAGAGCGGACACACGTGTCGTGTTCAGTGCTGAAAATTCTGACAAGGGCTTGGTGGCTGTAGATGTGAAATTAGAAAAGCAAAAATCAGAACCCACTCCACTTACAGATACATCAATTAAGGCAATGTTCTTAGTACTTTTTATCATGCAAGCAGTAGTAGCATATCAGGTGTTTTTTATTGATTCAGTGTGATGCTATACAGGTGTGTAATTGTTATTTTTTCAGCTATCATGCTTAGTGGTTGTTTTTCAACTCCTGCAATCGAAGTCAGCAATATATGTAACTTGTTAGATGAAGAGGTTAGTTGGTATAAATCAATTAAATCTAGCTCCAAGAAGTACAACACTCCTATGCATGTGCAGTTAGCAATAATTTACCAAGAATCTCACTTCGCTTCTGATGCGCAACCGCCAAGAAAAAAATTGTTTGGGGTTGTGCCATGGTTTAGACAGAGCACAGCATATGGATTTGCACAAGTAAAAGATGAAACATGGGAATGGTATAAACTTAAAACTGGTAACCATGGGGCTAGCAGAGATAATTTTAATGATGCGGCTGATTTTGTAGGTTGGTACATAAACAAATCTAATGAGATTTCAGGTATAAATAAGTCTGACACCTATAACCAATATCTAGCCTATCATGAAGGGCATGGAGGTTTTAACAAAAAATCTTACAATGCAAAGTCGTGGCTTTTAAATGTCGCAAAAAACGTAGAGAGCAATGCAAAGCAATACCAGGTCCAGTTAGAACAATGTCAATCACAATTAGAGAGTAATTACGTTTGGAGTTTTTTTTAATAAAACATGTGGGTTAAGGTTCTTGATAAGGCTCCACAGGAAGGCACCATGATAGAGGTAATTGTGGACGAGAAGGATTTATTCATTGCTCAATCAGAGGGTAATTTATTTTGTGCTCTAAACCGCTGTCCGCATGAGGATATTAAGCTCACGCTTGGCTGCATTAAGGATAAACGCATAAAATGTTCCTTGCATGGCTATAGCTTTGACCTAGAAAATGGAGATAGCGGTGACGAAGATGTTGACAGATTGCAGATTTTCAATATTAAACAAGAAAACAATAAAGTGTACGTTAAGGTATAGCAAAATATGAATTCACAAGAATTAATGCACTCAGTTATACAGCGCATTGCAACAGGTCCTGACTTGAGTAAAAATATTAATTTTGATGAGGCTAAGGACGCTATGAAAGCTGTAATTCGTGGCGATATAGATGACGTTCAGTCGGCAATTTTTTTAATTGCTTTGCGTATGAAACGAGAGACTATGGAAGAAAATAGTGGCATACTTTCAGCAGTTTTGTCGGAATCAGACCAACAACAGGTTGATGTTGATGATTTGGTTGATTTGGGTGATCCGTATAGTGGATACAACAGATCAATTCCGATATCATCATTTTTACCACCTCTATTAGCTGAGGTGGGGTTAGCTACGGTGATCCATGGTCTTGACAGTGTTTCTCCTAAATATGGATTAACTCATCGACATATAAGTGAAGCTCTAGGATTAAGCATAGACCATTCAACTTCCGAAGCCAAAATAAGACTTCAGGATCCAAGAATTAGTTGGACTTATATTGACCAAAAAAGTTACTGCGAAGGATTACATAATCTTGTAAATCTTCGTAATCTTATAGTTAAAAGAACTGTTATTAACACTATTGAGACACTGGTCGGCCCTTTAAGAGGAAGAAAGACTCACTCCATATTAGGTTATGTACACAAACCATACCCTCCAATCTATGCCAAATTAGTGGATCTTGCCGGGATTGACACTTCTTTACTTATTCGTGGAGTTGAGGGTGGAGTTGTTCCATCTCTGAGGCAAAAGGGCTTGATGATTTCCTATTTTGGCTCTGAAGAGCGGTCAAGAGTCGATATTGATCCATCAGTATTGGGAATTAATCAGGACCTTAGGGCAATTTCCTTTCCAAGTGATCTTGATGTAAATAGTAACATCAAAGACCTTGCAGAGCACACGGTTAGTCTAGGAAAGGCTGCATTATCAGGTGAAAAAGGGATGTTTTATGATGGACTGGTGTACTCTTCAAGTTTAATTCTTTGGCATCTAAATAAAGTGGAATCACTTCAGGACGGTTCTGAACTAGTAAGAAGTGTGCTGGACTCTGGCAGAGCAATTGATCGATTAATTTAAGAAATAATTTTTGATTGTTTTAATTTTAATATTTCATCTGGACTATAACCTAGAATAGATTTCAATATTTCATCACAGTGTTGAGAAAGCTCAGGGGATGCAGAATTGTATTTTAGAGGTGTCTCAGAAAGGTTTATTGGTGAAGCTATTGTATCTACAGGTTTTCCATCGACATCAGGGACCTGTTTGACTAAATTGCGATGTTTTATTTGTGGGTGGTTATACACTTGCGACAGATTATTTACTGGTCCACACGGGACACCAATCTTATCTAATTCATCAATCCACCAAGCTGTAGTATTTAATTCAAGTAGTCCTTGCAGTACTGGAATTAGACTGTCACGATTATCAACTCTGCTTTCGTTATATTTGTATTTAGAATCAACGGATAAATGACTACAATCTACTAACTCACAAAATTTAGAGAACTGAGAGTCATTACCTATAGCAAGAATAATACTACCATCTAGTGTTTTAAATGTTTGGTATGGCACAATGTTCGGGTGACTATTTCCATGCCTTTCAGGGTTACTCTTAGTCGCCAAATAGTTCATTCCCTGGTTGGCTAGAGTTGCAGCCTGAACATCGAGCAAAGAAATATCAATGTGCTGCCCTTTATTGATTTTATCTCTAGCCATCAGTGATGCTAATATTGCATTGCAAGAGTAGAGCCCAGCCATCACATCAACTAGCGCGACTCCAACCTTCATTGGGTCTCCTTCAGTCTCGCCAGTTAAACTCATTAGACCTCCCTCCCCCTGAATCATAGCATCATATCCGGCTCTGTGTGATGATGGCCCGTCCTGCCCAAAACCTGTTATTGAGCAATATACTATGTTGGGATTGAGCTTGTTAATTGATTCGTAGTCTAAGCCATATTTAACCAAGCCACCTACCTTAAAGTTTTCTATAACAACATCAGCCTTCGTTACTAGTTCCCTTATAATTTTTTGACCATCTGGTTTATTAATGTCTATTGCGATAGATTTCTTATTACGATTAGTGCAATGATAATATGCAGACTGGGGGGGTTGGTGAGTGGTTTTGTTTTTTATGAATGGCGGACCCCAGTATCGAGTGTCATCCCCAGTATTTGGGCGCTCAATTTTAATAACTTTTGCTCCGAAGTCAGCTAGCATTTGGGAAGCCCAAGGGCCAGCAAGTATCCTACTTAAATCGATTACTGTTATATTGTCTAGAGCTCCATGCATCAATAGAATGCCTGAATATTAGTGATAGCCCTGCCTAGAATGAGGGCATGAATATCGTGCGTCCCCTCGTATGTGTTAACTGCTTCAAGGTTCATGGTATGGCGTATAACACCGAATTCATCATTTATACCATATCCTCCGTGCATATCGCGGGCGGTTCTTGCAATATCTAGGGCCTTGCCGCAGTTATTTCTCTTCATCATAGAAATTAATTCAACTGGGCATTGCTCATTATCCATCAATCTACCCATTTGCAGGCAACCCTGAAGTCCTATAGCGATTTCTGTCTGCATATCTGCGAGTTTCTTTTGAATTAGCTGGTTTGAAGCCAATGGACGATTAAATTGCTCCCTCTCAAGAGTATAGTTTCTAGCAGAATGAAAGCAAAACTCGGCGGCACCTAGAGCGCCCCAAGATATACCGTATCGTGCTTTATTTAAACAGCCGAATGGCCCCTTTAATCCCGAGATATCTGGAAAAATATTATCATCAGGCACAAAGACCGATTCCATTACTATTTCACCAGTAACAGACGCTCTAAGGGAAAATTTTCCTTCAATTTTAGGGGCAGATAATCCAGGCATATCTTTCTCTAATATAAACCCCCTAATCTCATCGTTTAGTTTAGCCCATACTATAAAAACATCAGCTATAGGTGAATTTGTAATCCACATTTTGTTTCCTGTGATTTTATAACCGCCGTCTACTTTTTTAGCTGTTGTGGTCATTGATGCAGGATCACTTCCAGAATTAGGCTCGGTCAAACCAAAACATCCAATCCATTCACCAGAAATAAGCTTAGGTAAATATTTTGATTTTTGTTCGGTACTACCATAAGTAAAAATTGGATGAATCACCAGTGATGACTGCACACTCATGGCTGACCTATAGCTACTGTCAACACGTTCAACCTCTCTAGCAATTAATCCATAGCAAACATAACTAACCCCACTACCTCCGTGACTCTCAGGTAAGGTTGAACCGAGAAATCCCAGCTCACCAAATTCAGTCATTATATTGCGGTCAAATGTCTCATCTCTATTTGCCATCAATATTCTAGGGAGTAATTTATCCTGACAGTAATTGTGTGCAGTATCGCGGATTAATTTTTCTTCACCAGATAGCTGACTCTCTAAAAAGAATGGATCCATCCAATCAAAAAATGTTGGTTTATTTGTCATATAATTTTCCCCAAATTAATTCACCAAAAGGCACGTCATTTCAACCAAAATATAATACATAAGGGTATCACCGTTTCTCAGTAAATATAGAAAACAATCATAATATAAATATAGTACTTAGTAATATCTCATTTGATTGCCTAATAATTACAATGATTTCTATCAATTGTCGAACTGTCGATTGTAAAGGTGGGAATACTCCCCGGCTAGAGATAATAGCTCTTCATGAGTGCCTTGCTCAATTATCTGACCATTATTTAGCACTATAATTCTGTCTGCTTTTTGGACTGTACTTAGTCGGTGAGCGATGATAATGGTTGTTCTATTTTTTTGCATATCTTCAATAGCATCTTGTACCTGTTTTTCAGTTACCGAGTCAAGAGATGATGTGGCCTCGTCGAGAATAAGGATAGGACAATCTTTAGCAATAGCACGTGCAATTGAGAGGCGTTGGCGTTGTCCTCCAGATAGATTAGTACCATCTTCACCTATTTCAGTATTGAATTGGTTACTCAGACCTTTAATGAAGTCGTAAGAGTGTGAAATTTTGGCTGCATTTTCAATATTGTCATCGGTCATTTTGTCAATCTGACCTAAAGCAATATTGCCTTTAACTGTATCATTAAATAGCCTTACATTCTGATCTACAAAAGATATCTGCGTGCGAAGTGAGTCTAGCTCTAGTTCATTTATATTTTTGTCGTCAATTGTAATAGTGCCACTCGACGGGTTATAGAAACGAGTAAGTAGTTGTATTATTGTTGTCTTGCCGCTCCCAGTTGAACCAACCAAGGCAATTGTTTCACCAGATTTGATATCTAAGTTAATGTTTTGTAGTGTAAGTGTGTCTAGGTTATATCCAAATGAAACATTGCTAAACTTTATATCCCCCCTGCATTTTTCAAATATAACTTTTCCATCATTAGCTTCTTCTTGTTCATCGATCAAGCCAAATACGCTTTCTCCTGCAGCCATGGCAAGTTGTAGAGGTTTATTCATATCTACAAGATTTTTAGCTGGTTTCACCAGCATTCCCATAGCAGTAAAAAATGATAAAAATTCTCCAGCAGTCATTTGCAATAGGGTTGAAGAAAAATACACCACAGTTGCCAATGACAGACCAATTAATATATTAACAAACCCTGTGTTAAGAGCACCTGTCAAATCAACCTTGAATCTCTGTTGGCGAATATTCTTTATTATATTGCTAAATTTAGCAGTCTCCTGTTCCTGAGCATGGTAGATCTTAACTAATGAGCTACCAGTTATATTTTCATCCAGAAGGTGAGTCATTTTGCCCATAGAATTTTGAACATTTCTAGATGCTTCTCGCATACGATTAGACGACGCTTTAACTGCTAAATATACTAAAGGAAGTAGTACCACAAGTGTTAAACTTAGTTGCCAGTTTTTATAAAAAAGGTAGCTAACTAGGATAATTACGCTCAGAGATGACTTTATGAAAGCAAGCCAAATAGTTGATGCTGCTGCAGCAATTTGCTCAACATCAAAGGTAAGTTTTGAAAGGATTTTGCCGCTAGCATTTTTATCAAAATAAGATTTGGGCAAGTTAATTAATTTTGTGAACATATCAATCCGCAGGTGCATGATAACTTTGTTTGAAACCCAAGAACTAGTGGCGATTGATGTTATTGTGAAAATAGAGCTTAGTATGATAACTACAAATATAGCTAGAGCATAAAGAATTGCAGTATCTGTTTCCCTGTCTTTTGCGAAAAGCTCGTCAACAATCTGGCCAGTAATTTCAGGGATAGAGCTTTCCAATGCTGTGGCAAAAATCATCATTACTGAGGTAAAGATTAACTTGCCAATATGCGCCTTAAGATAGTTAAAAAGACGAGAAATGAATTGCTTGTATTGCATCAAAAAATTATTGTTTTCAAGTGACACATATTCTACACGATTAAGGTATCATAAGCATTTCAACTTTGCTACTTTTAATGGCAACAAAATATATTTTCATTACTGGTGGTGTTGTTTCTTCTTTAGGAAAGGGCATCGCAAGCGCATCTCTCGCATCCATCCTAGAATCTCGTGGTCTTAACGTGACTATGCTTAAGCTAGACCCTTATATTAACGTTGATCCTGGAACTATGAGTCCGTTCCAGCATGGAGAGGTATTTGTAACATCTGATGGTGCTGAAACAGATTTAGATCTTGGCCACTATGAACGCTTTGTACGTATCCAATTAGGAAAAAAAAATAACTTTACTGCTGGAAGAGTATATGAAAATGTCATCGAACGCGAACGTCGAGGTGATTATCTTGGAGCAACTGTACAGATTATTCCTCATATAACTGATGAAATTAAACGACTAACAAAAGCTGGAGCTGAAGGTTCTGATGTTGCTCTGGTAGAAATTGGTGGCACTGTTGGAGATATTGAGTCATTACCTTTTATGGAATCAATTAGACAGATGGGGTTAGAGATTGGTCGTGAAAATACCTTATTTGTACATTTAACTTTGTTGCCATACATAAAAGTTGCGGGAGAACTGAAAACCAAGCCAACTCAGCACTCAGTCAAGGAGCTTAGAAGTATTGGTATACAGCCTGACATATTAATATGCAGGTCAGAGATACCTCTTCCTGAGCCAGAACGCAAAAAGATAGCACTTTTCACTAATGTTGAGGAGAGTTCAGTTTTTACTTCATTAGATGTTGACACGATTTACAAGGTACCAAAGAGCTTACATGAACAGGGACTCGACGATGTTGTTGTAGAAAAATTATCACTTAAATGTAAAAGAGATACTGATTTGAGCGATTGGGATAGAGTTGTTGATAAGCTTGGTAATCCTAAGAGTAGTGTTGATATTGCTATGGTTGGTAAGTATATGGATCTAACGGAGTCTTACAAGTCGTTATCTGAGGCTTTGATCCATGCCAGTGTTCATACCCAAACAAAAGTTAACATTCATTATTTTGATTCCGAGGATATAGAAAAAAATGGTACCGATTGTTTAAATGAGATGAGCGCTATTTTAGTTCCCGGAGGTTTTGGCAATAGAGGGGTTGAGGGCAAAATAGCTACAGTCAAATTTGCACGTGAAAATAGTGTTCCATATCTAGGAATTTGTTTAGGTTTGCAAGTTGCAGTTATTGAGTTTGCACGCCATATGGCTAATATGGATGAAGCAAATAGTACTGAGTTCAATTCAAAAACTCCTTACCCGGTTGTTGGCTTAATTACTGAATGGCAGGATGAGGATGGCGTTGTGCAGACGAGGGACGAGGAGTCTAATTTAGGCGGAACTATGCGTCTCGGTGGTCAGGAATGTTCATTGGTTAAGGGAACCATAGCTAGGAAAGTGTATGGGAAGGATATTATAACTGAGCGTCATCGTCATCGTTATGAAGTCAATAACAAACTAATAGGTGAGATTAACAAAGCTGGACTAACAGTTTCTGGCAGGTCTATAGACGGGACCTTGGTTGAGATGGTTGAAATACAAGACCACCCTTGGTTTGTTGCATGTCAATTTCATCCAGAATTTACCTCATCTCCTAGGGACGGTCACCCATTATTTGAAAGCTTCATTAGGGCCGCAACCAAGGCACATAATTTAATTCTTTCAGCCTAGTGTTTTATAATGCTGTGCAGTCTTTTGGCAGTGATGATTTTGTTAAGGACTTTAAAGAGAGCCTAAGGTCTGTATCATTTGAAGATCTGCCTTTAGGGTCATGCTGTAACTATAGCTCTGTTATCGATCCCTCTACGATAGAGCCTGTAATCCTAACAATTAATGAAACCGAATCAACTATCGAAGTAAAGACCGGTATATTGTTCTGTGAGATATTGTCAGGATGCTCTTGCAGTGATGACCCATCTAAGTCGGAGGTAGCTGAAAATTCTTACTGTGAAATCATTGTTAAAATAAATAAAGAGAGTGCAGTGGCAATATATATTAACGTTTAGATTTAGTAAATTTCATCAACCTTTTGCGCTTACTTTTTTGCCTGTCAGTGAGTGTATTCTTTTTGTCCTTGAATGGGTTATCACCACTCTTATATTGAAGCTTTATTGGAGTATTTGTTAGCTTTAACTCTCTAATGAATAAATTCTTAAGATAGCGCTCATAAGCATTAGGAACACTCTCTAGATGGTTACCATGAAAAGTAAATGTTGGGGGAAAAGTATCTGATTGGTTTACATACTTAATTTTTAGTCTTCTACCCTTTACAGGTGGGGGTTGGTGCCCTTTGTTAGCTTTTTCTAATATCTTATTGAGGAGTGAGGTAGGGTATTGTCCGCCAGCACTACTAAAAGATTTCTTGATGGGTTCAAAAAGTTTTCCGACTCCAGATCCATGAAGTGCAGAGATGTAGTGCACACTTGCGTAATTTACAAAAGAGAGCTTAACCTCGAGTTTGCGCTTAACTTCTTGTTTTTGGTAGTCATCCAAACCGTCCCATTTATTGATAGCTATAAGCAATGCTCTACCCTTATCGGCAATCATCCCTAGTAAAGTGGCGTCTTGTTCAGTTACCCCTTCGCTTGCGTCTAGTACAAGTATTACAACGTGCGACTTTTCGAGTGAGTCAATTGCCTTTATAATGGAAAATTTTTCAATCTTGTGGTGTGTACTTCGTTTTCTGCGAATACCTGCAGTATCTATCAGAGTATACTTTTGACCTTCCCTCTCGAATGGTATATATATGCTATCACGAGTTGTTCCTGGCAAGTCAATTGCAAGTACTCGCTCCTCCCCTAATATTCTATTAATTAGTGTTGATTTACCAACATTTGGTCTTCCTAAAACAGCAACAGAAATTCCTTCTGCTACTTCATCTTCATCCAAAGTTGGTTTTGGAAGAATTGGCAGGGTGGACTCAATCAGGGAGTTGATACCTTGGCCATGCTCAGCAGCAATTAGAACGGGTTCACCTAGGCCAAGCTCGTAGAACTCGGATGCCAATTCTGGATTTAAACCTTCCGCTTTATTGCATACCAATATAATATTTTTTTTAAGTCTTCTTAATTGAGATGCAATCTCTAAATCTAGACCTGTAACCCCGTCCCTAGCACTTAAAATAAAGTAGATAACATCTGACTCTTCTAGAGCATTTAATACTTGCCCTTGTATTCCACTGTCAACAATGTTGGTTTCGTTAGTTAGACCTCCGGTATCAATTATGGTACAGGCAGTATCATCATCAAGTAAAACTTCGGCGTACTGGCGGTCACGTGTTAAACCTTCGAAATCAGATACTAGTGCTTGCCTAGATCGACTGAGTCTATTGAACAGTGTGGACTTACCAACGTTTGGACGTCCAACTAAAGAGATAACAGGTAAGCCCATAGTATGTAGATTATTTAATTAAGATCGTTTAATTTAATCTTAATTAAATTTAGCAGGTCGGATTCAGTAGAAATTTGAGTTAATCCATTCTGGTAATTTTGCTTCGCAAGATCAACATTCCCATTGGCAAGATGAATATCCCCCCTAGTAGAGCTATAAATACCTGCAAAAGTGCCTTCATTATTTACATCTAACGCATCTAAAGCATTGTCGTAGTTCTTCATTTGCAGATAAACATTTGCAGACCTTATTCTAGCTATATGGCCTATAAATTGACTCTCGGATTGCCATAGTGGCAATAGGTAGTCTAAGGATTGCTGGTATTTTTGTTGATCAACCGCATGCTTAGCCATCATTAAAGCAGCCTGGCCTGCATAATCACTGTCAGAGTAGTTGTTCTGTAATTCTTCAAATGCGCTCAAGTTATCAGGACTAGATGCTACTGATAAATAGTAAGTTCTTGCTTGAATTGACCTCTCATCTTGATAGTTTTGGTAAGCACCCCAACCCCAAATAGCTGCGAACCCAAGTGCCACACCAGTAATAATTTGCAAACCATTATCTTTTAGCCACTTCTTTATTTGCTCAACCTGTTCTTCTTCTGTTTTCCCTACCTCTATAAAATTTTTCATATATTTTCCTTAAAATATTGGATTATCTGTTCTTGACTAATTGTTGTTTGTTCGCCCTGACCTCTTAAAGGTTTTACACTTAGTTGATGGTTTTTTATCTCTTCGTTACCCAAAATTATGGCGTAATCTGCGTTAGCTTTGTTTGCTCTTTTAAATTGATTTTTAATACTGCCTAGAGAAATATCATTATAGAGTATTGTTTCTGGAAATGATTTGTGTAATTTTTCGGCTATCTGCATAGATGTAATTTGTGCCTCCTCTCCCATAGACATAATATATATAGAATTTGTTTTTGTTATAGATATGTCTTTTTGTTGCAATAGAAGAACTATTCTTTCTATACCGATAGCAAAACCAATCCCAGGTGTTGGCTCACCTCCCATTGTTTCAACTAAACTGTCATAGCGCCCTCCAGCACAAATAGCTCCCTGGGAGCCTAGATCGTTGGTTGTCCATTCGAACACAGTACGATTATAATAATCAAGACCTCGCACAAGTTTTGGGTCTATTTTATAAGGGATATTTAGACGTTCTAAATATTTTTTAAATTCATCGAAATGGAGTTCTGACTCTTCATCCAAGTTCTCCACCAATTTGGGCGCGTCCTGAATAATCGATTGCATGCTCGGGTTTTTGCTATCAAGAATCCTCAGCGGGTTTTTTACCAATCTTCTAAGACTATCCTCATCTAATTTGTCCTTACATGCATTGAAATATTTTGTAAGTTCATTTTTATATTTAACTCTTGCGTCGGATGACCCTAAGGTGTTTATATTAAGGGTTAAATCTGTTAACCCTAGTTTATCCCAAAGAGAGCTAGTCATTGCCATCAGCTCAGCATCAATTTTTGACTTACTAGCACCAAAAATTTCAACCCCCATTTGATGGAATTGACGGTATCTACCTTTTTGTGGCCTCTCATGTCTGAACATCGGCCCACGATAGAAAACTTTTTGAATACCTTCTCTAGGTAGGTTGTGTTCAATCATTGCCCTTACACATCCAGCAGTTCCTTCAGGTCTTAGACTCAGTGATTCGCCACTCTTCTCTTCCCATGTGTACATTTCCTTTTCCACAATATCAGTAGACTCGCCTATTGCACGGCAGAAAGTTTCAGTCTTCTCAACTATCGGTGTACTAATATATTTGTAACCATAAGAGATGAATAAGTCTGTCATGGTTTGCTCTACAAAAAGCCATAAACTTGAGTCATTTGGCAGTAGATCATTCATACCACGAATAGCTTGAATGTTTTTAGACATATTTTAAGATTAAAAAATTAATTAACATATTTTACCAATTAAAGCACTCAGTTTGTTCAATGAAGATGTGTTAAATATATGTAGCATCATCATCTCTTAATAAGTTCTATATATTTGTCATAAAATAAATAAATACAGGTAGACACAATAACTGCAAGAATAACTCTGAAGCCAATAAGGACATATATATTAGCTCCAAACATAAGAAATATTAATGGATCTTCAATCAGTGCATGGGCAACCATTAGGAAACAGCATATCGATACAATTTGTTTTTTTGAAAGATATTGAGACTCTTTAATAAGAATGGCAGAGCCAAATGTAATGCCTAGTAGGGTGCCGGTAGTCAAAGAAATTATAGGGCTCATGTTGTGGTCAAAGCGCTGTACAAATTTTAAATTCTTAACTAATTGGTTTAGAAATAATGCAAAACTTACTACAACTAAAATTTCAGCAGTTAGTATTAGTCCATTTATAAATGTTGTTGAAATAAAACTACCGAAACTAGAGTTCTCAGCTAACGCCAAAGGACTGATAAGTTCTTGAACGTAGTTAGGGTCATCAAAAAGTATGTGTATTGGTATAAATTGTAATGGCAGTATTATTATATATGCCATGCATAGGCGAAAAATTATAGAGAATCTCCAGCTTATTCCTAATTTTTTTAATACTGCAGACTCTACAGGTAGGGCATGTGCAACCCCTAAAAATAGACCCAGAATGGTCCATTCATAAACACTCAGCCCCATAGACGCCCCAACAGCAATAGCACCATAGAGATTAAAAAGTAATCCAATCGCTATAGCTAATGAGGACTTTTCAGGTAGATTTAGAAGAGAACTTATAGGTTCAAAAATGAATGAAATGTACTGCATTAAATCAAAATATAGCAACAATTCTGCTAAAACATAGTACGGCAATATAATTTTTAGTATTATTTTTGATGTGCCAAGGCACGACAAGAAATAATCCTTAGTATTAAAGTTGAGCATTTTGTTATTATTGGTTTATTACTCCACTTGGTACATGCCCAGTTGGAACATATTGAGACGCAGATTTACAGTGTTGATGTTGGTCATCAAAAAAGATATCAGCTCCGAACTCCTTTAAAAATACACCCTTTTCAAGTCCACCTAAGAAGAATGACTCATCAATACGAATGCCCCACTGACGCATAGTGTGAATTACACGCTTATGAGAGGGTGCTGATCTTGCAGTAACAAGAGCCGTTCTTATAGGATTGTTTTGTTCTGGAAATGCTGACTGTATTTTCTGCAATGAAACCAAAAAACACTTAAATGGACCAGCCTTTAGTTCAACATGTGCAGAGCGATTTTCACTTTCTGCAAAAGCTTCAAGGCCTTTGTCTTGAAATATTCTCTCAGCTTCGTCAGAAAAAATAACTGCATCTCCGTCGAAAGCTATACGCAACTGTGTTTTATTATTGTTTGTTGTGCCTGAACCCACTATTGAAGCTGCAGCGTACCCAGATTCCAATGCCTTTTGAACATCTTCGTAGTTGCTTGATAAGAAAAGATCAGCCTCAAATGCGCCAACGAAAGGGTGAGTGCTTTCACCCCTAGTGAATGCCGCTCTAGTAATATTTAAACCATAATGCTCAATCGAATTAAAGATTCTCAAACCAGTATCAGCACTGTTTCTTGAAAGTAATATTACATCTATAGGTGTTCTGTCACTATTGAGAGCCAATAGTTTCTTCACTAACGAAAATCCAACTCCAGGCTCCAAAACAATGTCTTCATTTTCCTCTTGGTGTTTTGCGTACGCTTTGACACCCATTTCTTTATATATCTTATGAGACTTATCAAGATTAAATAGAGCTCTGGAGGAGATTGCAATCACGAGCTTTTGTTGAGGTTTTTTTACCATAATATAATTATATTTAGTTAACGGTTTGCCAATTCAGTACGGAATATTTAGCAGAACAATAGTCTAGCCATTTCTGCAAAAATATATTAAGCTCCCATTGTATATCCATATCAGAGCATTGTGCTAGAAAAGGGTGGCCTTGGTTTATCCATGTTTCACTGCAAACAGATATCACCTCAACAAGATTAGCATCAAAAAACACCTTAATTTTAATATCAGGCCTGTTAACTATACCGTTCACAGACTGCACCCTATGAGTGAGTATATATGATGCAGTGTATGGTGATTTTTCTTCTACAATCAGATGTAGAGAATTGTCACCATCTTGCTTAATTACGCTATTCTGTTCAATCATCTCAAGTGACGGTATAAGTTTAGATAGTTTTATGAAGTTAGTTGCGAATAATTCAGAAACTTCTATGTATGTTTTCGGAAGGTTTTGGTTATATAAGGACCTAAGAAAATCCTCATCTGGATTTATAGCCATTTTGTAGTATATTCAAATTCTCCATTTTCATGGAGAGAGTATCTATTGAAGCCAATCCTGTTTTCTTTATCAAACTGTAGCGCAGTTGACGGGCAAGCTATCAACTTAATTTGATTACGATTGAACTCCGAAGATTGATGTGCATGACCCCAAAGAATAGCTCTAATTTTAGGGTATTTATCAATAATATCGAAAAAATCATCCATATTTTGTAATGACAATGAGTCATCCCAGTCACTACACATAGGCACAGGTGGATGATGCAATATTACAATATTGTGTTCCGCGTTTGAGAATTTGAGTGCATCGTCTAGTTGGTAAAGTTCGTCCACACATAAGTATCCACTAATTTGATTTTCGTGTTTTGAGTACGCACTTATGATGCCCCAATTATCTAAGCAATATTCACGCAATATGTTGTCGGAAAACTCTCGTTTTAGATTTTCTATATTGTCATGGTTACCTGGCAGAACAACCTTGTCTGCTTCGATTGAGCATAAATAGTTGTTAATAATTTCATAAGATTTTAGAGATCCATTGTGAGCCAAGTCACCCGTAATGATTAGACAATCAGTTGAATAATTTGCGATATTTTGCAAAATTGTTGATAAATTCTCGTGGGTATTAACTCCCATAGATTGAGGTAAATCATCAATATGACAGTCGCTAATTTGTATTAGAGTTTTCATTAACGTGGTTATTTGCAAAGTTAAATATGTATATTTTGAAGAGCCTAGATAACTGATTAACTGGAGTTAAAGTTGCTAGAAAGGCTCCTGATCAAAGTTCGCTATGTTGTTCATATATGCAGAATCCATTTGCTCATCAGAGACTTCATGGAATTGATTGTCATAAGCTAGATCTTCAAATCTAGCATACTCACCAACGAATGCAAGTTTTATGCTTCCGGTTGGGCCGTTTCTATGCTTAGCAATCTTTAAGTCTGCTTTACCAATTTCCTCTGGGTTGGAATAGTTATCGTCGTGGTATTGCTGGTCACGATATATAAAGCAAATGATGTCTGCGTCTTGCTCAATCGAACCTGATTCACGTAAATCAGACATTTGTGGCATCCTACCTTTACCGCCTTTTGGTCTTGATTCTACTCCACGATTTAACTGAGATAGGGCAAGAACTGGGACATTAATTTCTTTTGCAAGTGCCTTTAAGGAGCGAGATATTTCAGATATTTCTTGTACTCTGTTCTCGCTCTTGCCATGCACTGTCATCAGCTGTAAGTAATCAACCATTACTAGTGAAAGGTCTGGGTATTGTCTCTTCAGTCTGCGACATTTAGCCCTAATTTCTGTAGGAGTTATTGATGGAGTTTCATCAATAAGAACAACGTTCTCTTCTAGAGCCCTTACAGCGTGGTTGAAGCTATTCCAATCAGTCTCAGTCATTGAACCGTCACGAAGTTTTGATCCCTCAATATGCCCAAAAGACGAGATCATCCTCATAACTAATTGCTCTGTTGGCATTTCTAATGAAAAAACTGCAACAGGTTTGGGTGTTGAGCTGGTTATTGCGACATACTCAATAATATTCATCGAGAATGCGGTTTTACCCATAGAAGGTCTGCCTGCGACAATTACAAGGTCGCCATTTTGTAGTCCGGATGTGAGCTTATCTAAATCTGCAAAACCAGTTTCTAAGCCAGTAATTCCACTAGACTCTTGCATTTCTTGGACACGATTTACTACATCCTTAATAATATCTTTTACATTAACAATGTCATTCTTATTTCTACTAACTTGTTCAGCAATGTCAAATATTTTTCTCTCAGACATGTCAATCAACTCTTGAACTTCTAAATTTTTTGGGTTATATGCAGTATTTGCAATCTCTTGACTGACAGAAATAAGTTGGCGATAAACAGATAGCTCACGCACATGCTTTGCATATGCTTCAATGTTTGAAATACTAGGGGTATTTTCAGCAATACTTGCAAGGTATTGGAAACCGCCGATAGTTTCCTCATCACCAGTCTTCTTTAGTTGCTCCTTAACGGTAAGAATATCGACCTGCTTGCCATGCTCAAATAGACGCACAATAGCATTGAAAATAATTTGGTGAGATGTATTATAAAAATCACCCTCTACAAGAACATCTGCAACAGTATCCCAGGCTTCATTATTAAGCAATAATCCACCAAGTACAGACTGTTCAGAATCTATTGAGCTTGGTGGAATTTTAGCGTTTTCAATGTCCATTAACTAATTTTAGTGTTAAAAAAACCCTCGAGAGAGGGTTTTAATTTTACTCATTTTTTAGTTAAGTTCTTAACTCATTCTTTTACTTCTTCGGTAGCTAAAACTATTACTTTAACATTTACTAAAATATCAGCATGAAGAGCAACGCTTACCTGGTATTCACCTATATGACGAATTGATTCAGGCATGTTTACGTTCTTTTTCTCTACCTCGTGACCTAAAGATGCGAGACTAGAAACAATATCAGCTGCACTTACAGAACCATAAAGCTTTCCTTCCTCACTTGCATTAGCTGTAATCGTACAAACAACTTCAGTCATAGCAGATTCAAGGTTTTGAGCAGTAGATAATATATCGGCTTCTCTCGCTATTAGTCCAGCCTTTATGATTTCAAATTCTGCAATGTTAGTTTTTGTTGCAGGTTTGGCTTTGCCTTGTGGAATAAGAAAGTTTCTTGCATAACCAGACTTAACATTTGCTATATCGCCAAGGTTTCCTAGTTTTTGATTTTTTTCTAATAAAATTACTTGCATTACTACCTCCTATTTCTTGTGCTTATCAGTATAAGGAATTAATGCCAAGAATCTAGCCCTTTTAATCGAAGTTGTTAACTGGCGTTGAAATTTAGCACAAGTACCTGTCATTCTTGATGGAGTAATTTTGCCACTTTCATCGATATTCTTCAACAATATGTCTATATCTTTATAGTCAATTTCTTTAATGCCACTTGCAGTAAAACGACAAAACTGATTGACTTTTATAAGTGGCTTACGCCTTTTCTTTATCATTTTTTTAGCCATTTTTAGCCTCCTTTTCCTTTTCAGCTATCATGATTGAAGGCCCGGTGATTGCTTCTTTTTTTGAAATAATTAAATTTCTTAGAACTGCATCATTAAAACGGAAATTGTAGTTAAGCTTATCAAGGGTGTCTTTATCGCACTCAACGTTAAACATTAGATAATGAGCCTTGTAAATTTTTTTGATAGGATAGGCTAGGTGTTTACGACCCCAATCCTCTTGTCTATGAATTTTGCCACCACCCAAGGTGATTAGTTCTTTGTATTTTTCTATCATCGTATCTACCTGACTAGACTGGTCAGGATGCACAATTAGTGTGATCTCATAATGTCTCATGAGTTGTTTCTCCTTATGGTTATATTAAATAGCTTGGGACACCGTGTCCTCAAGCAAGGAAGTGAGTATTTTATACTAATTTACTAGGTTAAACAAATATTTAGATATAGATTTTAGTAGAATTCATTATTTAAATTTCAAGTGAACATTATTTAGATAAGTGCAATTAATACAATGTTGTGTCGGAATAAACCTAGATTCAAATGATTTTGTTAAAATCAAGTTAATATATTAGTATAAATGTTAATTTGGCTAAAAAATATACATTGCTAAAGTGGTTAAAGTATCTAACATTATTGAATGTTTTGTTTTTTACTTTCTATTTGATTTATCTGAGTAATATTATATCGACAACATTTTCCAGGCCAGCACTAACACAAAGTCAAAACTCGAGCTATGACAAGAAACCTGTCGACCTGATTAATATGTTGTTAATCACAGAAGATCAATCCTTTTTCCAGCACATAGGAGTGGATTTTATAGAGATTGTAAGGGTTGTTAGGGACTATGTTAGGTATGACAAACCTATAAGGGGAGCGAGTACAATCACTCAGCAACTTATTAAAAATACTCTACTAACAAGAGAGAAGTCGATTGATAGAAAGATTAAGGAGGCAGTAATGGCTTTATTGCTGGAGCTTTCATTCGATAAAGAGTTTATCTTGAATAGATACATGGATACGGTCTACCTTGGACAGGATGGTACTAGTGCAATTTATGGCTTTTCAAATGCATCAGAGTTCTATTTT
>Ga0206681_10000329_pt1 | contig 27356 bp, 25 predicted proteins | sample M150012015metaG_FD_161048 | JGI IMG/M metagenome (GOLD analysis project Ga0206681, IMG submission 161048) | Ammonia-oxidizing marine archaeal communities from Monterey Bay, California, United States - M1 500m 12015 | ecosystem: Environmental > Aquatic > Marine > Intertidal zone | place: USA... | reverse complement strand
CAAGTGGTTGAATATCTTTAAGTTATATTGAAAATAAATGTAAATCGGTCGCGAGAATGTGTAATTATATCTATACAGAATAAGACCAAAAACCATCTAATATGAAACAAGATTTAAACAAGACTTTAGCAGTCATACAGACTAAGCTAAAAGCAAAAAAGTCTTCATATAATTCCTTCGGAAAATACTACTTCCGTAAGGCTGAAGACATTCTAGAGGCGGTAAAACCGTTCCTTATTGAGCATTCGGTAACAGTCACAATGACTGAAGAGATCGTGGGTATTGATCCTGTACCGATTATGCAGTCCAATGCTATCATTTCCGATGGCGAAAATCAAATCGTAGCAACAGCAATTGTAGGTGTAGACCTTAATCAAAAAGGTATGCAGACCTCACAGCAATTTGGTGCAGCTTCTACTTATGGTAAGAAGTATGCTCTAGGTAACTTGTTCCTTATCGATGATACAGAAGATGCAGATGCATCTAATAATCACGGAAAGGCAGCCGAAGTAGTCAGTAAACCAAAAAAAGCTATAACAAAAGAGCAGATGTCTAAAGCATTAGAGTTTATTAAGGGCGGTGGATCTGTAGATGCAATTAAAGGGAAGTATAAATTAACAAAAGATCAAGAGGCAGGTTTAAAACGTGTAAAATTATCATAAATGGATAAGAAAACTTATAATAAGTTAAAACAGGATAAACATTATTACGGTGAATTCGGTAATAAGTTCCTAAGTAATTCAAACATAAGTACGCTGCTGAAAGATCCAGCCAAATTGAGAGATAAACAACCAACGATACCAGCATTTTTAGTTGGTGGTTACTTTCACACCGCGATTCTTGAGCCTGAAAAACTCAAAAGTTTTAGAATAGTTGAAGCATCAACTAGGAATACGAAGATATATAAAGAATTATCTGGAGGAGAAATGTGTTTGTTACAAAGTGAAGTTGATAAGATAGAACTTATGACAGAAGCAATGATGGATAATGATATTTGCAGAGACCTTATTAAACCACTTCTAGGTGAGGTGGTATACGAAGAACCAGCTACAGTTGAGCTATTCGGAAATATGTGGAAAGGTAAAGCAGATATTATTAACCATGAGGAAAAGCTTGTAATCGACCTGAAAACAACGAATGATATTGATAAGTTTAGGTGGTCTGCATCTAAATATAACTACGATAGTCAAGCTTACATATACAGTAAACTATTTGGGTATGAAATGCTATTTATAGTTATAGACAAAAACTCTAATCGGATAGGTTTATTTGATTGTTCCCCTGACTTTTACAGTAGGGGTGAAGAGAAAGTTAGACAGGCTAGCGCAGCTTACGATTTGTTCTACAAGTCAGACGATTATGATTTTAAGCAGTATCTGCACAATGAAACACTTTAATACAAACTAAATACGATCACTAAAGGATAATAACAATGATCAAATCAATTATTAATTTGCTAAAACCAAAAACCATGGCAAGATCAAAAATGAAGACCTGTACAATTTCAGGCAAGAAATTCAAAAACAATACTGAAAACTTTTATGTGAATCACAATGCACCTGATGGGTTGCATCCGTATCACAAGAGTTTTGACAACTTCCGTCGATCAACTAACGCGACAGTAAAACAAGTTAGAAATTTAGTAACAATGATTAACGCATAACAAGTATGGCGAGTATTATTAAAACAAGTATCAATTTAGGAAACATTCCTAAAGACAAAATCTTTCACGGTAAGAAAGGTCAGTACCTACCTATTACTATTACTATCAACGATGAAGTTGATCAGTTTGGGAATCAAGGTCCAGTGGTAGTCGAGCAATCGAAAGAGGAACGCGATGCTAAAACACCAAAAACTTACTTAGGTAATGTTAAGGTTGTTTGGACTAACGGGGATAATGTTGAAGCAGCGCCACGAGATGGAGCATCTGCGCCAGCACCATCTAAACCTGCACCTGTAGAAGACGACTTACCGTTCTAGGATGCATATAGAGGATAAAGAGATCAATGGATTTTTGATTGATGAGTTCAATCAATATAGTCTTGAAGCAGGTAAGACACAAGGGGTTTGTCCTTTGTGCTCTGCTGATAGGCAACCTAAGAATAGGAAAGCAAAATGTGCTTCTTATGACTGGGAACGTGGTCTCGGGACTTGTCATAATTGTGATGATAGTTTTCAACTTCATACATACCAAAGAAAGGGTAGTTCTAATAAAGAATATATCCGACCTGATGAATCAATAATTGGGGCTTTAGTTGAAACGAAAGTTGAAGAGTGGTTCAAAACAAGGAGTATATCAAAACAAACTCTGGATGACCTTCGGGTCACGGAGGGTGTTGAGTATATGCCTCAAACTGGTAAGTCCGAGAATACAATACAGTTTAACTATTTCATAGGAGATCAGTTAATCAACGTTAAGTATAGAGATGGTAGAAAGAACTTTAAACTGTATAAAGGTGCGGAAAAAGTGTTCTACAATATAAACTCAGTTGTTGGTTATGATTGGTGTGTAATAGTTGAAGGTGAAATGGATGTGCTGGCTCTACATGAAGCAGGTGTTAAAAATGTAATATCTGTGCCTAATGGGGCAACTTTAAATAGTAACAATCTAGATTACTTAGATAACTGTATTGATTACTTAGAGGATAAATCTAAGATAGTTTTAGCTGTTGATGCAGATGAAGCTGGTCGTGCTTTACGACAAGAGTTCATTAGAAGGTTAGGTGCTGAAGTTTGTTACTTAGTTGATTTCAACGGTAATAAGGATGCAAACGACTTCTTAATAGAACATGGTAAGAATGAACTAAGAGGTGTTATAAATAGTTCAACCCAAGTACCACTCGAAGGTGTATCAACACTTAGAGATGTAGAGGGTGAATTATTAGACTTTGTTCATAATGGTTTTAAACCTGGTTTTCAAGTTGGTTTAAAAAACTTTGATGATATATTTAGTACTTATACTTCTCAGTTTATAACTGTGACAGGTATTCCATCATCAGGTAAGTCAGATTTTGTAGATCAAATGTGTATTGGGTATAATAAGAATTATGGTTGGAAGACAGCTTTTGCGTCTCCAGAGAACAAACCTAATTATTTACATGCTCATAAACTTATGCGAAAAACTTGGGAAGGTATGCCTACTAAAGCAGATGTAGGTTCTACTAAATGGAACCAGGTCACAGAGCAGGTTAATGATAATTATTTCTTTATCGATGCAGACAGATATACTCTAGATGAAGTCCTTAAGAAAGGCGCTGAACTAGTTAAACGTAAAGGTATAAAATGTCTTGTAATTGATCCTTATAATAAGGTTAGAGATGTTAACTCTAAAACAGAGGACGTTAACAGATATACAATGGAGTATTTAACCAAGATTGAGGTATTTGCTAAAAAATATGATGTGTTAGTTATGGTTGTAGCTCACCCTACTAAAATGTATAAAGACAAAGATGGTAAAATTGAAGAACCAACTATGTATAACATTAAAGGTGGTGGAGAGTGGTATGATGCAAGTTACCATGGGTTATTAGTACATAGAGATTATGACGCTAAGACTGTAAAAGTAAAAGTGTTGAAAGTTAAGTTTCAGAACTTAGGTGAAAACGGTGCTGAAGCACATTTTACTTGGGAACCTAAATCAGGATCATATATTCCACTAGCATCTAATATGGCTGAGAACGAACCAATGCCTTGGGAAACGTAATGGTATTCAAAAAGAAAAAGAAAGCACCTTCGAGGAGAGCCCCATTTTTAGTTCCGTCTGTTGAACAAACCAAACATTTTGCTTGGTGTATACAGAATGGTATTGGCGTGTGTGTGGTTCCAAATTGGAAGACATCAGATAAATGGAATGTAGAGATTATACTACGTGATAAGTCTAATGTTAACCCAATAGACTATGAAGGTATAGAAGCTTTAACTAAGATGTACGAATACTGTAAATACTACTATGATAAGAACAAAAAAGATGAGAAATAATTTTGAAACTGCCAACGAAGCATATGAATACTTACACGATAGGATAATACAATATGGATCACCTTTCGGTGATACAAAAGCGTTATTTAATGTAGGTTTTTACATAAACCAACCTAGCAAAAAGCAGATAACAAACTCTGAACGTAAATGGAATTTGCACTATGCTGACTCTGAATGGCAGTGGTATCTATCTGGTGATAATAATATTAAAAAGCTAGGTGAGATATACGGTAAAGTCCCAGCTATATGGAAACGTATGGCTGACGAGTATGGTTGTGTCAATTCTAATTATGGTTATCAATGGCAAAGAACAGATTGGAATGGTGTTAGTCAATATGAAAAAGTTGTCCAGATGTTAAAGGATAACCCTGAAACAAGACAGGCTGCTATTAGTATTTATGACGCTAAGGAAATCAACAAATATAAGAACGATACACCATGTACTTATGCTGTGCAATTCACAATCCTTAATGGAGAGCTTTGTATGTCTGTTTATATGCGTTCTAATGACCTCTGGTACGGTTTCTGCAACGATCAATACCAATTTGCATCATTGCAGGAATTAGTTGCTAGAGAGTTAGATATACCAACTGGTTGGTATTACCACCATGCTCATAATATGCACTTATATAACGATAAAATATGACATACTATTTATACCACATACCCGGTAGGAAGATCGGTGTGACGAAATCTCTTGCTCGTAGAGTTGAACAACAACAAGGTTATGACTCTAGCGAATATGAGATTATAGAAGAGTCTGACAATATAGATTACATATCTGATCGTGAGATTGAATTACAAAAGCTCTATGGTTATAGAGTAGACGAAACCCTTTATAAAAATTTAAACCAAAACAAGAGTATGAGAATAAACATTACAGAACAAACAACAACTTTCCCTTGCCCAGCTAGCAAAGTTAAAGGTAGGTTAATGGATGAATTAGGTATGATTATCCAAACAGGTCACAATCGACACGAGGTAACACCTGGATTAGTTAGTTGGATTGAAAGAAACGTAGTAACATCTCAGTTTAATGAGGATAGATGTTATGTATATAATAAAGCTATGAGTACTTGGGCTAAGAAAGATATGGTTAATATCGATAAACAAATCGCTCACAGTAGTGTATTCCAACGTATAAGAGATTGGGCTGAAGAAAGAGGTATATATGATCAAGGTAGCACACCCGTACAATTTACTAAACTAGTAGAAGAAGTTGGTGAGTTAGCTCAAGGTATATTGAAGAAAGATAAACCAGAGATTATAGACGCTATTGGTGATATAGTCGTTGTATTAACAAACCTAGCTCATATAGAAGGTATGGATATAGAAGACTGCATCCAGTCAGCTTATACTGAGATTAAACACCGTCAAGGTAAAATGGTTAATGGAACTTTTGTAAAAAACACTTTATAAATGAGTAGTAGAGAAATTATGAACGGTATGGATGGTAAAATGGATAAGAACAAACAAAATTCTCCAAGAACAATAATGTTTAGAGACCCAGTTGTTGAGAATGTCGTAGATAAGTTTGTCGACAGATCAAATATAGGTTATGCTAAATATGGTAGGACATTAGATGTAGAGAGAAGAGGTAAGCACAAAGATTTACTTGGTTATTTAAATGATGTTCAAGAAGAGTTAATGGATGCAGTTTTATATATCCAAGCCGCTCGAGAGGAGATGATAGAGCAACGGCGAATGAACATTATAGGTCAAAACGGTAACGATGGAGATCACTATGGTGAATAGGAAGAAAGGCAGTAGAGGCCCAGTGAGATCAAAGAAGGTGGTATGTGACGGTATCACCTTCGCCTCAGGGCTTGAGAAGTATATGTATCAAGCTCTTAAGAAGGCAAAGATTAAGAATGAGTATGAAGGTGAGTCGTACCAACTCCTTGATAGTTTCATATTTGAAACCACAAGTTATGAGCGACAAGCAAATGGTAAGGGTGATTTAATAGATCGTGGTAACAAGAAGGTATTAGGTATTAAATATACCCCTGATTTTATAGCTGATGATTTTATAATCGAAACAAAAGGTAGAGCTAATGAATCCTTCCCTATTAGATGGAAGTTATTTAAAAGTTATGTAAAAGACAAGTTACCACACGTAACCTTATACAAGCCTCAAAATCAAAAAGAGTGTGATAAAGTAGTTGAACTAATTTTAGAAAAAAGAAAAAACAAATGATATTAGGATGGGAAATTAGTTTGGGTTTATACCCAGGAGTACTACTTGGATTTAGATCGTATATAGATAAAGGTGTAGAAAATCACGTTTTATATATACCGTTCGTAGATTTATGTTTAACTATTGAAAGAGAGATTAATGAAGAAGAGTAATATATTCGAAAAGAGAGTCAATATATTACCCTATCAATATCCACAACTTCTAGACTATAAGGATGCCATTCGGCATTCTTACTGGATAGATACTGAGTTTAACTTCACGGATGATATTCAGGATTTTAAGGTAAATATAAACGATAAAGAGAGAGATATAATAAAGAAGACTATGCTCTCAATAGCTCAGATAGAAGTAAGTGTTAAAACCTTCTGGGCAGATATGTATAAACGGATGCCAATTACAGAGGTTGGTGACGTAGGTATGACATTCGCTGAATCTGAAGTAAGGCATAAAGATGCTTACGCTAGATTACTACGTATACTCGGATTAGAAAAGGAGTTTGAAACTGTAGTAGAAGTTCCAGCGATTGATAAACGAATAAAGTATCTAACTAAATATTTAGATGGCACAAGATCTAAAGATAATAAGATGTATACTAAGTCAGTATTATTATTCTCGTTATTTATAGAACATGTAAGCCTATTTAGTCAGTTCCTTATAATGATGTCTTTCAACAAGAACAATAACGTACTCAAAGGCATATCTAATGTCGTTGAAGCAACATCAAAGGAAGAAGAGATACACGGCAATTTCGGAGTTGAGATTATTAATATAATCAAGAAGGAAAACCCTGAGTGGTTTGATGATGAATTCCACAGTTTGATTGAATCGGCTTGTTTAAAAGCATATGACGCTGAATGTGGTGTTTTAGATTGGATATTTGAAGCTGGGGAGTTAGACTTCTTAACTAAAGATACGATTAAAGAATTTATCAAAAACAGATTTAATAACTCACTAAATAAAATAGGGTATGAGTCTATATTCGAGATCGACCAAGAAGTCATCGCTAGTACCAAATGGTTCGACGTTGAGATTACAGCGACAAAAGAAGGTGATTTCTTCTATAAAAAATCAATTGATTACAACAAGAAAAGTAAAAGTATAACTATAGATGATTTATTTTAATGGAGCATAAAAAATATTATTGGTTAAATAAAGAGTCAAGACTCTTTCTGTCACGAGGTTATATAACTGAAACGCCTGAACAACGTATTAAGGATATAGCTAATACAGCAGAGAAATACTTGAAGATAGAGGGGTTCGCACGGAAGTTCGAAGATTATATGGCAAGAGGTTTTTATTCCTTGTCTACTCCAGTGTGGATCAACTTTGGTAAAAATAAAGGTTTACCGATCAGTTGTTATGGTTCAAACATTGATGATAATTTAGATTCAATTCTGAACGCATCTAGGGAGATCGGTATGATGTCGAAATACGGAGGAGGAACATCAGCATATTTGGGGAATATAAGACCACGAGGTACAACGATTTCAACAGGTGGTAAAGCTGATGGTCCAGTACATTATGCAAGGATGTATGATACCACTGTCGATGTTTGCAAACAAGCTGAAGCTAGACGTGGAGCGTGTGCTGTATACTTACCTATAGAACACGATGATATAAATGAATTCTTAGATATTGGTACTGAAGGTAACCCAATCCAGAACTTGCAGTATGGTGTTACCGTTACTGACGCTTGGATGAAGAGTATGATTGCTGGTGCTAAGAGAAAACGTGAGACTTGGGCTAAAGTTATACAGAGAAGATCTGAGTTCGGTTTCCCTTATGTAATGTTTAAAGATAACTCGAATAACAATACACCATATAAAGAACTAGGATTAGACATTACAGCTTCTAATCTCTGTTCTGAAATACAACTACCAACTGATAGTTATAATTCTTTTGTGTGTTGTTTAGGTTCAATTAACTTATTACACTGGGATGAGATCAAACAGACTGATGCTGTAGAAACTTACACACACTTCTTGAATGCGGTGATGGATGAATTTATAAATAAGTCAGCTATACTACCTGGTCTAAGTCGTGCTCATAGATTTGCTGAACAACACAGAGCAATCGGTATTGGTGTTATGGGTTACCATTCTTTATTACAGTCAAAACTACTAGAGTTTGACTCACTACAAACTAAAGCTTTAAATGATGAAATATTCAGAGAGATTCAAGCAGCTTCGATCAATGCGTCGAGGTGGTTGGCTAAATATAAAGATTATAAGTGTATTCGCGAGGGATTTGCTAACACAACTCTCATGGCAATTGCACCAACAAAATCTAGTTCCTTTATTCATGGTGCTGTCAGCATGGGTATCGAGCCTATTAAGTCTAATTACTTTATTAAGGATTTGGCTAAGTCAAAGACTGTATACAAAAATCCATTTTTAGAAATTGAACTTAACAAGTACAATCTGAATACAGATGAAGTTTGGGAGGGGATATTAAAGAAGGATGGATCAGTACAGCATTTAGATTTCCCAACAAAAGAAGTGTTCAAATCTTTTATTGAGATAGCACCTAAAGAATTGGTACTACAAGCTGCACAAAGACAGAAGTATATAGATCAATCACAGAGTTTAAACCTCATGATCGATCCTAGTATACCAGCTAAGGACATTAATAAGTTATATATTTATGCGTGGGAAGAGGGAGTAAAAACTCTGTACTATCAATTCAGTCAGAGTTCAGCTCAAGCATTCAGTAGAAATATATTGGAATGCTCTTCATGTGAAGGTTAAACGGCTGCTGCTAGATAAACAACAGTCATAATAATTATGTATAGTGCTTTGCTAATTTCAATTTTTCTCATAACAGTATAATTACTTTTTAATATAAAGTATTAACCACTATGAAGTTAAGAAATTGCTAAGAAAAGATTAAGGGATAGCCTCACGGTTATCCCTTTTTTTATTACAAGAACATTATTAAAGCCCCATAAGCTATGAACTCATATATGGGTAGTGGTAATATTCCTTGCCATGTTAATATGATTAGTACAGATAGGAAGACTCCTTTAGATAATGCATATGTATCACTCTTCTTCTTACACTCTACAAAAAAGATTATAGGTTGAATCAAGAAAAATATTACTGCAAAGATATTATGGAGAAAAGCATCGTTATACATACTATAAATGTCTAGTAGTACTAAAGATGCTACACCTATAAATGCTAATAGGGGTTTTATATTTTTTCTCTTATATAATACTCCAACGACTATAGTTTGAAGTGTTATGAAATAAGTAAATAAAGGCCTGGTAATTGGGTTTAAACTAAGTGCGGAAATTGGTGTTGTTAAAAGAACCCATCCTTCCACTGATGAGATCATAGTTAGTAATAGTATTATTGTGATTAATAAGTATCCGCCTTTAATTGTCTTTACCCCATAGTTCCGTTTTTATTAGTATTACTTTCCTACTTATGATCCAGCCGTCCAATAACCATATTCAACTAATATAGTTGATGTGTGATTTGATACTGCTGTTATGGCTGTGCTTGCTTTTGCTGGGAAGAAAGCGAATTCTCCAGCATTGATTCTAATACTATCTGTTGTTCCAAAATCTACTACAATTTCATTATTAGAAGCCGTTGCACCATCTTCTTGATAACCAGTATGTTTAATATATACATATTTATTACCCGCGCTTGATGGCACGAGTGTTATATCAGCACCACCACTTACGTTGATTGCTACTTGAGATATACCAACTATTGGAGCGTCGACATCTAATGAATCACTTACCGATAAAGATAATGCTGAACCAAAATCAGCTGCAGAGCCTGTTAATGTTAATTTGGGTGTTAATGTTGCCATGTTATTTTAATTTATGTTTGTTAATAGCCTGTTAGTAAATTCAACACATCATCTATTGCTTTATGCCTATGATTGTCTTCTAATATTATTTTATAAACGTGATCACTATCTTTTATTTTGTGTACATCATCAATAGCAGATTTGAACACATCACTTAAGTCCACTTGTTGGTTGTCCCCACAGAATATCATTACAGAGTTTTTACCTAATCTACCCAATGCCATACGTAATTGTGCTTTAGTTAGATTTTGAAATTCATCTACTATAACTACTGCGTCGTCAAAAGTACGACCCCTGAAGTGAGTTAAAGAAACTAGCTCTATCTCCTCACGCTCCACCATGTCTCGTATCTTATCGGGTTTGTTATAAACCTTTCTCATATTAGACATTATCGGTACTAACCAAGGTTCTAGCTTCTCTTTCTCTGTACCAGGTAGGAAACCATTATCCTCTGTCGATACCGTAGGTCTAGTTATAACTATTTTATTATATTGCCTTTTGAAGTACATGTCTAAAGCAATTTGAACCGCTAACAATGTTTTACCACTACCTGCTTTACCAACCACAAAACTAAATGCGTGTTTGATTATTTGTTCTTTAGCTCTCTTTTGTTCTTCTGATAATGTTATATTAAAACTAACATTACCCTTTGGCGGTTTTTTGCTTTTGTTTTCCAATATGATATTATTATATGATACTATTAAATACTTTTTCTAACGTCGGCATACTTATATTCAGTATCACCATCTTCGTCTTTGTAAGCTTCTAATACTTGTTTTCTATTACCCTTTTTCTTTAGTGATATATGTATCCAGGAGAAGTCAAACTCATTAATCATCTGATCAAATTCCATATTCGAATCTAGAATATAGTCGTAAATTTCTTTATTACACATTTTACCTTCTTTCCAAAACTGTATATCAAGAGCTTCACCTTTACAGTGCTGCGACTTATGAGAACCGCCAATTGCACGATTAAGTGCCGGGTTACGATAACCACTACTAATCCTAATGGGACCAATAGCATCACGCATAGGCTGTATAAGATTGGTGATAAGGAGTGAAAGATTTTGTAAGTGTTTTTTACTAGGTTCATTATTTATATTTAACCTCTTAGCTGTACTGCTTCGAATAATCTCAGACAGTACAAAGTTTTTACTTAACCTCATATTAGTTTATTATTAAATTTAATGCAGCTCCCGTACCGGTATTAGTTAATTTTAAAGTATGCGTGTCTACGTTAAACGATATAGGATGATCTAGTAATAACGAAACATTACCTGGAATTACTACTGAATTAACTATATAGTATCTGATAGAAGCATCAGCGTTATTTACTATAAGCAAAGTAACAGTAGCATCACTAGCAGAATTGTTTGTTATATAAATAGAAGATACTTTAGCATTCACGGAACCCCTCTTATTAGTGGCACTGTATACCGAGTAGCTAGTCTTATCTAAGAGAACAACATTTGTTCCAGCCCCGGATTGTATTTTAAATGTAGACATATATATTTATTTAAACTCCTATTACTTTATCTATACTTGCTGTTGCCACTCCTATTACCTTGCCAATACTACCAGTTGCCACACCTATTACATCATTAGCATAACCCGTGATTACTGTGTAATCTACTGTTACATATAACTCATATAATGTTATACCTTGAGTATTTGGATCTATTTTAACGCTACAATTATTTATATACGCAAATGTTAAAGCGCTTGACCCATCTTGTTGGGTTGTGAACGCAGTTGTTGTTTGTGTATTTTGAGTACCAGTCCAACTTTCGTTTTCTGAAGCAAATGATCCATCAGAAGAATGTACTAACATTAATGCGCATGTTGATGCTCCTGCTCTACCAGCTTTTCCATTGGCTGATATAGTAAAACTATTTATTGTAGCTCCACTAAGTCCTGAATCTAAATCTGCTAATACTGCTGTCCAATTACAAGTTGTACTATTTTGTTCTACACTTGTTGATGTATTATCATCAGCAGAGTTTGGGTATGGATCAGCTGTCCATCCTGTTTGAGATGTTGTTGATGTCGGTCTTAATATTACTGTTGCCATATCTTATGCTATCTCTACCCAAGTGTTATCAGGATTGAAATATATTTGGTCATCTGTATCCATAACATACCCAATTACCCTAACAAAGTCTCCCGTACCAGAAGGTACAGTAATTGTTGCCGCCCCTGTAGTTACTCCGTCTATGTATAAGGGATTACCAACAGCTTCTGTTCCTGCTATTTCTTGAGATAAAGTAACCATACCTCTTATTAACATACCGTCTGAATCAGGATCTGTTCCTAAAGCTACAGCTAAAAACCCTGTAGAAGCGCTAGAATCTGCGTCTGTTAAAGCCCAAGAGCCGTCTGTTCTTAAATAATATATTTTCCCCAATACCGTAGAGCCAGAGCCGACAAATATAACGTCCCCCATAAATGCGCCATCTGTAGAACTTGTAACATCAAATCTTCTAATGTTAATTGTTTTCCTTCCAGTCATTGTTTGGGCAACAGATAAATGCGAAGTATCTGCGTCTAAGTAAGTACTAGCTATAGCTGTGCCTTGCCATGTTCCTGTACCTATAGTACCTAGTGTAGTAACGTTTGCACTTCCTTGGTAACCATCTTTTAAACTGTCGGGTGTCACAGCTCTATATGTATCAGTACCTGTTGTTGTTTCAGCGGTTGTAGCTAACTCAACTATACCTCTACTCGTTACACTAGCAGTATCAACGTTAATAGTTAATGTCGACCCAGTAGCTTCTGTATCTACACTTGCCCCACCAGTAATAGTTATATCTAAATTACCACTAGTATCCGTAGCTGTACCAGCATCATCAGCTGTTATAGTTATACCGGTAACGTCAGAACTAGATGAAGCTCCACCAATATCAGATAACACCTCTGTTCCAGTTCTATAAGTAACCTTACCAGTAGAACTATCTATAGTTAGAAATCTATCAGGGTCAGAGCCATGATCAGCCACACTTTCTAGGTACACATCGCTGCGAAATCTAGATATGAAACTCCATATATGTTGACCTATCCACTTCATTAATTATCTTTTATATTCGTGAACGAAATAGCAAATAACTCTACCACAGATTAACGATCCAACTATTAATAATATCCAATCCATTCTACCAAAATATTAGTTTAACAATATATCCTATGATCGCTGCATATAAACCCCATAGAGCTTTAGATACGGTACTCTTCCATCTTTGTAACTCTTTAAACTCCTCTATGATACCATTATACATAGGCATAGACTCGTCATGAGACTCACGGAACGATGTGTTCTTATTAACTCTTACTACAAACCCATCATCAGGGTCTAGTAATTTCTTAGTTAAAGCATCTAGCTTATCATCTAGACTATCTAACTTATCTTCCATAGATTTTATCTGATGTTTCATTAAGGCTATTTCTTGAGCTGTTGTTGCCATGAGTTATAATTTTATATCCAAAGAATCTACCCACTCCAATAAGTGAATGTCTCTAACGTCTTCCATTATCTATCGTCTGCAGAATTCTTAGATGACATAACTAACATATGAAGAAAAGCTCTAAGCTTCTCTGCTGTGATATGACCTGCTGGATCATCAAATAATTCCTCAACCATATCTAACAACTCAGCACGAGTTCTTTTATCATCTGAGGTCACAGATACTTTAGAGTCTCTATTTGTTTTAATAAGAGTCCTATAACCAGACTTCCTTGTAGAACTTTTATAATCTCCTTTTGCCATTTTATTTTATTCTTTATTTATTCTTAATTAAAACTATTTGAGAAAGAATTACTGAAAGATGATACGCCACCTATTATTAATGCTGGATTACCATTTACTTCTTTTACTGATACATTGTCTATGTAAATATTACCATGAGAACTTTCTGAAAATGTAAAATTAACATTATCTGCTCTAATGCAACCACTATATGTAGTCCAATCTGCTGGCACGTCTTCTATTTGTCTCCATGTTGCAGAAGCACCTGATATATGTAAATGACCTAAACCTACTTCATTACCACTTTTAGCTATGAAAGTATAATAATAAGATTTATCTACTTCAAGAATACCTGCTTGAGATAAAGTCTCTGTGTCGACTTTTGATATATACCCATAACCTCCAGTGGTCTCACCTATATTAGTAGAGGTCGCTGCAGTCCAACCAACCCCTGCTCCAGATGCAATAGCAAAATCTCCATTAACAACTAACTCAGCTCCAAGCCCAGGATTAACCTGGTCGTGAACTACTGATATATTGTCAAATGCACCATCACCCATTCTCCACCAAGCTACAAGGTTTGCTTGAGCCGTATAATCACCTTTAGCTGAGGTTAACTCTGTTGGATTACCGTCATTGTATAAAGCTATTACAGCGGTGGCAGGTAGAGCTGAGTTCCATATTGCAGCTTCATCCAAAGTGATTGCACTAAAACTAATGTTTTCTCTACCAAAATATAAATCACCATCATTATTTATATTTGTAATACTACCACTTCCAGTTGTACCTACAACTTTATCTACATATATCTTTAAACCATCCGATTCAGACCTGTCACATGTTACAACAACATGATGCCACTCATCTTCCGATAATGCATCACCAGAGTACGATACATCCATTATGGTAGAACTACCAACGATCGCCATGAATTGTACCTTATCAGTACCTTGTGTTCTTATAAGCCAACGGTCATTTGCGGTTTCAAACTTACTTAATAAATTTTGGTTTGTAGCCTCTGAAAGCTTAACCCAAAAGGAAATACTAAAATCGCCAGTACCTAAATCTATACCAGCACCGCAATCTGCGTGGTCATTACTCCCATCAAGGGATAACGACTTAGTAGAGCTAAATGGTATATAGCTAGAAGATGAAAAAGCGTTTGACAGCCCTAGCATGCTAATATCCTATATAAGCTATACACTTACCAGAGTTGAGATCGATTTGAGTCCATCTTCCATAAATAGTAAGTCCTTTTGGAAACACAACGGTATCTGTTACCAACCCGCCGTTAGAATCAATACCTGCTGAAGTTCCCTCTGTACTAGGATAATGTTTTACATTTGCAGCAACAAGACCATTACTACTCTCGAAGACAGAATCCTCTATGAATGTTATCGATACAAAAACAGCACCTAATGGTACTACATCGTGAGTTACTGCATCTGCGGAATTGTAACTACTAGTGTCGGCTGTTATAGCATCATCACCACTAACGTGGAATATACTACCCATTTGTCCGAAGCCATATGCGACTTCTGTTGAATTTGCTCCCATAATTTATTATTATTATTATCTATTATATAATATTACATGCTTAACTAAACAGTTAGGTCGTTCCCAAATACTTTTCAAGAGCTACTCTAATCTTTTCTGCATCATGAGAACCATAATCTGCTATGAGGTCTGAATGATATTTTGAAATTAATAACCCGTAATCTCTCATCCCCTTACATTTACCTTTATTAAGTTCTATAGACTGTTGAGCTCTTATTGCACCAGCTTTACTAAAACAACTCATACCACCATGGTAACCCCACCTATTAATGTTATGGCTATCATAATCATCACCAAAAGTATAAGCCGACATCCCCGCTGCAAAACCTTCATCAATCCTCTTTGGGTTATTGGTCAAACCCGGAACATGAGCATCCTGACTCAGGAGAGTACGACCCAAGTAATTATAACTACATACATACCTACCTTTATATTCAGGTATAGGTATCATTCTATTATAATTCATAGCATTACACAACTGCCCAGGGCCTAACGGATTACCTTTCCACATTTTACCGTTTAAAGGGTTATCCCAGGGGGTTTGCAACCGTTCGTGTTTATAATCATCACTCAGTATAGCAGTGCTAATAGGAGGTAGTGGTGGATTTTCAAAATTAGTAATTGACCGGTGTGGAGGTGTATACCCATAATCCCCAGCACTCCATTTTGGGCTTCCGTCAGAAAACGTTGGGGAAAATATATTAGGCTTATCGATACCATACCACTCCTGAGGACTTATAGTACCTCCTTTTGCATTTTTTAAGTCTAACTTAAATGGGTTGTAAAAATAATCATCAGGATCTGTGGAGCCGGTAAAGAACCTTATAACAAGAGGTAACATCTGTTGGTCATAACCAGTCCCCCAAGTTAATTCCCTAATATTATCGTTTGTATAAGTGTCATATATATTAGATGCAGGATCGAGAAGAATGCCCAGTGTATCTTCATAGACCTTCAAGGTCATATTAGATATATAATCTGATGGTGGAGATGTTCTAGGACCAAACCCATAAAAACCAAAATCTGGCATATAACCGTTTTTATGTGTAGAAGTTGCATATACATTAAAATCAATAGCTTCTTCCAACCCATTAGAATAACCTTTTTCATAAGCTTTTACAGCTCCAAGGTTATTATTAGCTATTTTAGAACCGCCATCATAGGGTGCTATATAATGATTACCATAAACGTTTTTACTTTCATGCCAATATTCATTATTAACCTCCATTGGAGTAGGTAGATAAGTTGAGCTTTGGTCGTATGAAAAAGAGTATCCCGTTCCTATACTATAAGAGGTATAATAATTTTGTGAACCCATTGCAAAAGTACTCCAATCCATTAAATGTGAAGAACGTCCGAAACTATCTGCAAAGAAATCTTGTCCATCAAGGGGATGAAAATTTGACATATCATGCTGGGAGGCATTACCAGTGTGGTGACTATCCCCATAAAAATCATATGCTGGAAAACCATAATCCTCGTTAGTGGCATATACATGGCTATAGTCATCTCTGTCAACAAAAAATTTCCAAAGTGTGTATCCAAAATCTCTTTTACTTTCCTGTATAGCCACATCACTCATTCCTTTAGTAGCAGGTCTCAAAACTTTATTACCATTAACACCATCTACAATGAGATCAGATGCTTGTATAGTCGTGCTTGGTACCCAAGTATTAGAGTATGTTTGATCTGCATATAGACATGGGCACAGCGGTGTACTACCATCGTCTTCATATTGATCATATATATTATTGGTAGGCCAATCATCTGGGTACGGTGGGTAGTCAGGGTTTAACCAATTCATGTTATACATCCACATCTCGTCAAAATCCTCAGACGGCGTACCATCAAGGTTTGGTATACAAAAGGGAATTCTTGTTCTAACATCAACTATTAAATTACCATTACCGTCCGTCTTATTTACAACTAACTGTTTACCTCCACCCAAAGGAGTTTGTACCACACCACTACCTAAACTATTAACAGCTTGTTCATTGTGGTATTCATAGAATCTAAAATAACCTAATAAATTACTCACAGCTGTACTACTATAATTCGAAATACTACTGCTAGCTAAGTCTATTGGAGTACCAGAATTCCATATTGCTGCTACCTCTATATCTGTTAAGGTTTTATTCCACATAGCTAATTCCGTTAAGCTACCATCAAAAACCTCACCAGCTCCATTTAAACTAAAATCCCAAAAATTGTAACTAGCCCAATCTTGTCCTACCAGCCAACCTGGATTATTAACACTAGGTGCATTAACCTCTTCATCTGGAATTCCATGTTGAGATATTCTTCTATACTTAGCTGAACTATAAGTATCATCATCCCCAAATAAGTAACCGTTAATATTAACGTTTGTGCCGTTTAGATACATAAAAGCTTTCGTATCATCCTCACCATCATTTGTAGCTGGCTCAAGCGTTATAATAACGTGGTTCCAATCTGTTGATGTCCACTCATCACCCATACATACTCGACCCAGTTCGTAATCTGTTTCATTAGAACCTTTTAAAAGCACACTAATCTTATATTTATTACTATCAGTAGTGTCTGTAAACAAACCAATTTTCATATGGTCAGCCCGCAAGAATGGTAAAGAAGCGGCAGGTTTGCTTAATATTACTTGATTAGTACTAACGTCGTCAAACTTAACCCAAAAAGCAACACTCATGGAATTACTTTCTGCGTTATCATAAATCCGCTCACCTGAATTACCATCGTTAAAAGGGAACATACCTGCATCAAGTAGCATATACTCACCGCTATAATCAGTACCAGCCGTATTATCGAAGTTATACCCACCTATTGCTCCACTTGGAAGTCCGGATGTTAATACACCTGTTGCATCTTTTACATTACCAATATTCCCGTAACCAGCATTCTCGTAAAATTTTCCGCTAACGCCAGAGACTGGGACAGCATTATTAGAGTTGTGATCAGGGGCTACTATAGTGTCGTGATAACTACCTGTCCACCAAAAAGGTAACTCTTGAGCAGCATTATAACCAGCATCTAATCTCTTACATGCAGCTCCAAAACCTTGGGGACCATACTTTGTAATTATTTCGTCAAAATCTGTTATACCACTAACGCTCCAATCAAAGTGTTTAATGCTATTAACAGCTGTATTTATAGATTTAACTATAGTAGTAGACCCATCCCCAGCCGTATAAGTTGTTCTTGGTAATCTAACGTGAGTCGTAAAATCTTTTGTATGGTCTACTAATTCGTCGTGATAAACACCTCTAGTGTACGAAGGTAAAAATTTATTATAGAAATATTCTATAAATGTTTTCTCATCAGCATCTAATGTATTGAATCTCTCAACATTAAACACTGTGTCATTAAGTAGTTGTGAGTTTTCAGCTAGAACAGAACCAGATGGTGAGGAGTTATATGTATCAGCCCCTTGAACCACGGTATTAATAGCCGGCGTCTCTATAGGTGGTTGTATCGTCTCTCTAACCCCTAGCACTTCTACTATAGGGGAATAATTTATCGTTTGACCTCCCTCGAAGGAGTGACGTAACCCTAGGCAATGCCCAATTTCATGTAAAAGAGTTGAAGCCATTTTTTCTCTTTTAATATAATAGGCATCATCAATTGGATTAACTAACTCAGGGAAGGAACCTTGCATCCAAATAGTACCAGTATCCGCCATGTCTGGAAATTGAGCATTCCCAAGAGCTTTATAATCAAGATCACCTCCCGAATCATATATCCATAGAACTAAACCTGGAAAACTATTTGTTACATGATTACCGCAAGGTTGGTGGTCACTCGAATCATGGTAATTAAAAGAATTATTTGCTAATTCTGAGTGTAACCTAACGAATGGATCAAGCTCAAGGCACGCACCAGGGTCAGAGCCATCTATAGCTGTTCTATTAGCCCTCAGTGTTGAAGGGTCGTAAAACTCTTCTATGTCATAAAAAAATATACCATTAGTTTTAACTAAACCACCATAGTTTTTTATGTCTAATAAATCTTGTCCGCCATGAGTAGCATAAGCCGTATCAGCAGTAGCACCAGCGGTTTTAAGATTATTCTTAGCTGCATCAAATATCATCTGATGATTACTATTACCACCAGATTCAATTTGTGCAACATCAAAGCTTATATTGGTCTTAGTACCTGTAGATATACTCGTTGGAGTTTTTACTGGATTGTCGTGTCTATATAACCAGTAGTTAAAGTAATTAGCTGGTATAAATTCCGCTAATTTTATACCATAATTTAACCCCAAACCATGGTATGGATTATCAACTATAGGTGTCATACCACCAACATTAATTTGATTAGATTTATTCCTATAAGTACCCTCCATCATCTCACCAACATCTGAGATCATCTCCTCTATAAGCTCAGTTGTTATAGCACCCGAATCAGGGTGTAATACTCTATTGCCGGAACTATCTGTTTCGTATTTTTGAATTACATTTACTAGTATAGGTAGGTGGTCTTTAGAATATTGCAAGCTGTCATCCCAATGTGTTTTTGACGGATCATCATGAGGAGTATATGGGTCTTGAGAGGGCTCGTCACTATAAGGAGCAGTGTTACTTAATGAATTTCTATTACCTAATTTCATATTTTCTTATTGGTGTGCGTAGCACTTCTTGTTAGTATTCTCTGTTCTATTCTTACACCTGCTCCCTGAGCCGGTTAGTGATTTACACTGGTATTCTTTAACACCATCATTATCTCTATCACTACCTTCATTAGGTTTGTAGGATTTATGGTAAGTACACTTAGCTGATTTAGCTTTAGTCTCTATAGTTATATTACATCTTTCACCATTAGATTTAATACCAGAACATCTAACGGATTTAAAACCTTCATCCTTCTTCTTTTGTTCCTCAGCTTTCTTCTCTTCTTCTTTAACCTTCTTCTCCTCAGCTTTCTTAGCTTTCTTTTCTTCGGCTTTCTTTTCTTTACGTTCTACCTTAACCTCTGCTTTAGCTTCTTCTACGTCTTCATCTTTAATACCGATACTCCAAGTATTCCAACCTAACATCAATGCTACTCTCTGCCATAGTTTATGTTGACCAGTTATAGCTTCATCTATATTATTTGCTTTACGTATAAGTCTATCTAACGGGAAGTTTGTAACACTTTCCACCACATTACCTACAACACTCAATATAGGATTATCTATCCTCATCCCCATCTTTTCAGGTACACCCTTGTTGTACTCATAGGTTTTAATAGCATTCATTATCTTCCTAATCTTACTACCTATAGGTGGAGATAAACTTATCATATCTTGTACTACTTTATCCCAGTTTTGTTTACCATAACCTTTCTCACGTTGAGCTTTGTATTGTAAGATAGTATTCTTTAGAGTAGAAGCCATAGCTCCATAAACACCTATACCTCTAAGTAGAGTGTCAAGCATACCATTAGCTACTCTAATCTCTTTAGTTTTTATAGCTTCCTCATCATCGTCTCCGCCGAATAGTATAAACGCTAATCCAGTTTGAAGACTAGAGAATATAAAGTTCTGTGCGGCACCATAGTATATAATTCTAGATACGTTAGATCTCCAATCGCCTCTACCATTAACTAAATCTGATATTGCTTTCTTAGTTAATCTAGTATACTGCATTGGTGTATTTGCCCACGCTAGTATTAATCTACCTAGTGTTCCAGCTTGTTGCTGAGATATTAAATCTGGTCTAGATGATTGCTGAGTTTCCTCTGCTATCTCTTGGAATTCCTCGAATGCTTTTGTTTCAGCATCCTTTTGACTCATCCCTTCTTTAAGGTATTTATTGATCTTGTTTCTGTAGAACGTTGCACCACCTGCTGATATAGCGAAACTATCTGCTATCTGCGTAGGTGTAAAACCTACTTGTAGTAGATACCTAATAGCAGCTTTAGACTTATCAGCAATCTTAGCTGTTGATACAGAGTCCATAAGTTCAGACATGTTAACATCTAACTGCATACCAGCTCTACGTTGCTTAAGCATATCTGAATTAAACAGAGTTAAGAAATCTGACCAATACTGTTTTTGATTAGCAAAAGCTTTAGCTGCTTTAAATAGATTATTATCTTGCCAATCTAAGAAGTTAACTGTAGATAATGTTTGTAGAACAGCTGATCTAGTATTGAAGAACATTACAGCACCAACTGAACCATTAATCCAATCTTGGAAGTTACTAACTATTTTATCTTGACCACTAGCTCTATTAGTACCCTTCTCCATTCTAAATAGAATGTCCTCTAAAGCATCTCTGAAAGGAGTACCGTATACAGCTTCTATTTTATTTAAGTTCTCAGGAGAGAATATAATATTTTTATTCTCCACCCACTCAGCTAGAAACTCTGATCTATTAATCTTAGTTGTTACGTTGTGTAAGTCGGAAGCTATACTCTCAGTTAACCAGTAATCCCCAGGTTTTATATAACCCTTAGGCATTCTAGATATTTTACTCAATACATCAGCGAAAGCTTTTAACTCTTCATTACTTTCTACATGCTCTAATAAAGTATCTAAATCTTGCTTTGATAATCCAGGCACTTCATATCCAGCTTGATTCCATAAGTAAACTCTTACAGCATTATCTGTAGTGAAGTAAGTATCACCAACTTTCTTGTTTAAACTTTTAACAGCTTTAGGGAAGGTCTTCTTCAGAGTAGTATACTCATCAGACATCTTCTGCTTAGTGTTATTAATGTTTCTAATACCTGAAGCAAACGGATCTAGTAAATGCTCTTTAAAGAATTTCATATCAGCATCACCCTGTTTACCTTTACCTAAGAAAGTGTATAGTAAACCTTTAAAATCCTCTGCTGAAGGTGGAACAAAGAACTTGAACCCACCTACATTAGCTCCTCTAAGTTTAGCTTGTGCACCAGAAAATTCTTTATGTTTCCCAACACCAGAATCTCTTTCTAACATAGCGTTGAATTCAGCGCTCCCATCTTGGCTAAACATTATCTTAGCCTGTACAACTTTAGATTTAATATCTAGTTGATCTAAGACATCCTTAACAGCTTTAACGTTTGGTAGAGCATCATCTACAAAATACATATCATTGTATCCCTCTGCAAACTTCTGTAGCATCCAATCAGCTTTAGCTGATCCCTCGCTCTTGCCTAAACCTGTTATATTATCTAAAGGTATATCTATACCATTACTTTTTAGCCACTCATGTATTGGTACTGCTGAATCTTGCTGTCTAGCAGTAAGTACGAATACATTTTTATTACCATACTTCTTGATCTGATTTTTCATCTTTTGAAGCAGTGGTCCTTCTTTTCCACCACGAACATTAGCGAAGTCAGAGAAATCAAACTTAAAGCCTTGCTGTGCTAAGGCAGGACCTTGTATAGGCCATTGATCACTACTAATTTCAACAGTCTCACTTCCCTTTGTAGCAACAACGAAATTCTTTCCCTCTATAATTAATGTTTCATCAAAATCAAAAGTAGACATACCATTACTCTTACCATCTATAGATAAATTCATAGTTAAGGATTTTACAACCCTAGCTTTAGATGCTCTCCCGTGCTCAGTAGTTAGTATTTTATTAACCTTTTGCCAAGCTTCTCTTTCTTTTACATCTTCTCTTAACTCACCTTTAGATATTACACTTATCCCACGTCCACCAGTTAGCTTCTTAGATTCATCTAGAAATTCATCAAAAGACATATCCTCATCAACTGAACTACCACTACCCATAGGGTTTCCATCAAGATCTAATACTTTCATTAATCCATAACCCTCACCGCGCATACTCTTATTTCTATTAAGCCACGCTACTCTATTGTTACCCACTTTAACATAGAAATCTCCTGGTCTCAATCCAAAATTTAAACCTTTAACGTTTGTGGTAGTATTAATAGGGTTCAAGCTAAGTAATGATTCATTACCTATGGTTAAACTATTGTAGTACCTATGCCAAGCTGGCATTTTAAGTGTTTGACCAGGTGCTAACGAAGATACTAAACCTAGAGACTTTAAAAGATCATCCATGCTTTTAGGTATAACAGCCACTTCATAATTTTGTAGAAAATCATTTATATCACTTATACCTTCTCCGTTTATATGTGCGTCGAATATACTTAATAGAACTGCTACTCTAGGTTGCATATGCTCATATACTAATTTTTCTTTAGTATTGTACATACCCTCAGCTATGTAAGCTGGCATACCAGCTCTAGCTAAAGATGAGTCCATACTAGACAGCAAAGCACTAGCCACCATAGCTAAGTCTGAGTTATCTATAATACCATCATTATATTTATCAACGTGCCAAGCTATATATTCGTTTAAAAATTCTCTAGCTAAAACAACTTCTTTGTTTCTAGCGGTCATTTTATCCCCACCCTCTTTAACGTCTTTTAGCAACTCCTTAGAATTCTGTGGTCTAAAAGCTCCTTTACTTACTACACTACCTTTATAAGTTACTTTACCACTAATAAAGCTAAATAAAGGTTTACCGTCCTCACTTTTTATAGATTCAATTACTGTAGATATAAAATCTGGTTTATTAAGGTATGATTGACCTCTAAAACTTTGTTTTACTTTTTTACCTTTCTTGTTTGTTGTGAAAGGTATATAGTCAGGGTTTTTTATTAACTTACCATCTGGGCCTGGTATAAACCTTTTATCAGCTATCCTAGTCATGGTGGAACTGTGACCAGCCATGTTCAATAGAAAATCCCCAAAAGCTGCAGCAGCTTCTTGTTCATTCTTATACTCAGTTTTAAATCTCTTCCACATGTCATTAACAAACAAGACATCATTATCTCTACGTCTTTGTTGCCTTTCTATATCTGATTGTATATCAGTGGAAGAATCTGAATTAAAAAATACTGCTACCTTAGTATCAGCACTTTCGTTTCTTTTAATTATTATATCTTCTATCTTAGCTATACGCTTACCAATATCTTTCTTAGGTACCTTAACTCCCTTCAAAGCATTATGTATTGCTTTAGTTAATGCATCTATGTTATCCATTATATCTGGATATTTAGCATAAGTCTGTTCTAACGCTAACTTAACAGCACTAATATCATCTGTGTAAGTCTCTCGAGAACCAAATACATTAGCGAACTCGCCTATCTTATCCCAAAGTATAGGCACAGAATCTTCAGGTATCTGTCTTTGTATTGCACCTAGTGCTTGGGTTTCTTGACTAAACAATATACCAGACTTACCATCAGCTATAGTAACCAAAGCATCTAAAGGTAATCCTTGCTCCATTAGATGCTCTCTAATGATCTGATTAGATAAAGCTCTATCTAGTTGTTTCGCTATAGCTATAAGCCTAGCAGATGTGTTTCTATTAACAGCTGTTGGTCTACCATCTTTAAACCCAAATAGATCTAAGAACTCCGACTTTTTAATGTTAGGTTTTTTCTTCTGAACTTTCTCACCTATCTTAGTATTTGCTCTTACAGATTTTTTATTATACAAGTTATCTAGCAATACTTTATTTACACCAGTGGACTTGGCTGAAGCAGCAGCACCATTAGGTAACATAGATAATAACAAGCCCCAATTATTAGCTACAAACCTCTGAGCGTTTTTTACCTGAGGATTGGTTTCACTATTTGCAAGATTTGAATTGTCTAATATATTTTTAGCAGGGATACCAAAGAGATCTGCAACTAATTGCGTTGCTAGTAATGGTGTTTGTTTATAACCAAGTTTTCTAACATCAATCCCGTCTAGTTTGTTCCCAATTATCTTACTATTAGAAAACTCTTCCCTAGCTTGCTGCTCTGCATTGTCCTCGGTAATACCTTGTTCGTATATACCATCGTCTTTAGCTTGTTGTACAAGTTCCATTACTCTAGGCCCAACAAACAACCTATCCTTTAACTTAATTTTTCTCTTGTTATCTACCTCTTTACTTCCCTCGTCATCAACGATCGCATCTACTTCTTTAGATACCTTTTCATCACTAGTAGATTTAGTCATAACCATCTCAACCCCTCTCTTACCGAATATCTCTTTAGCTCTCTGAGGCAAGAATTGATTAATGTAAGCTGCAACATTTTCGAACTTGTGTTTAGCGGGATCAAAGTCTTTAACTAAACCTAACACAGTTCTAGCTTTAGCAGTTTCAGTACCTGGGTCATATAGTATACCGGCAATGATGTCGTCTTTATTATCTAGTAAGTCATTTCTAATATCCTCAGATTGAGCATTAGCTAAAGCTCTACTGAATATAGTCTCTGCCATACCTCCATATTCCATAGCTATAACTCCAGATAGATTATCCTTCATTCTAACTATCATTTTTTTATCCGCATCAGTCTTATCCTTCTTCTTTTGAAGGTCTAGCACTGGCTTGTATAGATCTTGAACCTTAATAGAAGCTTCTTCCGCTTCCTTAGAGAACAACATACCACCGTCAGCTAAGTCCTCGGTAGTTATACCAGGGAATATCTTCTGTAGTATACCAGTTTTATCTTTGTACACTTTAGCCGCTTGCTCTATAGCACCACCGACTTTAGCACCTTTATCGAGTGTAGCCTGCATACCCTTACTTAAACCTTTACCACTAGCAAAAGCTTTATTGTAATCTCTTATAAAGTTAAATACATCTTTACCATTCCCAAACGTAACTACAACACCAAAGCTAGATAACGTTCTTCTTATAATGTCACCTAATTTTGTTAGAGCAGTTTCGTTATATTGATAAGTACCATTAGCCATAGCGTCTGAAAGAATATTTAAAGTTTCTTCCATAGCAACAACCTCACCATGTTTAGCTTTGTAAGTTGCTACTCTTTCTCTAAACTTAGTATCTCTTATCTGTCTAGGGTCTAAATTGTAAACATAACTCTGTAAAGCTTGTCCAAATGCTAGTTTCAATTCTGGGTGATGGTGAAGTGTTTCAGATAAGAAGTGGTGTAAAAATTCATGACCAGCTACATTAGCCCCCATTCCTTTTAGCGCGGCATCTTTATTTATTATAATCTTTTTCTTACCAGTTTTTGGGTCTACATAGAAACCTCCATGGGCATTCATCCCATTATCAACAGCTTCACTAATATCAACTTCTTCCCCAGCTTTATTAAAATACTTATCGCCTTTCTTAGTTAACTCTAATTGCTCCGCAACAGCATTCGTTAACATCTCCCTTGCTTGAATATCATCTTGAGCTTCAGTGACTACTTCCTCGTACTTGTCTTCACCTAAAACTTTTTTAAGATTCTTCAAGCCCAATTCATAAGCTTCAGTCTTTTTGTTTTTTATTATAGTATCTTTAACCGGTGATACTATATCATCTCTCAGTTTTTGAAGATCTTTTATTTCATTATCTATAGATTCTAACTCAGAATTGTTTACGTTTTCTCTTTGGTTAACCTCTTCCTTGTTAGCTTCAAGTTCTTTAATTTTATTGTCTATACCCTCGAGTTCAGTTCTTTGCTCTTTAGGTAATGCATTCATTATTTCCACCTCCGAAGCTACGATATGTCCTGCTGAAACACCTTTACCTCCAGTTTTTATAATCTCATTAGATAATCCAGATCCTTCTAAGAACTTAGATACACTATCGAATGCTACATAGTCATTACTTATTTCTATATCTGTATTCTCATTAAGCCTACCGTCTCTCTTCATTTTTCTAAGATGAGCTAAAGCAGATTTCTCATCTTTGAACCTTTGGTTGTCTACAAAGTAACTAGGGTTTTTATTACCCCTAGCCTTATTGTAAGCTATACTACCACCACCAAAAGCTAATGACGAAGCTGCTATACTAATACCCATCTCTTTTAATTGCTGAACATCATCGAGCCCAGTAGTTAAGTCATCACCAACTATTAAATTAGATAAAGGTATGTTTATAAGCTCTTCCGACATCTCCCCGAGTATGCCATTCCAACCCATTTGGTTTTTAGTGAAATGGGTAAACGCTTCGGCTTGGTCAAGCCCTAACTTTCTCATGTATCTACCTAGAGCAGCTCTCTTTAATGTTTCCTCAAATTTAGGAAATTTAGAAATCATCTTATTACCCATGCCAGGTATCATCTCCCCCATTCTTTCAGTAGCATACTCTGACCATGTTAAGCCAAATGCTTTAGA
>Ga0206681_10000324_pt1 | contig 27534 bp, 21 predicted proteins | sample M150012015metaG_FD_161048 | JGI IMG/M metagenome (GOLD analysis project Ga0206681, IMG submission 161048) | Ammonia-oxidizing marine archaeal communities from Monterey Bay, California, United States - M1 500m 12015 | ecosystem: Environmental > Aquatic > Marine > Intertidal zone | place: USA... | reverse complement strand
TCGGTCCATTGCAGGATTTGGGCGCGAACCGGAAACATTTGGTCTTGAGGAGGAGCTGAATTGATTTCTTTGTTGTTTCCAATTTCCGCTCATGTCTCTGCTGTGAACATTTCCATTTCGATCGCTGAACATATTGTTTGGTTTCGAGGATGGTCTCGAGGTCGGTCTAGAAGTAGGTCTAGAGGTCGGTCTCGAGGTCGGTCTTGAAGTAGGTCTAGAGGTCGGTCTTGTCCTTGGCATACCCGCTGTTCTATTGACTCCGTTCGGTCGGTTCTTGTAAACATTATTGTATGAACTTCTTCTGCCTCTGGTATATCCGGCAGCGTAGCCATTGTGGTAGCCATGGTGGTAGCCATTGTAGTATCCGTGACGGTACCCATGTGAATACCCTGCCGGGCCCCAGTACGAATAACGGTTAGACGAAATGGTTAACCAACCATAACTTACTCCCACAGAAAATCCCCACCCGGTATACCGATTGTAATGTACGCCGTAGCCAAAGGTCACAGGTCTCGGGTAATAATAGGCGCCGGTCCATGGACGATAATAATAACCGGTGCCATAAACAACAACACCACCGTAAGAATAAGAATTGTAGTATCCCGGAGTGTAGCCTACATATACTACATCAGGAGTTGAATCATAGATATATACGTACTTAATATTATACACCGGTGCACTGGGTGGCAGATCGCTTATTTCTTCAGGTCGGGAATCGGAAACTTTCCACGGGCCCTTGGCTTCGGTGGATTGAAACCAAACACCGTTATCCACGCAATAATATACTTTATTCACAAGCACAACGGAACTTTGTGTATTCACCGCATAGCTCATAGTCGTTCCTTCTATCTTCTCAAATTTTGGCTCTCCGTCGTACACTACTTTTACCGTTGCTGTTTTACGATCGATCTCTGCTGTTTGTGGCATGTTCTGTTCGTAAATTGCTTCTTGAGCTTCATTCGTGCCGGGGACACTTACCCGTACAGAAGCTACTGCAGAACTGTCGGGGATATTGGCAAACTCTTCGGGTAATTCGCCGGGTTCCGTAAATATCCAGGCCCCGTCTTCAAGTGTTTTCGAGCGGAACCATCTTCCATTAATAAGTAGAAAATGCTGTTGCGAATTAATATCCATAATGATATCATTTTCGGTATTGGTAACATAGAGAAGTGTTGTTTTTTCAATCGGCTCGTATTTCATGTCTCCGTCTGAAACAATGAGTTCGGATGGCTCGTCTACTACCAGTAAATTTGGTGCCGGGTCAGTTTTTTTGGGAGTATTAGTGGCCTCTTTTTCCTCTATTTTGCTATCCGAAAGCACTCGTACATCATCAGGTACGGAACCTGCATGCTGCCAGCTCGATAGTGAAACCAACGTGTCGGAGCTGTACCAGAATGGCCCTCCTTTCAAGTAATAGACTTCATTTTTCTTAGCAATAAAGAAAGGAGTGTTCACTACGAGAGATAATTTTGATTTCTCTTGTTGCTTGATGGAGGGTGTGCCATCAATATTGACCAGCACAGTTGGTGCATTTCTGAAGTATATTTTAGGAGGGGCATTATTAAGAGATGTTTCCAGCTTATTGATCTTATCAACATGTTCAGCACTAGCTATAATTCTATCGAGCGACATTTCAATATCCAGCTCCATCATGTCGTTAACAATTAAATTTTTCAGTTTCTCCAGATTTGATTCATCGGTGATATCGGGAAATTTCACTTTCGGTATTTGAAGGTCATCCAGAGTGGCCGTTCGTTCTTCTAGATTCGTAGAAAGCTTTGCTTTGAACCAAAGAGCCCCGAAATAGATCTTTGCTGCGCTGTCTTTCACCGAAAGAGCCAGCCTTCCATCTATAACATTATCATAAAAACGTTCTATTTGTGGCTGGTAGAGGGTGATCGTAAATTTTCCAGATTCTATTTCTCTCGGCCATGTCAGTTCGTTGTTATTGTCCTTAGAAAGAACAACCGTTTGGCATAACACGAATAATAATACAATAAAGGTCTTCATAATTTTCAGATTAAGTACGGCAGTTTTTGATCTATCCGTTACGGGCTTATTATTTTTCATAGAATAGAGTTGTGATCATCGGTAAAGCAAAAGGAACGGAAAATGTTAGCTGCCGCTTGACCGAGAAAACTAATTAGTTGATATTCTTAATATCAGACCTGTTGAAAGGTCAAAATGCACAATTGGCACATTAAAGCTGGCACCTCCACTGCAATAACCCGAACCATCACAAAACACACCAACACTATTATACGATAGAGGCATAACAAGCTGCGATTGAACACGAATTCCAAAGTTGTCAGTGATAAAAAACTTGGCTCCAACTCCCATAGCCAGCGAATAACGATAGGCGTCCAACCATCTTTTTTGTTCTTCGAAGTAGCGTGTCGCTCCAAATGCAACATTGAAAAATGGTTTAACACTGCTATTATCCCCCAGCTCCTGAAAAATTCCGATATGAAACTGTTCCATGCCTGCTTCGAATTCTCCGGAGCTAAAGGTTTCTACATATTGAACTGTTTGAATGGATCTTCTATAGCTTACTTCAATATGTTTTTTAGACCGCACCTCAACATTTACAATCCCACCAAAAGAAACGGCGTCTTTTAAGTCATAAAATTGGTCATATTGTGTAATTGATCCATTAAAAGTATATCCGAACGTGGGTGTAATTTCTATGGCCTCTACCTGGGCGTACGATATCGTTCCTATTAATATCGAAAAAACAATTAAGAGTGCTTTCATAACTGATAAATCTATGGTTTTAAACTGTTTAAAAATAACAATTAGTTCGCTACAAAAACAAATTGAACCAACTGATAGTCCAGTCTAAATAGCTAATGTAATTCTTTCTGCTATAAACAGTTGGATTTTTCTATATTTGATAGCCTAACATTAAATTACAAAAAGGAATCATGTACAAAGCAATTTATTTCTTGTTACTTTTTAGTAGTGTCATCCTGTCGGGTTGTGTTAGATATCCTGACAAGTCCGATGAGGAAAGGGACAAAGATGTCTCTCTGACTTATTATGATAACACGATCGATTATAGTCAATACGCTACATATGCAATAGTTGAACACGTTGGCGAGGTTGCAGTGGAGAGCGATTCGTTAATCGTTACGATTTCAGGAAAATCAACATTAATTCTCGATAAGATCAATGAGAATCTAACGAGTTATGGTCTTCAGGAAGTACCTTCTGCGGCAAACCCGGATCTGCTTGTAAATGCACATGTATTAACTCTTGATGTTGAATACTCTTCGTATTATGGTGGATACTGGGATATGGGGTATTATTATAGCTATGATCCGTATTACTACGGGTCGCCGTATTACTGGGGCTATGGAGGATATTCGTACTACTATCCTTATTCCTATGGATACACGTATTCAAGCACCTACGGTTCGGTACTTATGGAAATTATAGACAGTAAAAACACGAACAATATTACAAGCCAGATCAAGATGATATGGTCCGGTATGGTGGTTGGAACGGTAAATTCAACGACTGGGATCGATCAGAGAATTACAAGTGGAATAGATGAGTGTTTTGCTCAATCACCCTACTTGGAAGATTAGATGAACAAAAATTTATAAGGGCATGAAAAATTTAATTTTGATTGGTTTATCCATGATTGCTTCCGTTTCATTCGGTCAGAGGATGTATAATTTCAATTATTCTACTGCGGCGCCAATTGGTACCTATACTAATTTTGTGTCGGAATACAGCTGGCAGGGATTCGAAGTTGGGTACCAGAAGGGTATTGGGGAAAACCTGACGGTGGGATTTAGCTACAGATGGCAGAAGTTTTATGAGAAAAAAGACCGTGCAACGTATGTGTTTGATAATGGAGCGATAACTTCAAACTTGTATACCTATACTTTTATCAATAATTGTAACGTTACGCTAAATTACTATGTAGCTAATGCTACTAAAATTACTCCGTACTTCAGTATAGCAGCCGGACCTGCTTATGTTGAGAACAGGTTGGTAATCGGTTTTATAGATCTTGACGATAACGACTGGAAAATTGCGATGTCACCTCAAATTGGAGTCATGATAGATATCAATGAGTCCTTTGCGATCGATCTTAAGTGTAATTACAATTACTTGCCATTGCAGTATCAAAGGTTCACCAGCATACAGTATATTGGCGCTTCAATAGGAATTGCGTGGCGCGATTCTTTTTTGGACTGATTTGTTTCTCGGTTAAAGTTATCTCCAAAACTTTCTTGCCTGTTTCAATGCGACAAATAGCTTGCTGCTATTAGTTTGTCATATAGTTTTTACTACTGCTATATTGTTTTACAATTCTTCCATTAATGGGTTGTTCCTTACCGATATTTTATTTATAGGCTCAAGTTCAGTAACTCACGGAACCCGTATTTTTATATCTATTGTTGGCGGTAGTTGTTATTTATTTTTCACTAATTCCAGCAGCAAAATAATATTCTTCATTAGTATTAAAGCAGTTCTCAAATTCAAGTATACTGAGGGGGTCTTTGCTCTTAATAAATGAATTGAGCGTATATATTTTCAGACCTAGTTCATTGTAAATAAAATTATATATGTCTTGGGGAGTTGTTCCATAATAATCACTTGCACCCTTACCACATTCAAATAGTATAATAGGTCTATTCTTTTTTATTAAATTCTTGGCTCCTTTTAGCACATCAAATTCACCACCTTCTACATCAATTTTTATAAAATGAATTTTTTCACTTGGAGAAACGATTTTGTCCAGAGGTTTTAATTCTACATTTATTTCTTCAATTTTGGGATCGGAAATATCATATCGTCTTCTTTTTATACCACTATATGCGGGTGCATTTTTAACAAGATGAAATGAAGTTTCCCCACTAATATTTGAAAGTGCGAATGGAAGAATTTTTGCTTTATTTTTAAACTTTTTCGTTAAATCATTAAATAAATAAGGTATCGGTTCAAAAGCATAGTGCTTACCTTCAGGCGCATATTTAAGCATCAAGCTAAGTATTTCGCCCTTATGACAACCCACATCAATACAATTAGAATCTTTATTGATGTAGTTTTTCATTATTGTTTTAGTAAGTCTATCATATTTAATATTTTTTGTAAAATCTACATGAAAAAAGATAAATAATTCTCTAACCGTTTCTTTAAAATCCATAATTCTGGTTTTTATTATTTTGAATTATACATTCATTACCGCCAACGTTGCGTCTAAACCAATTTATGCAATTTGGTTTAGGTATTGTTAGCATTAGTTTTTTAAGTTTTCCAATTCTTATAGGCGATATGGGCAGGTTTAGTTGTATCTCTTGATTCTTTATTTTCAATTCGCTCGGCTAACCATTGTACCCACTCTCCATAGTTTTCATCATTATTGAGTTTCCTTACTTCTATGAAATAACTTTTCATAGAATTCCAAAAAAGTAAAATAGGACCTCTCATAAACTCACTTACTAGTTCTAGTTTTATTTCTTTTTTAAATACAAGCAAACCTATACTTTCAAGTTGCATGTGCATGACCATGACTTTGGATAATTTGTCTCCTAAATACGTCTCAATTTCTTTTTTTGTTAAATCTATTGGAAGTCCATAGACGATATTCATTGCTTCAATGAATTCAGGAGTTTGAACAGAATTTAATAATTGTAATGCCGATTCTCTAGATCTTTGTTTTCGTATATGAACTAACTGAATTGCAGCAAATATTCCAGCCGCGATAATTGCAGCTTTACTTAGAATATCAATAATTGTGTAAGTGTTAACCTCCATTTTTGAATACAAATTTCTTTTAAATCATTTTATTTCTTTTCCGTTCTCAAAATATCTTTCCCTAGTGATATTGCCCTGTTCATCATAGTCTCTCCAAATTCCATGAGGTTTGTCATTTCTATATTCTCCGTCTGCTCTTAGATCTCCGTTCTCATAGTAGTATTTTACAGGTCCATTTATTTTACCATCTAATTCCTTTGGTACTTCACCCATTTTCTGGCCATTCTTGTAATATTCTGCACCTGCAACAGGTTCACCATTTACATACACAAATAGACCTTCTATTTCTCCGGTATCATAATAGCCGGTCAATTTTTGTAAATTTCCATTATTGAATATCTTTTCAATTCTTAATTGTCCAGTCTTAAAATACTGTAGTTGTCGATAAGTGCTGTCAGCTCTGTCGAACCATTGGATTTCAGTCTTTGGAATTCCGTTTTCCCAAGTTTCAGTTACTTCTCTGTTTGAAGGGCAGTCGGCACATGATGAAATCAGGCATTGTCCAACTACTGCAACGATTAAATACTTAAATGTTTTGTTCACTTTTGTCTTTTTTCAAATTGGCTACAACTACCTTATAAATGTATAATTATTCCCTTTATCACCCTCTTACGGGATGTTATTGCTACTTTTTTGGTGTTTTATCAATTTCATACTAAGACAGGGTCAGTGTGCAATCGATCCAGGCATTCTCAAGCGTAGCATTAATGCGCTTGTAGAATTCGATTGCCGGGGTGTTCCAGTCAAGCACTTGCCACCTGATCTTTTTTGCTTGTGCCGATCTTGCTTCCTCAACCAGCGCATCAATAAGCAATTGTCCAATTCCCTTTCTTCTGTGGGAATTTGCAACTACAAAATCCTCAAGATATATCGACCGGCCTTTCCAGGTAGAAAAAACAGGGTAGTAGAGCAGCATTCCTACAATCTCGTTGTCCATTTCCGCAACAATGGTGTCGAATATTTTGTTGGGACCAAACCCTTCTTCGATCAGAGTCTCCTCCGAGATCAGCACTTCCCGGGGTGCCTTTTCGTATTCTGCGAGCTCTATGATCAGCTCAAGAACTCGGGCCATGTCGGTCTTGGCTCCTTTTCTGACAATTGCATTTTTCATGGTAAAATGTAGCCATTCTGTTTCAATTTTAAAAGCGAAACAGAATTCAACCATCGAAAGAAGGTTCAATAATTATCGGTATAAATAAGGTGTGAATCGTTTCCTTTCCTATTTTGCATATGCGTCTCATGAAAGGTATGCTTGTTGTCATAGTGTTAATTTTACTCACTGCTGAATATGCTGGTCAGGATCTGAGCTATCGTCATTTCTCAACAAAAGAGGGGCTTCCAAGTGCTCAGGTATACCATATGTTCCAGGATGATCTTGGTTATATGTGGTTCGCAACGGATCGTGGAATTGCCAAATACGACGGAACGACCATTGTACAGTACGATCAACGAAATGGACTGCCTTCCAGCACGGTTTTTAAATTTTATCCTCAAAGAAATGGTGACGTGTGGTGCTCCACTTTCGAGAATAAATGGTTTTATTTTAACCCGAATCAAAGAGAATTCAAACCGTACAAATACAACGATACGGTCGTTAAGTATTCGATCGGAGGGCTTAATGAGGATTTTGTCTTAGATGAAAACGGAACTCTTCATATTGGCTTCCAAAATTTAGTTGGGGTACTTTCAATGAATATTGATGGGGTAGTCTTGAATAAACCGCGCACTTTGGATAAAACAAAAGGAACAGGTGTATTGTTGGTGGCTGAAGAGCAGGGCGCGAACCAATTGGAATATTTCCTCGGAAGGGATTCCACAGATAAAGATGTTTCCGGGGTTTTAAAAAATTCTAGGACTAAAACTTGCTGGTTTATACCGGCAAAAGGTCACTATAGCAAAACCACGCTGCTGAATGAACACGCAATTTTTTCTGTAGAGACGCAACTTCTTATTCAGGGCCCTGATGCGCAGTATAAAAAAATTACGGTTGATAAATCCATTATCGGAATGGGTGCGTTTGGTGAAAATGAATTCTGGATCGGTCTAAGAAAAGGCGGAATTAGGGTCTACAATTTGAAAGGGGATCTGATCCACCATTTTCTGATTAACGAATCGGTTACTTGGGCTTTTCATGATCAGCATAAGGGGTTGTGGATCTCTACTCTTTCCAATGGTGTATTTTACGCAAGAGACAATAGAATACGAAAGCATGTGCTTAACTCTCACGTTTCTTATGTGAACAATGGTCAGGGTGAACAGGTTCTTGTAGGAACATATGAAGGAGAGATTTACGAATGTCTTGCTGAACGATCGAGGTTTTTGGCAGACGGTGGTACCGGAACTCCCGCAATGGCTGTGCTGAATAAGACCATAGGCGGATACGCCATATTTTCAGGAGGCAAACTTATTTTTCCGGAGATCGAGATGGACTATCCCGGGTGGGTTGGTTCAATTTCTGAGAATGAGCGTAAACCCGTTCTGTTCGGTAGTTTGAATAAGATTTATTGGTGGGATAATGTGCGCAAGGAATTAAGAACCCGTGCGCTGTCAGAACGGGTTAGATCAATAGCCTGGGCACAGGAAGGAATTTGGGTGGGGACATTGTCAGGCTTGTTTTTTTGTGACACACTTGATCGATCAATTGAACGAGTATCGAATGCAGCACTTCAAAGAAGAATTGAGGCCATTAGGTCAACAGGATCGGCTTCTTTTTTTGGAACAATGGGAAATGGGTTGGTGATCAAAAGTAGAGACACAACTTTTAAGGTTTCCATGAAAGATGGCCTGTCCAGTAATTTGGTCCATGAGCTATTCGTAGAAAACGATTCTATAGTATGGGTGGGCACAAACAATGGTCTGAACAGAGTTTGTATTTACACGGATCATTTACAAATTGATATCTACAATGAGAAGGACGGTTTACAGGACAATTACATCAGCGACGTTCATGTGAAAAATGATCAGGTCTGGATCGGAACAAGGTCCGGGCTGTTTTTCATGCAAAAACCACCCGTTCAAGCGGTTTCTTCAGCAATAGATCTGCGCCTTAGAATTGAATCTATATATCATGATGGCCGGATCTTGCAAGGAAAGGAATTATCGGAGCTTAGCCATGACCAGAATGATCTTCTGATCAATTACAATACCATCTTTTTTGGTGGAAATGAAGCAGTGGAATACAGGTATAAGTTTGTAGGAATTGATAGGACCTGGACCAGATCGTATAGTCGTACGGTGTCTTACAAGGCACTTGCTCCCGGTTCTTACAGGTTGGTAATTCAAGCACGAACCAGGAGGGGCGATTGGAGCCAGAATGAGGAAAACCTTGACTTCACCATTTTTCCGCCTTTTTACAAAACGACATGGTTCGTCCTGCTTGCAGTGTTTATAGCGGTGCTGATCATTTATTTGTTCTTTAAAATACGAGTGTTGACCTACAATCGGGATATTGTAAGGGAGCTTTTAAGAATACTTTTAAAGCGACTTTCACCTAGGTCAAAGCAGTTCAAGATAAGGGTGCAGGGAGCTACGGTTAAGATCAATTCTTTGGATGTTTGTTTTGTGAAATCTTCCGGTAATTATGTCGAAATACACACAACAAAAAATAGGTACGTTACCCGCATGAAAATTGGGTATTTTGAAAATTTACCTCCGGATAAATTGGATTACATTCGTGTTAACCGTTCTTATATTGTCCGAATTGATAAGATAACCGCGAAATCTCCGAAAAGTTTGCGTGTGCTGGGTCAAGACATTCCTATTGGACGCACCTATCAAAAATCAATTTCAGAGCTTTTGTTTTAGGCGTTTCATTAGTCACAGATTAAAGACCATTCGTCACAGAGGTAGAATTCGATAAAAATCATTTGTCACTATTTATGATTCATACATCACATTTGTGAGGAGATGTCCCCTGTGAGACAACCTAATATCCCAATTTTGTCAGTAAATGCCATAAAGGCAATCCAATTAACTAAACTTTTACATCATGAAAAATTCAATTAGAAAATACATCATATTGATAGTTGCTCTGGTAGCAACCACAAATTTTGCCCTTTCTCAAAATTCAAACGTTTGGGGAAGTGTTGATAATTTAGAAGATCTATTAAATTCAAATTCATATCAAGACGTAGATAAGCTAATGGATCTGACGGTAATACAAATTTTACCCAGCTCTAAAAATCCTGATCTCCAAAAAGTATATGAATTCAGCTGTAATTGCGATGAAGCTGATCTTTATACTTCCCTGGTTTCTGTTTCCGGAATTGAAGGGGTTGAATATGGCCCGAAATATGAACCACTTGTATTACCTGATGATTACAATATTATATTCGATCCGATGTATACATTAGATCTCATTAATGCGGAGGAAGCATGGAGCATTACACATGGTGATTGCAATGTTCGTGTAGCGGTATCAGATCAGAATTATTACGCAGTTCCTGGGAGTGAACATGAAGAGCTGGGAGGGAAGGTCACCTACTATGACGCCACAAATACTTTAACTAGAACCCACGGAACCGCAGTGGCTACTATCGTTGCTGCTAATACGAACAACGGCATTGGACTAAGCAGTATTGGTTATGACCTCAGATTGGCTCTTTACAGAATGAACTACAATGAGGTTATTTATGCTAGCCAAGCCGGAGCAAGAGTTGTAAACCTAAGCTGGACTTCAGGATGTACATTTAACATCTATCAACAAGAAGCAATTGATGAGGTATACAACAACGGGACTTTCATCGTTGCTGCTGCCGGAAACGGTACCACATGCGCCGGAGCTGGTAATTTGGTTTATCCTGCTGCTTACGACAATGTATTTTCCGTAACCAGCATAGGGCCTAATGATAATCACGAAAAGATCATAGGAGACCCGAATTCCACGCACCAACACAATGCTATGGTTGATCTAAGTGCGCCCGGATACGATGTGCCCATAACTGCTGCGCCCGGGTGGTATTTGGCAAGTAGTGGCACTTCTTATGCTTCACCTTTTGTTACAGGGACCGTTGGTCTAATGCTTTGCGCTAATCCGTGTTTACGTAGTCAGGAGATAGAAGATATCTTAAAATTATCGTCGGTGAATATTGATGCGCTAAATCCAAGTTATGCAGGTTTGATCGGTGCGGGAAGGTTGGATGCAGGAGCTGCTGTCACCATGGCGTTCAATAGCCCAACAAATACAGATCCCTGCGGAGCCATTGCTTGTGACCCGGCTCAAAGTGTTGATGCGGGTCCTTGCCAAACCGTATATTGGGGATACACCGATGATTATGCCACCGTTGAGCTAAATGGAATGACCTCCGGCGGAAACGGGGGCGCCACAAGCACGTGGACCGACCAATACGGAAATGTTATAGGAACAGGAAACTCTGTTTCATTTCTGGCTGATGCATCAATGGTACCTACTGGTGAATTTACTACCACAACATATACGCTGACCTACACCGATGTATTTGGTTGTTCAGTAAGTGATGATGTTGTAGTAACAGCCTACAATGTCTTGTGCCCCCCTGCTGGTCCTTTGGTGCCAAAAAACGACAAGATTTTAATGTGTAAAAGAGGAAGACGAGCATGTGTTTCTGAAAATGCAGTGGAGAGCCTTATGGCCAGTCATCCGAGCAATGTCCTCGGGCCATGCGATGGAATATCAGACTGTAAATCCATTTCCATTGGAAGCGTTCCAAACGAACCTGAAAGCTCAATGGCCACGATCCGAGCCTATCCGAACCCATCAACGGGGATTGTCAAAATCAGAGGTGAAGAAAAGCAGATCATAAATAAACTGGAGGTGTATAACCATATGGGCCAGCTCATTCTAACACAATACAATGATCAACAATTTTCAGTTGATCTGACAACTCAAAGCACCGGGATCTATTTGGTTAAAGCATATGTCGGAAATCAAATGGCTACCGTGGTAATTTCACACCTCTAAAACTTGCTGGTGTGTCTTTCAATTCGGATGGATTGAAGCAACAACCTTTTGAGAATACATAAAACAGTTAATGATCAGACCTTAAGCTGATGAATTAAAATAAATATTTCGATAGTTAATTGGGAGGGGATAGGCAGTCATTGTGTAAACATGTTGTCTATCTTCTTCCCAATTTAATTGTTTTTACGACCTTTACCGTCCAAACCAATTGAAATGAATTTCACTACACTGGGCGAGTTCATTCTGGATGAACAAAAACACTTTCCAGGATCTTCCGGAGATCTGAGCAGTATCCTTAGCTCGATCCGGCTTGCCGGAAAGATCGTTAGTCAGCAGATCAATAAAGCCGGACTTGCACGCAACATTATTGGCTCTGCAGGTTCAGAGAACATTCAGGGGGAGCAGCAACAAAAGCTGGATGTTTATGCCGATGATCAGTTCATTAAATCCTTGCGGGTAAGAGGGCTGGTTTGTGGAATTGCCTCAGAAGAAAATGATGATTTTGTTGCAGTTGATGAGAACAAAGATGCCAAATACATCATCATGATCGATCCGTTAGACGGATCCTCGAATATTGACGTTAATGTTTCTGTTGGAACTATTTTTGCCGTTTACAGACGAATTACTCCTGTAGGAACACCGGTTAGTCAGGAAGATTTTCTTCAGCCGGGGAGAGATCAGGTAGCAGCGGGATACATCATTTATGGTTCCTCGACCATGCTCGTTTACACTACGGGTAAAGGTGTCAATGGGTTTACGTACGACCCCGGGATAGGTGTTTTTTTCTTATCACATCCGGACATGCGATCGCCAAGCAAGGGTAGTATCTATGCCATGAATGAAGGGAATATTGGACAATGTGAAAAAGGTGTAAAGCAATACATTGAATACTGTCGCAGCAATGAGAATGACATTGGCAAACCGTATAGTGCTCGATATATAGGCTCTCTGGTTGCAGATTTTCATAGGAATCTGCTGAAAGGTGGAATATACATTTATCCTGCTACGGAATCTGCACCTAATGGTAAATTGCGATTGCTTTACGAGTGCAATCCACTGGCATTTCTTGCTGAACAGGCGGGAGGCAAAGCATCAACGGGCAGAGAGAGGATCATGGACATTCAACCGGAAGAGCTGCATCAGCGTGTTCCCTATTTTGTCGGGTCTAAAGAAATGGTTGAAAAAGCAGAAGCCTTTCTGGAGAGCTAAGCATGAAGCTCGAAGAATTTAAATCGATCTACGCATCCTCTTCCAAAGCCAATGAGCTATGCGACATGTTAAATGAAGCTGATGTAAAAATTCAGCTTTCAGGAATGGCCGGTTCTTCTGCTTCAATTATTGCATCATCGGTCTTTACCAACAAACCTGGTAATTATCTTTTCATACTCCCTGATAAAGAGGAGGCCGCCTACTTTTTCAACAATCTCGAGAATCTGCACAAAGGAGAAAAGGGAACAACGATCTTGTTCTATCCCGGATCCTACAGAAGACCGTATCAGATAGAAGAGGTTGACAACGCCAATATAATGCTTAGGGCAGAAGTGCTTAGTGTAATTCAGAAACGAAGGAAGAACACCCTTGTGGTAACCTATCCCGAAGCAATTGTGGAGAAAGTTGTATCCAAGAAACATCTGGAGAAAAATACGCTGGATATTGAGGTTGCAGGAAAGTACTCTGTTGATTTTATCAATGAGCTGTTGATCGAGTATGAGTTCGAACATGTTGATTTTGTCTATGAACCGGGGCAGTTTTCGATAAGAGGAGGAATAGTTGATGTGTATTCCTACTCCAATGAATACCCCTTCAGAATTGAATTTTTTGACGATGAGGTAGAGAGCATCAGATCGTTCGATATGATGACCCAGCTGTCCATCAAAACCATGAAGAAAATTTCCATCGTACCCAATGTGCAGAAAAAACTGCTCCACGAAAGCAGAGAGTCATTTCTGACCTACATTCCTTCCAATACGACGGTTTGGGTGAAAGATCTGGAAACAGCTCGCGGTAAGATCATAAAGGGATTTGAAAAAGCAGAATATGCTTTCAGCAGTATGGATACGCTGATCGATCAACTGCCTCCGGACGAGCTTTACACTACCGAAAGTGAATTTGTATCTAACATATCGAAACATGCGGTCGTGGAATATGCAGGTGTTCCGTATTTCAAAAATGCCAGCAAGATCCAGTTCAGCTTTTCACCTCAACCGCCTTTCAGCAAGAATTTTGATCTGCTGGCTACAGATCTAAAGAAAAATCAGAAGGAGAACTATGCGAACCTGATCTTTGCCGAGAACCCGAAGCAAATTGAACGCATCTACAACATTTTTGAAGACAAAGAAGAAGACGTTACGTTTTACCCGATCAATATAGGCCTGAAGGAGGGGTTCATAGATCGCGACCTGAAATTAGCGTGCTATACCGATCACCAGATCTTCGAACGGTATCACAAGTTCAAGCTGAAAGAAGGGTATTCAAGATCGCAACAGGCTTTTACGCTTAAGGAGATCAGTGACCTGCAAAAAGGTGATTATGTGGTGCACATCGACCACGGGGTCGGTCAGTTTTCCGGGTTGGAAAAAATTGATGCCAACGGCAAAGAACAAGAGGCGATACGGTTAACCTATTCCGGGGGTGACATTCTGTACGTTAGCATTCATTCCCTACATCGAATATCAAAGTATACAGGAAAGGAAGGAACGCAACCGAAGGTGCATAAGCTGGGTTCTCCGGCGTGGACGAATACGAAGAACAAAACCAAGAGTAAGATCAAAGAGGTTGCGTATGACCTGATCAAGCTGTATGCAAAAAGAAAAGCACAGAAGGGGTTCGCCTTTGCACCGGATACGTATCTGCAAAATGAACTGGAGGCATCATTCATCTATGAAGATACTCCGGATCAGCTAACGGCTACTATTGATGTGAAGAGAGATATGGAGGCGGAGTCTCCCATGGACCGACTGATCTGCGGAGATGTAGGTTTCGGTAAAACTGAAATTGCTATGCGGGCGGCTTTCAAGGCAGTTGCCGACAGCAAGCAGGTTGCGATCCTTGCCCCGACCACGATATTGACCTTCCAGCATTTCAGGAATTTCACGGATCGATTCAAGGACCTTCCGTGCACAATAGCATATGTCAATCGCTTCAAGTCCGCAGCAAAGAACAGAGAAACACTAAAGAATTTGCAGGATGGCAAGGTAGATGTCATTATAGGAACGCACAGATTAGCAGGCAAAGATGTGGCATTCAAAGATCTGGGGTTGTTGATCATTGATGAAGAGCAGAAGTTCGGGGTATCCGTTAAAGACAAATTGAAAACATTCAAAGCGAATGTCGATACGTTAACATTAACTGCTACTCCGATCCCGAGGACGCTTCAATTTTCACTAATGGGAGCCAGAGACATGTCCGTTATAAATACAGCACCGCCCAATCGATACCCGGTGCAAACCGAGCTCAGAACCTTTTCAGAAGAGCTGATCCGAGATGCCATTTCCTATGAAGTACAACGAGGAGGTCAGGTTTTCTTTGTGCACAATCGGGTTCAGAACATTCAGGAAATTGCTGGAATGGTATCTCGGTTATGTCCTGATATTCGCGTTGCCATTGGCCACGGGCAAATGGATGGGCAACGACTGGAGGCGGTCATGCTGGATTTTATGGCCGGCATGTATGATGTTCTGGTTGCAACTACGATCATAGAATCCGGAATTGATGTCCCCAATGCAAATACGATTATTATCAACAATGCCAATCATTTTGGATTATCCGATCTGCATCAGCTAAGAGGTAGAGTGGGCAGGTCAAACAAGAAAGCCTTTTGTTATCTTTTTACACCCCCGCCCCAGCATTTGACCAATGAAGCGAGAAAGCGATTACACGCCATAGAGCAGTTCACGGAGCTGGGCTCAGGGTTTAATATTTCAATGAGGGATCTTGATATCAGGGGTGCAGGGAACCTGCTTGGGGGAGAGCAAAGTGGATTCATTTCAGACATTGGGTTTGATATGTACCAGAAAATACTGGATGAGGCAATTCAAGAATTGAAGGAAACCGAATTCAAGGAGCTGTTCAAGAAAGAGGTAGCCGAAGGTAAATATGTTAAAGACTGTCAGATCGAAACCGACATGGAGCTGGTGATTCCCGATGATTATGTGAACAACATTACCGAAAGGCTTAGCTTATACAGGCAGTTGGACGGGGTAAAGAATGAAGACGATCTGATGACATTTCAAAGTCAGCTATCGGATCGTTTCGGAGAGATTCCTTCCGAGACTTTGGCTTTGATAGATACTGTCAGATTGCGTTGGCTGGCAAGGGACATTGGATTCGAAAAAGTGATATTAAAGCAAGATGTTTTGATTGGTACTTTCGTCTCAGATTCGGAGAGCCCTTACTATCAATCTGCCAAATTCACCAGGGTGCTGAATTTCATCCAACAGCATTCAAGGTCAGCGAACATGGCGGAGAAAAATGGAAAATTAAGGTTGCGCTTTGATCAGGTTAGATCTGTACCGGAGGCGATCGATAAATTCAATTCAATTCTTTTTAATAATGCAGTTTGAACGTATTAAAGAGCCCTTCTACAAATACTACATAGGTCTGGTCAAAGAAAAAAGACTGATCGAGGCAGTTGAGAACTCGGCGGGTGAACAAATTGAGTTTTTTAGTAAGATCTCTGCCTCAAAAGCTGATCACAGATATGCCGAAGACAAATGGAGTATCAAGGAGCTGCTGCAACACCTTATTGACACGGAAAGGATCTTTTTGTATCGAGCACTTACTTTTCTAAGACAATCGAATACGGAGCTTCCGGGTTATGATCATGAGGCATATGTAGATGGACTTAGTTTGGGTCACGTAACGTTTGAAGGACTGATCGAAGAATTCAGCGATGTGAGAAGAAGTTCTTTGTCATTCTATAGAAACATAGCACCGGCTGACCTGGACAGGAACGGCATTGCAAACGGCAATCAGATGTCCATTGAGGACATTGGAAGAATACTGGTAGGTCACACACGTCATCACATTGGCATTATAGAGTCCAGATACTTATAATCAGGACGTTTATCAGATTAAAAGCTCAGTTTTGAACATTGGTTAGACACTTATTAACATAAGTGAAAAAAGGGCGAGGAAGCATGCTCCGGTTGCCTATCTTTGCCAATTGTAAAAAGAAAACTAGCAGGCATGAAAAAGATTAAAAATGCGCTTATATCGGTTTTTGACAAGGGAAACCTTGAACCTATTGTGAAAAAACTCGATGAACTTGGCGTTACCATCTATTCGACCGGAGGAACTCAAAAATTTATTGAAGAAAAGGGAGTGTCTGTTATAGCAGTAGAAAGCCTTACATCATATCCGTCAATTTTAGGTGGAAGAGTAAAAACTTTACACCCGAAAGTTTTCGGAGGAATTTTGAGCAGAAGGGAACTTGATGGAGACATAGCACAACTTGAAGAGTATGAAATACCTGAGATCGATCTGGTTATCGTGGACCTATATCCTTTTGAGGATACTGTGTCAAGTGGTGCAGAGCACCAGGCCATAATTGAAAAAATTGATATCGGAGGTATCTCGTTGATTCGGGCAGCGGCAAAGAATCACAAGGACGTAGTGATCGTTCCGTCAAAAAATGAATACAATTACCTGCTCGATCTATTGAACGAGAAACAAGGAATTACTTCAACGGAAGATCGGAAAGAACTTGCTACTGCAGCCTTCAATGTTTCCTCGCATTATGATACCCAGATCTACAATTGGTTTGCTGAAGACAGTGATGCCGCCTTTAAGCAGAGCATAGGTGAGAGTCAAACTCTGCGGTATGGTGAAAATCCACATCAGAAAGGTATATTTTATGGTGATTTGGGTGCGCTCTTTGATCAGCTCCACGGAAAAGCCCTTTCTTATAATAATTTACTGGATGTGGATGCCGCGGTATGTTTGATGCAGGAGTTCAGTGATAGCGAGCCGACATTTGCGGTTTTAAAGCACAACAATGCGTGTGGAATGGCCACAAGAGATACGATTCGGGAAGCCTACATCGATGCATTGGCAGGAGACCCGATCTCTGCTTTTGGAGGCATTCTGATCGCCAACAGAGAAATAGATCTGGAAACTGCAAACGAAATACATCAGTTGTTTTGCGAGGTGGTGATTGCCCCGGGATACAATGAGGAAGCGCTTGAAGTAATTCAAGGTAAAAAGAATAGGATAATTCTTTTGCAGAAAGAGGTTCCTTTGACAGGAATACAGTTCAGAACCATACTGAATGGTGTGCTGTTCCAGGAGAAAGACCTGATAACTGATCGAAAGGAAAATTTTGAAGTAAAAACCAATGCGTCGCCTAACGAGCAGCAAATGGAAGATCTCGAATTTGCGAATAAATTGGTCAAACACACTAAATCGAATACCATTGTGCTTGCTAAGAACGGACAGCTCTTAGCAAGTGGAACCGGACAGACCTCCAGAGTAGATGCACTCAGACAGGCGATTCACAAAGCGCAATCATTTAAGTTCGATCTGGAAGGGGCCGTTATGGCTTCTGATGCTTTTTTCCCATTCCCTGATTGTGTGGAAATAGCGAAAGAAGCAGGCATTACTGCAGTGATCCAACCGGGAGGTTCCATCAAAGACCAATTGTCCATAGATTATTGCAATGAAAATGGACTTTCTATGGTGTTTACCGGAAATCGACATTTTAAACATTAATTAATTAACAATTAATCGGTTTTTATTAACGAATAATAGGTGAACTACATGTAGAGAATGTTTAATTAGTACCTTTAATAAACTCATTCAGAAATCAAAGGAAGGCAGGGAAATAATTAATGGGAATATTCGATTTTTTTACACAGGAAATTGCCATCGATTTGGGTACGGCAAACACACTTATCATTCATAATGACAAGGTGGTTGTTGACGAACCATCAATTGTAGCGATCGATCGGACTACAATGAAGATAATCGGGATAGGTCGTAAAGCACAACAGATGCACGGCAAGACCCATGAGAACATCAAAACGATCCGCCCGCTGAAGGATGGGGTGATCGCTGATTTTCAGGCTGCTGAACACATGATCAGAGGCATGATCAAAATGATGAAACCAAACGCCAGATTTTTCAATCCATCTCTTAGAATGGTGATCTGTATTCCGTCCGGAATTACCGAAGTGGAAAAAAGAGCTGTTCGGGACAGTGCAGAGCACGCCGGAGGCAAAGAAGTATATCTGATCCATGAACCAATGGCAGCTGCTATTGGTATAGGAATTGACGTTGAGGAACCAATGGGGAACATGGTAATAGATATTGGTGGAGGAACTTCAGAAATCGCTGTCATTGCCCTTGGTGGAATTGTTTGCGATAAATCCATTCGTGTTGCAGGAGATGACTTCACAAGCGACATTGAGGAATACATGAGGCGTCAGCATAACATCCTGATTGGAGAAAGAACGGCTGAGCAAATTAAGATCGAGGTAGGTGCGGCTTTGACTGACCTGGAAAACCCACCGGAAGACTATGCTGTAAGGGGCAGAGATTTGATGACAGGTATCCCTAAAGAAATATTTGTTTCTTATGTCGAGATCTCTCAGGCGCTAGATAAATCTATTTCAAAAATTGAGGAAGCTATTTTATCCGCACTCGTGCTGACCCCCCCGGAGCTGTCAGCGGATATTTATAAAACAGGTATATATCTCGCAGGTGGAGGATCGATGCTTAGAGGACTGGATAAACGGATTTCAATAAAAACAAAATTGCCGGTTCATATTGCAGAAGATCCCCTGAGAGCTGTTGCGCGGGGAACGGGAATAGCACTTAAAAATGTAGATAGATTCCAGTTCTTGATAAAAGGGTAATTGAACTAAATATGAGGAACAGAGATGCAAAATTTATTCGCACTCCTAAAACGGTACAGTAACTTCCTCTATTTCATTGTACTGCAATGCGTTTGTTTCTTTCTGCTGGTCAACAACAATAATTTTCATGGATCCAAGTATTGGAATTCATCTAATGCAGTGGTAGGGTGGATACAAGAAACACAATCGAATATAACCGCCTACCTGAATCTTCAACCAGAAAATGAAAAGCTGTCGAAAGAAAACAGTCGACTCAAAGAAATTGTATTCGGAAGAGTAAATCCAGCGAGAGGCGAGTGGCTAAAGAAGATCGACAGCATCAACAAACTCAAATATGAATTCCTCCCTGCAAGGGTTATTTCAAGTTCAAGCAAGTTTGAGAAAAACTACCTAACTCTGGATATTGGAACTGCAGATGGGGTTGATCCGGACCAATTAATGGGAGTTATTGGCCCATTAGGAGTGGTGGGATATGCAAAAAAAGGAGGGAGTAAGAACTATACTCAAGCAGTATCTATTCTCCATTCAAAGTTTATTCTAAGTGTAATTCATAAAAGATCAGGGCAGCAAGGAATACTAAAATGGGAGAATGACGATGACCGATATACCGCTACAGTAGTGGAATTTCCCAAATATGTTGATGTTAAGGACGGAGACGTGATCATGACAAGTGGAAATACCGGAGTATTCCCGAGAGGGGAGCTTGTCGGAACGGTGTCTGATATAATCGAAATGCCTAAGACCAATATATTGAATCTGAAAGTGAAATTGGCTACGGATTTCAACAGTATCTACCACGTATCCGTTATCAGGAACAATGAAATTTATGAAATTCAAGAGCTTGAGGAAGAGGCCGAATTCAATCTGAAACCGACACCATGAGGGAAATAATTAACCATAGTGTCCGTTTTGGTGTGCTAATTTTAGTGCAGGCTTTGGTTTTACACAACATTGAGCTAGGTGTTTTTTCGTCTTATTTCAATGCTTTCCTTTATATCCTGTTTATTCTGATGTTACCCTATGATATTCCGAATTGGCTGCTACTTACTCTAGCCTTTTTACTTGGTATAACGCTGGATGCTTTCCTGCATACATTGGGAATGCATACATCTTCCTGTGTCTTGATAGCTTTCTTGAGACCTACGATATTAAAACTGCTTGCAAGCCGAGACGAATACGAGTTTCGGAACAAGCCCAATATTTATATTATGGGTTTTAACTGGTTTTTGTATTATGGATTTTTAATGGCTGTGATACACCACTTTTGGTTCTATCTGGTTGAAGATTTCAGACTCGTTGAAGTACACATTGTTTTACTGAAAGCTGTTTCCAGTGCAATTTTCACTACAACACTGATCATCTGTTCTCAGTATTTGATGAACAAACAGAAGAAAGAAAATGGATAGTGTACAGCATCGAAAATTCGTAATTGTTGCCATATTCATTTTTGTTGGAGTGATCTACGTATTTCGTTTGTTCTACATTCAAATTCTGGACGAAGAGCATAAAAAATGGGCGTTGACCGTTAGCCAAAGAAGCCTTAGAGTCCTGCCTGAGAGAGGAATTATTTTTGATCGAAATGGGGAGGTCTTGGTGAAGAATGAAAAAAGCTACGACCTGTGTATCGTACCTTCAAATTTCAAAGAAGAAGATTCTACAGAGACCTGTAAGCTCCTCCGGCTATCGATTAATGAGTTGCGTTCAATACTAGGCGTTAGAGGCCTGGAACGTATAGTACCGCAAAAGGCAATTTCCGGCTTGGGGAACGATGAGATGGAAGCTTTGCAACATCAGCTGATCGAAAGTGAAGCATTCCAATTTATAGAATCAAATAAACGGGTTTATCCCAAGCCGATTGCTGCTCACATTCTTGGGTTTACAGGGATAATTCAACCTAAACAACTGGAACAAGACACTGTAAATTATTATCGGGAACAGGATTTTGTTGGTAGGGCCGGAATAGAACAGAGTTATGAAGAAGAGCTCAGAGGATTGATCGGGTTCCGGCAGATCATCAAGGACAATAAAGGACAGGAAAAACAACTTGTGGAATACGATACCGCAATTTCCGGAAAGAACATAACACTGTCCATAGATGCCGAACTACAGGAGTACGGCGAACGATTGATGGCGAATAAAATTGGCAGCATCGTAGCGATACAACCGGGAACAGGGGAGATCCTGAGTATGGTAAGTGCTCCTGGCTATGACCCGAATTTGTTTTCAGGGGATGGATTGAGAAAAAATTACGATAGCATTTTTAATCCGAAAGACACGCTGCAGACTTCTAAGAATAAGGCAATTTATAATGATACCTACAGGCCGGGTTCTATTTTCAAGCTCGTGCAGGCACTAACAGCAATGCAAGAAGGGGTTATTGACTCGACTACGGGTTTCTCCTGCACAAAAGTTCCAATGAATTGTCACAACCATCCGCATCCATCAAATGTGAAAATTGCCATTCAGCATTCCTGCAACCCCTATTTTTATAATGTTTACAGGCGGCTTATACTACGGGGCGAAAAGAAAAGTCATTTTCTCGATAGTCGAATTGGACTGACAAAATGGGAAAAGGCGGTTAGATCGTTTGGACTTGGGGGGGCCTTCGACACGGATATCCCGGGAATGAAAAGAGGAAGCGTACCGGATACCGGGTTTTACGATAATGAGTTTCCGACAAAGAAACCTTATGGCAAAAATAAATGGGCATTCAGTATGATCTATTCAAATGCAATAGGTGAAGGAGAGATTGGAGTCGCCCCGATCCAAATGGCCAACCTGGCAGCAATAATTGCAAACAAGGGCTGGTATTACACTCCTCATTTTATTAAAAGCATTGGAGACGTAGAAGCAAAGAAGGAAAAGTACAATAAGAAAATATTTACGGTGGTAGAAGAAGGTTACTTTGAACCCGTTATCTCAGCTATGGAACAGGTTGTTCTTAATGGGACGGCAAGAAGAGCTCAAATAGATTCAGTAAGAGTTTGTGGCAAGACCGGGACTGTAGAGAACAAGTCATTCAACGACCATTCTGTTTTCATTGCATTTGCGCCTCGGGAAGATCCACAAATAGCAATAGCTGTTTATGTGGAATATGGAACATGGGGTGGAACCTGGGCCGCACCGATCGCCAGTTTGATGATGGAAAAGTACCTGCGTGAAATTGGTATGATCAAAGGACTTAGAAGTGAAAAGTCACTTCAAAAAGAAAAAAGAGCAGTGGAATCAGTAATTCTAGATAAGCATGCGGTCATCCGGTAGATTAGATATTTTCCCTAAGCGGATCGATAATCCAATGCTCTTGATCTATGGGATCTTTGTCCTTCTCGGATTACTGACCATTTACTCATCGGCGTATACTCCCGACTTACCATCCCTTTTCTCACTTGAAAAAGAATACGGGAAACAAGCAATGTATATTGGCATTTCCTGTGTGATCGGCGTGATAATATTACTGGTAGACGGTAAGTTCTTCATTAATTATTCCTATCACATTTATGGATTCGTTATACTACTATTAATTGTCGTTCTTTTTACGCCTGCAATAAAAGGGGCTCATTCATGGTTCAAGATCGGAGGGTTTTCCTTGCAACCTTCTGAATTTGCGAAGTTCGCAACGGCATTGGCGTTTGCCAAACTACTCAGCACTCCTAATAAAAAGCTGACAGACAATAAGACCAGGTTTTTTGCTGTGAGTCTTTTAGCGATACCCGGCCTGTTTATCACGTTACAACCGGATCCGGGAACTGTTTTGGTCTTTGTCTCTTTTTTACTGGTTATGTATCGTGAAGGAATGTCCGGAGCCATGCTGCTATTAGGCTTGCTTATTGCCATTGTAGCCGTAATGACTATATTTTTAAGAGATTCTACTATGTTCTGGGGATTGCTGAATGGCCCATGGATCCTGGTTGGCTTTTCGAGCTTATTTTGTGCTGCATCTGTTTTTGTCATACGAAAAACGATCAGAAAGCGGTACAGACGAAAATACTACACGCAGTCAGGGGTAATCTTCGCTATTGTAATTGTTGTTTCACTGGGTACGAAAGTGATGCATCAAAATGTTTTCAATGACAGACATCGAGATCGTTTTGATGTTATTCTCGGGTTACTTGACGATAAGGCAGGGGTTGGGTACAATCAGGCTCAAAGTATGGCGGCGATCGCTTCAGGGGGGTTAATGGGTAAAGGATACAGAAACGCCACATTGGCAAATGATGAATTCAATCAAGTACCCGAACAGAGCACAGATTTTATATTCTGTGGATGGGGTGAAGAATGGGGCTTGATCGGAGGATTATTTTTTATTGCTCTTTACGTAACAATGTTGGTTCGAATTATTATTATCTCAGAACGTCAGCGATCCCAATTCACGCGAATATTTGGTTACTGTACGGCGTGTATCTTCTTCTTCCATTTTCTGATCAATATAGGAATGGTGATAGGCATAGCCCCCGTGGTTGGGATTCCTTTGCCGTTTTTTAGCTACGGAGGATCTTCAATTATGGGGTTTTCCATAATGTTGTTTATACTTCTGCGTTTAGATTCCGAAAGGATGGACGTGCTTCGTTAGAGGCCGTTCAAGTTCAGACTGTCAATGCTCCGTATGGGATCGCTTGTGTTGAAGAAATCGATCATCACAAAATTTGGAATGTGATCGTTGTATGTCCAGCAGGATCTCGCTCTTGGCAATAAAAAGCTTACATCGTTGATCGTTGCAGCGTCTCCTTGTTGAGGCGTGATGTCCGTAATAAAGTGATTTAAGGTAAATAAGGTGCCTTCCGTGTGATTGCCTCTGAATTTTTCGCAGTCGAATGTACTTGAAGTTTGGTGATCATAATCGGTATCATAAATAAAATTGTACATGTCATGGATCTTTGGATAGGGGTCGGTGCCGGTCCCGTCGTCCATGAATACCACAAGCCTTTTATTCTCATTGACCATTGTCCGTAAGGTCGGCCAGGGTAACGAAAAGTCTTGTTCATACATAAAGTCATCCATTCCTTCTGCCTCGAATGCAGCCATTACTTCAGAAGGAGGTGCATCCCCTTCAATGGTTATCGGAATTACCTCTTTGGGGTTGTTGATATAGAAGGCTTTGAGATCAGTTAGCACACTTTGAAAAGTTTCACAACCGAAGGTTGGATCCCCATGATATACATAAAGGTCATCAGGCGCTCCTGAGCAAAACAGCCAGGCTGTTGCACTGCCTGAAGTATTATATACCTTCAGTCCTATGCCTCTAACCCCCGAGTTGAGCTGAGTCGTTAAATCTCCGTCTTGATTGGCAGCCAAAGAACTGAAATCATCAAGGTCAGCATGTGCGTTGTGGGTCATTAAATACGAAACCTCATTAAATCTTTTACCACACAGCACAGGATGCAGATTGCAAGTGTCAGATGGAGTAATAGCTGAGCCGTTACCGGATGAACAATCCGCCGGATCCCGATCTTCCTTTTTGCACTGAAACAAAAAAAACGCCAAAGCCAACAAGGTTAAATTTCGGATTTTCATAAAAGACATAGTTATAAACCCTATAAATATACAAAAAGCGAGGTTAGATCTTCTCGTATACGCTGATTGTGAATGGGATGGAATTCTTGTCGTCGGCGGCATAATTTTTAACAGAAACAAGGTCCCAAAGGGCATCATCAATTTCAGGAAAATAAGTGTCGCCCTCAAACGATTCGTGCACATGTGTGAGATACATACGATCAATAAGATCCTCTTCCAATGCAAGAGCATAGATCTGGCCGCCACCGATCACAAATGGTTCCTTGTCTCCGCTATTAATTGCATGGTCAATACCTTCTTTAAGGGTGTTAAACACCAGGCAGTCATCCGCTGCAAAATTTTTATTTCTACTGATTATGATATTGGTTCGATGGGGTAGTGGCCTGTATTTTTCCGGGATCGATTCATAATTCTTCCTACCCATAATTACATGATGACCCGTAGTAGTTGTCCTGAAAAAGGCCATGTCAGCAGGCAGATGCCAGATGAGATCATTGTCTCTTCCGATTACTCTATTCTCTGCAATAGCTGCTATTATGCTAACGATCGCTGAATTCATTAGATGGATACAGCAGCTTTAATATGAGGATGTGGGTTATAATCAACAACTTGAAAATCCTCAAATTTAAAATCGAAAATAGAGGTCACAGCAGGGTTAAGGATCATTTTTGGAAGGGGAAGAGGATCACGTGTCAGCTGCAGCTCTGCTTGGTCAACATGGTTGTTGTATAAATGAACATCTCCAAAAGTATGTACAAAATCGCCGGGTCTCAGATCGCACACCTGGGCAACCATCAAGGTCAACAAGGCATAGCTTGCAATGTTAAAAGGAACACCGAGGAAAGTGTCTGCAGATCGTTGATAGAGCTGACAGCTTAGCTTCCCGTTGCTTACGTAAAACTGAAAGAAAGCATGGCAAGGGGGAAGTGCGGCTTTCCCATTGGCAACATTTTCAGAAAAAGAAACGGAAGTGTCTGGTAGAACACTCGGGTTCCAGGCGGAAATGATAATTCTCCTACTATTGGGATTGGATTTAATAGCGTCGATCGCATTTTGCAATTGGTCAATTCCCTCTGAGCTCCAATTTCTCCATTGGTGACCATAAACTGGTCCCAGGTCTCCATTTTCGTCCGCCCATTCATCCCAGATCTTGACTCCATTCTCACGCAGGTATTCTACGTTCGTATCTCCTTTTATGAACCAAAGAAGCTCGTGAATGATCGAACGTAGATGCAATTTTTTCGTGGTTAGCATCGGGAATCCATCCGATAGGTCAATTCTCATTTGATGACCAAACAGACTGATCGTTCCCGTTCCTGTCCTGTCTCCTTTTTGTTCCCCGTTTTTAAGAACATGATCCAATAGATCTAAATACTGCTTCATTTTATTCTAATGTCTGGAGTCAAAAATAAGTGTAAATATTGATTCATTTTTGATTAGGTGGATAATTAGATTAACAAGTTGAAAAACTAATGTTCGGAATTATCATCTGCCGCAAAATGTTATATCAACATTCCAACAACGACCATGGTGAATAGACACGCGATCGTTCCACCTATCAAGGCTCTAAATCCAAGTGATGATAACAATCCCTTCCGGCTTGGAACCAATGCTCCAATGCCACCGATCTGGATTCCGATGGAAGCAAAATTGGCAAAACCGCAAAGCATATACGTTGCCATTATAGTTGAGCGTTCGGATATAGCACTCGCATTTTTCATGTCGCCCAGACTTTTATATGCCACGAATTCATTGAGAATGGTTTTCGTTCCGAGTAATTCGCCCAACGCCCACATGTCTGAAGATTCAACACCCAGCAACCACATTATCGGTCCGCAAAGATATCCCAGTATCATTTCAAATGACAAAGCCTCATATGGCGTGTTGGCAGCAATTATTCCGTTCAGATCTCCTATTGAGCCTGCTTTAGCCAAAATAAAGTTGGCCATAGCCATAAGGGAAAGGAAGACGATCAGCATAGCTCCTACGTTAACTGCGAGTTTCAAACCATCCGACGTTCCATTTGATATTGCTTCAAGAGCATTGTTGCCGATCTTATCTTTAGAAATACTCAGGTCTTGGTTGACTTCTTCTGTTTCCGGGATCAGCATTTTTGCAGCGACAATTGCTGCAGGGGCAGAAATAATGGAGGCAGTAAGAAGGTGTTTGGCATAGAAAATTTCTTGTGCCGGGTCACCGTTGCCCAGGAACCCAATATAAGCTGCCAGAACTCCGCCCGCAATTGTTGCCATTCCTCCTGTCATCAGACACATCATTTCTGACTTGGTCATACCTAATAAATAGGGTCGAACTAAAAGAGGAGATTCCGTTTGCCCCAGGAAAACATTACCTGCGGCAGCAAGACTCTCTGCACCCGAAAGCTTCATGAACTTTTTCATGATCCAGGCAAAAGAATACACGATCTTTTGAAGGATCCCCCAATAATAAAACAAGCTCATC
>Ga0206681_10000323_pt1 | contig 27571 bp, 21 predicted proteins | sample M150012015metaG_FD_161048 | JGI IMG/M metagenome (GOLD analysis project Ga0206681, IMG submission 161048) | Ammonia-oxidizing marine archaeal communities from Monterey Bay, California, United States - M1 500m 12015 | ecosystem: Environmental > Aquatic > Marine > Intertidal zone | place: USA... | reverse complement strand
CCTCCTGTCATCAGACACATCATTTCTGATTTGGTCATACCTAATAAATAGGGTCGAACTAAAAGAGGAGATTCCGTTTGTCCCAGGAAAACATTACCTGCGGCAGCAAGACTCTCTGCACCCGAAAGCTTCATGAACTTTTTCATGATCCAGGCAAAAGAATACACGATCTTTTGAAGGATCCCCCAATAATAAAACAAGCTCATCAGCGCCGAAAAGAAAATGATCGTTGGGAGAATTACAATTGCAAAGTTCATCAAAGGTGTCTGAACTTCCAGAGGATCTTTGCCGAATTGACCGAATAAGAAGTTAATACCTACTCTGGCAAAGTCAATAACGTTAGTGAAAAAGCTGGCGATGTTCTCAAAGATCATATCAATATAGGGCACTTTCAGAACAAGCACCGCAATAATGATCTGTAAAACAATCCCTTTGCCAACGAGATTCCAGTTAATTGCTTTTCTGTTGGAGGAGAACAAAAACGCCATTAAAAGAAGAAAGGCAAGGCCGATAAGACCTCTGGAAATTGTGGCAAAAGAAATGAACGACGCCGCCTTTGGAGATTCATAAGAAAAGTGATAAATAGCTTGACCATCCTCATCTTGAAGCTGCATAAAGTTTTCTTGCAGACGTAGGATTCGGAATTGTCTGATCAATCCGTGGGTAGTAAAATTACCTTCATTGTCAAAATGTCCGATCTTGGTGCCTTCTTCGTCAAATAGACTAACCGCCTTTTCCCCCGTACTTCCGAAATGGGTAATAATACTGTCCGCAGCAAATTGTTGAGGCATTTGCTCTAAGATCAAAGTGGTATCCCCTTGAATTGCCCATGACCCGAAAATTGTATCTGCCGGAGACAGAGATATTTGAAAGTAGTTCTGCCCAATATTTGAATTTGTTGAGAATAACCAGGGGAGCGAGTTCCCTTCTTCTTCGAGATTATTTCGTTCCCCTTCAATTGGTTCGTAAACGTCGAGCTGCCAATTGCGTTGAATTTTAGTATTGGAAGTGGGCTTTTCAACGCAAGAGAATAGTCCCAATGCTATAATTCCAAATACAAGGTATTTATGAAGATGGATCATTACTGGGATTTCCTTCTGTCGATCTCGTCTCTGATCCTCGATGCGTTCTCATAGTCTTCATTAGCAATAGCCTCCTGTAATTTAACTTCAAGGTCCTCCACACTAATTGATTCCAGTGGTTCTTTTCGTATAGATGCAAGCTCTTCCAGAGTCAGATCATCTTCTGTTAGCTCCTCCGTGTCCTGATCTTCTAGAATAATACCCGCTGAGCTCAAAATGAACTCGTAAGTGTAGATAGGGCAATTAAAGCGTACAGCTAATGCAATAGCGTCCGAGGTTCGCGAATCAATTTCAACATCTTTGCCATTATGAACACACATGATCTTTGCATAAAAGATCCCCTCGACCAAATTGTAAATGAGGACTTCTGTGATGCTGATATCGAATTCTTCCGCAAAACTCTTGAAAAGATCGTGTGTGAGTGGTCGGCTCGGTTGCATACTTTCAAGCTCAATTGCTATCGCTTGCGCCTCGAAACCTCCAATAATAATTGGTAGCCTCCTGCGACCTTCGGTTTCAGCAAGAACCAGTGCATAAGCGCCTGACTGCGTCTGACTGTAAGATAATCCTACAATATCCAACTGAATCTTTTCCATCAGAATTAAACAAGTTGGGAAGCACTAGGCTTCCCAACGAATCTTTACGAAAATAACATTTAATTAATGAACCCCAAAAGAGGTGCCGTATTTAATTGTTAGATTCCTTGAACTTTTTAATAGCTTCAGTCAATCTTGGAAGCACTTCAAACGCATCTCCCACAACTCCGTAGTCAGCTGCCTTGAAAAAAGGCGCTTCGGGATCAGTGTTAATTACAACAATGGTTTTGGAACCATTAACCCCGGCTAAATGCTGTATGGCTCCGGAGATACCTGAAGCAATGTATAGATTGGGGCGGATGGCAATTCCTGTCTGCCCTACATGTTCATGATGTGGCCTCCATCCAATGTCGGCTACAGGTCTGGAACAAGCTGTAGTGGCACCTAGAGATTTTGCCAGCTCTTCCACAATGCCCCAGTTTTCAGGGCCTTTAAGCCCCCTTCCGGCTGAAACGACAATCTCTGCTTCAGGAAGAGGAACCACATCACCGTCTTGAAGCTTTCTTTCCTTTACAGTGATAGGATTATCACCAACCTCTGTATTTAAATCTTCAACAGTTGCAACCCCTTCGACTTTGATTACAGGAAGAGAGTTAAGTGTGTACGAGATTACCTTTTTAGGCGTGCTAACGGAAAGGTGCGCGAAGGCTTTGCCTGAGAACACATTTGTTTTTACCACAAAACCATTTGATGTGTCAGGAACGTCAACGGCACTTGAAATGTGTCCGGCATTCAGCTTTGCCGCCACTCTTGGCCCTATTGCTTTTCCGGTTTGATCCTGTGCGAATACAACGACCTCTGAACCTGAAGTTTCGGCGGTTGTTGCTATCAGTTTTGATAGCTGTTCACCGTTAACTTGAGTAATTCCGCGGTGAACAAGAACCTTACCCGCTCCATAATTGCCCAATGTTGCTAAAACATCCGGACTTATATCCCCAAATGTAATAGCGGTAGTTTCACCAATTCTTTTTCCATAGGAAATCGCTTCAAGACCAGCCTTGACTATTTTCCCGTTTATTGCTTCTACAAATACTAATACTGACATGACCTATATAACTTTTGCTTCAGTGTGTAACAAACTAACTAATTCATCCATATTTTCAGGGTCTACATACTTGCATGTAGCCTTAGCATCAGGTTTGGTGTAGGCAACAACAGATGTCAGCTCAGCACAGTCAATAGGTTGAACAACGGTTAATGGTTTTGTTCGGGCCGCCATAATTCCCCTCATATTCGGGATTCTTTGCTCTGCCATTCCTTTTGCTGCCGATAGGACGAAGGGAGTGTTTACTTCAACTACTTCGATCCCACCCGAAACATCTCTTTCAAGAGTAGCAACACTTCCTGCAACCTCAAGCTTGGTTGTAAGTGATACAAACGGCTGATCTAGAAATTCTGCAACCATAGCACCTACTTGGGCTCCATTGTAATTGATTGTTTCTTTACCGGTTAAAACAATGTCATAGCCATTTGCCTTCGCGTATTCAGCAATCTGCTTCGCAACATAATACGGATCTTTTGGTTCAGCATCTATTCGCACAGCATCAGTGGCACCAATCGCCAGCGCTTTTCTGATCGTAGGGTCATCTGCTGTAGTTCCTACCGTTATGGTAGTTACCGTGCCTCCATTAGCTTCTGTGAGCTCAAGTGCACGGACCAAAGCATACCATTCGTCATATGGGTTGACAATGAACTGGACACCATTTTCATCGAATTTAGTATCCCCATCAGTAAAGGCAATTTTAGCCGTAGTATCCGGGGCCTTACTGATACAAACTAATAATTTCATACAATTTTCTTATTATTAAATTAACAAGTCAACTGAGCCAATCGTCAGGACTGTGTTTTTATGAGAACAAAACTAGAAAAAAAAGCAATTGCAGGTCAATTTTTAGACTTTAATAATGTTATGCATGCATAACATTATGTCTAAATTTAATCCGACTTGGAAGAAATCCTGACTTTTGGAAGTAGTTTTACTATTTTTGCTCTGCAAAACTTTAGATCGTATCGTTTCGATCCACTTGAAATTTGAAAGATGAGAGAAATTCAGTTCAGACAAGCCCTGAATGAGGCAATGAATGAAGAAATGAGGAGGGATGAAAATGTTTTCCTTATGGGTGAGGAAGTAGCAGAATACAATGGTGCATACAAAGTATCACAGGGAATGCTTGCTGAATTTGGTCCCGAGCGTGTTATAGATACCCCCATTGCTGAATTAGGTTTTGCAGGAATTGGGGTAGGAGCGGCAATGAACGGGTTGAGACCGATCGTTGAGTTCATGACCTGGAATTTTGCCATTTTAGCCGCGGATCAGATCATCAACAGTGCTGCAAAAATGCTTCAGATGAGTGGTGGTCAGTACAATGTACCCATTGTTTTTCGTGGGGGTAATGGATCAGCGGGTCAGCTTGGAGCTACCCATTCTCAGAGTTTTGAGGCATTCTATGCCAATATTCCGGGCTTAAAAGTGATCTCACCGTCCAATCCATACGATGCAAAAGGCTTGTTAAAAGCTGCTATTCGTGATGATGATCCAATTGTTTTTTTGGAATCAGAAAGGATGTACGGAGATAAAGGAGAAGTGCCGGAAGGAGAGTATTTGTTGCCTATTGGCCTGGCTGATGTGAAAAGAAAAGGAACTGACGTTACGATCGTGTCTTTTAACAAAATGATGAAAGTGGCTTTAGGAGCGGCTGAGGTACTGGAGAAGGAGGGAGTTTCTGTTGAGGTTATTGACCTGAGAACAATTCGACCTCTCGACCACAATACAATTGTAGAGTCCGTTAAAAAAACGGGGCGGATTGTTGTTGTAGAGGAAACCTGGCCATTCTGTGGTGTTGCATCCGAGATCACTTACAATGTGCAGAAATATGCTTTTGACTATCTGGATGCACCGGTAAAAAGAGTTTCTCAGGCAGACACTCCGCTGGCTTTTGCAAAACCACTGATCGAAGCCAGCTTGCCGAATGTAGGTAGGGTTGTCGATGCTTGTAAATCAGTTCTTTATAAGTAACACACAAGATCGCAACCATTCAGGGGTTATAATTTTCAGATCATACTACTGCTTTGAGTGTCGTCGGCAATTGATTCTTCTTTTTCTTCAGAGTATATTATTTGTTTTATCAAAGTGAAACATCTACTTTTGGCGACCTAAATTTTAAGTACAATTAGATGGAATCATTTATTATTTATATGCCAATAGGAGCAGCGTTAATTGGACTGCTATATATGTTGATAAAGAAGTCTTGGGTAATGAAGCAAGATGCTGGAGATGGAAAAATGAAAGAAATTTCTGACCATATCTATCAAGGAGCTCTTGCTTTTTTAAAGGCAGAATATAGACTGCTACTTATTTTCGTAATTGTGGTAAGTGCCTTGCTAGCCGTTGTATCTTACTTTGTTGAGACTACACACTGGATGATCGCGATAGCCTTCATATTTGGCGCATTGTTTTCTGCGTTCGCAGGAAATATTGGGATGAAAATAGCCACTAAAACAAACGTAAGAACGACCCAAGCGGCTAAAACAAGTTTACCAAAAGCATTAAAAGTTTCGTTTGGCGGCGGAGCCGTAATGGGATTAGGTGTGGCTGGTTTGGCTGTACTTGGATTGACAGCTTTCTTCATTGTGTTCTATCAATATTTTATGGACGGAACATGGGATACAACAGCTAACATGACAATCGTATTAGAAACGCTAGCTGGTTTCTCTTTAGGTGCTGAGTCAATTGCATTATTTGCTAGAGTTGGCGGAGGTATTTATACTAAAGCAGCCGATGTAGGTGCTGACCTTGTAGGTAAGGTAGAAGCAGGAATTCCTGAAGATGATCCAAGGAACCCTGCTACAATTGCAGATAATGTTGGTGATAACGTAGGAGATGTTGCTGGAATGGGAGCCGATCTATTTGGTTCTTATGTAGCAACAGTGTTAGCGGCAATGGTATTAGGTAACTATGTTATAAGAGACATGGGAGGAGATATTATAAGCGAAGGTTTTGGTGGAATTGGACCAATCTTATTGCCAATGGCAATTGCAGGTGTTGGAATCATCATTTCTTTGATCGGAACAATGTTAGTTGGGATTAAAAGCAACGAAGCAAAGGAAAAACAAGTAATGGGAGCATTAAACATTGGCAACTGGGTTTCTATTGCGTTAGTTGCTATTTCATGTTACGGATTAGTTATGTGGATGCTTCCAGAAACAATGAAAATGAAATTCTTTGGTGATGCCGGAGACGGGCTCAGAGATATATCATCACTTAGAGTGTTTGGTGCAGCTATCATTGGTTTAGTGGTTGGAGCGGTGATCTCTTCGGTAACGGAATACTATACCGGATTGGGCAAGAAACCAATATTGAAGATTGTTCAGCAGTCTAGTACAGGAGCAGGCACCAATATTATTGCAGGTTTAGCGACTGGAATGATCTCTACATTCCCTACGATCTTGTTGTTTGCAGGAGCAATATGGGGTTCTTATGAATTAGCAGGATTTTATGGAGTTGCTTTAGCGGCTTCGGCAATGATGGCAACAACGGCTATGCAATTGGCTATTGATGCTTTCGGACCAATCGCGGATAACGCAGGTGGTATTGCTGAGATGTCTGAGCTTGACCCGGAAGTGAGAGAAAGAACCGATATTCTGGATTCCGTTGGTAATACTACAGCAGCAACTGGAAAAGGATTTGCGATTGCTTCAGCTGCGTTAACATCATTAGCATTGTTTGCAGCGTATGTAACGTTTACTGGAATAGACGGAATTAACATTTTCAAAGCACCTGTGTTATCGATGCTATTTATTGGAGGAATGGTTCCTGTGGTATTCTCCGCATTAGCAATGAATGCAGTAGGTAGAGCGGCAATGGAAATGGTGAAGGAAGTAAGACGCCAGTTCAAATCAATTCCTGGAATTATGGAAGGAACGGGTAAACCTGAATACGACAAATGTGTTGATATTTCGACTAAGGCTTCTTTGAAGCAAATGATGTTGCCAGGTATTTTAACTATTGGTTTCCCAATTGTTATAGCATTTCTTCCTTTAGCACTTGGAATGGATAATTTAATTGTAGCTGAAATGTTAGGTGGTTATATGGCCGGAGTAACTGTTTCAGGGGTTCTTTGGGCCATTTTCCAGAACAACGCAGGTGGTGCATGGGATAACGCGAAGAAATCTTTCGAAGCGGGAGTTGAGATCGATGGTGAGATGACCTACAAAGGTTCTGACGCTCACAAAGCTGCGGTTACCGGAGATACGGTTGGAGATCCTTTTAAAGATACTTCAGGACCATCTATGAACATTCTAATTAAGCTAACCTGTTTGATTGGTTTAGTAATAGCACCAATTTTAGGCGGAGGACATATGAATAATGCTGGTGGGGAACAAGGAACAGCTTTGCATGTTTGTGCACCCGGATGTAAAAAAGAGTGCTGTGCGGGTAAAGAAAAGTCTTGTGCTCCGGGCTGTACAAAAGCATGTTGTGCGGGTAAAGAAAAGTCTTGTGCTCCAGGCTGTACAAAAGCATGTTGTGTAGACAAGAACAAAAAGAATGTGGAAAAGATGGTATTGAAATTCAAAACAGATTCTACAGAGGTCATGGTCGAGTCTACCGATGGTGAAGTTGTTTGGACGCCGTCAAAGCCCGATTCATTGACTGATGAAATGAGAGAAGCCCTTGATGATGCAGGGATAGAGTACTAGATATTAGTTGCAACTATTTAAAATGCCATTTAGAGATGGCATTTTTTATGCCATGCATTTTCGAACATTTCCTTTCAAAGTGCGTTATTGATGATAGCAATGAAAAAGAGATTGTTGATCATAGCATTGATTGGGATTTTACTTTCCACACTTATGATAGTGGGTTATCGGATATTGTTCCCTAACAAAGATCTCACAATGGAAGAGCACGATACTTCTCATCTGCAAGCAGATACGGTCGCTGCGGATTCCGGAACAAAGATCTCTTCAATTGAATCGATGATCGGTTCATTTTCATCGGTCTTGGATTCTAGCGAGGTCTTTTTTACCAATGGGGGCAGCTCCGGAACAAGCGGTAGGTTCAATGACTTTAACGTAACATTGCTCCGTGACAGCGTTTCGGGAAAAACAGAGATATCAATCGTGATCCAATCGAGATCAGTTTTCACTTTTAACGATCTGCGGGATAGACACCTTAAAGGCGAAGAGTTTTTCAATACAGCTAACTTTCCGGCAATCACCTTCAGATCAGATGAACTTCAACAAACCGATTCCAATTATATAGCAGTGGGTGAAATGAAATTTTTGGGTATTGGTAATCAAATTAAAATACCGTTTAAGTACCTGGGGAACTCGAATTATCCAAACAGTGTGGAATATCACGTTCTTGAAGGTGGCTTTACTTTCAACCCGGGCGATTTTGGGATGGATGTAGGTATTACAATTGACGAAGTTAGCGACGTCAACTTCTATCTGGAACTGGTCCCGTCAGAATAAACCATGGATCTCAGCGTCAATTCCCTGAAGGATCTTTCCAAGATCTTCAGCTTCTTCTTTAAAGTTGTTCTCGTCAACGTCAATGATCAGCAACTTGCCCTTGTCGTAGGTTGAGATCCACGCTTCGTAACGTTCGTTGAGTCTTTTAAGGTAATCGATACGGATGCTCTCCTCATACTCCCGACCCCGATCCGAGATATGATCTACCAAAGTTGGAATACTTGCTCTCAGATAGATCAACAGGTCCGGTGCAGAAATAAAAGTTTCCATTAAATTGAACAGCGAAAAATAATTCTCGAAATCACGAGTGGTCATTAAACCCATCGAATGAAGGTTGGGAGCAAATATGTAGGCGTCTTCGTAGATCGTTCGGTCCTGTATCACCGTATTCTGATTTTCTTTGATCTCCTGGGTCTGGGTAAATCTACTGTTCAGATAGTAGATCTGCAGATTGAATGACCAACGTTGCATGTCGTTGTAAAAATCATTCAAATACGGATTTTGCTCCACGTCTTCGAAATGAGTATCCCACCCATAATGCTTGCTCAATAGAGTGGTAAGTGTTGTTTTTCCTGAACCAATGTTTCCTGCTATTGCAATGTGCATTTAGAGAGTTTTTTGCGAACGTCTAAAATACACATTTTGCCTAGATATAAAAGCCGATTTCTGTATTTATAGTTGCAAAAGATTTCAACAATAACACTAGCGACTTTCTGCGATTTTGTACCTGTAAACCATACCTGATCTTAAAATGTACAACAGCTCGTTTTTCAGCGTTATTGAAGCGAAATCGGATAAGGGGGTCGGTATCGTGGTTTCTGTAAAGGCAATTGTATTGTAGAAACAGATGGAGTCATTTCTGAAGGAAACAATATAATTGTTGTAAAGCTCAAAGTCATCCAAGCCTGTCAGATGTATAGTGTTGTAATAAGTTCCGAAAAGATCAAAAATATGAATGCCGTTTTTAGGATTGTTCAGAAATATCTTGTTCTGGTATTCCTTAATTTGTTTTGCCTCTATCGAATCAAGATTGATGATCTGAAGAAGATTGCCACTTCTTTGTTCGATATTCAGTTGTCTGCTGACCAATAATAATTCAAAATTTGACTGGTCAAACAGCCAGACCTTGTTATCGTTGAAACTTGAGGCTATGCGTGTAACCTGCTGCCAGTCCAGCTGTTCAAGCGGTATGGTTTGGTTGATTTGAGCACTTAATGTATTGTCAGTAATGATGATCTGATTAGAATTCTTGTAAAAGATCAAGGGTCGAAGAGCTAATGACACTTCAAGCTGATCAATTTCTCCCAGTAGTTTGTTGCTATAGTGGAACATGGAATCGCCCTGTGGACTGTATTTGATGATCCGATCACTTTCCACAGCATACATGTAGCCCATTTTATCGACAACGATCTTTGACCCGTCAATTGGAATGGAGTCTAAAAACGTCAGCTCCTGCGCAAATACGGCATTTGCCGTTAGGCATAAAACAATGCTAAAAAACTGGTATAACCGAATTGAGCTCATCAATCAAATCTCTATTGTTTAAAAGTCTTGGAACCTTATGCTGCCCACCGAGCTTTCCTTTGCTTTTTAACCAATCATAAAACGTACCATTAGGTAAAATTCGTACAAGTGGTTCACTAATTGTCAGGTCATTGGTCCTTTTTGCTTCATAATCAGAATTGAAGGACATCAATGATTGATCAAAACACCGGATAAAGTAAGCTAAATTTTCTGGTTCTGTATCAAATTCAACAAGCCACTCATGGCCCCCTGTATTTCTATCTGTCATGTAGATCGGCGCACCTGTATATTCATTGATCGCGACATTACAAGTTGAGCAAGCGGAAGCGAATGCCCTGTTCACATTATCCTCTATTAGTTCTTCTCCGAAAGCGTTGATGAACTGGTTGGTCCTTCCTGTAACCCTTATTCTGTAAGGGGATCGGCTCGTAAATTGAACCGTGTCGCCAATGACATAGCGCCATAAACCTCCATTCGTAGATATCACCATTGCATAATTCACCCCTAATTCAACTTCTTTTAAAGTACAGGCTTTGGGGTATTGTTTCCCGAAATCTTCCATTGCAATGAATTCATAGAAGATACCGTAGTCGAGCATTAGTAACATGTCATTTGCATTAGGCCGATCTTGGATGCCAAAAAATCCCTCTGACGCGTTATAGGTTTCCACGTAATTCATTGAATCACTTTTGATCAGGTGTTTGAATTGTGATCTGTACGGATCGAAGCTCACACCACCATGCATGAACAATTCCAGATTCGGCCATATGTCCATGATGTTATCGGTGCGATTAACCTCCAGGATCCTTTTCAATAAGACCATTGTCCACGACGGTATGCCGGCCAATATATGTACATCTTTTTTGGTCGTTTCATGGACCAGCCGTTCAATTTTTTCTTCCCATTGATCCAGTAAAGCAGTTTCTCTACTGGGTGTCCTACGAAGTTCGCACCACCAGGGTAGGTTCTTGATAATAATGGCGCTCAAGTCACCAAAATAGGAATCTTTATTAATGTGATTGATTTGAGCGCTTCCACCGACAATCAGGTGTTTTCCTGTAAATAGTTTTGTTTTTGGATTATTGTGATAGTACAGTCCCAAGAGATCTTTACCTCCTTTATAATGGCAGGTTTCCAGTGATTCTTTACTGACCGGAATTAATTTACTTTTCGCATTTGAAGTCCCGGAGGATTTTGCAAACCACTTAATTTCATTCGGCCAGAGTAAATTCTGCTCTCCTTCCTTTAAACGGTCTACGAATGGCTTAAGCTGATCGTAGGTTTGGAGCGGGACTGCGTTTGTGTAATCGTCATAGTTCGATATACGCTCAAATTGATGCTTTTTGCCAAATTCAGTTTTATATGCTGTTTGGATAAGCTCTTCAAATACGTCGCGTTGTACATCGTATGGATACGCTTTAAAGAGCTCGATCTGATGAACCCTTTTTTTAATTATCCAGGAAAAGAATTTATTGAACGGCATAGTTTACCGCTTCTTTAGATTATCCTAAAAATAAAATACAACCTATGGCGAGTAACGCAAGGATCACAAAGATGTACCCCATACCGGCTGTTGTTTCGTCAAAATGCTTGTCGGCCATATCATTTAGTTTTAATCAAAGGTAAAAATTGATTTCCCTCTAACAACAAAAACTAGATTGATTTTTGCTTTTGTTCGATTGTTGTGTCCTCATTAATGCCTCTAAATGGGTTCAGCTGTCCATAAATTCAATGTTGCGGTCAGCAGTTAAAACCAATTTTCCTTCGCTTGGTTCTGCCCTTCCGGGTATAACAAACCCTTTTAGTTTGGTCGTTTTTCCTTTTACAATTAACTTTTCAACCTGCTTATCCGAAAGTTTTTTACCCAGCATTTGGAATGGGATCCTGAATTCGCAGCCTTCTTTCCAACTGCTGCATCCCCAGGCTGTTTTGCCCGTTAGAATTGACCCTTTACCACATTTTGGACAAGTCAGAACACTCAGGTCAGTTTTTTTGCTCTGTTTTTCAGGAGGTGACTTTTCCTGCTCTTGCTCAATTTTTGTTGCATCCCTATCGTATTTCACTTCGTGGCAAAGCTCTGTAACCATTTGGAACATTTCTTCTTTGAACTGTGAAGCCAGAAACTTCCCTTTTTCAATATCCCTTAGCTTTTTTTCCCATTGACCGGTTAGCTCCGGCGATTTCAACAGGTCGCTTTTAATGGTGTCGATCAGCTGCATCCCTGTACCGGTGGCCACGAGTCGTTTTTTTTCTTTTCGTATATATTTTCTTTTGAAGAGGGTTTCGATAATATTGGCCCTTGTAGAAGGTCTTCCAATTCCATTTTCTTTCATTAATTCACGCAGCTCTTCGTCATCCACTTGTTTTCCGGCTGTCTCCATTCCACGAAGCAAAGTAGCTTCCGTATAATATTTGGGTGGCTGTGTTTGCTTTTCTTGAAGCTCAGGTTCATGAGGGCCTTTTTCTCCTTCACTGAAAAGGGGCATTACGTTTTCTTCGTCAGGAACTGTTCCCTTTTCATTCTCATATACGACGCGCCAACCGGGATCAATGATCTGTTTTCCGGTAGCTTTAAATGAAATACCCCGTGATTCTCCAATAACCGTTGTGTTGGATACTTTGCAGTCGGGATAGAATACCGAGATGAATCGTCGTGTGATCGCATCGTAAACTCTTTTTTCTTCTGTACTTATGCCTCGTGGGTCTTCTCCGGTTGGAATAATGGCGTGATGATCTGTTACCTTTTTGTTGTTAAATACCTTTTTGGATTTCTTGATCCCCTCGGATAGCAGTGGGTTAGTCAGTTTTTCGTAGTACTTTAAATCCTTTATGATTTTTGGAACTTTAGGGTATAGATCATCCGGTAAATAGGTGGTGTCCACTCGGGGATAGGTGACCAGTTTCTTTTCATACAGCTTTTGTACATAGTTCAGCGTATATTCTGCAGAGAATGAGAATTTCTTGTTGCATTCGATCTGCAGTGCCGTCAGATCAAATAGTCTGGGTGGTGTCTCTTTACCCTCTTTCTGTTCATAGCTCTTAATTTCGAATTCGGCATTTGCGATCTGCTCGACGTATTCTTGACCTTCTTCTTTGTTTTTGATCTTACCCTTCTCTGAACTGAAAAGCACAGCTCGATAGATCGTTTTCAATTCCCAATAGGTTTCAGACTTAAAAATGTCAATGGCTTTTTGCCGTTCAACTATCATGGCAAGTGTTGGCGTTTGAACCCTGCCGATAGACAAAACTTGTTTGTCTTTTCCGTATTTCAGTGTATAGAGCCGGGTGCAGTTCATTCCTAGGATCCAATCACCGATCGCTCTTGAAATTCCTGCAGAATAGAGATTGTCAAAGTTCTTTCCGTCCTGAAGATTCTCAAACCCCTCCTTGATCGCCTCTTCTGTCAGAGATGAGATCCACAACCGTTTCAAGGGCTTCTTACAGGCTGCTTTGGTCAGGACCCATCGTTGGATCAGCTCTCCTTCCTGCCCGGCATCCCCACAATTGATCACTTCTTCACAATCGTTGAATAGTTTTGCGATAGTACGGTACTGCTTTTCAATGCCACTGTCCTTTTTCAGCTTGATCCCGAAGCTGGAGGGCAGCATTGGTAAGGCATTCAAACTCCACCATTTCCATTTCTCGGTATAGTCATTCGGTTCTTTTAGCGTGCACAGATGGCCATATGTCCAGGTAACGCAATAACCATTTCCTTCAAAATAGCCGTCTTTACGGGAAGTGGCTCCGAGCACTTCTGCAATTCCTTTGGCTACACTGGGTTTTTCTGCGATACAGACTTTCATGTACTACGAAAATAGGAAGGAATTGGTTCGTTTGTGAAAATGTTGAAAAGTTAGGGTTGGCTGTTGATAGTGACCAGCCTTGTTTATTTCCCTTCTTCTTACTTCTTGAGAATTGGTCCAATTGATCATAAAGAGATGCGTGTAAAGAAGAGGGGGTCGGGGTCAGAATTTGATTGGGATTATAGATTTTCGGGCAAGTACCTTTTTGCCAAGGCGTTATATTCTTCCGGCAAATACTCTCGGAGCACCGCTACATAATAATTGTATGGTTTGTGCTGGAAGAATGCGGGTTCTTTCTTGTAGAAAGTGCCATTTTCATCTTGATTTAGATCTGTCAGATCGTATTCTGAGAGCTGAGATTCTTCTATTGCAATGGCAGGGTAAATAAAGGGTCGAAGAGTCATGATCTCGCCGGCTTTGTAATAATTAATGTCTTTGGTGTATTCAGGCATCTCAATAGAGGTGATCGCCTTAGAAATAAATCGTTCAATTTGTCGATTAGAGAAGCCTATATGATTGGCCAACGTTCGTTCAAAATTACGAGCCACGAATTCTACACCCAATTTTTTCAGGCTCAATTTTTCCTTACCACTGATGGTATTGAATATGCGCTCAGTGTTTATTAACTTTTTGTCTTCATCGTAATGCACCGGCATCTCGTGGATCATATCTGCGGGATTGATGATCCTGAAGCTTGTTTTTTTCGCGCTGTACATCGCATTGTATTCCTCGGCGAATGCTTTGTTTCCCACCATTGGGCTGGCAAAGCTGTACGTTTTAAACTGGTTTTTCCCTGATATCGTTTCTGAAGGTAAATGCTCTAGGTATGCTCGACACAATGTTGCTAACGCTCCTCCTTGACTATGTCCGGTTATGAATATTGAGTATATGCCCTGTGCATTTAGTTTATTGATCTGTTCAAGCAGAATTGGAGATTGCAAAAGGACAGCCAATGCATAGCCGGAATGCACAGCTGCGGAAGTGTCGCTTGCAAACTCATAAGAATGATCCTTTTTATTGAGCTTAATTGTCCCCTTCGCAGGGATCATTGCAGAGTACATGTTCTCGATCCAGCTTGTGATTTGAGAGGTCGAGCCTCTAAAGTGGATCACTCCCTTTTTCTCCTTCACATAAATCTGAAACTGATTGTCCATCCCTATGGTCTCTGAAGTGTATGTCTTTTTAAAACTTTTTGGAATTATTTCTGTGTCCGATTCGTACAGATCAAGAAAGGTATAGCTGTTGCAAATGGAAATAAGGTCTCGAGCTTGTTCCGATTCAAATCCAGGTTTGAATTGAGCGCATAAATTTACGCTGATTAAAAGAAAAATCATGCTCGTTAAAATCTTCATAGCCAATTAACTCAGGTCTATCGTTCCGTTTATCAAACTGTATTTCCGGGATTTGCAATTATCAAGCCAACTCCGCTATTTACAATCAAATGTAATAACGAACTATCCGTATTTTTGTTATACGCTTATTTATGAAATGCCAATAGTATTGATACAGAAAGGCGTCTTACTTGTTTAGCTGATTGTTGAAGTGAAGCTCGAACGGCAACCTGGCCTGAATGCCTTTCATTCCGGTTGCTTCATCGATCGCTTTTAGCTGTTTCATTAGTTGCATACTAAGCCCCGGGTCCTTTTTGTCTTTGCCTTCGTCCATTGCTTCAGCAAACTGTTCCAGTAAAACCTCCAGGTCATTGTCCTCCATCAACGGGTATTCGATCACACAAATATCGTCCTCTTCTATTTCACTCATTTCTGCTGCATAACTGATTGCGTCTTTGATACCGCCAAGCTCGTCTACGAGTCCGATCTCAACCGCATCTATACCGCTCCAAACTCTTCCCTGTCCGATACTGTCAACACCGGCAACATCCAGGTCATCTCGGCCGTCCGCTACACGCCTTTTGAATAGGTCATAGACCTCATCAACTCCCTCTTGAATGATCTTTATTTCAGCATCTTCCAATGGTTTTGTTACATTGAGCACTGCATATTCATTGGTTTCTACCCGATCGGTTGTAATGCCAATGTGATCACTCAATAACCCTTCAATATTCGGAATTACGCCAAAGACACCGATCGAACCTGTCAGTGTGTTTGGCTGGGCGTAAATCTTATCTGCGGCACAAGAAATGTAGTACCCTCCTGAAGCTGCATAATCTCCCATAGATACGATGACGGGCTTATCTGTTTCTTCCAGCAATTTCAATTCTCTCCAGATCACGTCCGATGCGAGGGCACTGCCACCGGGCGAGTTTACTCGAAAGACCACCGCTTTAACACTGTCATTTAGTCGAGCAGCACGTAGAGCTTTGGACACACCTTCTGAGCCGATAGATTCCATGTCGCCTTCTCCTCCACTTATGCCTCCGGTTGCATACACTACTGCAATATTGCCCTTTCGGTTTCCTTTCTTACGTCTCTTTTTTTGTTGTTGTTTGGCATATTTAACGAATTCAACAGCGTTCAGTTCGTTCGTGGTTTCAATACCCATTTTAACTTTCAGCATATCAATCATCTCGTCCTTGTATTTAGATCCGTCCACCAGCTTGTAATCGATGGCGTCCTGAGCGTTTCTCACCAATACACTGTCTGCGATCTTATCGAGATCATCCATACTTATACCACGTTCATTTTCTATGCCCTTTTTCATGTGGTTCCACATGGATGTAAGTAGGGTTTCCATTTGGGCTCTGTTTGCATCACTCATGTGGTCCAGCATGAACGGTTCTACAGCACTTTTAAATTTGTTGTTCGACCCTCGAATGATCTGCATATCGACTCCCCATTTATCAAGCATTGTCTTGAAAAACATCAATTCAGCTCCAAGGCCCCTGAAATCAACTGCACCCTCAGGATAGATGTACATTTCATCGGCAACAGATGCCAGATAATAGTTGCTTTGAAAATAGACTTCACTGTAGGCAACAATGAATTTGTTTGATTTTTTGAAATCGATCAGTGCCTGTCTAATTTCTTCATGTGTAGCCATGCCTGCCGCTACAACCCCTGAAATGTCCAGGTATATTCCTTTGATCTTATCATCTTCTTTGGCAGCACTAATTCCTGCTAGAATCGCATCGATTCCAAGTCTGTCGTCCAATTGAAAGCTAGTTTGAGAAAAGGTAGTGTGTGTTCTTTCTGAAAGAAGTTTGTTTAGCTTAATGTGCAGAAATGAATTGTCGGATATTTTATCTGATTTTGCCTCATATTGCGTTCCGAAACTTCCGAAAAGGGCACTTAAACTGCCAATAAAGAAAAGGGTGACGATAATGCCTCCCAATATAAAGGCGACCAACGACGATAGGAATGATGCTAATAATGTTCTAAAAAATGATCTCATGTGATTTCAGTTATAAATAATTGTTAATCTAAAGTAAGGCTTGTGAATGGAAAGCCGCTATGATTATACACAAGTGGTTTTTTTTGAGTACAACGGGTAAGAAACGTAGTTTTGTGAATATGAAATACAGTGTGGTAATAGGCCTGGGAGCCAATTTAGGCAATCGGGAAGAAAGCATTGATTCTGCTATCAGGGCGATCCAGAAACATGGAGAGTTCGTGAGCAGATCGTCGATTTACGAAACTTCTGCATGGGGATATGACTCACAGAACAATTATTATAATGTCTGTGTAGAGCTCAAAACAGCCTTGGAACCTGTTGCATTTCTTGATGAGATCCTGAAAATTGAGAATGAGCTAGGGCGAACACGTTCTCACTTAGGTTATGAAGACCGACTCATTGATATAGATATAATATTGTATGGTGATCGCATTGAGAGCCTTTCTTCACTTAAAATTCCTCACCCTCATTTCCATAACAGGAAATTTGTTTTGGCCCCAATGAATGAAATTACTCCGAACAGAGTGCATCCAATTTTTAACAAGACCATTAATGAGCTATTGAATTTATGTTTAGATTCAATTCAAATTCGTCAACTTGGATAAGTTTCCGTTTATAGTCATTGAAGGTAATATTGGTGTGGGTAAAACCAGCCTCGCAAAAGCATTGGCCAAAAAGTGGGATTACTTACTGGTTCTCGAAGAGTTTGAGGAAAACGAATTCCTAAGTGATTTCTACAAGAGTGGCACCAGCGTGAATTTTCAGACTGAACTGAGGTTCATCGTAGATCGTTTCAGTCAGCTAAGAGAGGGGTTGGAAAAGAACAGACCAATAGTCACTGATTATTTCATAGAAAAGTCATTGATATTTTCTGAAAACAGTTTGACTGCAAGAGAATTTAGGTTGTTCCAGGAAGTTTATCAAATTTTATTTGATAAGATCAGGAGGCCGGACCTCTTTATATACCTCAGCTCAGATGTAGCTCGGCTCCAATCAAATATTAGGAGGCGAAATCGAAATATGGAGCAGGATATTTCCGGTGAATATTTAGAGAAGATCAATAAAAGATATTTAAAGTATGTTTCGGCGCATAAAGCGCTGAATTCACTTTTTTTGGATGTATCTAAATATGATTTTCTAAGATACCCTGAACATTTAACAGAAATTGAGTCGTTAATTCAATCCAAATTACTGGCAATTCAGCAGGTCAGATAACCATTTTATCTGTTGGCAGAGTTAAAAACTTTGGTTATTATTGCAGCACATATTGAATACTTTTAAAAACTAGTAATGAAAAGAAGAAACCTGAAACTCGTTGCAATAGCTTCACTAGTTGGTAGTTTTGCTGCTTCTTGTACTCTATTGAAAGACCTGGAGTATGTAGTAACACCAAATCCGATCGAACAGCATGGAGATACATGTACTTTGCGTATCAATGGAAAGTTTATTGAAAAAGGCTTACATGCCAAGGCCCTTGTGGAGGTCACACCTGTCTTGATTAATTCAGACGGTACAGAAAGATCATTCAAAACCGAATATTTTAAAGGTGAAAAAGCTGCCGGGAATGGCATTGTCGTGCCTAAAGCGGGTAAGTCATTTACCTACAATAGTGAGATCGGTTGTGAGTGCGGGGAATTTGCAGCGTCCGAGCTGAAAGTGAAATTGTTACCGAAAAAAGGTACAAAGGTGATGGACGAGATCCTTACGGATAAAATTGCTGATGGTGTCATACACACACCTTGTATGCTAATGAGTGATGACAAGGTTGTGGCTGCGGAAGATAATTTCGTCAGGGTAACTCAACACTCTACAGGAGCAACAATAAATTACTTGAAAGGAAAGTTCAATGTTAGATCGAAGGAGTTAAAGGATCAGGATATTCTTGATTTCAACACATGGTTGACAACTTCAATGGCAAACCCGAAGATCGTCATGAAACAAATTGGGATCATGTCATATGCGTCACCGGAAGGTGAGATCGAAAAGAATGATAATCTTGCTTCAGATAGGGCTAATAGTGCAAAGGCATCAATGGTCGGTATAATGAAGAAGGCAGGTTACGAAGCAGGTCAGCAGGATGGATTTTATAATCTAATGCCTAAAGGTGAGGATTGGTCAGGTTTAAAAGATCTGATCTCAGCCTCGGACCATCCGGATAAGAACATCATCATATCGGTTGCCGAAATGAACGGAGATGATACGAAAAGAGAAGCCGAAATAAAAACATTGGCACATACGTACAAGTTTTTGGAAGATGACATTTTCCCACAGTTGAGAAGGTCACAAATGACCTTGAGCTATGACCTGAATGGGTTGACTGATGAGGAACTTCTTCAGTGGGCACAGTCCAAGCCGGACTCTATGACCCTGGAAGAAGTACTGTTCACTGCAAACACATTGGTAGATGATCTGAATGAAAAACTGAGGTTGTATCAGGTTGCCGAGAAGAATTTCCCGAATGATTGGAGAGCAGTCAACAATGTTGGCTATATATACATGCTGCAGAATAAAATGGATGATGCATCTTCTCAGTTTGAGAAAGCAGCGGAACTTGGTTCGGACGCGATCGTTAAAAACAATCTCGGAGTTATTGCGAGATTAAATGGCAATATTGCGAAGGCAGAAGAATTGTTTAACGAAGGTCTTTCAGCGGGTCCTGAAGCGAAGTATAATCTGGGTCTCGTGCAGATCAAAAAAGCAGAATATGCAGCCGCTATAGACAACATGGGTTCCTATGAGACATTCAATATGGGACTAGCCAAATATTTAAATGGTGATACTGACGGTGCTGTCGCAGCAATTGATGCGTCGTCTGAATCAGCTTCTGCTATCGGACACTATCTGAAAGCCGTAGTAGGTGCAAGAACCGGGAATAAAGAGACATTGGTTAGTAACCTTAAGGAGGCAATTGCCAAAGATTCCGAGTGTAAGTCAAAAGCAGCTCAGGACAGAGAATTCACGAAGTACTTTGAAGATGCAGACTTTAAAGCATTGGTACAGTAATTAAAACATTTATATGTGATGAAAAAGCCTTCTGCAATGCAGAAGGCTTTTTTTTGACCATTACATTGCGTGCAGAAAGCCGAATTAAATGCTTCCCCAACAGCAATTTATATGTACTTATATCATCAATTGTAGATCGTGAGAGTTGTTTCTGTCAATTCCGGAGAAAAGAGAACACTTGTTTTTAATAACAGATCTGTTGAAACAGGCATTTTCAAAACCAGGGTTGATGGTCCCATATATCTGGGGAGTGAACATGTAAAAGGGGATACCATTGTAGATAGAAAACACCATGGAGGTATTGATCAGGCTGTATACGGTTACAGTAAAAAGCATTATCTGTTTTGGCAAAAAAAGTACGATTTTGTAGGGTTGAACTACGGGCTTTTTGGAGAGAACATCACCTTTGATGATCTGGATGAAACCAAAATACATGTTGGAAGTATCTTTCGGTGTGAAGACGTTCTTATTGAAGCCACTTCCCCCCGATTTCCATGTTTTAAGCTAGGAATTGTTTTCAAAACACAAAACATTGTAAAGGAGTTTTGGGAAATCACAAAAAGTGGAGTTTATTTCAAGGTGTTAAGTAGTGGAGAAGTTCGGGCGGGAAGTGAATTTGTAAAGGTGGAAGAAGCGTTAAAACAGCCCACAATTTCGCAGGTGTATGAGCAGTGCAGACCGAGTAAACTAAAATGATCCGACCTGCAATGGCAGGCGCGTTAACAATCATAGTTTTCAGCTAAGAGTAGTAAAAAAGATCAACTACTTATAGCATTTTCTTCGGAGAGACAGGAATATGCACTCTACTATGCTCCTGAGGTTCACGAATTGAGAGGAAAAGTTGCGATTTGTGTGTGCGTTATGTTAGAAAGAGGCTTTGATCTTTCTGCTTCCTCCTTTGTAGCGCCCTCGAGAGGTAGCTCTAGGTCTGTAGTATACAGTAAAAACAGCATACATGTATCCGTCTCGGTCAGAAGGGTCACCTCTTTGGGCACCTGCTTTGGTTGGATTGTACTCATACGTACCATCCGTGTATGTAGGGATAAGGTTTAATGTCGGATTTGCAAAGTATGCAGCCTGAGAGCCATAGGCAGTGGATATGGCATCATTATCATAGTAGACCGTACTTACGTCATCAATATAATCGGTAAAAGTAAACCGATGAGAGAGCTCCAATTTGATGCCCCATTCCCTTGACAGGCCATATCTAAATCCAAAGCCTACCGGCACATTAACTCCATACTTTTTATAAAAATCAGGTCCTCCGGGAAGACCTTGTCCTTCCGTTCCTAATGGGGCCAGATCAACCCACGTTGCATTGTTAGGGCTCTGTGCCTGAGGATTGAAATAAAACCCTCCAATTCCAAAAAACGTGTAGAAACCTATATTTACTCTTTTAAGACCAAGTTTCTTACCCAAATTACTTTTCAGGTTATATATATTGCCGTATTTCTCTTTAATGAGGTGGAATTCAATTGTAGTGGTAAGATCGTAGATATTTGCTCTGAAATGCAAATTCCGGTTTTGCCTAAAAATTTCAGTAGTTGTATTGTCGTGACCAGCAACTCTTTGCATACCGGCTTGAAAGCGAATGCCGACCTTTTCGCCGAGGTATCTCATGTAGCTCAATCCACCCGCAAATTTAGTTTGATTAAATTCCAGGTCCCAGAGAAAATCGGTACCGATCATATCTCTGCCTCCAAGTTCACCCATAAAATTGGATGCACCAAGGTGAAAAGCATATTCATGCTTTTGAACCTTCCACATTCGACTGCTATAAAACCCTTGTGAGTAGTATTCGTGAGTGCAGGCGGCGAGTAGAAGAGCGGTTAAAATTAAATTTCTAAACATCGTTTTTAATACGCTCATTGTAACGCGAGTAATCAAAAATAGGAAATTCAACGTAATAATAGCATTTTTTAAATGGCTTAAAAACTGACATTCCCTAATTATTAAACATACGTACGACGTAATTTGTTACAGAGGTTGGCTGTGATTCTGATCTTTTTGTCGGTAAATGGTTGATAATTGATTGATCACAATGCCAGCGCATACGGAAACGTTAAGCGAATGTTTGGTGCCGAATTGTTCCAATTCAATGCAATGATCAGATCGATCAACCACTCCCTGACTTACTCCCTCTACCTCATTTCCGAAAATAACAGCCATCCTTTTTTTTGGTAGATGATCCAACTCGGTCAACTTAATTGTGTTTTTTGCTTGCTCAACAGATACAATGATGTATCCTTCTTGTTCCAAAAAGTCAAGCGCATCCATTGTGGTATCGAAATAACTCCAGTCTACACTTTGTGTTGCACCAATCGCGGTTTTGGTTATTTCTCGATGAGGTGGTTGGGCGGTAATGCCACACAAATAGATCGCCTCAAGGCCAAAACAATCTACAGTTCTGAATATGGAGCCTACATTGCTAAGGCTCCGGATGTTATCCAGCACAACAATTATCGGTACTTTTTGAGCCTTTTTATATTCTTCAACGGAGGATCTGTTCAACTCGCTTAATTTTAGCTTTCTGTTCATAACTTGAATTCAGGTGTGCATAAATAGATATGGTCTTCAATTGATTGCATTGTACCTTTAGGTCTGAAAGACGAAGTTAAAGTATTGGCAACAAAAACGAAATCAAAAAACGCGAAGAGGGAAACTCCTTTGATGACGCAGTACAATCAGATCAAGCGCAAATATCCTGATGCGCTTTTGTTGTTCAGAGTTGGCGATTTCTATGAAACTTTCGGTTCAGATGCGATCAAGGCATCCAAGATCCTTGGGATCGTGCTTACAGCAAGAAATAACGGAGCCTCGAAAATTGAGCTTGCCGGGTTTCCGCATCATGCCATGGACACCTATTTGCCTAAACTGGTAAGAGCGGGGCAAAGAGTTGCGATATGTGATCAATTGGAGGATCCAAAGCTGACGAAAAAGATCGTGAAGAGAGGGGTAACAGAATTGGTCACGCCCGGGGTTTCTTTCAATGATCAGGTTCTGGAGCAGAAAAGCAATAATTTTTTGGCTGCTGTACATTTCTCGAAAACAGGGGGAGGAGCTTCTTTCCTCGATGTGTCTACCGGTGAGTTCTTATTGGCTGAGGGATCTTTGGAGTACATTGATAAGCTCATGCAGGGGTTCCAACCCAAGGAAGTGCTTTATGAAAAGAACAAAGACACTGTCTTTAACGCTTGCTTTGGAGACAAGCTGTTTACCTACAGACTGGATGATTGGGTGTTCTCGGAAGACTACGCCAGAGATGCATTGCAGAAACATTTTGGAACAAACTCTCTAAAAGGATTTGGGGTCGAGCCGCTTACAAACGGTATAATTGCAGCAGGCGCCATTCTGCAATACCTTTCTCAAACCGAACACAAAAAGCTGGATCACATTACGAACCTGTCTAGGATAGAGGAAGAAAAATATGTCTGGTTGGATCGGTTTACGGTTCGGAACCTCGAGCTGCTGTATAGTCCGAATGCGGATGCGAAGACTTTGATCGATGTTCTGGATGAAACGATCTCTCCAATGGGTGGTAGGATGCTTAAGCGTTGGATCCTATTGCCTTTAAAAGATAAAAAAGCGATAGACGAACGGCTGGATGTTGTTGAACATTTTATCAAGAACGGAAATGAGCGTGATCGTTTAACTGAAGAAATAGCAAAGATCGGTGATCTGGAGCGACTGATCTCTAAAGTAGCTGCTGGGCGGGTTAATCCACGAGAGGTAAATCAATTGCACAGGGCACTGCTTGCTCTCGAACCGATCAGGGAGCTCTGTCTTGGGTCAAAGATCAACGCGGTGAAACAGCTGGGTGATCAGCTTAACTTGTGTAAAACGATCCGGGATCAGATAAGGCTTCGATTAAAGGAAGATGCACCTGTGCTTATGTCGAAAGGGGGAGCGATATCCGATGGGGTTAGCGAAGAGCTGGATGAGCTGCGGTCCATTGCTTTTTCCGGCAAAGACCATTTGATTCAGATCCAGCAACGGGAAATGCTGGCAACCGGCATCTCGTCATTAAAAATTGCCTATAACAATGTGTTTGGCTATTATTTGGAGGTAAGGAACACCTACAAAGACAAAGTGCCTGAGGAATGGATCCGGAAACAAACTCTTACTCAAGCAGAGCGCTACATAACAGAGGAGCTTAAAGAATATGAATCGAAGATCTTGGGCGCCGAAGAAAAGATCATCGTACTTGAAACTCGCCTCTTTCAGGAATTGGTTGTGGAATTGGCTCAGTTCATAGCACCGATCCAACATAATGCTACGATAATTGCCCAGCTGGATTGTTTGATCTCTTTCGCTACGGTATCTGAAAAATGCAATTATACAAAACCACACATCAACGAAGGGTATGAGCTTGTTATTACTGCCGGTCGACATCCTGTGATAGAAAAGCAGCTACCACTGGGAGAAACCTACGTTGCAAACGATACTTTCCTGGATTCAGAGAAACAGCAGATAGTGATGATCACAGGACCGAACATGTCGGGTAAATCAGCCCTGTTGAGGCAAACAGCGTTGATCGTATTAATGGCTCAGATGGGGTGCTTTGTTCCCGCAAGATCAGCAGATATAGGGTTGGTAGATAAAATATTCACCAGAGTTGGAGCTTCAGACAACATCTCGTCCGGCGAATCTACGTTCATGGTTGAGATGAATGAGACAGCTTCAATACTTAACAATCTGTCTGATCGCAGTCTGATCCTGTTAGATGAGATCGGTCGGGGCACAAGCACCTACGATGGCATCTCAATTGCCTGGGCTATTGCAGAGTACCTGCATGAGATGAAATTCAAGCCCAAAACACTTTTCGCTACTCATTACCACGAGCTGAATGAAATGTCGTCGACTTTTTCCAGGATAAAAAATTTCAATGTCTCTGTTAAAGAAGCCGGAGAGAAAGTGCTTTTTCTCAGGAAGCTGGTACCGGGAGGGTCCAATCACAGCTTTGGGATCCATGTTGCACAGATGGCAGGGATGCCCAGAAGGGTGGTCGGGCGTGCCAAGGAGGTGCTGATGCAGCTCGAACAAACAAAGACCGGTGATCAGCTTTCGGCAAAAACGAAACAAGTAGCAAAGGATGCCGCAATGCAGCTCAGTTTTTTCCAATTAGATGATCCTGTTTTAGAGCAAATTAGAGATGAGATCAGCAAAATAGACATCAATACACTTACTCCGGTAGAAGCGCTTATGAAGCTAAACGAGATCAAGAAGCTGACAGGGGGTTAATTTCATTTTGGCGAATCAAAAAAAACCTTATTTTTGGCATCCAATTCAGCGAGTGTAGCTCAGGGGTAGAGCATCACCTTGCCAAGGTGAGGGTCGTGAGTTCGAATCTCATCACTCGCTCAAAGTGGTTCGAAGGGATCACTTTTTTCAATTTTGCTCGAGTGGTGGAATTGGTAGACACGCAAGACTTAAAATCTTGTGGGCATTAGCCCGTGCGGGTTCAAGTCCCGCCTCGAGTACAGATAAGAAAACCAGGCCATTTGGCTTGGTTTTTTTGTTTGCGGCAGAGTGGTTGAAGCTTGCTTTGAACCGATCGGAAGCAAACAAAATTCAATTCACGCAGTGGATTGGTCTTCTTTGCCAATGACTTGCGTGACTCTCCGAAGGAAATTCCCGCCTCGAGTACAAAAGGCTCAGTTTTCATTCAGGTCAAACCTCATGAATATTACGGGTAATGGTCGTTTATCCAACGATTTATATACTTAATCGAAAACACATCGAAAAAGAAGGATATATCCGTAACCTAATGGGTAGTTTCCGTAAAAAAACGTCCAACCATTAATTTCTACGACTTACTGCTGCAACTTACAAGAAATGAAGTGGTTTACTTTATTTGTGACGGCATGTAGTTTTTTCGGTATGAATGCTCAGACCTACGAAGCATTCCAGCGTGAGCTTATAGTTGAAAATGAAGAAAATTCCGCATTTGAAGTCGATTTCTGTAAATGGCATGTTACGGCCAGCCATGTGATCTGGGAGGCGGGCGACGGTCATAGTGCAGACATTCATAAGGTGATGGACTATCTGCAGTCAAAGGAGGTCTATGCGATCAATACCTATGGTACTGATTTCACTCTGGATATTGATAAAGACGCGGGATCAAACCTATATTTTCTGAAGTATACACCGAAACAAGACACTTCGTGGCACGCAATTTACCACTGCATTAAGAAACCCGAATAGCTCTGTCGAAATCCATGTGCGTCGACAACACGAATGAGTTCCCTTTTTAATTGTTCATTGACCTTCCTCCTTTCCAAGGTAAGTTTTCACCCGTTGGTTACAATAGGAGACCTTACAATACCTGTGTTTTTGTGGTATAAATTCGAGAACAATTGGGCATACTTTTTGTTATATGACTATTGCATTCGGCAAAACACAAACTTTAACTATATTTACACCTTCTAAAAATGAGCGAATTGAAAGACATAGTGGCGATTGGAGAAGATCATGTGGCAACGTCCGCAGATACTCCATTAAGAGAAAATGCGTTTGATCTACCCGATCCGAAGAAGATCGAGATCATTGAGGAACATTTCAAACAGATCATGATCACTCTGGGACTTGACATGAATGACGACAGTTTGTCCGGAACCCCCAGAAGAGTAGCAAAAATGTACGTGGAGGAAATATTTTCTGGTTTGAACCCTGCAAACAAGCCAATTGTATCCTTATTTAAAAATGCATACAATTACGACCAAATGTTAATTGAAAAAGACATTGAGGTCTACTCGGTTTGTGAGCACCATTTTGTTCCGATCATAGGTCGTGCTCACGTTGCGTATTTTGCCAAGGACAATGTTATCGGAATCTCCAAGATAAACAGGATAGTACGTCATTTTGCTAAGAGGCCAAGTGTTCAGGAAAGATTGATTGTTCAGATTTCGGAAGAATTGAAAAAAGTGTTGCAAACCGAAGATGTGGCATGCATTATCGATGCGAAGCATTTGTGTGTGAATTCAAGAGGCGTAGGGGACACCCACAGCTCTACTATTACTAGTCAGTTTGGTGGCAAATTCAACGATCATTCCGTTAAGATGGAGCTGCTGAAACAGATAGGGATGGAGTCTAAAATCGACATCTGAATATGGCGGGATCAGTAGCCAACAAGATTTTTATTTACAATTCACTTTCAGGAAATAAGGAAGAGTTCATTCCGATCAATAACCCAAACGTAGGTCTGTATGTATGCGGGCCAACGGTTTATAGCAATGTACATTTAGGAAATTGTCGCACGTTCCTGACCTTTGACATGGTATACCGTTATTTGATCCATTCGGGTTTTAAAGTTAGATATGTCAGAAACATAACAGATGCAGGCCATCTTGAAAATGATGCCGATGACGGCGAGGATAAAATAGCTAAAAAGGCCCGCATCGAACAGCTGGAACCCATGGAGATCGTTCAAGCTTATACGGTTGACTTTCACAATGTGATGAGTAGTTTTAATGCAGTACCTCCTTCAATTGAACCAACAGCTACAGGGCACATTCTGGAACAGATAGAAATGATCCGGATCATTATGGATAAGGGACTGGCTTACGAGGTGAACGGATCGGTTTATTTCGACGTGAAGAAATATTCAGAATCGAATAATTACGGTGAGCTTTCAGGTCGGAAGCTGGATGAACTCAGAGAAGGGACGAGAGAGCTGGATGGCCAATCTGAAAAAAGAGATGCGATCGATTTTGCACTCTGGAAAAAGGCCTCAGAGCAC
>Ga0206681_10000322_pt1 | contig 27587 bp, 23 predicted proteins | sample M150012015metaG_FD_161048 | JGI IMG/M metagenome (GOLD analysis project Ga0206681, IMG submission 161048) | Ammonia-oxidizing marine archaeal communities from Monterey Bay, California, United States - M1 500m 12015 | ecosystem: Environmental > Aquatic > Marine > Intertidal zone | place: USA... | reverse complement strand
ATTTGATGCTCAAAAAAGGTCTTTATTTAGTTAGCTTGTCGTCAGACGAAGGTGTTTTCACGAAAAAGTTGTCAGTTCATTGAAGAGGTTTAGAGATATGATAAGATTTAAAAAGGCAGTTGTACTAATTGCCTTTTTCCTTTTCCCACTGTTTGCTCTTACACAAAACGGAATCGTGAAGGGTACCGTTTATGATGAATTCGATTCTCCATTACCCGGAGCCGAAGTAAAACTGGTTTCAGACCCTAGCACGATTTCTTTATCCTCTATTGACGGCAAGTATTTTATGGAGCTGCCAGCCGGCAAACATTTGATCGTGGTAAGCTATACACTTCTTGAAAATGACACTGTTGAAGTAGAAATTATCGGTAACCAAATCACCGAACAGGACTTTGTTTTGGTAGGGCAGATTGATCAACTGGAACTTGTAGTTGTTTCTGCTGGAAAATTTGAACAACACATTGCTGATCTAACTGTTTCTATGGAAGTACTTAAACCCGAATTGTTGGAAAACAGAAACACGAACTCCATAGAAACAGCACTAGAACAAACTCCGGGATTGACAATTCTCGATAATGAACCACAGATCAGAGGTGGTAGTGGATTCACATTCGGTGTTGGCTCAAGAGTTCAAGTTGTTGTGGATGGCATGCCACTACTCACGGGAGATGCGGGACGTCCGGAATGGGGGTTTGTCCCTGTAGAGAACATTGAACAGATCGAGGTGATCAAAGGTGCTTCGTCTGTTTTATATGGGTCCTCTGCATTGAGTGGAGTGATCAATATAAGGACAAAGTTTCCTCGCTTGGAACCTCTGACTAAAATAACCCTGAACTCAGGTCTGTACAGTGCTCCGGAAATGTCCAATAAATGGTATGATGATGTTCCGTATTACGCAGGTCTTAGCTTTCTGCATTCAAGGATCATCAAGAATAATCTTGATCTAGTTATAGGTGGAAATTTTTTTAAGGACCATGGGTACATTGGCCCTCCGATTCCTGATTCAAATGTAATAGATACGCTTTCTGATTTTACAAATAAGGATATGGCAAAGATGCGTGGCAGGATCAACTTCAACTTGAGGTACCGTTCGAAAAAGATAGATGGGCTGAATGTTGGTCTCAACGGCAATTTCATGCTAGCGTCAACCAACTTTGCATTAGCCTGGCTCGATGATTCTCTCAACAAGTACAGCTCTTACCCCGGGGCAGTTGCTTTGCAGGAGCAGACCATTTTTAATTTGGACCCATTCATTAATTACTATTCAAAAAACGGGGTGAAGCATTCCTTAAAAACAAGGATATTTTATACGGATAATGAAATTACCAACAACCAGTCAAATTCCAGCACATTGTGGTACAGTGAGTATCAAATACAGCGAAAATTTATCAATATAAGGACCCTTACCTTCACAGGCGGCGTTGTAGGTAACCTGGCCAAATCGAATTCCCAGATCTATAGTGGGGGAGGTAATTCAGAGAACAGGATCGCAAATTTGGCGGGCTATTCTCAGATCGACAAGAAAATTAGAGACATATTGAATATTTCCAGCGGCTTTAGGATGGAGTATTTTAAAATGAACAATGTGGAAAGTGTGGTCAAACCAATATTCCGAATGGGTGTTAGTTTAAAGATAACCAAAGGCACGAGTTTCCGCTATAGCTACGGACAGGGGTTTCGGTTTCCGACGATCACGGAAAGGTTTATTCAGACTGACCTTGGCTCGTTCGGGGTTTTTCCAAATTCTGACCTCCGGCCGGAAACATCTACAAACTCTGAGATCGGGCTGAAGCAAGGCTTTAAACTTGGAAAATTGGTTGGTTACCTAGATGTTGCTGGTTTCCATCAGGAGTATCAAAATACCATTGAATATCTTTTTGGATTATGGGGGAACAACTGGCCTGTATACGGCTTTAAATTCTTGAATACGGGGAATACACGTGTGAGAGGACTTGATGTTTCACTGATGGGACAATTAGAAATTGCCAAGGATGTGAACCTGACATTTTTAGGTGGGTACATGTACGTTTTACCTGTTGCCCTGGACCCAAATTTTATCTATGAAGAAGATTTATCTCCAGGGGGTGGGTTGCAGCAGTTTAGCTATAATTCAACTTCTATGGATACAACAGACAACTTGTTGAAATACAGGTTTAAACATACAGCAAAGCTAAATGTTGACCTAAGGGTCAAGAGCTTTAGTTTTGGTTTAAGTTCGAGGTTCTATAGCCACGTTGCGAATATTGATACAGCTTTTGCGGTGCTAGAGCTGCTTACTTCCCTGAATCCTGGCACACAGAATATGTATTATGTAGACTATTGGAAGAATAACAAAGTAGGGGTGACCATTTTTGATGCACGGTTTGGTTATCATATTAGTGAACAAGTGAAGATCAGCATAGTTGTAAATAACATCCTGAACAAAGAATATACTCTTCGCCCAATGAAAATAGAACGTCCAAGAACAACGGCCGTGCAATGTGTTTATAAGTTTTGAGCTAAAAAGCATTGATGAATCCGGAAGAATATATTTTGTCGATAGATCAGGGAACAACCAGCTCAAGGGCTGTTTTGTTTAATGTCAATTCCGAAATATGCCATATTTCTCAAATAGAATTTCAGCAAATATTCCCTAAACCGGGTTGGGTAGAACACGATCCCTACGAGATACTTGAAACGCAGCTGAGTGCAATTGATGACGTACTTAGCAAGATAGATCCGAACGCTGTAGTTGCAATTGGAGTTGCCAATCAACGTGAAACCACGGTGGTGTGGAATAGTGAGACCGGAGAGCCGATTTACAATGCAATTGTATGGCAGGATAAACGTACAGCCGACATATGTGACCAATTGAAAGCCGACGGCCATGAACAATTGTTTAAGGAAAGAACAGGCCTGGTACTTGATTCCTATTTTTCAGGCTCCAAGATAAATTGGATATTGGATCAGGTTGCCGGAGCTAAGGAGCTTGCACATGCCGGGAAGCTTTTATTTGGAACCATTGATACATGGTTGATCTGGAACCTGACGAACAGATCGGTGCATGCAACAGACTTTAGTAATGCTTCCAGAACCCTTTTGTTCAATATAAGGGAGTTAAAGTGGGACGAAGAGCTACTCGATAAACTGAAAGTGCCGAAAACGATGTTACCACGTGTTCAGGATTCCTCTTCCGATTTTGGATATTATGAATATAAAGGGGTGAGTATCCCGATCTGTGGAGTGGCAGGTGATCAACAGGCAGCGCTTTTCGGCCAACTGTGCTTCAATTCCGGGATGGCCAAGAACACATATGGAACCGGTTGTTTTATGTTAATGAACACCGGGCAAGAGGCAGTTTTTTCTGAATCGGGATTGCTGACAACAATTGCTTGGGGTATACATGGTAAGGTATTCTATGCCTTGGAAGGCAGCGTGTTTGTTGCAGGGGCAGCTATTCAGTGGCTTCGAGATGGACTGGAATTGTTCAATGATGCAAAGGAATGTGAGGGTCTTGCTGAATCGGTAGAGATGGAAGAAGGTGTTTATTTTGTTCCTGCTTTTGCCGGTTTGGGAGCACCGTATTGGGATATGTATGCCCGAGGAGCAATATTTGGTTTAACCCGTGATACGAACAAAAAGCACATCACTAAGGCCGCACTGGAATCTTTGGCCTTCCAGACCAAGGACGTTTTAACGGCTATGGAAAAAGATTTGGGAAGGTCACTTTCATCGTTGGCCGTTGACGGTGGGGCATGCGCCAATAATTACTTGATGCAGTTCCAGGCGGATCTGCTCGACGTGGAGGTGGATCGTCCCAAGGTTATAGAATCTACTGCACTTGGAGTTGCCTACTTGGCGGGCATAAACAAAGGCATATGGACTATGGATAGCCTTAAAGAAACCAGAGAGTCTGACCGTATTTTCAAGCCTAATATGGACGTTGCCAAAAGGCATCGACTCTATAAAGGATGGATCAACGCAGTTAAGCGGACAATGAACTGGCTCGATTAATGGATTCTTCAAAGCATATATTTTCAGCCGATCGTCGTAATCAGATAATCAAAGAGCTAAAGAGTAGAGAATTCGATCTGGTCATTATCGGTGGGGGCATCACTGGTGCTGGAATAGCATTGGATGCCGCAACCAGAGGAATGTCGGTGGCTCTTATCGAAAAAATAGATTTCGGATCTGGCACTTCTGGTCGTTCCACTAAGTTGATCCATGGAGGGCTTAGGTACCTGAAAAATTTTGAATTCAGTCTGGTTAAGAGTGTTGGCAAAGAAAGAGCTATCGTGTATAGAAATGCTCCTCATCTGGTTGTGCCTGAAAAAATGTTGCTCCCCATTTTTACAAATGGAAACTTCAACAGGTTCACGACGAATTTGGCTTTGTGGGTTTACGATAGAATTGCTTCTGTAAAAAAGAAAGAACGCAGGATCATGCTAAATCGTAAAGAGACAATTGCGAAAGTGCCAATAATAAGATCGGCGGAGCTGAAAGGAAGCGGGTTTTATTCAGAATACAGAACCGATGATGCCCGACTAACACTTGAAATAGTAAAAACAGCGTCTGCTTATGGGGCGCTATGTATTAATTACATGTGCTGCACGGACCTTACCATTAATGCTGGAGAAATAGCTCGGGTTGTCTGCTGTGATGAATTGTATGACGATCAATTGTCTATCAAATGCAAGAAAGTGGTCAATGCATCCGGCCCGTGGGTAGATCAGGTCAGGAAAATTGACAGCTCTATCCAAGGGAAAAAAATATTCCATACCAAAGGAGTGCATTTAGTGGTTCCGCGCAGTAGATTGAACATTGGGCACGGTATTTATTTTGACGCAGGTGATGACCGAATGATCTTCGTGATCCCTCGATTTGAGAATACCTACATAGGAACAACCGATACGGTTTATAAAGGCTCTTTAGAAAAACCTGAAGTTACTGTAAATGATGTAAATTACTTAATCGATTCAGTCAATGCCATGTTCCCTTCGGTTGGGCTTAATTCTAAGGAAATAATTTCTTCGTGGAGCGGCCTGCGTCCCTTGATCTATCAAGAAGGGAAGATGCCATCTTCGATTTCCAGGAAAGATGAGATCTTTATTTCGGATTCCGGACTAATTACTATTGCCGGAGGAAAACTTACCGGGTATCGATTGATGGCGAAAAAAACGGTTGATCTGGTGTGCAAGCAGCTGAATGTGGTACAAGAATGCAGAACGGACTCAATTCGGATTCTTGGCGGAGAATTTAAAAAGGAAGGAATGGTGAGGGCGTACATTACTAACCTGAAGACAAGAATGAAGAGCTTTGGGCTAAATGTCAATGAAGCAGAGATTCTGGTTAGAGCATTCGGCAAGCAGACGGATACCATTTTGAACAAAACACGAAGTTTTGAAAAGGAAAAGCTGATCCAGGCACTGGCTTGGTTTTGTTTGCGAAATGAACAGGTACATACGTTGTCGGATTTTTACATTAGAAGATTAGGTTACCTCCACTTTTATCCGGATCGTATTCGTTCAACTATTGACTTGGTCATTCCCATATTCTCATCATTTTTAAAATGGGATGAGGAGCGAATTGAAAATGAGAGGAATGAAATATATGGACATTTGCGATCGATAACTGAATTTAAAGACGAAGATGCAGAAGCATGACATAAAAGTTAGTAAAACAGCCAGATACTTCCAGCTCGGTGAACGATCGGATCAAATAAAAGAAATTTGGTTTGTGCTTCATGGTTACGGCCAATTGGCAAGTTCTTTTTTGAATAAGTTCGATGTATTAAATGATGGTCAAAAACTTGTCATTGCGCCTGAGGGGTTACATCGTTTTTATTGGGAAGGCTTTTCCGGGAAGGTTGTAGCATCCTGGATGACAAAAGAAGATCGACAAGCCGATATTTCAGATTACATTGAGTATTTAGATGCAGTATATAGGGAAGTGGTTCCTACGGCTGATGTTCGCATTCGTTTGCTGGGATTTTCTCAAGGAACAGCAACAGCATGCAGATGGGCTGTTTTGGGTAAAGCAAAGTTCAATGAGCTGATCTTGTGGTCGGGCGCTTTTCCGGATGATGTCGATTATGTTAATAATACTTCGTTATTAAACACCTTGAATATTAAATTGTTAGTAGGGGATGAGGATCAGTTTTTCGCTATGCAACAGGTGGTCGATCATAAAGAAGCTATTGAAGCAAAAGGAGTAAAGGTTGAGCTCATTACGTTTGACGGGGAACATAAAATATACGATGAACCTTTAGTGTCAATAATCTGACAGCACCTTTACTGTGTGCTTCAATGTTTTTTCATCATTCTAGAATAAAGCAGTAAGGCGCACGTTGATCCGTCTTGAGGTCAGGTAGCTTGGTACGGCATAAGATCTTCCCGTAACATCTTTTATCCAGTTATAGGAAATGACATTGTTGATGTCCAACAGGTTAAAAACTTCAAAACTTAGCTTTAGCTTGCTGATCTTAGTAAGAAGTGAGCCCGCCTTTTTTCTTTCTTTTTGTTCATTGGATAATATTTCTTTAGCAAACCCGATATCAACTCTTCTGTAAGGCGGGGTTCTGAGAACATCTCTCCATCTGTCGTGATTCGGAGGACCATAGGGTAGAGCTGCACCAAATACCAAATTGAGGTTTACACTAAGCGTTTCCCACTTGATCTTACTACCAGGTATAAGGTTCTTTGGCATATGGTCCTGAAAAAACAGTCCAACCGAAATGCGTTGGTCGGTTGGACGTGGTATATATCCGGGTTCGATTAATTGACTGTCAACAACAACATTATTGGCTGTGTACCCCATAATTATTTGTTCGCCTTCATCATTGTAATAGCTATAATAAAAGTCATTATTGATATCTTCCTCTGTTTTTAAATAGCCTACCGTAAGCCACGATTCAATGCCCTTTACAAATTCTCCATTCACCTTCAGGTCGGCACCATAGGCATATCCTGTGGCATTGTTTTCGGCAAAGTACCGTAGCTTGACATTGTCAACTTCGTAGGGAACAATGTCCGATAAGTACTTGTAATAAAATTCCATAGTAAGTTTAAACGGTCTTTCCCACATCCTGAATACATAATCGCCCCCAAGTACAGCATGATATGAATTTTGAGCCCTTATCGCTGGATTCAGAGTCCCGTAAAAATCTCTGTACTCCCGGTAAAAAGCGGGCTGGGCGTAATGACCTAACGACAGCCGAAATGAAACAGACCTTCTGAAAAGCTGAGTTTCATCCCAGTAATACCATCTTGGTTTATACTCCAGAACTGCCCGCGGACTTATTACATTTTGACCATTGTAACTCCAATAATGAGTCCTGACACCTGCATTTACCTTTAGGTATGCGTTGCTTTTAAAGGTTGTATCTTTTTGGAAAGTCGTGTCATTGCTTGTATACCTCCCAGAAAAAGTGATTTCTTTTTTACGATGTAAATAAAGATTGCTTTGAACATATCCTTGTACCCGATTGCTCAATACAGTGTTTTTTGCTTTAACGACCTCAAAAAGTTCCAGATACTGATAAGTTTGAGCGGCAGGGTCCGTATATCCTACAGAATCCTCAATATGTGGGATTGAAAACCCGGCTGAATCCAACATGTTCCATTCGCTTAGCTTGTCTTGAATCCTTTCATGTTTATAAGTGCATCCCCAAAGTAATTCCCAATTTGAAAATCGGTGTTCCCCTTTATGCACAACAGAAAAAACGGTTCCGTTCAACTCATTCCTGGCATGTTCAATGTACGAACCGACACCTCTTGAGTATGCACTTTCTCCAAAATCATCCGAGCTAATGTCTTTTTCCAGCTCGTCCAAAAAATACTGGCCGAGAATGTCAAAATTTTCTGATTCAATTGTTTGGAACACGGAGCCGATGAACCGAAGCTTGGTCTGTTCATTTGGTGAAACATACCGGCTTCGGAATGCTCCCAAATAGGTGTTGAATTGACTGATCTCCTGACCTTCAAAAAATACACGTAATCTTAACGCTTCATTTACCGTCCCGAATTCCGATTCAGCATTTTCCGGGACAACTCGGTACTTGTTCATGGCACTATACCCCATAAAGGAATGCTCCCAATCTCCACTAGAATAAGTTATTCTGGTTTGAAGGTCTGTGAAAACAGGGCGGTATTGGCCTTTAGTTGGTAATGCATTGAAAAGGTATCCGTTGGAACGGTACCGTATACCTGTATTGTAGGACCACAGGTGATTTTTAGATTCATTTCCGAACTGAACATCAGCACCAAGAAGACTTACGCTAAAGACACCTCCAAACCGAATAGGTCGCTTGTAAGTAATGTCCAGAACGGAAGACATTTTATCACCGTATCGTGCTTCAAAACCGCCAGCTGAAAACCGAATGTTGCTGATCATACTTGGGTTAACAAAGCTAAGCCCCTCCTGCTGTCCGGAACGGGCTAAAAACGGGCGATAAATTTCAACATCATTTACATAAACAAGATTTTCATCAAAATTACCCCCTCGAACATTGTATCCTGAACTTAGTTCATTGGAAGAGCTGACCCCGATGCCCCCCGTTTTAAGCATGTCTTCAAAATTCCCCATAGGGGAAGTTATTGACCCTGGTTTCAGTATCGGAAGTGTATCTAAACCGGGTTCTTTAAGAACAGTATCAATATAAACAGTGCCTAATTCCTCATTCAATTTAATGCGCAATTTCATTACTTCATCGGGCTTCAGATTAAATACCCTTTCGTAGTTCTGGTAGCCTTCGGCCTTGATCTTAACCGAAAGCTCTTGATTTGAAGGAACAATTAGGTTGAAGTTGCCGTTTACGTCTACATAAGCGCTTACATTGATCGATTCAATGATTATCTCAGCATCTAGAATAGGAGCAGTTCCGTGAATCACTTTCCCTTTCAAAATCGAGGTTTGACCGAATGATATTCCGGTTAAAGTGCAAATAAGTAAAACTATGTTAAGTACTGCTTTCATTCAAGAACTGCCCAAAAGTAACTGATTTCGCACCAATAGAACCGTTCTAATCAGGAAATATTGTGTGATCTAGTCCTCTTTTTTTCGCTTGAAATCACCATTTTTCCAAGCCTTAATGAATTGCGACCAGGCCACGGGATTCAATAAACTAATTGGTGGAGCTTGTCCAGAATAATAGAGTTTGTTTTGATGCTGTGCCATAGCCCATTTAAAGTTGACCCCGCCATCACCAGGTGTACCTAGCGCGCGGTCACGCATATCTGCCTGTTCCAGATTCTTTTTTGCACGGTCCAGATCGTCATCTGGGATATCGAATTCTAGAAATGCCTGAGCAAACTCCTCTTTACTTGGCCACGGATAAATATAGACAGGTTGAAGAAGAAAGGTGTCTGTCTCCATCATGAAATACATGGTATACTTGTCATTTGTAATTGTATCCGGAATGTTAAGGTATGAGTCTTTATAACTTACACTTGTAAATCGGATCCGGTCACCGGGTGATGCTACGATAGAGAAGTAGCCGTATAAGTCAGCTAAACGACCGGATTTTATTGTTGTGTTATAAACACCGGCATAAGGAACAGGGATTAAGCTATCAGAATCGATCACAAACCCTGAAAATTGTATGTATTTCGCTGTGTCTGGCGTTTCTTGCCTTACAGTTTGGGCTGCCAATCGGTTTGAAAAGGTGAAAATTGCCAAAATAATGGCGAAATATGTGCTGGTTTTAAGCAATTCCCAAAAGTACAAATTTAAAACTCAGTTGTTGTTCAGATAGTATGTCAAAGCTACATTTTAACAAAAGTTTCAATTAAGAATTCTTATAGCAGTTTGTCTATTAAAGCTCGATCTCAAGTTCAAAACGGTTCATGTTCTTTCGTTCATCGCCCACTTCAAGAACCAATTTATGTTTCCCTTTGGATATGCTATTGTATTTGTCAAAGGGAATAACGAGTAAATTAGATCTTGGTGTATAGTATGAATGATACCATTTGTTATCAATAAAAGCCTTGTAAGATGCAATTCCAGATAGATCATCCGAAATCCTGAAACGTAATTTTTTGACAGATTTGTAATTGTTGTTGGATAGGTTCAGGCCCACTATTTTTGGTTTTGTAGTATCAATGGCCAGCGCATAATTCCCGAACGATCTAACTTTGCCTGTAACCCATCCTTGCTCATATTGCCCCCCTTTTGCCGACAAATTTTTCAGATTACTGCTTACCTCTGCGATCAGTACTTTACTCTGATGTTCGGGTTTAACGTTTGTCAGCTTCATCTTTAGAACAAAGTACTTTTGCAAAGGGACAGAATCTGTGTTAAAGTCAAAGATTGAGGATAAACACGATTGGTTTTTGGTTGAAATCTCTCGGAATTTGACAGATGCATCCTCATACAATGTTTCTTTTTTGAAATGAGCCTCGAAGTTATCCGTAATGAGCTCGTTCTCAGTTGAAGCATCAAACTGGTACTTTCCATTATTTACAGCGTCTACTATTTTCAATTTTGGGTTGCCTTTCAGACTGAAGTTCAGTGTGGTTTGGTTGGCATAGACATCTTTGACAACATATTTTACCTTATGTAATTTATTGTCTGAAATGGAAATAATTCCATTCTCTTTAACCTCACCGTAAATATTCAGTTTGTTGTTTTCAATGAGAAATGATTTATGGAAGCTTTTTTTCCCGTAACGGTATTGCAAATAATCCATATGGGCATTGATGTATCGGTTGGTATAGAAGCTTAGTCTTTCCAGCTTGTGTTGAAATACCAATACATTATCAATGTACAGGTCAATCGAATATACGCCACATTTATTGGGAGCAATGTTCAGCTTGTCTATTGTATTGATGGCCAGACCCAGTTTGCCATTCACTTCAATAGCCTTTCCTGAATTTAGTATATAGCTGCCGGCTGTTTTTGATGCTGCATAGATCTTATCCTTATTGATACCGGCGATGTTTGCCCCTTCAAAGCTGTACAATTTCACATTAAAGACTGAAGGGGGAATGTCGTCTTTTATATCAAAGCCAAATAGCAGTGGGTTGATCGGCTCTTCGGTTTTCGAATCTCTGATCTCAAAATGCAGATGAGGAGCTACTGAGCTACCGGAGTTGCCGGAATAGCCAATGATGTCCCCTTTTTTAACTGGAAATTGTTCTGCACCGGGATAAAGGGTAATTGTTTCTTGTTGCTTTTTGCGTTGTGCTTTTCTGACAAATGCTTCAACATTTTTTGTGAAGGCACTGCAATGAGCATAAACGGAAGTGTATCCGTCAGCATGGTTAATATATATGCAGAGGCCATACCCCCAATGCGACACATTGATCCTTGAAATGTAACCGTCCTCAACGGATAATAGTTTGTACCCCTCTGTGTTGTTGGTCTTTATATCCAGTCCTGTATGGAAGTGGTTGGATCGCATTTCGGCAAAATTTCCAGCGAGAAGCAATGGTATTTCCATCGGTGGACCATATTTTGTTTTTGAATATTCAACTTGTGAAAAGTTGTTTGAACAGATCGTCATGCAACAAAACATCAAAACAAACCATCGAAATGTTATTATCATAAGTAATAAAGGATTTGACTTAAAATAGTTATTGACATAAATTTATTTCGAAAATAACAGAAGTGAAAACGTGTTTGTTATGGTTGGGGATAAAGATTTTAACAATCCTTCCACTAAAAATTTGGTTGCTATTAATTCAATCTTATTTTTGTAGTAGATGAAACATGTAGATCCTATGAGCTCACCATTAGTTGTTGAGGAAGTGAAAGCCAATATCGAAAAGATAATTGGAATTTGTGAGGAACTGCGAGGCAGAAATGTCGCGTTGAAAGAGGCGAACGGTCTTCTGGAGAAGACGGTTAATGAGCAACAAGGAGAGATCAAGGAATTGCACGGATCAATTGAAATGTTAAAGATGGCAAAATCTTTAGCGGTAGCAGACGGTAAGACAACGGACGCTAAGCTTAAGATCAACGAATTGGTTAGAGAGATAGACAAATGCATCTCTCTGCTTAACAAATAGAAATGAGCGAACTATCTATAAAAGTCACGATTGCTGGCAGAACTTATCCTCTTACCATTGAACGAAGTGAAGAGGAAAAGATCCGAAAGGCAGTATCAAAAATTAACGATAATATTAAAAATTTACAGGATAATTACGCAGTAAAGGATACACAGGACCTATTGGCTATGACTGCACTGCAATTCTCAACACAAAATGATCTCTTGGATAGTTCTGTCGACGCTGATAAATTAGAAAATGCTTTTGATGAGGTCAATTTAAGACTGAAATCCTATTTGGAGCAATAACCGATTCGTGCCATCTTTTTTAAACGAAACAGATGGAAATTACCAGTATTGTATTTGGAGCCGTAAGTGGCCTTGTTATTGGAGCAGTGCTCATGTTCGTTGTATTGGACCGAATGATGAAAACTCGGAAAAGCACGATAATAGCAGAAGCGACAAAGGAAGGTGAAGCAATCAAGAAAGACAAGATCCTACAGGCAAAGGAGAAATTTCATCAGCTTAAACAGGATCATGAGCGCAAGGTGAATGAAGAAAACAGAAAACTTCAGAGCAGGTCAGACAGCTGTAGCTCCAAGGAAAAGACATTAACCAGACAGATAGAGGTGAACGGAAGCAAAGAAAAGAATCTGGAGGCCATACAGAATCAGGTGGACGACCAACTCAGTGTGCTTACTAAGAAACAAGAAGGTCTTGAAAAACTGACCGAACAATATGTAAATCAGCTTGAGTTGATCGCTGGCTTTTCCAAGGAAGAGGCAAAAGAAAAAATGATAACTACTCTTAAAGATGAAGCCAAAACTGATGCAATGGCTCACGTTAAGGAGATCATGGATGAAGCGAAGATGAGTGCTACTAAGGAGGCGAAAAAAATTGTTATACAAACCATCCAAAGGGTAGCAACAGAGCAAGCCGTTGAGAATTCAGTTTCAATATTCAATATCGATTCGGATGAAATAAAAGGAAGGATCATAGGTAGAGAAGGACGCAACATAAGAGCGATTGAAGCTGCCACTGGTGTTGAAGTTATTGTTGATGATACCCCGGAGGCGATCATCCTGTCTTGTTTTGACCCGGTAAGAAGAGAAATAGCAAGGCTTGCATTACACCAGCTGGTTTCTGATGGTAGAATACATCCCGCTCGGATCGAAGAAGTTGTTGCCAAGACGGGGAAGTCAATTGAAGAGGAGATCATTGAGATAGGGAAGAGAACGTGCATCGACCTGGGTATTCATGGATTGCATCCGCAGTTAATGAAAATGGTGGGTAGGATGAAATACCGATCATCATATGGTCAGAATTTGTTGCAGCACTCTCGTGAAGTTGCCAACCTGAGTGCGACAATGGCTTCTGAGCTGGGACTCAATCCTAAAATTGCGAAACGTGCCGGATTGTTGCATGATATTGGCAAAGTGCCAGAGGATGAACCCGAAATACCACATGCCATTCTGGGAATGAAAATGGCAGAGAAATACGGTGAGAAGAAAGATGTCTGTAATGCTATTGGTGCGCATCATGATGAAATTGAAATGACAACCATGATCTCCCCAATTGTGCAGGTTTGCGATGCAATGTCTGGTGCTAGACCGGGAGCCAGAAGAGAGATCGTTGAATCCTATATCCAAAGGATAAAGGATCTTGAGGGACTTGCATTGTCATATCCTGGCGTGCAAAAATCCTATGCCATTCAGGCCGGAAGAGAATTAAGAGTACTTGTGGAAAGTGAGAAGGTCTCGGACAAAAGAGCGGATGAGCTTTCCTTTGAGATCTCGCAAAAAATTCAAACCGAAATGACTTATCCCGGACAGGTTAAAGTTACCGTGATCCGCGAAAAGAGGGCGGTGAATTATGCAAAATGATCTTTTGTGATTTCCGGATTAAAAAATGCTTAAGACATATCAGCAAGTTCTATTTATTAGAAGTGCCGAAACAGATTTCTATATTTGTTACATTAACAAAGAAGAATGAGTCAGGCCAACGCTAAAATTGCAATTGTAATTCCCGCATATAAAGTTGTTCAGCAAATAGATCAGGTGCTGGGCGCCATACCCTCTGGTATTGATCATGTAATTGTCGTGGATGATAAGTGTCCTTTGGGTTCCGGTAAAATAGCAGAGAGCAACAATTACCCGAATATTGAAGATCTTATTGTTTTACGGCATGAGAAAAATCAAGGTGTAGGCGGCGCCGTGGTTACGGGATATAGAAAGGCTATGGAGCTGAAATGTGAAGTGGTGATAAAAATTGATGGTGATGGACAAATGGACCTGTCAAAGATACCTGATCTGGTTCGTCCCATCCTAACCAATAAAGCCGACTATGTTAAGGGCAATCGGTTTGTTGATTTCCGATCCTTGAGGTCGATGCCCGCATTACGATTGATTGGAAATAGCATCTTGTCTTTTGTCCTCAAGGTCGTTTCCGGAAACTGGAATGTGATGGACCCTACAAACGGTTATACCGCCATCAACTCAACGGCTTTAAAACGGCTTAACCTTGATAAGCTGGCCAAACGCTATTTTTTCGAATCCGATATGCTGATCAATCTGAACATTCATAACTGCGTCGTCAGGGATATCCCGATGTCAGCCATATATGGAGAAGAACAGAGCTCTCTTTCGGTGAGGAAAATCCTGTTGCAATTTCCATTTTATTTGCTTCGGGGGTTCATTAGAAGGGTTGCCTTAAAATATTTCATTTATGACTTTAATATGGCATCTGTCTACCTCCTTGTAGGGGCTCCAATGCTGCTATGGGGAATTGTCTTTGGCGCTTTCGAATGGTGGAAGCATTCTCAATTGGGCGAGGTTACGCCAACCGGAACAGTAATGTTGTCCGTACTTCCTCTGATCCTTGGGACTCAGCTTCTGCTTCAGGCAATTACCATCGACATTAACTCTGTACCAAAAAAGGAATAGTATTATTCGTTTGGGATGTCTTTAATCGCTGTATACTGAGAATGGTAGTTGACTTGAATCACCCCGTCATTCAATTTAGGAGTTGGATTATTGCTACATTTGTTTGGAGGGCTGAAATCGCATGTTAAATTCGTTCGTTCTGTCCTTTCCAAGGAGAGGATGTTTGCATAAATGAGATCACTTTCAGAATATTCAAAAAATGTGTTAACGCTGCTTTCAGGAACGGTAATTGCGCAAGCGTTACCTATTTTGTTCGCCCCGATTCTGACAAGAATTTTTTCTCCTGAAGAATTTGCTGTTTACGGGGTGTATGTTGCATTGGTAACCTTCTGTACGGTACTATCTTCCGGAAGGTACGAGTTAGCTATTATTTTACCGGAAGATGATAGTAAAGCGATCAGCTTATTGTCTCTGTCTTATCGTTTGTTATTCATATTTAGCTTGATCGTACTTCTGGTGGTATTTCTTTTTCATGACAAATTAATATCCCTTTTGGGACATGAGGAGCTGTCTGGCTGGATCTACTTATTGCCGATTGGCGTGTTTCTCCTTGGCAGCTTCAATATTCTTAATTATTGGAACAATCGAAAAAAACGGTTTAAGAACCTAAGCTTAGCAAGGGTAGGACAAGCCACTACAACACTTGGCGTAAATGCGGCCGCGGGATTCACCAAGCACGGATTTCCTGAAAATGGGGTAGTTAAGGTATTGGCTGATGTTCAGAGTAATCCTGGCTTGAATAGTGGAGTGTCAAAGCTGGGAGTGCTTGGTCTTATTGGAGGACATGTTTGCGGAGTTCTTATTTCCAATACTGTACTCTTATATAGGTTTCTTAAGAATGATCGCTCATTGCTGAAACAAACCAATAAGGCCGAAAGAAGAAGTGTTGCTAAGGAGTACAGGACATTTCCAAAGGTCAACATGGCGCATGCTCTTTCCGATAAAGTACAAGGGATCTCGTTGCCTTTTATCATGCTCTATTTTTTCGCAGAAAAGATGTTTGGGTTTTACTCATATACGGTCAGGATCGTAAGAGCACCATTAGGTATGGTAAGCAGTTCAATTGGTCAGGTTTTTTATCAAAAAGGTGCCGAACAATACAATCAACAAGGGGATATTTCAAAGCTGGTAGTGGCAACGATGAAAAAGACGGCCATGATCGGAATTCCATGCCTGCTGATCCTGGTTTTCTTTGGTCCGGATCTGTTTGCTTTCATATTTAGTGATGAATGGAGAGTTTCGGGAGAATTCGCACAAATTTTAGCGCCTTGGTTGATCTTGAACTTTATTGTTTCGCCGGTATCACAGGTTCCATTGATCGTTAATAAGCAGCGCGAAGCTTTCTTGTTGAGCTTACTTGGCAATGGATTGATCGTGCTGTCTATAATAATTGGCGGATTGTTGCAGGATGTAAAGCTAGGATTGGCTATTTTGTCAATAACGCAAGTATTCTATTACATTTGGTTAATTATATGGACGGTGAAAATAGCTAAGAAATAATATGGGACTCAAGGGTAAAATGGCAGGTTGGCTCTCTCGGTTATCACGCCCTAGAATGATCTACGGTTATCGGAGTCAAAATGGAGATCGCTTGACCAAGGTACGGATTGGGAGCAGTACATTTATCAATGCCAGGGAACGGCTTTCATTGCAAGACGACATCTACATTGGCCATAACAACTTTATCGAGGCATCTAACGGAATATCCATTGAAACCGGTTGTCAGATCACAAACAATGTTACCATAACAACTCATTCCAGCCATACCTCGGTAAGATTGTATAGAGAACGCTACTATGGGAAATCGGAAATGGTTGGCTACCTAACGGGGGAGGTGGAGATCGGTCAATACTCTTTCATCGGGCCATACTCAACCATTATGCCGAGCACAAAACTTGGTAAAGGAACGTTGGTTAAGGCCTATAGCTATGTACAAGGAGAATTTCCGGATTTTGCAATTCTATCGGGTAACCCGGCCCAGGTAATTGGGGACGTCAGAGAATTGGATCAGGTCTTTTTAGACAAACACCCTGAGTTAAAAGAATCGTATGATATCTGGGCAAAGTAGACTCCAGGACATATTGCTGATATTGGTGTTGCTTTCTACTTTTATTCTACCTCCTATAAGGTTTGCAGATTTGCCGTCATTACAATTGGTCGATTTTATCTGGCCGTTTCTATTTGTTCCTCTTTATAGAAGAAGCGCGCCTCGTGATCTATCAAAATACATCATTCTAATAGCTTTGGTTATGGTCTGGATGTGCGTATCCATTGCAGCTAATGGCCGCATAGGCGTATTGAACGATTGGTTTGAAATTATCAAAGAGCTGAAATACCTCGGTCTAGTTTGTTTTTTTGCAACAATTGTCTCTGGCACTGTGCTTAACAGAGGTATTGAGATCACTTTTTATTTTATGCTGGTGGTCAATGGACTGCATTATTTCAATGTGTTTAATATCAATCAGCTGATCATTGATGTTTATGAAGGAGGTATTCACATAGAGCTGTTTGGTCTGAATTCTTTAGGTGAGCCGGGAGCTAAAAGAATGGTAGGAGTTTATCGGAACCCTAACATCAATGCAATTCTTTTTTCGTTTTACGCCATTTGGTATTTCCCTGTGAAATGGAAGGGCAGAGGGTCAGTACTCTTTCTTCTGAGCTTATTGTGCTTTTTCCTCTGCCAGTCGAGAACCGGCTTGATCGCATTTGGGGCTTGGTTCATCCTTGGGATGATCCTCTATCGTTTCGCAATTAAGCAGGTGCTGACTACTATTTTGGCAGCAATTGGCACATATGGTTTGGCTTATGGGCTGGATAGCAGCTATTTCGCAAGTGCTTTCAGTACAAACGTAGCAGAGCTTGGATCGGTACGTGGTCGATTGGAAACCTGGAGAATGCTGGGTAATATGATCAAAAAGAAACCTTGGCTTGGCCATGGCCCTTTCAAGCAGTACTTCTACGACAATGAGCTATACGCTGAGAGCGAATATGTGCTCCAGACTTGGCGCTATGGAATACCGGGTTTATCTTTATTATTGGTCAAACTGATCTACCCATTGATAGCTTTGAAGAAATGGATCCAAAAGGATAGTGTGAAAAAATTATTTTTGTTTACCGTTGTGATATTGATAACCTCATTAACAAATAATCCGTTGCAAGACAGAAACATTTTGGTTTTAAGCGCAATAATACTCGGACTTGCATTGCAAGACTCAAAAGATGGCTAAATTATTAATGATCGGACCGAAATCGGTGCATGTTCGAGAACAGCTTGCGCTTGTCAGAGACTACTTCTCAGAAGTTTATGTCGTGAACGGGGAAATTGACGAAGGATTTAGCGATACAGAACTGAATTTTTCACTCAGGAACCCAGTTGCATCGAGTAAGACAATCTCAAAGCTCAGACACATCATAGAGGTCGAAAAACCAGACATTATCCACGTCCATCAGGCTAATGCTTACGCATATGTTACCTTGAAAGCAGCAAAAAAATCAAATGTTCCTTTAGTGATAACAGCTTGGGGTAGCGACGTACTGCTTGTACCCAAAATGGGATTGCTTTACAGGAAAATGGCGCAATATGTAATTAATCACTGCAATTACTTTACTGTTGATTCAGATTCAATGACCGAAGCGATCAAAGAAATGAGAAGGTCTGATGGTGCGACGATCATCAATGCGAATTTCGGTGTTTCCGTGAATTCTTCCGAAGCCGATAGAGAAGAAGTGATCTACTCCAACAGAAATCACGAACAGCTATACCGGATCGATGAGATCATCAAAGCATTTGCAGAATTTGTGAAAGACAATCCTACATGGAAGCTTATTGTCGGGGGAAGAGGAAGTCAGACCGATGAGCTGAAAAATTTGGTTGATCAACTTGACATTAATGCTAAAGTTGACTTTGTAGGTTTTACGCCTAAATCAGAGTTGCAGGATTTGTACGCAAAGGCAAGAGTTTATGTCTCGATACCTGAATCTGATGGGACAAGTATCAGCCTTCTGGAAGCACTAATGGCCGGCTGTTACCCGGTAGTTTCTGATCTTAAGGCAAATAAAGAATGGATACGCGATGGAGAAAATGGCCGGGTGGTATCCGGTGATCTTCATGACATGTTTAATGAGCTGGCCGTTATTGATTTTGAAAAAGTTGAGGATATTAATCGGGAGCTTGCAATGAAGCGCGCTTCAAAAGAGGCGAATAAAGACAAGTTTTACTCACTCTATAATAAAATGTTGAGCGAATGAGAGTTTGCCACGTTACATCAGTTCATCCGTACAACGATAATCGGATCTTTTACAAAGAGATACTGACATTAAAAAGGGCGGGTTATGATGTTTGTTACATTGCTCCAAACGCACCTGCTGAATTTGAGGGGGTTTCGATTTATACCAACAAGTTTTCTGGCGGAAGACTGAAAAGGTTCATCTATCAAGCTTTTTGGAAGACGTTTGGGCATGCAATAAAGGCCAAGGCGCAGGTGTATCATTTTCACGACCCAGAGCTAATGCCAACCGCCTTTCTATTGAGGCTAATTGGTAAAAAAATTGTATTCGATGTCCACGAGAACACCCCGGCAGCAATCCTTTCCAAACCTTACTTAAAGGCGAAATGGTTAAGGAAATGCCTGTCTTTGGCTATCGATCTTACTGAAAAAATTCATTTCTTCTTTTTCAATCAAATCATTACCGCCCGTCCGGATATTTCAGATCGGTTAAAACGATTTAAACCTTATACACTGAGGAACTTTCCCATTTTACCATCGGAGAGCGAGCTGGAAGAGCAATTGATTGATCAAACGATTTCAAAAGTAAAAAAAGCAGTGATCTATGTGGGGGGAATGTCGTTGATTCGAGGGAACCTTGAACTTATTGAAGCATTTGAGAACTTGAATGAATACGAGCTGTGGCTTCTTGGTCCATTCAAAAGCCAGGAATTCGAGCAAAAATGCAGGGCTTCAGCTGGTTGGAAGAATGTGCGCTATCTTGGTGTTGTCGAGCCTCATCAGATCTTCGGTTATATACAACAAGCAGATGTCGGGATCGTCACATTCTGGCCTGAGCCAAATCACCTTAGAACGCTGGCAACAAAACCTTTCGAATATATGGCTTGCGGATTGCCGTTAGTTATGTCGGGCTTTCCGTATTGGAGGGAATTTTTTGGTGATAGTAGTGTTTATGTTGACCCAAAAGATCCAAACAGTATAGCAAACGGCATCCGCAATTTGTTTGGACAGGAGGAGCTAATGAAATCGATGGCATCAGACAATAAAGAGATGAGCCGAATAGAATACAATTGGGATTCAGAAAAAAATGAATTACTTCGAATGTATAAAACATTGGAAAAATGAAGGTGAGCATTGTAGTCCCATGCAAAAACGAAGAGCTTCACATTGCACGGTGTGTTGAAAGTCTTTTTGCCCTGAATTTTGAAGAATCGCACGAGGTCATCGTGGTAGATGGGAATAGTACGGATACTACACCTGCCTTGCTAGCTGAATTACAGGGGCGTTTTCCGAAACTGAAGATAGTAGTCAATCCGAATGGACTTACTCCGGTTTCGATGAATATGGGAATCAATAATCAGGATATAGAGCTTTCAAAGCGCATACTGAAAAAAGGAAAGGACATCTACCTTGTTCCCTCGGTTTCCTGCAATTACTACGCGAGAGAATCGTATGGCGGAATTGCTAAAAACAATTTCAGGAACGGATATTGGAATTTGCTGACCGGGTATATTACCAGAAATCCGGAATCGCTTAGTATCAGGCACTTCGTTCCTCTTGGATTCATACTTTCGCTGTTTGTTTCTTTGTTGATCGGATTATCCTGGTTGCCTGGAATTTTTACATTTATCGGGATATTGACCTTGTATTTGTTGGACATAATACGGTGATAAAAAAAAATACTGTAATAGAGGCAAATAGTTCTGTTGGATGCAACTGCACAATTGGAGGTGTAGGGTTTGGATATGAAAAAAATTCTGATGGAGATTTTGAATTAATTCCGCACATCGGAAATGTAGTTCTAAAAAATAATGTCGAAGTTGGAAATAATACAACAATAGATAGAGCAGTTTTGGGGAGTGCAATATTACATGAAAATGTTAAAGTAGATAACTTGGTTCACATTGCTCATGGGGTTCAAATCGGAAGAAACTCAATGATTATTGCAAATTTTATGATAGCTGGAAGTGTTATCATTGGTGAGAACTCATGGATTGCACCATCATCATCAATTTTATATAAAGTAGTTATTGAAGAAAATGTTACAGTAGGATTAGGAGCTGTTGTTTTGAAAAACGTACCTAAGGGTGATGTAATTGTTGGAAACCCAGGAAGAAAATTAAATAAGTGATTAAGGAAACAGATTATAAAGTTTCAGTTGTTATTGCAACCTATAACGAAGAAAAGTACATTTTAAATGCACTTTCCTCATTGTATAAGCAGGATATAGGGTACAGTAATTTAGAAATAATAATAATTGATGGTGGTAGTAATGACAATACAATAGAGTTAATTCTTACTGAGCAGCAAAAGCATGATAATATTTTTCTTTTTGATAATCCTCAAAAAATATCACCAGTTGCTTTTAACATTGGAATTAAAAATTCTACAGCTCCATACATACTTCTTATGAGTGCTCATTCTGAATATCCTTCCAATTATATTTCCTTACTTTATCAAGAGATTTTGGATGTGAAATGTGATTTGATTGGTGGTTATGCAAAAACAGTAGCATTAAATAAAAACAAGAAAACTCAGTCAATAATTTCTGTTTTTCAGAATAAATTAGGTTTAGGTGGTGCTAAAGTAAGAACTGGTGTAGACAGGTTAACTGAGGTTGATACTGCTACTGGTCTTTTTGATAGAAATATTTTTAACAAGGTTGGATTATTCAATGAAAAGTTGATTCGACATCAAGATATGGAGTTGTCCAAAAGAATTAAAAACTCCGGTGGGAAAATCTTTATTACTCCCAAGGTTACCTTTAATTACTTTGTCAGAGAAAGCTTTAGTGAATTATGGAAAAATAATTTTAGAAATGGAAAATGGGTGCCAATTACTGTTGCAATAACTAAACAAAAAGATTCTTTAAGTTTAAGACATTTTATACCATTAATATTTGTTTCTACCCTAATAGTTTTAACTATTTTAAGTACCATTAGTATTTATTTTTTAGGATTAAATATTTTACTTATCCTTTTATATTTTTCTGTAATATTCTTTACCTCATTAAAGATGTGGAATAAGGAAACTTCATTATTTAATTTAATCGGCACTTTTCTTACTTTACATTTCTCTTATGGTTTGGGCTCATTAATAGGGCTGATGAGGGTTGATAAAATTTTTCATTGATTGGACAGTAGATCTTTATATGTAAAACAATTGGCTGATAGACTAGGCGCACGGTCAGAGGAAGTCTTTCTTACATGGAAAGGGCGAGTGGCTTTTTACGCAATTCTGGAAGCAATGGGAGTGGGAGAGGAGGATGAAGTCATTCTACCGGCATTCACTTGCGTGGTTGTGCCAAATGCAATATTATATCTTGGAGCTAAGCCCGTCTATGTCGATATTGAAAGAAAAACGCTAAACCCTTCCTTTAAATCTATTTCAGATGCGGTTACATCTAAAACAAAAGTGATCGTATGTCAGAATACATTTGGATTGTCCAGCGACTTGGAAAGAGTTGCGAAGTTTGCCAAAGAAAAAGAGATCTATACCATTGAGGACTGTACTCACGGATTTGGCGGATTGCATAGTGGCCAACCAAATGGTGCTTTTTGTGACGCGGCATTTTATTCTTCACAATGGAACAAGCCATTTTCTACAGGTATCGGCGGGATCGGCTGGGTTAGAAACGATACAATCCGGAAATGCCTGAAGGTTGAATCTTATTCAGACCCTGGCTGGAAATCAAGAACAAGTCTTAGCCTGCTGCTATTCATTAGGAAAAATATAGTAAGACCGTGGAACTACTGGGCAGCTGTAAAGCTATATCGTTGGCTGAGCAGGAAAAATATTATTTTGGGGTCCTCCAGCGGGGGCGAGGTTACGGGAGTAAATCGACCCGGAGACTACACTTGCGGGTCGTGCAGCGTCCAGCACAAAGAAGGAATAAAAGCACTTAAAAAGCTCGACCATTTACTTGAAAGAAGAAAGAGCAACGCAGCTTTACTTACGGATGTTTTAAAGAAGCTGGGTAAATATTATGTCCCTTCCGAGTTGCACTCTGATCATTCTTTCTTAAAATATCCGATCTTGGTAAAAGATCGGGAGAAAGTGGAAAAGTTGGCGATCAGAAATAAATTAGAGCTGGGGGATTGGTTTAATTCTCAATTGCACCCTGTACAGGAGGATCTTCATTTGTGGAGCTTAGAGCCTGATCTATATCCGGTATCAAAGGAGCTTTCCGGCCAAGTACTGAACATCCCTTGTGACACAGCGCATATTGGTGCCTACGTGCAGTTCATAGAATCATACAGCGAAGAATTATTGAAATGATAAGGTTAGGGAAAATAGCGGAGTGGTTGTTTTATGGTCTTTTCTTTGTGTTTCCCCTGTTTCCTCGATTGACCTCTCTATTGTTAGCAGGCCTGTTGTTGATTGGTTTAATCACCACAAGACTAGATCAGTATAAGGCAAGGTGGAAAAGTCATCGGGTTCCCATCATACTTTGTATTTCATTTTTCCTCTTACACTTGGTTAGCTTGCTTTATACTGAAGATATGGAGGCTGGCTGGAAAGCTGTTGAAATTAAGCTTTCTTTTCTGCTGGTTCCGTTGTTGTTCATGCAATCATTGACTTTTCGGGTCGGAAGGTTAAGGGTTGTTTTTCTTTCCGGACTAGTTGCGGCCAGTGCTGTTTGCATCGTTCATTCATTTTATATCTCAAGTGATATTGGGATAGAGAACGCATTTGCCGTTTCACGATTCTCATTTTTAATTCATCCCAGCTATTTTGGAGCCTTGTTAGTTGTTGGACTTGTTACTCTGTACTGTTATCCATTAGGGAAACATTCTCGATTCGTAAAAGGGATGAACTTGCTGATCGGGTTGCTGTTACTGTTTTCCCTGTATGCCACAACGTCCAAACAAGCTTTTATTTCTCTGGTTCTAGTGATCACTGTAATTGTGGTCTGGGAGTTCATGCGGCCGAATAATCGTTATTTAAAGTGGTCTGTGGTGGGCGTTTCAGCTTTATTACTGCTGATTGTATTCGGAACAAAAAACACGATATCTAAGAGGTTTGAGGAAATGTTCGTTGTTGTAAAGGAGCGTGATAATGTGAATACGGCATCTACAGAGAGCAACAGGACAAGAGTGTTGGTTTGGTCTTCCGCAATGGAGCTGATCCGCGAGAATCCCATAGTAGGTGTTGGTGCGGGGGATGGGGGAAGTGCATTGATCGAGCAAAATAAGCTGAATGGATACACGGGTGTTGTTGAAAAGAAATACAATGCCCACAATCAGTTTCTGGCTACAACAATTGCTGTCGGTTTTGTTGGACTGTTATTGCTTTGCTTGATCTTGCTGTCAACACTGATAACCGCCATTAAAAAACGACACCTATGGAGTATATTGGTGATCGTTATTTTAGCATCTTCGTTAACTACAGAATCATTTCTCGAAAAGCAAACTGGTGTTGTTCCTTTCGTATTGTTTGTTTCAATTATCGTTTTTGGGCATGCTTTTTCCGATGTGCGAAAGGACAAAGAAACTGATCTTGCCTGAAGCTGAATTTGATCAGGAACTATGTTATAAATTGTTGAGTAGCTGAAGATACAATTGCTTATGATCGTTATAGATGTTAAGATTCAGATAGTTTGTGTGCCATAGTAATACAAACTTACCCTGATGCTTTTTTACGGTATTTAAAAAGCCAAGTATTTCGTCAAAAGCAGCATCTGTCTTTCCGTTTTCAATTTGATTGAAATAGGTGCTGTCCATAACAGTGAGGGGTAGTTCTACCAGTTTCAGCTCAGATCGGGATAGCACGTTGAATACAGGATAATCCCGGCATGTGCCACATCTGAAACCGGCTTTTTCTGAATAGTACATGGTTGAGTCCCATTGCATTCCTTGATCTTCCCACATCTGCCATGTTTCAGGCGTGTCAAAGCGCAAAAAATGCTGCCTTCCCGTTCTGATGGAAAGGTTGGTCATTGCTTCGAGCTCGTCTTTTTCCTTTCTGAAAAGATCATGATCATTAACGGTGTTGTAGGAGGGGTGCAGTCCGATGTTGTGCTCCCTTTCCTTGATCCGTTTGATCGATTTACGAACCAAAGGGTGGCTCCAGTCATAGCCGTTATCATACGGTGAAGCTCCCTTTTGTAAAAAGAAGAAGTGAGACGCAACACCGTGCTTTTCGCTGAGGTCCATTAGCTCGTCAAAAGTGTCATAAGGGTCGTTGGCGACTCCTTTTTTTACTGATTTTTGTTGTTTGATATTTTCTGATGCTAAACGTACGGATTTACGTTTGACAACGTCTCCCGCAATAGTTCTTGCCAACGTTCCGGTTCCTTTCCATTTCTCAATTTCATCTACATCATGCGTGTGAACGAACTCGAACTCGCCTGTTTTCCTGTCTCCTTCGTATCCTAAATGACGGAGGCAGTTCCATAGCAGGTCAACATACTCGTCTACAACTGGACGGTGCAAAAAGTCCCATTTAAATGCAATCGAATTGGCAGCTTTAGCTCGCCCATGCAGATCTTTATCTTGATCTAAAACCTCTTCCCAGCGGGTTAGCATAAAGAAGCATGCGGCAAAAATATCAGAATCAATGTAGATCCGATCTGAACCAGGTTCGAATTTGGATGAGCCATAAAGAACGGGTAGGTTTTGACCTAACGAATCGTAGTCTGCAAATTGTCTGTTTTGGGGTAGATATTCAGTAGTTATATATGATCTTTCATCAGCTTTAAAACTATGATTACCAATCTCTAATGTGTTTTCACCTAACTCAATAATGTAGTTCTCATTATCCGAAATATTTATTTCGAAAGGAACGCCCAAATAGTGCTGAAAAAGAGTTCGGATGATGTACTCTTTCTCGGGTCTGAAGGATGGGCTGATATGTACTTGAACCGGATAGATCTGAGCAATTTTGTGTTGTGTATGCTAATAAACGAATAATAAAGACATTATGGTGTGAATCAAAATGGCTGGATAAATATTACATTCGTCTGGTTCGCAAATTTTTCAAATGACTAAATTTACCACATGATTCCATTTTCACCTCCAAGAATAGATCAGAAAATCATTGACGAAGTTGTTGACACACTGGAAAGTGGCTGGATCACAACGGGACCTAAAACAGCTCGATTTGAGGAAGAGCTTACTGCCTATTGTGGAAATAGGGCAACAGTTTGTGTTGGGTCGGCTACAGCTGGGCTGCATCTTGTTCTGCACTGGTTAGGTGTTGGTCCGGGAGATGAGGTCATAGTACCGGCGTACACCTACTGTGCTACGGCCAATGTAGTTGAACATTTAGGGGCAACAGTAGTATTTGCGGATGTAAATGAGAGAGATTTTAACATCAGCTTTAAGAGTATTGAGGATAAGATCACTGAAAGAACGAAGGCAATAATGCCTGTTGATATAGGTGGTTTTCCGTGTGATTACGAAGAAATTTACGCCGTTGTTGAATCTAAGAAAGCACTGTTCAGACCGGCTAATGAGATTCAAAAGCAGCTCGGTAGAGTAGCCGTTATTGCTGATGCTGCTCATTCAATAGGTGCTACATATTATGGAGACCGCACCGGAACGTGTGCTGATGTTTCTGTTTTTTCCTTTCATGCGGTAAAAAACCTTTCTACTGCTGAAGGTGGTGCAATAGCGCTTAATTTACCGGATAGCTTTGATTGTGTTGAGCTGAGAAAAAGACTAAAAACTAAATCTTTGCACGGCCAGAGTAAGGATGCGTACTCAAAAATGCAGGTTGGTGGTTGGAAGTATGACGTGATCGAAGCGGGATTCAAATGCAATATGACCGATATCCAGGCTTCAATGGGTCTTGTAGAGCTTGCCCGCTATAGTGGTAATCTTGAGCGAAGGCAACAAATTTTCGCATTGTACACAGATCTGCTGAGGGAGTTTGATTGGGCTCATTGTCCAAGATTCAGAACGGGCGTGAAAGAATCGTCGTATCATTTGTACATGTTAAGGATTCGTGGTGCATCTGAAGACGATCGGGACGAGATCATTCGTAGGATCAGTGAGGATCAGATCGCGGTTAACGTACATTATTTGCCGGTTCCTGCCATGACACATTATCGGGAAAAAGGGTATGAGCTTGATGATTACCCTCAGGCAAAAGCCAATTATCAGAGTGAAATTTCACTTCCTGTGTACTATAGTTTGAAAAATGAACAGGTAAATGCTGTTGCGGAGAGCGTTATTCGGGCGGTTGAATCTGTTTTGGCCCATGGGTAAACGATTATTTGATATTTGTTCTTCATTTGTTGTATTGGCACTTATTTGGCCATTCATGCTAATCGTTGCTCTAATTGTTGCGTTCAGTAGTAGAGGTGGCGTTTTTTTTACCCAGGCCAGAGTGGGTCGCAATGAAAAAGAGTTTAAGCTCTTTAAGTTCAGAACGATGCGTAAGGATAGCGAGGAAGAGGGACAGCTAACCATCGGTGGGGATGATCCGAGAATTACCGGTTCTGGTCGTTTTCTA